>Ga0075425_100004642_pt1 | contig 14190 bp, 12 predicted proteins | sample SoiMethybrSBSTD4_FD_75300 | JGI IMG/M metagenome (GOLD analysis project Ga0075425, IMG submission 75300) | Bulk soil microbial communities from a Populus tree surrounding site in Tennessee, USA - Soil MetaG P. TD hybrid SBSTD4 | ecosystem: Environmental > Terrestrial > Soil > Tree plantation...
GGCGCGACCGTGCGGAGCTCGCGCAGCGCGCGCGTCTCGAGCTGGCGGACGCGCTCGCGGGTGATGCCGAGGTCGTTCCCGACCTCCTCGAGCGTCTGCGGCGGTCGGCCGTCGAGGCCGAACCGGCGCAGGACGACGTGCTTCATCCGCGGGTTGAGGCGGTCGAGCGCGCCGGCGAGCTCGAGCGAGCGCGCGTGCTCGGCGTGGGCGCCGTCCGGCGACTCCGACTTCTCGTCCTCGATCAGGTCGGCGACCATGCTCTCGCCGTCGCCGACCGGCGTCTCGAGCGAGACCGGGTCCTCGACGAGGCTGAAGAGCTCGCGGACGCGCTCGGGCGTGAAGCCCGAGTCCTGCGCGATCTCCTCGACCGTCGCGTCCCGGTTCAGCTTTTGCGTCAGCTGGCGGCGCGAGCGCATGGCGCGGCGCACCTGCTCGGCGACGTGCACCGGGAGCCGGATCGTCCGGCCCTGGTCGGCGAGCGCGCGCGTCACGGCCTGCCTGATCCACCAGGTGGCGTACGTCGAGAGCTTGTAGCCCATCTTGTAGTCGAACTTCTCGACCGCGCGGATGAGCCCCATGTTCCCCTCCTGGATGAGGTCGAGCAGGGGCACGCCGGCCTTCGTGTAGTTGCGCGTGATCGACATGACGAGGCGGAGGTTGCACTCGATCAGGCGGCGCTTCGCCGCGGCGTCGCCCTGGTCCTTGCGGCGGGCGAGCTCGCGCTCCTCCGCCGGCGTCAGCAGGCGCCCGTCGCCGATCTGGCGAACGTACAGCTTGAGTGGATCGGCCGACTGGAGGCGCTCGTCGTCGGTCAGGAACGCGTTCTCGGGCTCCTCCTCGTCCGGCTCGTCGACGTCGTCGAGCGCCGGGAGGAGCTCGAGCGTCGGCTCCGGAGGATCGCGGTCGAGCGAAAGGTCGCCGAGAGGTTCTTCCACGACTGTTCTATCGGCTGCAGGAGCGCGGAGCTTGAGTTGTAAAGAGTCCATACGAACTACCCAACAAACGGGCGACCGGGGCCGTCTTTGAACCTAGGATCGACTTATGTGTGGCATAGCGGGATATAGCCTCGACTCACGCTCGACGCTCGAGCGGACGCTCGCGGCCCAGGCCCTCCTGGCGGCGATCGCCGAGCGCGGCGCGGACGCCGTCGGCTACGCCTACCGGCGCCCGGGCGACCCGTATGCGACCGTCGTCAAGCAGCGCACGCCGGCGTCCCGGCTCCTCGACCGCGTCTCGGTGCCACAGGAGGTCGACCAGCTCCTCGTCCACGTCCGGGACTACACGAAGGGCCATCCCTCGATCGCGGCCAACAACCATCCGGTCCGCCACGGGCCGGTGGTCGGGATCCACAACGGGATCATCACGAACGACGACGAGCTCCTCGCCCCCCACTCCTGCGCCCGCGCGGAGCCTCGTATGACGGTCGACTCGGAGGCGATCTTCGCCGTGGCCGCCCACTCGCGGAACGACGCACGCGCCCTCGAGCACCTGCGCGGCGCGATGGCGACGGCCTGGCTCGACGAGCGCGAGCCCGGCGTGGTCTTCCTCGCGCGCGGCAGCGGCCGGCCGCTCTGGGTCGGCGAGGGCCGCGGCGGCGTCTTCTTCGCCTCGACGAGGCTCGCGCTGGAGGTCCTCGAGCGCTACGGCGCGGTCAAGCTGAAGAAGCGGGAGCTGCCCGAGGGGTGGCTACTCGCCCTCGCCGACGGCGAGATCGTCCGCAAGGAGCGCTTCACGCCCGACCTCGACTTCGTCGAGCGCGACCCGCTGCCGTCCGTGCGGGCCCCGCAGGAGCGCGAGGTGTGCCTCACGCGCCTCCGGGCCCTCGCCGCCTAACGCACTGCGCCGTCGCTCTCGACCGTCGCGCCTTCCTCGACCAGACGCTCGCGCACGAGGTACTGGAACGTCGCCCACGCGCCGCGGCGCGCCTCGAACATGCGGTAGACCTGCCACTCGGTCAGGAGCGACGGGTCCGCGCGGCGGGCAGCCTGCCAGTCGCCGAACTTCGGCAGCCGACCCAGCCGGCGGGCGAGGCCGGCGCCCTGAGCGATCGCGCGCTCGAGGCGCTCCTCCCCCACCGCCACGTCGAAACCCGCCTCCCGCAACGCGGTCGACAGCGAGCCGAACGTGTGCCAGTAGAGCGACTTCGACGGCATCGTCCCGCGCCGCTCGTCGAGATCGCGCGCGGTCGGGACGCGGCCGAGCTCCTCCCCCAGACGCCGCAGCTGGTCGGCGAGCTCCTCCCGCGTCGCGAAGCGGCGCGGCAGCAGGCCCGCCGCGCGCTTGGCGGCGTTCCAGGTGCCGAAGTGCTCGATCACCGTCTGCGGATGCATGCCGGCGGCCGGGTCGCCGGCGAACTCCTTCATCGTCGGCGAGCGGCCGAGCCGCTCGGCCGAGGCCCGCAGCGCCTCGAGGATCTGCTCGTCGGTGTACCGCCGCCTGATCCCGGCCTGGAACGCCGCCAGCGCCTCGGGATCGATCCCGGCAACCGCCCGGTAGGGCTTCCGTGGCATGGCAAGAATGCTAGAGCGCGCGAGAAAAAGCGCAAGTACGGGCTAGTCGACGAGCGAAGGCTGCCGCGCGGGCTCGGCGTCCTCGAGCTCCGTCGCCACGATGGCCTCGAGCGCGCTCACACAGCGCGGGCAGAACTGGGTGCCGGCCAGGCTGCGGAGCTCCTGCAGCGCGTCATGGGCCGGGCGGGCGGGCCGGTAGACCCGCGTCGTCAGCATCGAGTCGAACGCATCGGCGACGTGGATGATGCGCGCGCCGAGCGGGATGTCCTCGCCCGCGAGGCCGTCGGGATAGCCGCGGCCGTCGAAGCGCTCGTGGTGGTGGCGGATCGCGGGCACCGCGTCGCTCAGGAACCCGAGCCGGTTGATGATCGAGGCGCCCTCCGCCGCGTGGCTCGCCATCGTCTCCCACTCTTGGTCGGTCAGGCTGGAGGGCTTGAGCAGGATCGCGTCCGGGATGCCGAGCTTGCCGATGTCGTGGAAGAGCGCGGCGTGGCCGAGGAGCTCGAGCTCCGCGTTCGAGAGCCCGAGCTCCCGGCCGACCGCGAGCGCGAGCTGCTGCACGCGCCGCGAATGGCCGGCGGTGTAGGCGTCGCGCGCGTCGACCGTCGCCGAGAGCGACTCCATCGCCGCCGTCGAGCGCTCCTTCAGCAGGCGGTTCGCCTGCTCGAGCGACACGTTTTGGGTCTGGATCGTCTCGGCCGCCTCGCGGAGCTTGTGCGCCGACCGCTGCGTGTGCTTGAGGTACGCCTCCTGCGTCTTGCGCATCAGGAAGAGCGGCAGCGCGAAGACGACGATCGCCCAGGCGTGGATCGCGTCGTACGCCTCGAAGATGACGGCCGCGATGAAGCCGTACACGGCGTAGTGCGGCATCAACCACGCGAACCGCTCGCGGAACACGCGCATCGGCGACTCGCGCCCCTCGACGCCGACGGCGAGCGAGACGAGCCCCATGTTTACGACGAAGTAGGCGAGGCCGGCGACGAGGCCCGAGGCGACGAAGATCGCCGTCCCGATCGAGCCCGGTAGGTGGATCGAGAAGACGCCTGCCGCCGCGAGTGACGCCAGCGAGAGGGCGCCGACGTTGAAGAGGAGCTGGTGGAAGCTGGCGCGCCGCGCGCTCCACTCGACTGCCGACATGGTCACCGCGAGGGCGATGGCGGCGCGCGGGCCGATGATTGCCGCGGCCGCCAGGGCGCCGACGGCGCTGACCGAGATCGACCCCGTCTCCTCCACCTCGAGCGACAGCACCTGCCCGCAGCCGACGAGGACGATGATCGTGACGAGGGCGACGACGTCTCGCGAGCCGCCGAAGAACGCGCCGACGATGCCGGACGTGGTGCCGACGAGGCCGACGAGGGCGACGAGGATCGCGAGTCGCCCCGGCACCGAGAAGAAGCGCGGCGCGGGCACGTTGTGCGGGCGGGCGGCCTGGCGGCGCTCGACGTCCGGGACGATCTCCGGCGCCGGCGGCAGCGCGCGCACCGGCTCACTGTCGCCGGCAGGCAGCACCGTCAGGCGCGGCGCGCGCTGGTCCGGCTGCGCGAGGAGCGGCTCGTCCGACGCGTCGAGGACGCGGTTGCGGCCCTGCAGCTTCGCGCGGTAGACCGCGAGGTCGGCCTGGTGCACGAGCTCGTTCATGTCGCCGCCGTCGCGCGGGAAGGAGGCGACGCCCATGGAGATCGTCGCGCGGATCGGCTCGCTCGAGGTCTCGACCTCGAACCGCCGCGCGGCGACGGCGCGCCGGATCCGGTCGGCGATCGCGTACGCCTCGTCCGGCGGGGTCTCCGGCAGGAGGATCGAGAACTCCTCGCCGCCGAAGCGGGCCGGGACGTCGTAGTGACGGAGCTGCTGACGGAACACCTCGGAGATGCCGCGCAGGACGGCGTCGCCCGCGAGGTGGCCGTAGGTGTTGTTGATGTCCCGGAGCAGGTCGAGGTCGGCCATGATCAGCGACAGCGGGCGCTGGAACCGCTCCGCGCGACCCAGCTCCTCTTGCACCACGGCCGTGAAGTGGCGGGCGTTGAACAGCCCGGTCTTCGGGTCGATGCGCGCCTCGGCTTGGAGCTGCGGGATCGCGAGCGAGCGGTGGATGAGGAGCAGCGGCGCGATCGCGAACGGGATCAGCCAGGGGTTGAGGCTCCAGAACGCCGCGACGGCGAGGCCGAGCGTCGCGAGGATGAAGTCGGTCGAGAGGCTCTCGAAGGAGAACACGCCGGACTGGCGCAGCGAGTAGCCGCGGGCAAGGGTCATCATCGGCGCGAGCAGTACGTGGTTCGCGGCGACGGCGACGATGCAGGCCACGAGGCCGGCGACCGCCCAGCGCAGGTCGTCGTTCGGGATCAGGCGCGACGCGCCGAGCAGCGCGCTCGCGGCCGCCCACGTCGCGAGGTTGCCGAGCGTGTAGTTCGCGATGTTGAAGCTCTGGATGTACCAGGCGTAGCGCTCTTTCAGCCATTCGGGGATGTGCATCACGACGCCGAGGAGCGCGACGAGCTCCGGCGGGAGCAGCATCGCGGCCGGAATGAGGAAGACCCAGGAGGTGTGGAAGGACGAGTCCTTTGCCGTCCGCACCGTGTAGGTGTGGCTCGCTGCCGCTCCGATCGCGAGCACGCCGAACGTCGCCCAGCCGTTCGTGTGGCCGTCGAGCCGGAGGATGAACGGCACTGCTGCGGCGAGCGCCGCCGCCGCGACGACGAGCTCGTAGACCGTCGCGGAGAGCGGCAGCCCGTGGCCGGCGCGCTCGGGGGCCGCATCGTTCGACTCGGTCTCGAGCAAGGCGTCGCTCGGGATCGCACTCATTCAGGAATCTCCTTCCGCGCCGTCGGCGCGGGCCGCAGTCCGTGCACACCAGAGGTTACGGCCGAAGCGGGGAGCGACTCATCCCCCATTCGGGGAACCGGCGCGAGTTCACCCTTTCGGGGAGCGGCCAGGACGAGCCCGGGGGCCCGCTTGCGCGGGCCCCCGGGACTTGTCGGTCGGAACGTGCTACGGCAGGAGCGCTGCAGGGGCCTGGACGTCGGGAACTGCGAGGTCCGGATCGGTGTTCGCGACGGCGACCTGGGTCGGCGAGGCGACGTACCCGGCGCCGGCGGCAGCATCGCCTTCGGCCGCGTCCTCCTGCGACATGTCGGCCCAGGACATATCGGCCCAGGACATATCTGCCCAGGACATATCGCTCCAGGACTGGTCGGCCCAGGACATGCTCGCCCACGACTGATCTGCCCAGGACATGTCGCTCCAGGACTGGTCGGCCCAGGACATCGAGTTCCACGACATGCTCGCCTTCGCCGCGGCCGCCCAGCTCATCGAGTCGAACGCCGGGAGCGTGGAGCCCGTGGGAGTCGACACGAACCGGTCGAGGCCGAGGTTCGGGTTCGGCGTGTACGCCGAGGTGACCGCTCGGCTCGCCGTGACCTCGCCGACGCCGGCCGCCTTGGGGTTGAAGAGCACGCGGCGCGCGGTGCGCATGAGCGCGCCCTTCACCTGGTCGGGCGTCCAGTTCGGGTGGCGCGCGAGCATCTGCGCGACGGTGCCCGACACGACCGGAGCCGCGAAGGACGTGCCCGAGAGCTGGATGCGGTCACCGCCGACCATGTTGGCGGGCTTCAGCTTGGTGATCGCCGAGCCCGGGGCGATCGGGCCGACCATGTACCGGCCCGGCGCCGCGACCTCCGGCTTGTAGAAGCCGTCGTTCGTGTAGCCGTAGGCCGACCAGGACGGCACCGTGTCGTCCCACTGCCGCGTCGAGTTGCCGAGGTCGATCGCGCCGACGGTGATGACGAACGGGTCGTTGCCGGGCGAGTACTTCACGCCGGACGGGCCCGTCGCCGTGCCGTAGTTACCGGCAGCGGCCACGACCGTCACACCGCTGAACCAGAGCTTCTCGACGGCCTGATCGAGCGGGTCACGATAGAAGTTCGTGGAGTAGCTCGAATGGAGCGAGAAGTTGGCGACGCGGATGTTGTACTTCGCCTTGTTGTCGAGGATCCACTGGCAGGCGTTGATGATGTCCGACGTCTTCGCCTGACCGTTCGCGTCGATGACCTTGATCGACACGAGTCGGGCGGTCGGAGCAGCACCCGCCAGATCCGGAGCAGCGCCCGCGGCGATGCCGGCAACGAACGTGCCGTGACCGCGCAGGTCGTCGTTCGAGGTGTTGCCGGAGATCGTCGACAGGTTGACGCTCGCGAGCAGGCGGTTGCCGAAGTCGGCCCGGTTCTGGATGCCCGAGTCGACGACCGCGATCGTCGGAGTGGACGTGCTGTAGTAGGTCGTGTCGCCGAGCCACAGCTGGCTGTTTCCGGACTCGTAGGGCCAGAGCTGGCTCGAGGCCGGAGCGGCCGACACCTGGACTTGCGCATCCGGCGTCACGGTGATGCCCGGGACGCCCTGCAGCTTCTTGATCTGCGAGGACGGGACGGTCGCCTCGACCGCGCCGATCAGCGCAAGCTGCTTGATGTCCTTCTGCAACACGCCGAGGCCGGTCATCTTGGCATTGGCGTCAGCGAGACCACCCGTGCTCTGGATGATGATGTCGACCTTGCCCTTTGCGTCGAGCAGGCTCGGCGCGATGAAGTTGCTCGCCGTCGGAACCGAAGCGTTCGTCCCGGGCGCTGCCGTTGCCGCGAGCGGCGCCATGAGCGCGAGCGCAAGCATCGCAACGACGATGCCGCGACCGCCCTTGCCCCAGAGCACGCTGGAGCGGTCACCGCCCCGGCCGCCGGTCCCCCACAGAGCGCTGTTCCGCTCCGTGCTCGACCCGCGTTCGTTCAACTGAGACATTCCTTCTCCTTTCGCGCCGTAGCGCGTGCCGCAGAACCATCAGTCCGCCGTCTCGAGTGCCGCAGAAGACGTCCGAACGGGTCGGAACGTAGGCGCAGAACAGGCGACCTCCCTCCCCCTGAAGGGTGACGACGGCCGAAGTTCCCTCGAACGGGGGAACGGCGCCGCGGCGTCGTCTACCCTGCCTTCTCCGTGCGCCCGCCGATCCCGCTGGCTCTCGAATCCGCCGCGCTGAGGGCCGCTGGGTCGCTCTCGCGGCTCGCCGGCCGCGGCGGCGGAACGACCCTGCCCGGGAAGCTCCTCTGGAAGCTCGACCCGGACGCGATCGACCTCCTTGCCCGGCGCCTCGCGCAGGGCTCGGTGCTCGTCTCGGCGACGAACGGGAAGACGACGACGACGGCGATGGCCGCCGAGATCCTGCGGCCCCGGCTCCGGCTCGCCCACAACAACTCGGGCGCGAACCTCGTCTCCGGAATCGCCTCGACGCTCCTGCGCGCGGACGGCGCCGAGCTTGGGTTGTTCGAGGTCGACGAGGGGGCGCTCCCGGAGGTCGCGCGACGCGTGCGGCCGAAGGCGCTCCTGCTCGGCAACCTCTTTCGCGACCAGCTCGACCGCTACGGCGAGCTCGAGCTCGTCGCAGCCCGCTGGCGCGCGGCCGTCTCGGAGCTCGCGGACGCGCGGCTCGTGGTGAACGGCGACGACCCGCAGGTCGGCGACCTCGCCCGGCTGCGGGCGGGGAGCCGCGTCTTCGGCCTCGACGACCCGCGCCGCGCCCAGCCCGCGCTCCAGCACGCGGCCGACTCGAAGTACTGCCTCCGCTGCGGGACGCCGTACGAGTACGCCTCTGCGTACGTCGGCCACCTCGGCGACTACCGCTGCCCGAACTGCGGCCACGCGCGGCCCTCGCTCGATGTCGTCGCGCGCGAGATCGAGCTGCGCGGCCTCGACGGCGCGTCGTTCACCCTCTCCGCCCGCGAGGGCGACCGCCGCGTCGAGCTCGCGCTTCCCGGGCTCTACAACGTCTACAACGCCCTCGGGGCCGCGTCGCTCGCGCTCGAGCTCGGCGTCCCGATCGACGAGGTCGCAGCCGGGCTGAAGCGGTTCTCGGCGGCGTTCGGCCGCTTCGAGAGGATCGAGGTCGGCGACCGCCGGCTCCTCATGCTGTTGATCAAGAACCCCGCGGGCGCCAACGAGGTCGTGCGCACGCTCGTGGAGGGAACCGCGCCGCGCGTGGCCGTCGTCGCCCTGAACGACGAGATCGCCGACGGCCGCGACGTCTCGTGGATCTGGGACGTCGACTTCGAGCCGCTCGGCGCCGGGCTCGAGACGCTCGTCGCGAGCGGCGAGCGCGCCGCCGAGCTCGCGCTCCGCTTCGCGTACGGCGGGCTGCCGCGCGAGCGGATCGAGGTCCTGCCCTCGCTCGGCGCGGCCCTCGACCGCGGGCTCGAGCTCACCGCGCCTGGCAGCGAGCTGGCGGTGCTGCCGACGTACACCGCGATGCTCGCGCTGCGGCGCATCGTCGCCGCGCGCGGCTACGTCGCGAACTACTGGGAGAGCGCGGCTTGAGGATTCGCGTCGGCCATCTCTATCCGGATTACCTGAACATCTATGCCGACCGCGGGAACATCGCGGTGCTCTCGGAGCGCGCGCGGGCACGAGGGCACCACCTCGACGTGCGCGCAATCGGCAAGCGCGACGCCGTGCCCGTCGGCGAGATCGACCTCTTCTATATCGGCGGCGGCCAGGACCGTGAGCAGGCGCTCGTCGCCGACGACCTCGCGGCGAAGGCGGACCCGCTCCGCGAGGCGGTCGAGAACGGCGCCGCGTTCCTCGCGGTCTGCGGCGGCTACCAGCTGCTGGGCGACTTCTACCGCGACGTCGCCGGCGACGAGCACCCCGGCATCGGCCTGCTACCACTGCACACCGTCGCCGAGAAGCGGCGGATGATCGGCGACGTGCTCCTCGACTGCGCCTGGGCGGGCGAGACGCTCGCGGGCTTCGAGAACCACGCCGGCCGCACGATCCTGCATGAGGGCGCCGAGCCGCTCGGCCGCGTGATCGCGGGGTTCGGCAACGACGGCCGGTCGGGTGACGAGGGCTGCCGGTACCGGCGCGCCTACGGGACGTACCTGCACGGCCCGCTGCTGCCGCGAAACCCGTGGTTCGCCGACCACCTGCTCGCAGAGGCGCTCGCCCACGCCGGCGCCGCACCGGAGCTCCAGCCCCTGCCGGACGAGCTGGAGCACGAGGCCCACGTCGTGTCTGCCGAGCGCGCGCGCACGCGCGGCGGACGGTTCTGAGATGCGGCACCGCCGCGTCGTCGCCGCACTTGTTGCGTTGACGGCGGCGACGGTCGCGTTCCCGACGGCGAGCGCCCGAACGTCCGCGTGGCACGACTGCGTGCGCGCAGGCGAGCGGCACGGCTTCCTCCGAGCCGCGGACGGCGTCCGGATCGCGTACGCGGAGCTAGGTCATGGCACAGGCGGCATCGTCTTCGCGCACGGCGCGCGCGGCGATCTCTGCGACTGGATGGGGCTGCTCCGCGATCCGCGGCTGCAGCGGTTCCGGATGCTGGCCTTCGACTTCCGCGGCAGCGGCCTCTCCGACTACCCCGACTATCCGCGCAGCATCGGCTACCGCAAGGACGTGATCGCCGCCGTTGCGCAGCTGCGGCGGGACGGCGCGCAGAGGGTCGCCGTCCTCGGCATCTCGCGCGGCGGCCCTGCAGCGCTGGCCGCGGCGGCGCAGCTCTACCCGCGGCGCGCCCAGGCGGCGATCGCGGTCGCGTCGATCGACGAGCTCGTCGGCGACGACGCGATCGCTGCGGTGCGTCGGTCGAGCATGCCGCTGCTCGTCATGGTCAATGCGCGCGACGGCCTCGGGCTGACGCCGACGTCGCGCGCGATCTATCGCGCCTCGGCCTCACCGCGCAAAGAGCTCGTGATCGCGCCGGGCCAGGGCCACGGTGACGTCTTCCGGTTCCCGCGCACATGGAAGGCGTTCGTCGCGTTCCTGCGCCGCGAGGTCGGCTGAGCGCTACGCGGGAGCGCCCTGCTTCTCCATCAGCCTGCCCTCGCGGATCGTGCGCTCCATGTCCTTCGACTCCTCGCGGTACCACGTGCCGTCCTCGAACTCGATCGCCGGGAACGCGTTCTGCCCGGTGCCGGCGATGAGGTCGGCGCGCTTCTTGCGGCTCGGCCACGCACCGGGCACGACCTCGTACTCGATGCCCGACTCGTCGAGCGCCTTCTGCACGCGCCAGCACGGGTGGCCGCTCAGCTTCACCCACACGTTGGAGCATCGATGGAGCTTCACAGCCACGGCTCTCCTCCCTTCGTCGGTGGGACGATCATTTCACTACCTCGCCCAGAGCGCACCCAGGTAGATCGCCGGATCGCCCGGCTCCCAGCGCTGCAGGAACCGCTTGATCGGCGGATGCACGACGACCTCGCCGAGCTCCTCGCCCGTGAAGAGCCGCGCGCCCTTGACAGCCGCGTCCTTCGTCTCGACGTCGTGCAGCGACCGGTGCGAGAGGTCGGCCGCGAAGATGATGTGGACGACGTGCTTGCGGCCGACGATCGACTTCGGCGCGATCGAGTCGCAGATCGCAACGGGCCCCTCGAACTGCACGTCGGCCTCGACGCCGAGCTCCTCGCGCAGCTCCCGCCGAAGCGCCTCGATCAGCGACTCGCCGCCGTCGACGCCGCCGCCCGGCAGCAGCCAGTACTCCTTGCCCGGTTTCTCCTGCCGGCAGAGCAGGACACGTCCCTGCCAGCGGAGGATCGCGCTCACACGGATACGCGGCTCCATCAGTGGCGCGACGACCCGAAGCCGCGAACGCCCCGCTCGCTCGCGGGCAGCTCGTCGACCTCGACGAGGTCGATCTCCGGGACCGGCAGCACGACGAGCTGCGCGATCCGCATCCCCGCCTCGACGACGAACGTCTGGCGGCGATCGGTGTTGACGAGGTTGACGAGCAGCTCGCCGCGATAGCCGGGGTCGACGAGGCCGGGCGTGTTGACGATCGAGATCCCGTGCTTCGCGGCGAGGCCCGAACGCGGCTGCACGAATCCGGCGTGGCCCTCGGGGATCGCGACGGCCAGCCCCGTCGGGACGAGCGCGCGGTCGCCGGGCGCAAGCTCGACGCGCTCGCACGCGGCGAGATCGAGCCCCGCATCGCCGCCGTATGCCCGCGTCGGGACCACGGCGCACGGCCGCAGCCGCCGGACCATGAGCTCGATCAGGCGCTCTCCCTGTGCGAGCGTGACTCGGCGATCAGGTAGCGCGCGAAGCGCGGCAACTCACGGCGCGGCAGCCGGGCGATCACGAGCACGCCTTCGGGGGTGTCCTCGCGCTGCTCGATCGGCGTGCCGAGCGCATACAGCTCCGACAGCCTGCCGCCCTCGTCGTACGGGACGAGCAGGCGCACGCGCTCCCACCGGCCCTCGAACGCACGCGCGATCTCCTCGCGAAGCTCCTCGAGCCCTTCGCCGGTGAGCGCGGAGACCTGCGCCGCGTTCGGGAAGCGGTTCGCGAGCCGCCGCCGCCCGAGTGGGTCGACGCGGTCGATCTTGTTCAGCACGACCTCGACCGGCAGCTCGCCGGCTCCGATCTCGTGCAGCACGTCGTCGACGGCCTCGCGTTGGCCGTCCTGTTCGTCGTCGTCCGCCGACGCGTCCACGACGTGGAGCACGACGTCGGCGCTCAGCGTCTCTTCCAGCGTCGAGGCGAAGCCCTCCACGAGCTGGTGCGGCAGCCGGCGGATGAAGCCGACGGTGTCGGTGACGAGGTAGCGGCGCCCGTCGTGCTCGAAGCCGCGCGTCGTCGGGTCGAGCGTGTGGAAGAGCTGGTTCTCGACCGACACGTCGGAGCCGGTGAGCGCGTTCAACAGCGTCGACTTGCCGACGTTCGTGTATCCCGCCAGGGCAACAATCGGCGTCTCGGTGCGCGCGCGCTCCTTCCGCCGCGTCGCACGCTGCTTCTCGAGGTCCTTCAGCCGGCGCCGCAGCTGCGTGATCCGCCGCCGCGCCAGGCGCCGGTCGGTCTCGAGCTGCGACTCGCCCGGCCCACGCGTCCCGACGCCGCCGCCGAGCCGCTCGAGGTGCTGCCACATCCCGCGCATGCGGGGCAGGTTGTACTCGAGCTGCGCGAGCTCGACCTGGAGCTTGCCCTCGGCGCTCGTCGCGTGCTGCGCGAAGATGTCGAGGATCAGCTGCGTCCGGTCGACGACGCGTACGTTCAACGCGTTTTCGAGGTAGCGCTGCTGCGCCGGGTCGAGCTCGTCGTCGACGATGACGCTCTCCGCCCCTGCCTCCTTGAAGCGCGCCTGCAGCTCCTCGAGCTTGCCCTTGCCGACGTAGGTGCGCTCGGCCGGCCGGGCGCGGTGCTGGACGACGGCGCCGATCGGCTCGACGCCGGCGGTCCGGGCGAGCTCTCTGACCTCGGCGAGCTCCTCGTCGGGATCCGCACCCTGAGCCAGCACCGCGAGAACGAACCCGCGCTCGGGCTCGGGGGAACCTGGAATCATCGTCCCGATTATGGCACTCGCCCAGCGCACCTTGGATCTCGTGAACATCCCGTCGGAGTCCGGCAACGAGGCACGGGTAGCGAGGTACGTCGAGGGGTCCGTCCCTCTCCAGACGGCGTTCTCGGACGGAGAGTCGCTGATCTTCGCGAAGCGGGAGGGGAAGCCGCTCGTGCTGCTCGCCGGCCACACCGACACCGTCCCGGCGCAGGGCAACCTGCCGGGCCGGATCGACAACGGGGCCGTCGTGGGGCTCGGCGCGAGCGACATGAAGGGCGGCCTCGCGGTGATGATCGAGCTGGCGCACTGGGCGGCCGCGACCGACTTGGCGTACGACCTCGGCCTCCTCTTCTTCCCGCGGGAGGAGCTCGGCCCGGCCGAGAACCCGCTGCCCGGCATCTTCGAGCACACGGCGCTCGTCGACGAGTCGCAGCTCGTGATCTGCCTCGAACCGACGGACAACACCCTCCAGCTCGGCTGCCTCGGCAATCTCGTCGCCCGCGTCGTGTTCGACGGGCGGTCGGCGCACTCGGCCCGGCCGTGGCTGGGCGTGAACGCGATCCGGCTGGCCTTGAACGGGTTGCGGCAGACGCTCGAGTCGGCACCGCGCGACGTCGAGATCGACGGGCTCGTCTTCCGCGAAGTGATCTCGGTCGTCACGCTGCACGCAGGCATCGCGACGAACGTCATCCCCGGGCGCGCCGAGGCGATCGTCAACTTCCGCTATGCGCCCGATCGCACGCCCGAGTCGGCCGTCAACCGCGTCCGCGAGCTCGTCGGCACCGACGTCGAGATCGTGGCGAACTCGCCGCCCGCGCACGTCGCGCTGCGCTCGCCGCTCGTCGAGCGGCTGCGCGAGGCGGGCGGCTTCGAGGTGCAGCCGAAGCAGGCGTGGACGAACGTGGCCGACTTCGCCGCGCGCGGCCTCGACGCCGTCAATCTCGGCCCCGGCGCGACGCGCTACGCGCACGCAGTCGACGAGCAGGTCGCGATCGCCGAGCTCGAACGGACCTACGAGGCGCTCCAGCGATTCCTCGTCGGTACCGTCTAGCTCGTGCAGCTGTCGCCCGTCCTCACCGAGCTCGTGCAGTACCCGTTCACCCGGCTCGACGACTGGAAGGCCGAGGCGCGCGCGGAGGGGATCGCGCTGATCGACTTCGGCATGGGCGACCCGCGCGAGGTGACGCCGGCGTTCATCCGCGACGCCCTCTCCGCGGCGATCGACCCGGTCTCGTCCTACCCGCGCGCGACCGGGCTGCCCGAGCTCCGCGAGGCGATCGCGGGCTGGCTCGAGCGCCGCTTCGGCGTCGCCGCCGACCCTGCGACGGAGATCGTGCCGACGCTCGGCTCGAAGGAGGCGATCTTCTCGTTCGC
>Ga0075425_100004644_pt1 | contig 14188 bp, 10 predicted proteins | sample SoiMethybrSBSTD4_FD_75300 | JGI IMG/M metagenome (GOLD analysis project Ga0075425, IMG submission 75300) | Bulk soil microbial communities from a Populus tree surrounding site in Tennessee, USA - Soil MetaG P. TD hybrid SBSTD4 | ecosystem: Environmental > Terrestrial > Soil > Tree plantation...
GTCGCCGGGTTCGATCCGGCGGACGTCTTGTGAATTGTCCCCAAAACTGTCCCCCGGCGTTCTCCAGGACACCCCCACCCCCACAATTTGAGATTGAAAACGCGCGCGCGCGAGGGGACACGCTGCGGATTCAGACTACGCCGCGTGCGTTGCGGGCGGCCGGCCGGCATGCCTGAGAGCGTGGCGCACGGCGCTCTCAGGGCACGCGCGCGAACGTGGCGACGAGGACGGGTACGGGTACCACATGCGCCCGCGGGCGCGCGGCCCCCCGCATATCGGACGGTTGGGGTGACAGAATTTATTTTCTGGCTGGGGTGCAGATGAGAGGCAGTCTCATCGAGCAGGAGAGGAAGCGGCGCAAGGAGAAGGAAGAGGAGCGCAGCTATCAGCCGTACGGGGAATGTTTACGGCTGATGGGCGACAAGGGGCGCGAGGTGTTGCTGGCGGGTCCGGCGGGGACGGGCAAGAGTCGGGCGTGTCTGGAGAAGATGAACCTGGTGGCGATGCAGGCGCCGATCCGCGGGGCGATTGTGCGCAAGGTACGGAAGACGCTGAGCCAGGCAGCGCTGGTGACGTGGGAAGAGAAGGTCTTGCCGAAGCCGCACCCGTGTCGGTTCTGGACGGAGGACCAGGAGTATCGCTATGGGAGTGGGGCGGTGGTGGCGGTGTGTGGGCTGGACGATCCGGAGAAGATCAAGTCGACGGAGTTCGATCTGATCTACGTGCAGGAGGCGACGGAGCTTGACCAGTTGGACTGGGAGCTGCTGGTGAGCCGGTTGCGCAACGGGGTGTTGAGCTACCAGCAGTTGATGGCGGACTGTAACCCGGCGGATCCGTACCACTGGCTGAAGCAGCGCTGTGACAGTGGGAAGTGTCAGTTACTCGACACACGGCACGAGGACAATCCAGTCCTGTTTGATCATGGTCGAGCGGAGTGGACCACATTCGGGCGAAACTACCTGGAGACGCTGGACACGCTGACTGGATTCACGTATCAGCGGCTGCGGTTAGGGCAGTGGGTTGCCGCGGAGGGGATGTTCTTTACGGAGTGGAATCCGCGGATTCACGTGGTGGACGAGCCGCTGGGTGGGTTGGATCCGGAGTGGCCCAGGTGGGTGAGTGTGGACTATGGGTTTGCGGCGCCGTGGTGCGCGTTATGGTTTGCGCGCGATCCGGAGTCGAGGGTGGTGTACTGCTATCGGGAGCGGTATGCGAGCGGGCTGCGGGACGAGGAGCAGGCAGAGCTGATTCGGGCAGCGAGTGAGGGGGAGCGGATCGTGCTGCGGGTGCTGGACCCGAGCATGTTCAACGCGCGGACGGAGGCGCAGCGGCCGAGCATTGCCCAGGTGTATGGGAGTGTGCTGGGCGAGGTGGTGGCGGGGATGAACAATCGGCGGACCGGGTGGAGCGTGGTGCGTGCGGCGCTGGCGGCAGGGGATGGGGGGCCGCGGCTGAGGTTGATTCGGGGGGCGTGTCCGAATCTGGAGCGGACGCTGCCGGCGATGGTGCGCGATCCGCTGGATCCGGAGGACGTGGCGGACAAGCTGAAGGGGCAGAAGACGGAGGACCACGCGGTCGACGCGCTGCGGTATGGGCTGGCGGCCGAGGCGCAGCCGGAGCGGGACGAGCGGGTGGTGGAGCTGAGTTTCGGATGACGGTCAGCCACGCGGCCGAGGACCGCATTCTGGGCGGCGAGCGCCAGTCAGGCGGCCTGTGGGTGCACCGCGGCAAACTCAACCTGGGCGGTCCGACTACGCCTGATAACGCTGGCCCGGGCGACCTCCGGGTCAATCGCGCCAGTGGTCTGAGCACCCCCAACGGCACCGGGGTGGTTTATTTTGGTAAGGGCGACCGCTACCTGTACTTTGACGGGACCAGCTTCAATCTGGTTGGCGGACCGCTCAACTTCACGCCGGCCGCGAACAGCATCCCGACCAGCGCCATCCAGGCCGACGCGGTCGAGCAGTTATCGGCCAGCTACGTGCAGCAACTGGCCTGGTCGCTGCCGCTGACCAACGTGTGGACCGAGACGCCGGCCCAGGTGACGGTCACCTTTGGCGGCAACCGCGTACGCATCGAGTTCGCCTTCGTGCTGACCTGCCCGACCAAGGGCGCACGCGTGATCTGGGGGATCATGCTCGATGGCGCGGCGCCGCTGATCGCGCTGGGTGGGCTGGACGCGCCGGAGGCCAACTACGGGGCGATGGCCAACGGGTGCTACTACATGATTCCGTCGGCGAGTACGCATCGGCTGGGGATCGGGCTATATGGGCCGTCCGGCTCGGCCATCGTCGGCCAGGCGGCGACCACGTTCTACGTGACCGAGCAGAAGCGATGACCGACGAGCTCAAGCTGCGCCGCCGCCGGTCCTACGAGCTGCATATGCAAGGCTTCGTGTACCGCGAGATCGCCGACGTGCTGGAGGTGAGTGAATCGACCGTGGGCAACGACGTGGCGTGGATCGAAGCGGAGCACGAGCGCCTGGCGCGGGTACAGCCACCACTGCGGAGTGACAGCCCATGAGCATGTATTCGGCGCCACCGAGTGGCTGGTTCAACAGTCGGCCCAAGGACGAGCAGGCCATGGAAGCAGCGACCATGGAGTTTGCTCAGGACATGGTGCGCCAGTTCAGCGAGCGCGACGAGCTGTACCGCGACATTGACGCCGTGCTGTTTGGCGAATTGCCGGTCGAGATTCCGGAGGCCTATCGCAAGACCGCCGGCGAATTCCGCGGTGGCACGACCATGGCCATGCACATTGCGACGACCGTCACCGCGGCACTGTCGGTCAATCCGATGTCGATCAGCTTCAAGCCGGTCGGCTTCGGCGACGTGTACCAGCAGAACGCGACACTGCGCGAGCACTTCTTCGAGGCCTCCTGGAAGCGCCAGGAGCAGGAAGCGCGGCGCCAGCTGCTGCGCCTGTTCCTGTGGAGTCTGGCGGTCAAAGGCGAAGGCGTGCTGAAGACGGTCGAGCGCTGCCACACCGCGTGGGCCGAGTACGACAAGGACTCGAAAGACATCCAGGAGGAGCTCGACAAGCTCAAGGAGTACGACCAGGACGCCAGGGACCGCATGTACCACCAGAAGACCGAGGAGACGAAGCTGCGCCTGCCGTACCCCATCTGTACCACCGACGTCCCGCCCGAGACGTTCTATTACACGCAGAACGAAAACGGCCTGACCGCCTGTCTCGAGATCAAGGAGTTGCCCTATCAGGAGGCACTCGAGCGTTTCGGCGCCGGCCTGGACTCGAATGGCAACGTGGTCGACCCGAAAACGTGGTCAGGTCTCGATCCGCGTGCCGCGGAGCTGGCCAGGGCGGAGTGGGGACGCATGTGGGGTCGCTCGAGCAGCACCGTTGGCACGGCCAACACCATCCGCTGCATCGAGGCGTGGGACTACAAGTGCCAGGTGATTCTGCTGCAGGGGCCGAACCAGCGCCACAAGGGCCAGGGCAACCTGGCTGAGGCGACGCTGTGCAAGGTTATTCCACATGCCTACGGCGATCCGCTGCTGAAGACGCTCAGGGGGCCGTACTTCCATGCGCTGGGCACGACCACCGCTAGCCGGCTGCCCGAACGGACTGGGCTAGGCATCCTGTACGGCTTCTTGCCCCTGTTTCCGATGCTCGACAGCTTGCTCACGATGCGCTTCAACTCGGCCTATCTGACCGCGTTTCCGGCATTCAAGAAGACCGTCCCGCCCGGCCAGATCCCGGGTGTGCCGCAGGGGCCGTATGGCAATGACGGGCGCGAGAATCAGAAGGAGAAGATCGAGCCGGGCAAGCTGTACCCGTTCGACGTCAGCCCGATCGATCAACCCAGAAGTGGCATGGACTTCGACAAGCTGATGGGCGATGTGCAGCACTTCATGGACCTGGCGCTGCCGAGCGTGGTCCAGGGTGTGGTTGCCAGCGATCAATCCGGCTATGCGCTCAATCAGGCGGCCTACCTGGCCAGATTGGGCTGGGACCCGATCGTCAGCAATGCCGAAGTGGCGCTCGGCGACCGCATCGGCTTCGAGTCGTGGCTGATCGAAAAGCGCATCGCCGAGAAGGTCTACGCGTGGGGTGAAGTCGAAGCGACACGCGGTAAGAAGACGATCGGCGGCCAGAGCAAGGCGACCTGGCTGGGCCTCGGGCCAGAGGACCTGAAGGGTGTGCACCGCTACGACGCCAAGCTCAGCCCGAGCACGCCGAGCAACGAGATCATCCAGACGCGCGCCATTGGCGAGAAGATGCAGCTCAAGTTGATCACCTACGAGGACGCCGTCGAGCAGAGCGGCAGTAACCCGGACGAGGTCGAGAAGAGTTGGCTGCTGCACGACCTGAAGAACTCGCAGGAAGTGCAGGCGATGTTGAAGCAGAAGGTGCTCCAGAAGGTCGGCACGATCGAGAGTGAGCGCATGGCTGCGGCCGGCGCGCCACCGCCCGAGGAGCTGGCCGGTGTGGGCTCGGCGGGCGTACCGGGCGGCACAGCCGGGACGCCACCGATGGGGCCACCGGGTGGTATGCCGCCCAACCCCGTCCCGTCACCCGGGGCCGGGCTGCCGATCGCGCCGCCTCCGCCACCTGGAGCGGCCGGTCCGGGCGGCATGCCGCCGGGTGGCATCCCGGGCGCGCCGGTCGTGCCGGGGCCGCCGGCCAACATGGTCCCGTTGCCAGGAGGTGGGTGACATGCGGCTGAGGCGGCCCACCCTCAAGTACTCGCGCAATTACTACTGGTTTGTGGTTCTGGCTGGCATTGCGGGCGGCTACTGTCTGCGCGACTGGAGACGGCGTGGCTGAGTCGCCCGCGATGCCCTATAGCGACAATCCGCAGGACCAAGCGGAGGAACCGACCCGCGCGCGCCGAACGCCACAGCGTCAGACGATGCTCGACGACGTGGCCAATGACCTGGCTCTGTGGATTGACGACACGGCCACCAAGGTCGCGCTCGCGTTTGCCCCCGGCCGGGCTCCGTTTTCGGCCAGTCTGACCGAGCAGCAGAAGATGGATTACTACACGCGCGCGCTCTTCAATCCGGACGGTACGCCCAATCAGCAGGGCCGCCAGCGCGAAGTGGCCAGGCTGGGTGTGGAGCAGTTTGCGCAGGTGTACAAGATGGTCACGCAGGCGCATCCGGAGCTCAAGCCGCCGCCCGAGCCGGCCATACCGCCACCGGCTGGTTCACCGCCTACCGAACCGACGATGGGGGTGCCCAATGGCTGATCCAGCAATGCCGTCTGGTTTTCAAGATACGACCGAGTACGCGAGCTACCTCCAGAACGAGTCGGCACGCCAGTGGGCCAATGACGTTGCGACCAAGGCATACAACGACTCTAAGGCAGCCGGTGAAGCGCAAGACCGGGCACTGGCGGCAGCCAAGTTTGCCTGGGAACAGGTCAAGGATCGCGCGGGACTAACCGGACGCTTCGAGGACAATTGGACCTTCCCGTCGCAACAGTGGTTCACCACGCAGTTTGGCACGTGGATGCCCGGTGGCCCAACGGCTGGCCAGGAGACACTCGCCGCACAGCAGCAGCGCGCAGCGAATCTGGGCGTCTATCAAGGCCAACAAACACTCGGCGCGCAGCAGCAGTACTGGGACGAGATGCAGAAGCAGGCTGCCCAACAGGCGGCGATGACCGGCTACTGGCAGGCGCCGACCGGCAGCGGCAACATGCCCATGGACGCGTTCAACGCGCGGGCAGATGCAGGCACCCAGCAGACGTATCTGGCCGCCACCGGCGGCAATCGCCAGCAGGCTGCGGAGCGCTATTTCAACGATGTGGCCGGCGCGGTGCGCAGCGCGACCGAAGGTGCCGGTGGTCAGTTCACGCCCGACACGATGCGCCAGTGGACCTACAGCCAGGGCGGCCCGGGTGCCACCCAATGGGGTGGCCAGGGTCAGCGCACGATGGCTGCCCAGGAGCAGGACTACACGCAGTGGCTGCGCACCGCTCAAGAGGCGCGCGCCAACGAGGCGCTGCAGCAACAGACGGCCAACCAGTACCTGACGCTGCTGTCGAATCTGCGCGGTCCAGCCGACTGGGCCAAGTACCAGCAGGTGCTCGGCGCCGGCGGCAGCATGAACTCGCTCGCCGCGGCGGCCATGGGCCAGTACATCCCCGGCGGTGGCGCGACCAGCGGCTACCAGCCCCAGGCGGCCAATCTGAACACCATGCAGCAGCAGATCGCCGGCTTCACACCGGGTGGCGCCAACCAGCAATACGCTCAAGCCGCGCAAGGTCCGGGTGGCCAGCAGCCAGGCAGCGGAACCGCGTACGAGGCAACCGGCAACGGCACCAACATGATGGGTGCGCAGCAGCAAAATCAGTTCAATCTGCCCGCGCCGAACCAGATCGCAGCGCAGACCTGGAACAACCTGGCGCCCAGCCAGAAAGAGCTGATCAAGGGCCAGTACGAGGCCCAGGGTTGGTACAAGCCGGACGTTGAAGCGCTGATGAATCAGGGCCTGCCCAGGTACGCGTCGAACGCGCCGGGCGCTGGGACGTGGCGGCTGAGGTGACATGTCCGGGCAAACCGATCGCCGCCCGTGGCTGATCATCTCCAGGCGTGAGGCCGTAGCGCTGATGCAGGCGCTCGTCGAGCTCGAGCACAGCCGCGCCGGTGGACTGACCGCGGACCAGCGCACGGCAGGCGGGCAAATCCAGAAGCAGCTCGCCTGGATCAACGGCCATGCGGACGTCGAGGCGCCGTCCAAAGAGGCAGCCATGGAACGCGAGCGCGAGTAGTGGCCCACCCGCTGCCAGATGTTGACGAGAGCGGCTACGACGACTGGCAGAACCAGCTGTTTCAGGAAGACGCGACGCGCAAGATCCAGGACATCGGGTTGACCCATTGGGCAAACGACCGCATGGCCGACCTGACCAGACTCGGCGCGTGGGCGACCGGCTCACCACCCGAGGCGCCACCAGCGCCTGAGCCGGCGCCCACACCCGCACCACCGGCTGACATGAACATGCCGCCCGATGTGGTTCAGCAGGTGACGGCACCTGGTCCTCCACCGGCCGACATGAGCATGCCCGCCGATGTAGTCGACCAGATGACGGCACCCGGCCCCGGTCCGGTGCCCATGGCCTCGCTAGCGGTAGCATCTCCTCCGCCGGCGGCGGCACCTACACCACTCGTATCACCTGCTGGTGGTGCAGCAGTTTCCCCGAATCCTGCACCGGGGCCGTCGCCGGTTTTTGCTGGCCGGAGCGACGGATTGCCGGACTGGTTCCCAAGCCTGCCCAACTGGTTCCCCGGTCAACAGCAACCGCAACCGTCGCTTGCCCCGCCGACAGTGTCGGCTGCTCAGCCGGGCGGACCACTCCAGGACTACGCGCGTCAGGCCGCGCTCAAGGCTGGTATCGATCCGGACATCTTCGTCCGTCAGATTCAGCAAGAGTCCGGGTTCAATCCGAACGCGCGCAGTCCGGCCGGGGCGACGGGCGTTGCACAGTTCATGCCCGCCACGGCGCAGGGCATGGGTGTCGATCCGACCGATCCGTACCAGTCGCTCGAGGGCGCCGCCAGGTTGATGGCCAGTCACCTGCAGCAGTACGGCGGCGACTACAGCAAGGCGTTGGCGGCGTACAACGCCGGACCGGGCAACGTTGCCAAGTACGGTGGCGTGCCGCCGTTCGAGGAAACCCAGCGCTACGTCAACACGATTCTGGGCGGCACTTCACCCAGGACGACGCCGACGCCGACCGAGGGATTGGGGCGGGCGGGTGCCGCCCAGGCGGCTGCCCAGCGCGACATCAGTCAGTTCGGCGATCCCCAGCTCACCAATGACGAGGCATATGCTGCATGTGGCCCAGCTGCCGCTGTCCGATTTGCGCAAAGGTTCGGCAGGAATCCGACACTCCGCGAAGCGACCGATCTGGCCAGGACGGTCGGCTGGACGTCGGCGCAGGGGATGGCCGGACTGGGGTCCGAGAAAGCGCTGATGGACAAGCTGGGCGTGCCGACGAAGCTGGTATCAGGCGCGGACTGGGGCACGTTCGCCAACGAGGCCAGGACCGGTAACCCGGTCACCATCAGTACGCAGGGCCACTACTTCACCGCGGACGGCTGGGATCCACAAACCAACCGTTTTCACGTCGGGCGCAGTGGGCTCGATCTGAAGGGCGGCTCGGAGTGGATGACGCCCGAGCAGATGACGGCGATCATGGGTCCGGTCCAGGGCGGGCTGTTGGCCGACAACCCGCAGGTGCCAGCGCCCAGCATCGCCGATCAGGACACCAATCCAGTTGGCTGGCTCGATCGGGCCAAGCAGGCCATGGCCGATAGTCTGGCGCCGCCCAAGCCAAAGCCCGAAGCGGAGATAGCCGGTGCGTCGGTGCGGCCGGAGCTGTCGTCGGTCATCAGCCCGATGTCCGAGACGCTCGGCATCGGTGAGCCGTACCAGCAAGCCGCCGCGGTCAGTGAGCCGCAGTCGCTCGCGTCGCCGAAGAGTCCGCTCGAGGAGATGAGCAGCAATATTGCCAACGCGATCACCAGCGGGCTCAAGAACCTGGGCATCGGTGCCGAGCCGGCTCAGCCGGTCACCGCGCCCGGCGCGGGCTATGACCCTTCGGCGCTACGTGCGGTGACCGAGCCTCCACAGCCGGGCATCCCGCTCCGCCAGGATGTGCGCGATCTGGGCATCACGCCGCAGCCAACCCTGGCGGACCGGTTGGGTCAGACAATCGGCGACGAGCTAAGCGGTGAGCGCGCGCGCCGTGCGCGCGAGGAACCCTACAGTCCGGAATTCCAGGCGCGGGCCGCCGAGATTGCTGGACTCCCGCCGCCGCAGCCGACATCGAATCCGCTCGAGATGCTCGGCGGTGCGAGTCTGGGCATGGCGCCGCTGGAAGGCGAAGCGGTCGATCGTGCGCGCCAGGAGTGGATCGCCGAGAACAATCCGCTGCGTGACGTGCCGGTTGTCGGCGGCGCTACGACGCTGGCCGCGGACATCGCGACCGATCCGACCAACCTCGTGCTCGGCCTGCCGTACGGGGCGCGCGCCGCGCCGGAGGTCGCCGAGCGGGCGGCGCAAGCACTGGAGCAGCGAGCTCCCGCGGTGGGCGAGTTCCTGGCCAACGAAGAAGGCGCGCTGACCCTGCCATTCCGTCCTGCTCGCGCGGCCGACGATCCGTACGTGCGCGCGCTCGAGACGCCGGCCAACCAGGGCACGAAGAACATGCTCGAGGCACCGCTGCCAGAAGCTGAGCCGCAGAGTCTCACGAACCGCTTCGTGCGCGCGTGGACGAACCGCTTCGAGGGGGTCGATCGGTATCAGGAGGATGCGCTCAAAGGGGCGGGACTCGATCCGCGCAGGCCGCCCGAGGCACTCGACGTGTCGGCGCAAATCCGCGAGCTGGCGACCGACCACTCGGTCAAGCTGGCCGAGGACCAGTACATCAAGCCGGCTATCCAGGCGCTCGGCGGTGACGAGACGGCGCGTAAGGTGCTCTCGAGTTACCTGATCCACAACAACAACGTCGATGTGGCCGCCGCGCTGGGCAAGCCGTACCGCGAGTTCCCCGGTGGCGGCAGTCTGATGGAGTCGCAGCGCGCGCTGCGCGAGATGCAGGCCGCGCTCGGCCCCGAGGAGTGGGCGAAACTCCAGGACGCGGGCAGGCAGGTTTACGGGCTGGTCGGCGAGCTCCGTGACCGCATGCTCCAGAGCGGGCTGATCGAGAAGTACGACTACAACATGTGGAAGGGGCAGTACCCGCGCTGGGTGCCAACCAGGATCCTCGATTATCTCGACGAGGGCGGCGGGCCGCGTATCGGGAGCAAAATCTCGCTCGGCGACAACGGAGTGCGCGCCTATACCGAGGAGGGCACCTCGAAGTTCCGCGAGGATCCGCTCGCGTCGGTGCTCGGGCTGGTCGCGCAGGTCGAGCGCAACGCGCGCAAGAACGAAGCGGTCAGCCAGGTGCTCGGGCTCGATCAGCTCGGCGGGACGCCGCCGCGCATCCTGCCTACCGACGCGCCAGTCAAGACCGGCGAGAGTGTCATTCAGCACGTGAAGGACGGTGTGGTGCAGCGCTACGTCGCCCCGCCGGACGTGGCCGCGGTGATCAACGGCCCGATGATCGACCAGGCGCCCGGCTTCGTGCGCGACTGGGTGAACTTCCAGCGCGGTGTGACGACCGTGTTCAGCCCGGCCTTTGCGCTGCTGCGTAACCCGTCGCTCGACGTTCCGCTCTATTTGCAGCGCTCGATGGCGCGCGAGGGCGGCAATCCCCTGCGCCTGAAGCGACTGGTGGGCGCGCTCATCGACGGCTATGGCGACGCCTTCCAGGGTCTTCGGCAGAACGAGTTCCGCGGCGAGGGCACCCAGCGCTACCTGGCCGGCGGTGGCTCCGGTTCGACGCTGGTCAGTACCGCCGAGCAGCGCGCGCGGGAAATCCAGAACCTGGCCGAAGGGTCGAGTATCGAGCTCAAGAGCGGCAGCGACATCGCGCGCGCCGTGCGCGGACTGCTCGAGCCGGTGCAGCGGGTCGCCGAGCGCACGGAGCTCGGGCCGCGCGTGGCCGCGATGAAGCTCGCCGAGGAGCGTGGCGCCACGCCCAAGCGGGCGATCCTCGAGGGACGCAACGTCACCATCGACTTCAACGAGGGCGGCACGCTATCCAAGACGCTCAACTCGTTCATCCCGTTCTTCAACGTCGGCCCACAGGACGTGGCGCAGGTGCAGCGCATGTTCGCTGAGAACCCGAAGGGTGCCGCGGCGTCGATGGCCATGCTGGTCGGGCTGCCGCAGGTGCTGGCCGAAGCCTGGAACCGCAGCGACCCGCAGCGCAGCAAGGACTACGACAATGTGCCGCAGAGCATCAAGCGGCAGGGGCCGGTCATCATGCTGCCCACCGAGGCACCCGTCGACAAGGACGGCAACCGCCACCCGCAGTACTGGAGCGTCAACTTTGGCGCGCGCGCAGGCTTTGCCGACATCGCGCGCCAGGCTGCCGAGGGGGTGATGCAGAGCGCCGGCGTCGAGGGGGCCAAGCCCGAAGACTGGCAGAACCTGCTGAGCGACATCCTCTGGTCGGCCGCGCCGGTCCGTGGCTCGTCGCCAGCCGACGTGCCGCGGCAGCTGATTCCCGAGTTCATTCCAGGCACCAACACCGCGACGCAGCTCGCGCTCAATCGCGAGTTCTTCCGCGGCACCCAGATCTCGACCGAGCGCACGAACCGCGAGGCGTCCCAGGCCGGGCGGGAGCTCGCCGGCGCGCTGACCAACGCGGCGCGCCAGATCGATCCGAAGTACGAAATCACCCCGTCCCAGGTCGACTTCGCGGTCAAGGACATGCTCGGCAGTTGGGGCGAGATGGGGCTGGGCGCGCGTGCGATGTTGCCGGGCGCGGAACCGCAGCAGGGCAACGAGCCGCAGAAAGTGCCGGTGATCGGCGGCGCGCTCAAGGCGCTCGGCGTTCGGGGCGACATTGGCGAAACCGGGCGACAAGCGCGCGAGAACCTGCTTACGCCGTCAGGCCAGCGCTTCCTGCAGTCACAGGGCGTGGAGTACGTGCCCAGTCCGGTCGCCAGCGACATCGAAGGCGTGCCGCTGCTGCGCGACGAGGAGACGCTGTACCAGCATCTGGCCAATCGCTATCTGGACGACGAGATCCACAAGCTCGAGCAGAACGGCAAGCTGGCCGCGCGGCCCGCGCAGGACCGCACGGAGTACGTCCAGCAGGTCGCGAGTGAGACGCGCGAAAAGGCCGCCGCGGAGGTGGTCAAGTCGATCGGCCAGGACGAGATTCGGCGGCGCGTCGCGAAGCTCAAGGAGCAGGGGAAACGCTAGTGCTTGCGCAGCCGACGCACCACATGCTCCAGATACAGGACTGCCGCGAACAGGATCGCGCCCGTGAGCGCGACCCACAGCATGTCGTTATCGCTCGCGTGCAGGACGCCTTTGCCGATCACGATGTACAGGAACGGAACGATCGCGACCAGCGGCAGGCTGACCCATTTCGGGATGGGCGGTATGGCCATATATGGCGAGAGGGAGGATAACGGACCATGCCGTTGCCCGATGAAGATCTGAGGACGACCGAAGGGTGGAATCGCTTCGTCCAGCGGCACGGTGGCCTGGCCGGCGAGCCAACCAGGCTCGGTCCGGCGACCGAAGGCGGCAAGTTGACGGGCGACCCGATCCAGGATCCCTTCTACCACTACGAGCTCGCCGACGGGACGACCGTCGACATCAATGCTGTGGGTGCCATCCAGTCGATCACGGAGAAGACGCCTCGAGCGACACAGGCCGACCAGTTGACCACGATCAATGACCCGCGTACGGGCAAGCCGATCGCGCTGGTTGGCCAGGGCACGACAGTCAACCTGCCAAAAGATGAAGCGCCGGTATGGCGCGATACGCGCCTGATCAAACAGCAGGATGGTTCTCAGACGCTGTGGGGATTTGATCCGGCTGACAATCAGTTCAAGCAGGTGCCTGGGGCACCTGCGGTCGCGGCGGATGCAGCCGACAAGAATCCCAAGACTGTCGAAAGTGGTGGTGTCACCTACGAGCGACAGCCTGACGGGACGTACGCGCCAGCCAGGGGCATTCCCGCGGTACCGACCAAGCCTGCGGCACCGACGATCGGCACGATCAACAAGCAGACGATGCAGTGGGATCCGCAGAGCGGGACGTGGATCACACCACCGGGCGCACAAGCCACTGCGGGCGCCAAGCTAGGCGACACGACGCCTGGCGTCCGCGAGGGGTATCTGGTCCAACTGCGGTTCGATGGCGACAAGTGGGACATCGACCCATCGGTCAAGCCCACGCCGTGGAGTGTCGAAGCCCAGGCGCAGGCTGAGAAACTCGCGGGCGCGCCCAAAGAAGGTGATACACGGCCCAACATTGCAGGCGGCTACAACGTCACGCAGACCTATAAGGGTGGCGAGTGGACGACGACGGCAGTCGGTACCCGGGCTACGCCGCGCGACATCCAGACACTGACGCCCAATATTGAGGCGCCGTACATCGTCCAGACCGACGAGCAGGGCAAGCCGGTCACCATCGACAATCCCAACTACCAGGGGCCGAAGGCGCCGACCACGCGCGGCGAGATTGCCCAGCGGGTTGCCACGCTGCAACAGCAAGCGCAGGCCATGATGCAGAAGATCAGGGCCGACCCGACCGTCACGGGTGAGCAGCAGGGAGTGCGCTTCAACCAGTGGTACGACCAGAACGTTACGCCGCAGATCGAGGCGCTCGGCCAGCAGCAGCAGGCGGTCATCGCTGATGAGAGCCGCAAGGCGATCGAGGATCAGCAGAAGAACCTGACCGCGGCGGCCAATGCCATCCAGAGCACGGCCCCCTATCGCGTGGGGCCGGGCTACGGGCAGGCCATTTCGAGCATGGCCAGCGCCCTGGTCAAGGGCACGCCGGCCGCCGGCACCGACTTCTCGAATGCCTTCACGTACAGGGGGCCGAGTATCGATCGGTCGACACAAGAGGTCCTCGCCGCGCGCACACAAGTGGCCCCGGGCATGGACGTGCAGGGCCTGCTCAACCGCAACCAGTGGCTGCCCGGTGGTGGACCGCCGCCGACTGGTGGGCCTCCAGCTGCGGCGGGTCCGCCGCCGGGCGCATTTCCGGCCTCGGCGACCACGCCATTCCGGACCTTCGGGCCACCACCTGCGGGTGGTGGCGTCAACGGCACCGGGCAGCCGGTCGGTCCGAATCCAATGCTGGCCGCCATGCAGCGCAACCAGGTTCCGGGCGCACCAATGGCGGGGGGCGGCGTCAATGGCGCCGGCCAGCCTGTTGGGGCCAATCCAATGCTGGCGGCCATGCAGCCAGGCGCTGGTGGGGTGCTGCCGCAAGCCGCGCCACTGGCGCTGGCCACGGGCGGTGGGCCACTGCCCTATGGCGGCAGCATGTGGCGACCACGACCGCCGGCGCCTAGCCCGACCCCGACACCGATTCCTGGGCCGCCTGCGATGACCGGCGCGCCCGGTCAGCTCTATGGGCTGAATCCAGGTGCTGGAGACACAAGTCAGGCCGAGTTGACTGGCGCACCTGGACAACTGACCGGCCTGAATCCGGGTACTGGTTTTCCTCAGCCACCGCCGGTGCCGCCGCCGTACTACGGCCAGGTTGGCGAGCCGTCGATCAACGGCATCGGTACCTATCCCCAGTCGCGGAATCCCTTTGCGTCGGTCATTCCGCTCCTGCCCGGCGTCGATTATTCG
>Ga0075425_100004645_pt1 | contig 14187 bp, 15 predicted proteins | sample SoiMethybrSBSTD4_FD_75300 | JGI IMG/M metagenome (GOLD analysis project Ga0075425, IMG submission 75300) | Bulk soil microbial communities from a Populus tree surrounding site in Tennessee, USA - Soil MetaG P. TD hybrid SBSTD4 | ecosystem: Environmental > Terrestrial > Soil > Tree plantation...
ACGTGCGCAGGCTGAGATTCCTGGATCGGCTGGACCAACATGACGCGTCCTTTGATCCCTAATTCCAAACCATTTCAGTTTTTCGGCTAAGTTGGTCTACCGCCGCCCCCGAGGGCGGGAACTGAATATTTGCCCTTTTTCTGCCTTCCTGCAAGACAAGAGGCGAGTTTCGAACCGTTGCTGGGCATGTCGGTGGTGAAGACACGCGGTGCTTTCGCCGCGAAGCGCCGGTCTGAAGTTGCGATAGTCCCGCCGTGCCCGGATCAGAGACCGAGCTGATTTCCGAACAAACCCTGACGGCAACTGGTGGAGATTTGGGATGCTATTTGGCTCATGCCCAAAAACTGGGGACCCCAGCCATGCCACAACAACTTTAGAGCAGAATGACCAGTGCCCAGGTGTCGCGTAGTATTCAAAGTAATGGTGCAATATGGCGGACACCACCGCGCTGATGATAAGCAAGATTAGAAAGCTTATGAATCCAGGCCGATCATGTTCGTTCCCACCAAACCTGCATGTTTACGACGAATCTCCTAGCGTAGTTCTCGCTATCGATGCTCATTGCTGTGGGAAAATTATGCCAAATCCTTCGACCTTGGCAGTCCGGATGACAGTTTTGGCCAAGCTAAGCGGACTTTCGCGGCCGCAGCGCCATTAACCTTAACAAAGCGTATGTCCCCAGCCTCGACGCCCCTTCGAGTACTTTTATTTGCAGACCGCTCCCGACCGACCCCTTTGACGGTGGCCTGGCGAAGTCCAAGGACTCGAGGAAATGCGGCACCTGCTCGTTTCTGCCTGCCTTTGTCTGATGACATGGTCAAGCGCGACCGGACCTGATCCAACGCTGCCACCGGCCAACGTCACCAGCATTGCAACAAATAGAGTGTTGAGTGAACCGCCGAGAGTGTTGGGCGAACTATCGGAAAACATCGGCGCAGATCGAGCGCTCGGCGACACATATGCAGCCCTCGCCCTGCCACTGGCCCCGCTTGGTCTACTTTTGAAGCCAATCATCTACCGCTCACGGGAGGAAATTTGCGACGCACTTACCGAGGCGGCGCGCAGCAACGATTTGCCTGCGCCTTTCTTCATTCGCCTGTTGTATCAGGAGAGCGGTTTCAGACCCGGTGTCATCAGCTCAGCCGGCGCGCTGGGCATCGCGCAATTCATGCCGGAGACCGCCTCCGATAGAGGCCTCGACAATCCTTTCGATCCGCTGCAAGCAATACCGGAGTCGGCTCGCCTGCTGCGCGATCTGTCTCGCAAGTTTGGCAATCTTGGCCTCGCTGCCGCTGCCTACAATGCGGGTCCAAAACGAGTCGAGGACTGGCTTGCCAAAAAGGGCAAGCTGCCGCAAGAGACGCAACATTACGTCAAGACGATCACCGGCTGGCCAGCGGAGACTTGGACTATCGCCCAAACCGGGAGCCCGCCGGTGAAGCTGCCGCGTCCGGCACCCTGCCAGGAGGCCGCCGGTCTGCTTGCCTGGGACGGACCGGACCAAATCCCTCTGCCACCGCCGAATCCGCGAGCGAAGGATTCAGCGAACTATGTAAGAATTGCGCGGCAGCCGGTCGTTCTGGTCAGCAGCGACGATAGCGTTCCTAACCAAAGTCCCACACCTGGCTCGGAGACGAAGACAATGCCTCAACGCAGACTTCATTCCAAATGATCTTGGCGCTGATCCTTGTTGATCTTCGGTGCACCACCCCTTCGGACAGTCAACTAAGTCGTAGGGATTATCCATGATCGCTCAAATGATCGAATCGATCATGTATTTCGGGATCGGATTTCTCCTTGCGGCGCTCAGCGTGCTCATCGTCGCGCCTCTTGTCCATGACCGGGCGGTGCGGCTGACTATGCGGCGGGTGGAAGCCACCATCCCGCTGTCGATGGCAGAACTCCAAGCCGACAAGGATCTGCAGCGAGCCGAATTTGCTATGTCGACGCGTCGTCTCCAGACGATCATCGAGCAGTTTAGAACCAAGAGTGCCGGCCAGCTTGCGGAGCTCGGTAGAAAGGGCGACGCGATCAACCGGCTGAAGATCGAACTCGGCACGGTGCGCGATCAATTAAGTGCCACAGAGGATGTGTTTGCCGTCAAGACCAGGGCCGCGCTCGACGCCCAGCGCTCACTGTCCGAGAAGCAACTTGCCGAGCTGAAGAGCGAGCTGGACAAGCGTTCGAGCATCACCAATTTACAGAAGGTCGAAATCGTTGCGCTCGAGGCTAAAGTCGAGACACTCAGGGAGCGGCTCACCCCCACCGGCGCGAAGCCCAAGACTGAAGCTGGCCTCGTCCCTCTTGTGCCGCCGGTGCCAATGGATTCCTCAAAGGGTCCGACACTCATCGAGCAGCCTCGTAAAGGTGCTGCCGTCCCTCTTATGCCGACCACGCCTATGCACTCCTCGCAGAATCCGCGACTGATCGACCAGCGTCATAAAGCCGTCCCTCTTATCCCGACCGCGCCTATGGATTCCTTGCAGAATACGCCACTGGTTGACCGTCACAAAAGCGATGCCGTTATGCCCACCGCGCCATTGGATTCCTCGCAGCGTCCAACACCGAACGACCAGCGCCGTGAACAAGATGTTTTCCACTTTGTACCGAAGGATTGGTCAATAGCCGACCTGCCGAAGACGCCGATGGATTTCTCGCAGAATCACCCAACAAACAATTGGCGCCACAAAGACGATGTCTTCCACTTTGTACCGAAAGATTGGCCGACAACAGAAATCAGCTCTTCGCAAAGTCCATCACCGAAGCACCAGCGCCATGAAGGCGATATCCTCCCCTTTGCGTCAAAGGATTCGGCGGCAGCCGAAGTTCGATCTGGCGGCCCAGTGCGCGATTCGGCTGCTAGAGGTGGTGCTTTCAATCAGCGCATGGGGACGGTTCGGGAAGGATCTGACTTTTCTGCTGGCTTGCGGTCTGTTGAGCCGTCGATCCGCGTAGCTTCTCGCCGCACCGGTCTCAAGAATCAGGTTGCGAGCGGCAGTTCGTCGATTGGCAGGCGAACACTCCGCGCCGTCGCTGCTTGTTTCATTGCGGCTCTAATTGGCGTTGGAGGCTCATCCGCCTGGCTGTCCCACAATGACGGAGCTAAAGAGATTTTCAGAAACTGGACACCGTCGCTGGGCTTTTTGTCCTCAATGTCAACGACGAAATACCACCCAGCACCGGTGCCTGCCGTGGCCGCAATGTCTCCTGAGTTGGTGCACGAGCTTGAGGCGATGCCGCGCGATCTCGCGGTCGTACGGCGTGGCGTAGAGCAGCTTACTGAAAAACAAGAACAGATGGCCCGGAACATTGCAGATCTGCGGTCTGCCGAACACGACATCAAAAAGAAAGCGTCATCTCCTCATCTGCAGAGCAGGACGAAGCTCATTCCGTGGCCGGAAACAAAGCCGACAACCATAGCAGGCTGGACACTTCGCGGAATTACCAATGGCACGGCGGTCTTGGAAGGGCCTCATGGCACCTGGAGGGCGATGCAAGGAGATACTGTGCCGGGAGTGGGAACGGTCGAGTCGATGGTGCGTTGGGGCGGTCGACTAATAGTCGCGACCAGCAGTGGACTCATTTCCACGCCGTAACCTGCTCAAGCGGCTGCTCACACTAATCGGGTGCAGAGTATCGCGCTGGTCGCTGTAGAGGTTGCTCACTATTCCGAGCGCGACGCACAAGCCAAGCCCTTCATGCGTGCGCTCCTTTGAGTGTCACGAGGGCCCGGTAGCATTGCACTGCTCATGAGACCTTGAAATAAAGGCGAAGCAGGAGTCATTTCGCGTCCGAACGCACTCACAGCTGACGCAACCTGTGGACAACTCATACGCTCTAGCGGCTGGTCGAATTTGCGACGAATTACAGCCCCAATCCCGACCAATCGGCATTGCTGACTCACATCTGCGCACGACTCGGACGTACAGCGTTATTCGAACGCCGAGGGAGGCATGGATGCAACAGCACAGGCTAACATTGGTGCCGCCAATGTTTGGTCTTGTTTTGATGGCCGCATCAACGAGCAACGTGAACGCCGTCAGCTGTATCGCCAAACCGAACGGACAGCCGCCCCAGGGCCAACACTGGTTTTATCGGACCGATCGCGTCACCCATCGCCAGTGCTGGTATCTTGCACCGCAGAACGCGGACGCTCAGAAGACAAAACAACCGTCCAGTGCGCGCACGCCGCGGGCGACACCACGACATGCACAACGACCGACAGCAGCGGCACCGCAAGTCGCGCATGCTGCAAGCGCGGCCGAGACAGGTGTTCCCCCACCACCCGCGGCTGCGGCACTCGCCGACGCGGTCGAATTGCCGGACGTGCCGCCATCGTTCGCGGCTGCGCCGCAACCGACGCTTACCGAGTCATCAAGATCGGCCGATGCGACCGGCCCTGAGCCGGCGCCAGCGACAAATGATGCTGGGGAACCGCAATTGCCTGTGAACGCGCAAACTTCACAGGCCGCAACCGCCACGCAGGCCGCAGTCGAGGCACCTTCCTCGTTGATCGTGGTCACCCTTGCACTGTTGACTATGGTCGGCCCCGTGTTTTACGCCGCGCGCTGGCTGAGCCGGCGCAAGGCCAGTGTTCGACAGGGTCTCGGACAGGCAGGCCCGGTGACCGTCTTCCCGCGCGCCTGGACTCCCGATTCAGATTCGGAGACTGCCGCACGGTACATTCCACCACCCCAGTCGCTGAAACAGGCAGAGAAAGAGGTTGCACTAGCATTGCACCAACTCCTAAACGACACGCAAACAAAATCGAATGTCGAGTCGCTCGACCAGACAGAGCAACTTGCTCAGGAATTGCAGCAACTCCTGAACGAGGCGCAAACAAAACAGCGTGTCAAGGCCCGCGGCCAGACAGAGAAACTTGCTGAAGCACTGAACATCCTGCGCGACCGAGCCAGCCAGCGAGTCGAACGACACCACGCTCAGCTTGCCTCAGAGGAAGAACCGTTACGAAGTAGGGATCTACTCCTCGCCAATCAGCGGAATTAATGGGATGCCTTCCTAGCAAGGCGTGAACGCAACCTTTCTCAGTTTATTTTAAGTGGTCGATGAAAATCCCGGATTGAAGTGCTATCCTAATTTTTTTGGACGCACCGAGGTGCGGGCTTGTTCAATTTTCTGCGCCCCAAGGCTGAAGCCAAAGCGCCGGAGACGGTGCGCCGCATCCCGCGCAAGGAACTCGTCACCATAATGAGCGGTGCCATGGCCGCGATGGGTGAGTTGATGCAACTGGCCAAACGCGCCAAGTCGCAGCGCGACGATCACCCAATTGTGCAGGATGAGCTGTTAGAACTTCTGCGCACGCTTGCCGCTACGCAGAAGCAAATCGATGCCCAAATGGACTCCGACATCGCCAAGTCCACCGATATCAGCGACACCGAATGGGACCGACGAAGCTATAATTTGTTCGTCGTGCCAATTAGCCAGATGGCCAATGCACCGCGAGTAATCGTTGAGTCAACGCTCGCGGCTTCAAACAACGGAGTTAGAGACGTGAAATTGCTTTACGACCTAGTACTGGCCGAAATGGATGTCGCGGTTGCCCGCTTCAATGTGACCCTGAACTCGGGCCTGCCGGATCCTTGGCGAGGCGAAGCGCAATAGTCCAACAGAGACTCGAGTCATAATGCGCCAACCCACCTCGCCGTGAGCATGGGCGGCGAATTCCCTCCAGGATGATGTCTACGCGATGAGGAAGTGAATCCTGTTCAGGCTGATATAGGGGATGGCGCTACCCTTAAATCACCGACATGCACCGCGAAACGCGCAGGTAATCCAGTGTGAACGCCGGCGGTATTGGCGTTGACTTCAATAATATGTTTACAGTTATGGTAAAAGCTCTGCTAATGTCTTGCGGGCGGTTGGTTAAGGCGGACTGTGGACATAGGGAAATTCGGTTTCGCTCCGGGGAACTAGGGGAAGAAAAATGAGGGGGATGTTGGTCGTCCTGTTTGGCGCCGGCGTTTTGCTTGGCGGTTGCATGCAGTCGACGGTTGAACCGGCGTCGGAAGCGAACCTGACCCCCCGTGACAAGAAATTGCTGGCAGCGGCGCCATACGCGGCCGCGACGATCCCGCAATCCTACCAGCGGCATATCGTCGACTATCACCGCAAGGAAGGGCCCGGCACCATCCTCGTCGATACCGATGCGCGCTATCTCTATTACGTGCTGCCTGGAGGCAAAGCGATTCGCTATGGCGTCACCGTCGGCGAAGAAGCGCTGGCGTTTTCGGGTGTGGCCAAAATCGGCCGCATGACCGAGTGGCCGTCATGGGTACCGACCGAGGACATCAAGCAGCGTATGCACGTACCGAATTTTGTCGGCCCGGGCCCGCAGAATCCGATGGGCGCGCGCGCCATCTACCTCTTTGAGGGAAACAAGGACACCCTCTATCGCATTCACGGCACCAATCAACCGGAATACATCGGCCACGCAATTTCATCGGGCTGCATCCGCATGACCAACGAGGATGTCATCGACCTTTACAAACGTGTGAAGCTAGGCACAACGGTAGTGGTGCTGGGACCACATCAAGGAGACTCGCCCTTCAGGCTCCGGCTGGCCGAGGGCCGCAACTCATTCCGGTAGCCAGGACCTGTGTTCCAAGTCGTCCGGAAAATGCTATTATTTTTATTCTGGGGAATTCCTCTTTGAATCGACCATCTGTGCTCGCGTCGGTCGCCATTGTTGCCGCGGCAACAGCCCTTGCGGGCTGCAACTCCGACAGCATTATTCCCACTGGCCGTGCGCAGGCTCCGCTTTCTGAAAAGATGCTTGCCGAGATCTCCGCGAAAAATATGGACAAGGAAGCTCCGATTCTCGCCCGTATCTTCAAGGAAGAGTCGGAAATGGAAATTTGGAAGCAGAATCGCGACGGCCAGTTTGCGTTGCTAAAGACGTATCCGATTTGTCGCTGGTCCGGCGATCTCGGTCCCAAGAAAAAGCAAGGCGATCGTCAGGCGCCCGAGGGCTTCTACACTATTACGCCGGGGCAGATGAATCCGAACTCCAAGTACTACCTTGCGTTCAATACCGGCTTTCCGAACAGCTATGACCGTGCCATGGGCTACACAGGCTCAGACCTAATGGTGCATGGCGACTGCTCGTCACGCGGTTGTTACGCCATGACTGACGAGCAAATTCAGGAAATCTACGCTTTGGCGCGCGAGTCGTTCTTCGGTGGGCAGAAATCGTTCCAATTGCAAGCCTATCCCTTCCGCATGACTGCGTTGAACATGGCCAAGCACCGTAACAATCCGAACTTTGCGTTTTGGAAAATGATTAAGGAGGGCTACGATCATTTTGAGGCCACGCTTCAGGAGCCGAAGGTCGCAGTCTGTGAGAGACGCTACGTCTTTGACGCGGTGGCGCCCGCAAGTGCTTCGAAGCTGCTCGCGTTCGATGCCCAGGGCACATGCCCGGTGTTCGAGATCGATCCCACCATCGCTGACGCGGCGCTTGATCGCCGGCGGCAAGAACAGCGTCGGATGGCCGACTACATCGCGCGCGACATCCCCATGGTTCCGTCCCGCAACGGAATCGATGGCGGCATGAACACAGCCTTCGCGGACAAGGTCGGCATCGACAATGGTCAGGTCTATCTGCGCGCCGGCAACGCAGTGCTGCCCGGAGCGTTGCCACGCGAGTCCAATCCGCCCGCCCCGACCGCCATGGCTGCGTCACACACCAGCCAACCATTGGTAATGGCGACTCCGCAGACGGCGTCGCAGCCCAAGAGCGGCGCACCCGAGAGTAAATTGGCCACCCTGGGCAGTACTCATAACGGAGTTGCCGCGCAGCCAAGACCCCCGGCGCGCACCGCCTCCGGTGCGACCATCCCGGCTCACAAGCCGCACGAAGCCGAACCATCCACTGACGTGGCGCCGAACAATGCCCCCCCGCCGTCCCCATCGCCGGTGCAGCAAGCCGGTGATAGTCAAAAGACGGTTACGGCCAAGCCGGACCTGCGCACCGCCTATTCGACGACGGCGGTGAGCGACATCGGTCTGCTGACCGGTACGCAGCCGATGGTCCCCGCCAGTTCGTTCGAAAGCCGCTGGAGTCCACTGCGCTGACTAGCGCGATGAATTTGCTGCAGTAAAGTTTGCGTTGATCACCATCCTTTCAATCGCGTCGGGCGTGGTGACAAGAAGCTCGCGACGTTAAGTCGAAAGTCCCCAAGATTATGGAAGCCGAACAAATGGCGACATGGACTCCTGCTTGCATTAGTCCTGTTGCTTAGAGCCAGCGTTCGGTTGCCCTTTGTCTTGAGACAGTGGAGGTAATAAGTCGGGCTCAAATACAGATTTGACGAGCGAGTTTTCCGTCAGGTACTTGTGATACTGAGTTACAACGGTTTTTGCTTCTCGCAGCGTTGCGAGCCTCCATTGAATCTCAAGATTTTCGTTTCCAGCAATGCTTTCGACAATTCTACGCTCTTCTACCAGCAGCCTAAATTCGCATGGTTGGTCTGGGTTGTCATTGCCGTTAAGGTTGGTGGCAAAATCGATGCGCCCAGTCGGGACCCAATCCCGCTTTACGACCCCTTGATACGGCAACTTTTTCGAGCCTATCCAGCTTTTCAAAATGTCTGGATTCACCATGTGCGCCATTTCTTTCTCCTCTCTCCACTAGAGGGAATGGTTGACAATCTTGCTCTTTGCCCGCGACATCAGCAATACGCATTGTGGCTCTTGGCCATGCAGTACTTTTGGGAACTCTTGCCCAGCCTCTGTTCGCTCCGCAACCCGACGCTTCACTGAGTTCCCGCGGCTTCCACGATAAACAACATTTGCGCCTCTTTGATAAGTCCCACCTAGTCGTTCTCGCGTTAGGAAGCGCAGTGCTTCTTTGTTCCGGATCGGATACTCAGAGTGACCAGTGAATGCCGAGTTCTGCGTGCAGAAGCCACGATTGCCACTATTACCATTTGCCGGCAGACGGCTCCGACGCTGGCGTTGCAGGGCAACGTGCAGCAGAGCTACGAGACGAGTCCGTTGCAGCTGCGCACGTTCAACGCCTCGCTGATCGGGCAGCTGACGGTGCCGATCTATCAGGGCGGGGCGGAAATGCCATCGCTTGTTCACGCGTCGCCTCATAATCACGGTTTCAAATAGCTTCTAGCCGTCATGGGGGCGCGGCGGCATAGTAGAGCCGTCGCTCCTTCGGTGTGCCGCTGGGGAGGAACCAAATGAAGCAGTTTCTAACCTGGGTGTTTGTGATTGCGCTTACAAATTCAGTCGTCGGCGCTGAGAATCCGCTGTCGCTAAGTGTACTTGCAGCAGAAAGTAGTGGCTCGTCTACCTATCTTCTGTTTTCGGTAGCGAATACTTCAGATCAAAGATACGAGACGACAACGTGGCACTGTGTCTTCCTGAATGGAGGAAACCCTGTCCACGAAGAAGAAAGCTCAGTTAAAAACGTGCTACCGCAGAGTCATACGCTCAAACGCGAAATAAAGGCCTATAGCGGCCCTTTCGACAAAGTTGAGTGCCGATTTATGCGCAGCAGACCGAGCATGTCTTTGAAATAGTTCCGTTCGTCAAACGACTAGCACCTATTTGCCGCCGCTGCGCTACCGTTGGTGACTCCCCTGCCGCATAGGAGCCAGGTGCGTCTTCGATGGTCTGCAATGGTCCACCGGGCTCGCGTGCTTTGACCCCCACGCCGGCGCATCGCGCTCAGTATCTTTAGAGAAAAAGAGCACCCCAAGGGCAGCTAAAGGGGCCGGGAGCGCCCGCGCGGTTGCCTACGAATCAAACTCCGGACGAAATTTTCGGAAGGGACGCGGGCTCGCCATGAGTGGGCGTTGGCGGATGATTATGCAATTCCAATCACGCTCTTTTGCGAACAATCCAGAGAGCCACTAAAGCAATTAACGAGTACGAACAAAGTGCACCCAATGCAGCAGCACTTAGAAGGCACGATCATAGTCCATGGCGAGGACGTTCGCACAAGCATCCAAGCCGTAGCCTCCATGATTGGCAGCTATCTTTGGTAGGGCTGCAAACTAACTACCAATTTACTAGGCGCCCCTCTTGCGCTAGCAACGTTTGTTGTAACCCCAGGCGGGCAAGGAGCGTTTGGGTCGAGGTTATCGGCAACCATCGGATTGAACACATAGCGCTGATCACAAACAGCAACCGACGGTGGTCGCCCTGTTACCAAGAACGCATCGTCTCCCGATTTCAGCATTTCCCAAAACGGCGCGTTAGGATTGTCCGCGTGACGCGCCAAGTTTTGTGTTGTCATTCGGAAGGGAAATGCTGCCAACTGAATTTTATCTTGGCCGCCTTCGAAGGCTTCGTCGACAAGCCCGTATATCTCTTCCATTTGATAATCGGTCATGGCGTAACAGCCGACTGAGCTGCAGCCGCCATGCACCATAAGAAAACTCCCGGTTCGGCCAAGAGATCGATCAAAGGCATTGGGATAACCAACATTAAAAGCGAGATATTGACTCGAGTTTGGATTCATTTGCTCGGGCGTGATGTCATAAAATCCTTCAGGCGCCTGATGATCTCCTTGCATGATCTTCGGCCCAAGTTTTCCTGAAAATTTGCAAATTGGGTAGGATTTGAGCAAAGCAAACTTGCCGGTCCGGTCCTGCTTCCAGACCTCCAATGTGTTCTCCTCCTTATAAATGCGGATAAGGATCGGCGCCGCACGGTCCATGTTGAGGGCTTCCATCTGACGGAGTGTCGGCGTCCGGACAGTGCCCGTCCGGACCACTGGTTCGGTCTTATAACGTGGGCTTGAACAACCAGTGACACTTGCCACGGTGACTGCGAGGATCAACGCTTTCACAAAAATTTCGATTACTGTCGAGCGCAATGCCTATCCGTCTGCTCACTCTGGGCACATCAAGACAAAAGGACCCGTCCGCAATTCGATTAGAAAATGTTTACTTTAGAATTAACTTCTGAGCATTTTGATCTGCAAAGATAAGGATCGCCGCGGCGCGTGGTATCTGGCACGTGACGCCTCTAGGAAGGCACCTCTAAAGGGGGGCATCATGACTGTTGTGAAGTACGTTTCCGCGATTATCTGTTTTGGACTGGGCGTAGGGCTGGTCTTTGCGGCAGTGCAATCGATGTACAGTTCACTTGGTCTTGGAGATAATCTCGGCGGGCCGATAGTGGCGGGCGTCGGAGCCATGTTCTTGCTTGTGACATATTTGTTGTTGCGCCGAAAAATGAATCGGCCGACCAATTTCGATATAAGGCCACGGCCAAAGCCGTTGTCGGACGCGGCTGTGCGGTCAAATCGGTGGAAAGCGGATTGAACCGGAAAATCCAGGAAAGGCCGCCGCTCGGCGTCTGACGAAGGGAATGCAGACCATAGAATTACATTACTCCCAGAATTCATTACAAACATTGTTTGTGTCATCAAGATTATTGCAACAAAAACGAGTCGTCGTGTAGCCCCTGTCGGCGCTTCGATGCCTTGGACAATTTCGACGACGTTATCAGCTCGCTATCGCCGACATGTTTGATCATCCGCTCTGCTGGATCGGGGTATGCCGAGGTGCGGCCAGCAAAATGCGCAGATCAAGGTCCCGGAATTCACGATAGATCCGTTGCAACCAGTGTTTCAGCTCGATATAGGCGTCAACATCGAACGCGGCGGCTTTGGAAGCGGCAAACGAGAAAGGTGGCCTCTCCACGTATTTGCGCACGTTCGCCGCAAGTAATGGGAGTCGCACGATGACCGTACCGCTGCCTATCGGCGCGTATTTATTTCCGTATTGCGCAACTCCAAATATTTCATTGTGAACCGGCGCGAGCATAGCCTCGGGCAATCGCCTGCACAGGTCGCGATAGGCTTCGACTGACCTTCGGTCCGGCGACATCAGGTATAGGAGCATTGGTACAATGCCGCGGCGCCGCGCCTCCTCGGCAAGGCCGAACTGAAAGGCCAACGTAAAGAAGCGTTCGAACGACACCTGACCAAGGTCAGCGATCTTGGTGGCGTCATCTTCGGTCATCAAACAGTCAAACAGCGCCATCTGTCCTTTAAGGTCGTCGATGCTCGAACGTGACGTGCTCGGGCAGGAACTGCGCCAGGATACCCTCGCCCGCATTGAGGTCGAAAGCTGCAACCGGCCTGCCTTCCTCCAGATGAAAATCGGTAAGAAGGCGCGCCAACAGCGTTTTTCCAACGCGCGGCCGCGGCGATGTGATGATAGCGACAGAGTTACGGGACGACATCAAATTCCTAGATGCCGCCCGGGCATCGGCTTGCCCGCCACTCGGCTAGCCAGCGGCCTGGCGGATGTTCTTTTCGGACTTTGGTGAAACCAAGTCGACGAGCTTGACGCGGTCAAATTCGCCCCAGACTTGGCCTAGCCAGTGGCGCACATAACCGCGGAGTACGAATGAATAGTTTGCAGTCTCGCCTTTGGTATTCTTGTTGGCGACGAATGAGGCATACGGAATGCCGGCCACTTCCACCTGCTCGCAAGCCATCTCGTTAAGCTTTGGAATGGTGATTTCTTCGACGCCTTTAATTTGCTTGAAGTATGATTTGTAGGTCGCTGGCTCCCACTCGAAAAAAGATGTTTCGTTGATGTGGTTCTTGACCAGGAAATAGTTGGCGTCTCCGACAAAGCGGGTGATTTCGGCGATTTCTTCAAGTGAAGCGATTGAGGGCCCCAGGATATGGAACATTGCGAGGGTAATCTGCCCCGTCTTTCCCAGCTCGATGAAGCCGATGTTACTCAATGCCTGCAGCGTGGAGGACAACAGACCGGCGCGCACGTCGATCACCGTTACCCTGGCTTCGGTACTGCTCACCGTATCAAAAATCTTCATCTGATCGGAAACCGACGTAACATCCAACACTTTAGTCACGTCGGGATGGAAACGCTTTAGCGTGCCGCGCGGCCATTCGGTATCGAAGGCCCGTGTCGGGGTATGACGAGCGCCAAAATAGTCCAGTAAGGTGCGGGCGACGGTGGTCTTTCCCACCCCACCCTTGTCGGCACCAATAAGAATGACAGCTGGTTTAGGCATGGCATACCTGGAGATTACAGATTACAGGATTAGACGTATTTCTATCAGGCCATCATGGTGACGAATATCAATCTTGTCCATAGCTTTAGAACTATGTTCGAAAGACAAATTTTGAAGCTTCCACCAGCTCTCCTGCAGCACGGCGATGACGATGAGATCCGGCTCGCGCGAAAACGGATGCGTACTGTTTTCAAGATACCAGAGCATCTCTAGTTGCTTGGCCCTCCGCGTCAGCCTGGAAATGAACAAGATTCGGAAAATGGAACGATGATCAGAGCGTTGTGGTTGTCGCTCGAGATAACAACTTTCCAGGCTTTTGCATCATCTGAGCCGATATGAAACAATATTTTATCAATAAGCTTTCTCGCGTGATCATAGGCCTCATTCGCAGTAGCAAGCTCTTTTCCACTGTCATCGCTGATATGGCAATCCATCGAGGTTAAATGAAAATAGAAACGCGCCATCGAATCCTCCACAGCAATCACGCACATACCCAAAGTATCCGTACTTGATAGAGTGGAGATGTTGAGTTCAGGTCGCTTTTGGCGGTCGCAATTGAGACAAGTTTGATAAAAGCAATCGCCAAGCTTTATGAAAAACTAGCTAGAATTTTAATCGATAAATTATACGGACAATGTCCAAGGTCAAAAAGAGACGACAAAACTAGGCGCTGCTTGCCTGGTAATTGCCTTTTTGGTTGGTAATTGACTTTGGGCCTTGGCCAAACCCAACAAGCCAGAACGTTTATTTTATCTCTCGCCGCAATCTAGAAAATTGACGAAGAGAGCTTGACAACAAAGCCAAAAGTGCCTGCCGATAACGCTTGTTTTCCTCAATTTGGGTAAAGATCGCTTCTTGTTGCCGCAGTTCCGATTCACCTAATGCCACCAAATCCAAAAGGGCAAAAACTCGGTGATTTGATTCATTCATAAATCTATCCCGTCTCGGGAGACGCACTTTAGCAGTGTTCATTGGTTGTAGTAGCACTCATTGTCGCATTGTAATAGTAAAGTTAACGCACAATCGGCGAATCGAAAAAATTGCGCTCAGTTCATCGTAGGATGGTGAAATTGCGCTGTTTTCGCGAATCGAAGGCATCGCTACGCCGCCAACAAATTAAAATAGCTTTATCTCATCGCATCAAAGATAGGCGGT
>Ga0075425_100004646_pt1 | contig 14187 bp, 12 predicted proteins | sample SoiMethybrSBSTD4_FD_75300 | JGI IMG/M metagenome (GOLD analysis project Ga0075425, IMG submission 75300) | Bulk soil microbial communities from a Populus tree surrounding site in Tennessee, USA - Soil MetaG P. TD hybrid SBSTD4 | ecosystem: Environmental > Terrestrial > Soil > Tree plantation...
AGCGGGGCGGCCCAAGCTTGCCAATGACACGGGCGCGTTGTCCTGGGTCGATTGTAGATGGGGCGTACATCGGTGGCCTTGTTCTCGCTCCGCGTAGCACCAAATTCACGCCTGTGTTAGCATCACTCTCAGTATCAAAGCGTTTACGGACGGACGCTTCCATGCCCGACCAGAGCTCGTTCCGACAAATCCACGGAAGCTGTCACTGCGGCAACATCCGGTTTACGCTCGATTGGCCTGGTCCTGGGCGCACAATCCCTGTCCGGGCGTGTGGCTGTGGACACTGTAGGAAACACCGGGGTGTTTGGACATCGCATCCCACTGGCCGGTTTCGGATGGCCATTGCCGATGCTTCGCAATCTGGCCAGTACCAATTCGGAACAAAGACGGCCGATTTCCATGTGTGCAAGACGTGCGGAATTGTTCCGATCGTGACGTGTGTGATCGAGGGCGCTCGATATGCGGTTGTGAACGTCAATACCTTTGACAATGTCGACAGGTCTGAGCTCGCGGAGGCGCCGAGCAATTTCGAAGGAGAGAGCACGGAAAGCCGCATGACGCGTCGACGCCGCAATTGGACGCCGGAGGGCATCTGATTGAGCGAATTGGCGTCCCGATCTGCACCCGTCCGCTTTTGCATACGCGCGTACAATCCGCGAGCCCCAAGCCCACATTGGCACAGACACCCGCGAGAGAACCTTAGATGGGCCCGTGGCTGCTCGAGTGTCGGTGGGGAATTGAAGTTTCGATCGCAGTGTCGGTGCCTGTAGGCCCCCACGCTGCCGGGCATTCCGGCGAGGTCACCGAGGCGGACAAAGGCGTGCGCCGCGTGCTCGGCATCGGCGCCGCTGATGTTGAAGATGCCGCCCTGCAGCCTCGAATTTCGTCGGTCGCGCCGCGGGGCCTCGGTTTGTCGGTCGACGCGATGGCGGCTCTTTGAGCGAGGCTGAAAATGCAAAAGCCAGGTGCTCATGGGTGTTAGCCCCCGATGGCGCGGGAAATCGACGGGCCGAACTCAGAGAATGAGCGCTGCGACTATTCCGTAATGCTGTCCCCTTGTCCCCGCTGTCGGTGGAGCATCCTCGTGCCTTATGTGTCGATGCTTAGCTTCGAGGCTTTTCGATCATCCACAATCATTCCAAAACCCATGCAGATCTCCCCCGAAAGGGGGATGTTGAGCCAACTCGCGGCTACCAAGTTCCCTACCCTGTAAAACGCACGACCGCTGGCTGCTGTTGAACCCGTGGTGGTCGTTGAGGACTGCCGCCTGACGCTCTGCACCCCCAGAGGTTAGCAAGTGGTAAGGGATTACCAAGTGCAGGGATTGCCAAGCGTAGGAGAGCATCGGCGTGGATTGGGAATATCGCAAGATCTACCTCAATGGCCACGGTCGGCGAGGCGACGATATTGAACTCTTGTGCGATGCTGGCGAGGCTGGATGGGAACTCGTTACCGTCACACCGAACTGCGTAGCCTACTTGAAGCGCGCGGCGTCCAAGAACGATGCAGCGACCGAGAAGCAGCCAAAATACCGCAACCCGACGACCAGTGAGATCTGGTCAGGCCGTGGACGCATGCCCATGTGGCTCAAGCGCAAGCAAGACGCTGGAGAAGACATCGAGCACTATCGCATCGACGCGTAGCTTGTCCGAGTATGGCTCATGATGGGTGGCGGGGGACGCCCCGACAACCTTTCCCTCGGCCCGCCCCATGGGCCAGGGCGCCGATAGGCAACGGGTGTGCCAACTAGAACAGCTTCATACGGAGGCGATCGAACATCTCCTTTGCTTCCAACTCGTCGCCGGCCTGACAAGCGTCGTAAGCGCGCAGAGCCGAACGGCTGACACCAGCCAGCTGGTCGCCAGAAAGCTTGGCAAACTTTTCGCGATCAAGCTTCTCCCAAAGATCCTTGTACAACCTGCTGCAATCCATCTTCGTCTGGGCGATTGCTGAGCCTGGCACGAAAACGCAAGGTGCAAGGAAGGTGAGAGCAAGTACAACGGACCCAAAGCGGTTCATTCCATTCTCCTGCTGCTTCAGGCAAGGGAAATGCCGATCTCCATCTGCAAGCACAGATACGGACGGGGAAGGAAGAAGTTTCAAGGCCGGACGAAGCGCAGCTCACAAAATTATGCTGCGCGGCACCAACTGTCCGACCAGCAGGAACTTCCCTTGGCGGGCCTTTTTCAACTCAATCCAGCGGCATAGGGGCGTATGCGCCCCCTTACCTTACCCTGGCTCAGGCCAGGCACCCGCCGGCGTTCGCGCCGGGCCCCAGTTTCCTGGTCGGCCGCTTCTTTGACGACGCGGGAGGCCTGAGCCAGTCGTGCTGCCGTTTCCAAGGTCGCTCGCGCTCCGTATTCATCACCATCTGAATTGGCGGCGGCCTCTGCCTGCTCTGACTGGAGGTGTAGCCATGCGGCGAGCGCAATGAGATTAATGTCTTGAGCCACCGAAAAACTCCCCCCTCACCGACAAGGGCCAAGGCTCGATTGCATAAGCGAGCAAACGGCCCGCGACGACAGCGCCGAGCACCCAGTGGCCAGAGCGAGACGAGGGAACTCAACGCACCATCCCGGCGAGCCAGGATGTCATCGGCCGACAATGTTTTCCACAGTTGGTTTGATGAGAACACGGAAAGATACTTGTGCGTGACCTGACAGCAACAATCCATCAGCACACGCAGCGCAATCTATCGGAGGTGCGACGGCCTGTAACTCCTTGGCTGCGCCAGCCTAGCCCTCATGGTGTTGGTGCCGGTGACTAGAGCTTGAGAATGACGGCCGCGCGCCCTACGTCGATGGACGGTCCGCTCACAGTCACAACTGCTGGCGCCGAATGATCTTGCGCCACTCAATGACATTCCGGGGTCGTCCGCCTCGAACAACCACGCGCAAGGTCCTAAGCAGCATGTTCGCAAACGCAGCTCCTTGCGCCCACACGTCATTGGGCAAAGAAACGCGGGCGACCTCCTCACGTTCCAAAAGACCGGCGGGACCGGCAAGCTGCGCCTCATACCAGTCAATCCAAACGCTCCAGTGTCCATCAGCGTGTCGGAGCAGAGGTGAGGAGAGATGTGCCCAATCATCCCGAATAAAATGTCGAGGAGACGTTGCATGAGCAGAGATTGCGAGTTGTTGCCAATCGCCGAAAATCGCTCCACGCCGCGTCCCACACGATGCGTTCCACTTCGCAGAGTTCGCCATTGACGGCATCGAGCTGGTCCCGCGCAGCCCGAGAGGCTTCCACCGGCTTTGGAGCATAAGCGGCCTTGAAACCGGAGGCGGCAGCCGCTGCCGTTTGACTGGCGCTCATCGCTGCGTTTTGTCGATGTTGACTTTCAGGGAAAGATCTTTGAGGCGGACGTTGGCTGAACACCGACGTCGCGACCATCATCGCGTTATGGACTGCATAAGCGGCGTAAGCAGCCGCGGTATCACCCGCATCCTCGATGCCCCCTGCCATGCGAGCGTCATGTTTGATTTCGTGAAAACGGTCGCTCATCCCAAAGGCGTGAAAGCGCGCCGCAACCCAGGCTGTGGCAGCGGACAGGAACGCCCCCAACACCATTTCGCTGTTGGACATGCGCGGACGGCCTAGGCCCTTCCGCATTCCTTTTCGCAATGCCCTCTCCCACGGAAGATGTTCCAAAAGTGGGATTGTGCGGCGGGCCGCGCGCGCTGCAATGGCAGCCTTCGTGTCCTCTCCCAATGCAAGGAGGTGATCGCGCAATTCCTCTACAGGCTTGCTCGCCATCAAGCCATTCCGAATTCTGCGGTGCGTCGATCGAGAGGGCCGGCAAAAGGCCGGCCACGCGAAAGATAGTGCGAGCAGTCGCCAGGAAGACTGCGGTTTACCTAGCCCCGTTTCGGCCCGTCGCGCTTCGCGATTGCTGCGTCGCGATGCTGAGCCGCCGGGTCATGCCGCTGACGTACCGCGGCAGAAGGCCTCCCGGAAGATGCCGTTGATAGTGCGCGCCTGCAACTGCCGCAAACATTCCGATATTGCGGTGCGGTGCGGTAAGCACTCCAAGGGCCAATGTCGGCCCAGCTGAGACTTTGACGCTTGGATCTGCGAGGGTGGCTGCGCGGGCCCGACCAGCTTGAGCGCGGACTTCGGAGCTCAGCCATGCATGTTGCGCGCGAAGTTGCGTTCGAGCAACCTTACACAAGCACTCTCTTCCTCTGTGGACCGGAGGGCCCGCTCGTCAGTCCACTTGTTTCCCTTCTGCCGCGCCGAAGCACCTCGCGAGCATGGGCAATCAGCGCAGTGTCGAGGTGGAATTATTTGCCGGTCTTGAGCGTCCACTGCGGTGAAGGCGGCAATGTAGGTCCACCATCGGTCAACTTTGGCGCTGCGCAAGGCACGTAGTTCGAACTTCGCCGAGGAAAGGAAACGCAATGAACGGCTCGAAAACGATCATTGTTGCAGGACTAGCGCTTTGCGCTGCGAGCGTCTCTCAAGCACAGCAGCCGGCGCCGCCACAGTTACCGCAGTCGCCGAGTATGACATTCTTTGTCACAAGCGCAGGCTCTGGCAAGGGTGCCGATCTTGGTGGGCTCGAAGGCGCCGACCGGCATTGCCAACAATTGGCGGAGCGCCACGGAGCGGGTGGGAAAACCTGGCGCGCGTATCTGAGCACTCAGGCGGCCGGTGCCAACCAAGCCGTCAACGCGCGGGACCGGATAGGCAGCGGCCCCTGGCAAAATTTCAAAGGGGAGACCGTCGCCCAGAGCGTCGAAGATTTGCATGGTGACAGCAACAAGCTGGGTATGACCACCTCGTTGACTGAGAGGGGCCAGATGATCCCTGGTGTGGGATATGCGCCCAATCGCCATGACGTACTGACCGGTTCGACTCCGGAGGGTCGCGCGTTTCCCGCGGGCGAGGACCGCACCTGCGGTAACTGGTCGAGCAGCACACAGGGTGCCGCTATGGTTGGCCATATCGATCGCAAAGGGCTGCGTGACGATGCGGCGTCGCGGTCCTGGAACTCATCGCATCCCTCGCGCGGTCCCGATGGCGGCTGCAGCCAGAGCGACCTGCGAAGTACGGGGGGAGATGGGTTGTTCTATTGCTTCGCCGCGCAATGACGTGGTAGTTGCCGCCTTGCAATGGCCGGCCTGCAAAAGCCGGCCATGTTTGTACTTTTGCGATATCTTGCCATAGCGGTAGAGGCTGCGATTGGTCTCGTTGGACCGGGACGTCCTCACGGATCGTGCCAATGCACTTGGTTGCTGGTGGGTTGGCACTCTGACCGGCTAATTCGTTGGCCAGCAAGCAGTGCCAGAGCGATCTGCCCAAGCCCCTCGACCTCAATTCTCGTTGCAAGCAACTCGGTGGCCCGTCGCCTCGCACTCGCCCATCGGCGGGTTGGGATCGCACTCGAGTGCTTGGTTTTCGTCGACGGTCGTCGGCTTCACGTGGAGTACGCGTCGCAGCGGCCGGCGAGGGGATTGTCCCGTATCAGAGAACGGACTCAATCGCCGCGTTGCAGCCAACGGGGAATAGGGCGCCGACAACCGACGCAAAACCATTTTCAATGGTTGGACTCAGCGAGGCGAACTCGGGGTTTACCCTGATGTGCGCGAGCGGCCGTGCAGGCAAAAACTCGAGCCGAACCATCGGGGCACATGAGGTAGGCCGTGCGCATCTTATTCCTTTCAACGATTGCAACTGCGGCAGGCGTTGCCCTCATGGCGAATGCCCAAGATTTCCCGGCAGATGAATTGAAGGACCGCGAGATTCATCGTCGCGCCACCGAAGCGGTGCTCTGGGGCATGCCGGCGGTCAATACTGACTTGATGCTGCAGCAGATGCTCGCCAAGACCCGCGGAAAGGAAAACCAGGTCATCTATTGGGGCCGTCCGCTTGACTGGCGCAATCAAACGCTTACACCCAATCCCGACGCCATCTACTTTATGGCGTTCTTCAATACCAAGACCGTCGGACCCCTCGTATACGACATTCCTGCGGGTGACGACCACGCCTCGCTTACCGGCAATATCGTCACTGTTTGGCAGACAGCGCTCGAGGACGTGGGACTGTTTGGTCTCGATAGGGGAGCAGGCGGCAAGTTCGTTGTTCTACCGCCGGGCTACACAGAAAAGATCCCTGACGGGTACACACCCCTTCCGTCCGATACCTACAGCGGCTACGCGCTGTTGCGCTCGAATTTGAAGAGCCATGGCGATGCGGATGTGGCGGCCTCAATTGCCTATGGCAAGCGGGTCAAGATCTATCCACTCTCTGCGGCAGACAATCCTCCTGAGACGGTCTTTACGGACGTCAAGGATGTCGATTACGACAGCACCATCCGCTACGACGCTAGTTTCTTCGACAATCTCAATCGCATCGTGCAAAGCGAACCGTGGATTGAGCGCGATCGCGCAATGATCGATCGCCTCCGCTCCATCGGTATCGAAAAGGGCAAGGTCTTCGCGCCGAGCCAAGCGATGCGGAAAGTTCTCACAGCCGCCATAGGCGAGGCTAAGGCGTTGTTGGAACAGCGCTACGATGCCGGTTTTCCGCCATTCTATCCCAAGAGCCACTGGACGCTTCCAACTCTCCAAGAGGCGATGGACGGGCAAAGCACGACCTACGCAAACCGCGACCAATACGCGACCGATGCCCGCGCTCTTCTCTACACCTACGGCTACATCGCGATTAAGCGACCGGGTACTGCGCAGTTCTATCTCATCTCCATTCGCGACAAGGATGGTGATGGTTTTGACGGTGCTAAGACCTATCGATTGCATGTGCCGGCGAATGCGCCCGTGGAGCAATATTGGTCGGTGACGGCTTACGATCGGCAGACGCACGCGCTGATCAAGCAGATGTCGCGCGCGAGCCGCGCTTCGAACGCGTCCGATGTGCAAAAGAGCGCCGACGGCTCGATCGATGTCTATTTCGGGCCGAAATCGCCGGAGGGAAAGGAGGCCAACTGGGTGCCGACCGACCCGCAGCGCGGGTTCGAGCTGATGTTCCGCGTGTATGGACCGAGGAAGGCGTTCTTCGATAAAGCCTGGGTGCTGCCAGATGCAGAAAAAGTCGTTACGCAAACCGCCATCCCCGTGACTGTCGAGAACTTCACTCGTGCCGAAAGTGACATGTATTTTGCTGCCTCGGCTAAGGAAGCGCGCGGAATAGGTAAGCTCTTCCATCATCGAGATGTCGTGCAGGTCGACAACCAGCCGGTGGTGCGCGCTAACCGCGACACGCTCTATTCATCGGGGGTGTTCGATCTTGATGCCGGTCCCGTAACGATCACGATGCCGGAAGCGGGCAAGCGATTCATGTCTCTGCAAGCATTCAACGAAGACCACTACGTGGTGGGCAAGGTCCAGTACGGTGCGGGCCGGTACACCTTCGACAGGCAAAGGGTTGGCACGCGCTACATGATGGTGGGTATTCGCAGTCTAGTTGATCCCAACGAACCCACGGATGTTAAGGAGGTTCATGCTCTGCAAGATGCGATTTCGATCGACCAGAAGAGCGCTGGCAAACTCGAACTCCCGACCTGGGATCACCTTTCTCAAAATAAAGTGCGCGACGCTCTTCTCCAGCTTAACGAAACGCTATCCGACACCAAGCGCACGTTTGGCACCAGGGACGAGGTCGATCCGGTGCGTCACCTGATCGGAACGGCGATGGGTTGGGGCGGCAATCCCGAGAAAGAAGCGTTATATCTTCCGATCACACCGGCGAACAACGACGGCACCACCATTCACGGCCTCAGCGTTAAAGATGTGCCGGTCGATGCCTTCTGGTCGATCACGGTCTACAACGCTGAAGGCTACCTGCAGCCTAACCCGTACAACGCCTATTCGCTCAACAATATGACGGCGCATAAGAATGGTGACGGCTCGGTCGCCGTCCAGTTCGGCGGCTGCAACAGCACGATTTTGAACTGCCTTCCCATTGTGAGGGGATGGAACTATCTGGTGCGGCTCTATCGACCGCGACCAGAAATTCTGAACAACACATGGAGATTCCCGGACGCGCAGCCTGTGGGAGCCGGGGCACGGGCGCTGCAGTGATTGAACGCCAAAGCCCGCTTTTTGACCACGCGAACCCGCCGTAGCGCCCGCAAGTCCTTCTTGCAATCGCGAAATATGGGCGAGGTAAGCGATCATATTCGCTCCCCGGCGAGAATCCCCAACGATTCATTCAGATCGGATTTTGCTCTAGCTACAAGCTGTAACCAGACCCAATGCAGCGCAGCAGAAGCGATCAGCCTCGAGGTCCATTTCTTCCGTCGTCGGACGGCGCATTGTCTTTTCTTTGACTGCCAGGACTGCGCAGCCGTCGAACATCAGGCCGGAGCTCGGCCACGGGCGACCCAGGCCGGGGCTGCTATGCAATTTAGAAGAAAAATCTATCCAGCGAATGCGGCCGAGCCACGAAACTGAGCGAGGCAGAGACTGAGATTGCCGGTATCACACTGACATCCAAAGACACTGCCTCGGCGCCCCTTGACCCGACCGCTTCTGCCCCACCCTCGACTGCCGACCCGCTGCTGACCCTCACGTCACTCGGAAAAAGGGGTCAATTGCAGTCCTGAGCATTCGCAGCTGGACCCATAACCGGTCTACAAGGGGGCGGTGCCGGCAATCGTCAATCGATGCATCAGACGACGCTGCGGCAGATCATAGTCGATGATCGCCTTGTGCTGCATCGTGCAGTTGTCCCACATCACAATATCGCCTTCGCGCCATCTGTGCTGGTAGAGGAATTCGGGCTTGATCACATGATCCGAAAGCGCGACGACCAAAGCGTCAGCCTCTTCGCGTTGCAGACCCGCGATACCTGTGCAATCGTCGCGATTGATGTAGAGGCATTTGCGACCAGTGCGCGGATGCGTTCGAACGATTGGGTGCTGGACGGGCGGATAACGCTTAGCCGTGGCCGTGTCGGGGGCTTCAGAGCGCTTACGACCAGTAAAGTCGAAAATACCGCGCATGCCCTCGATATGCCGCTTCATCGACTGCGGGAGCGCGTCAAAAGCCGCAGCGGCGTTGGCGAAGGCAGTATCGCCAAGCGTCAGGCCATGCAGTTCCGGAACCTCAATGGCATATAGCATCGTCGCGCGCGGCGGCCGCGCCGAATATATCATATCGCTGTGCCAGCTTTCGCCAGCGCGTCGCGAGCCGATTGGCTTGCCGTCCTTGGTGATGTTGGAAATCCTGTAGATCTCCCGTTGCTCGGACAGACCGTACTTGTCGCTGTGGTAATTGAGTTCGATCTCTCCGAATCGCTGGGCGAAGGCGATCTGTTGCGCAGGCGTGATCTTCTGATCTCGGACTACGATTACGCCGCTCCGGTCGAATGCCGCCTCAATCTTGGCGAAAGTCGGCTCGTCGAGCGGCTGCGCCAGATCGATGCCAGCGATCTCAGTTGCTGCGACAGGACCGAGTGACCTGATCGCTATACCGGTAACGCCCATGTGCAACGCTCCTTTGACCCGACCCTCAAGATGCTCTCGGCCAATACCCCCCGCAAGGCAAGCCATATGTTGCCGCCAGAAGTGCTCGCTGCATAGCTCACTACTGAGGCGCTATTCTTGCCGTGCATCGTCGAAGGCTGGTGCAATTCAATATATTCCGTCAGAAACCGGGCGCTCGAACCCGGTCGGCTCACCCCCCGCTAGCCGTCGAACTCATTGCTTTGCGATGAATTTTCGCGCGTCCCGCCATTCGTTGCTGCGGTTTTGTGGCACGTGGCCTCGCCCGCGCGGGGCGGAGGGCCAGAATCGAGCGCCCGGCCGCGCATGGCCTTGCTGGCCTTCTTTGCCAGCGCCTTTGCCCGCTTCGCCGCTGCCATTGCTTCGATGCTGCGTACGGCATCCGGCCGGTCCTTGCCGCAGCGCTTCCGGTAGAGCTTTGCAATGTAGTCCGGCAACGGCAGCTTCCACGGTTCCTGGTGGTGATTGTCGAGCTTGCCGAGCTTTTTTGGATTGAGGCCTAGCTCAAAGGCCATCTGCACATGCGCATGCGAGAGCCTGAGCTTCCGTCGCGCCTCGATCCAAAGCTGCAAATGGCCTGGCACAGATGCCTTCTTCGCCATGGATTGCCCTTGGTTTGCAATGATGTTCCGATCATGGCAGCAGCGGGGATGCGCCCGAACCGCAGCACTTCTTGTATCTCCTGCCGGAACCGCAGGGGCAGGGTTCGCGGCGGCCGACCTTGGTGGAACAGCGGTTCACGTCGCGGAACCTTGGTTGACTTAGGTACGGTGTTAGTTGACTTGAGAGCCGCCATGATTTCATCGAGGGTCATCCATCAAGCGTAGGGCACATTGGAAGCGGTGGCGAGGGGTACTGCCGACCGAAGATGTTGATGGCGCACATCTTGGGATCGTGAAGCCGACCAACGATGACCCAGCTGCTCCCCGCAAGCGCAGCGTGCACATGGGCCACAGGCCCAAGTTGAAACTGCAATCTCAGAGAAGATACTCATGGCGCATGACCACGCCTTTTGATTGGCCGGTGCTGCCAGACATGAAGACGAGAAGCGCCGCGAGCGGCGACTCCGATCTGGGGGCGATACGAGGGATACCTCGCCAAGTGCGCTCGCGCTGGTCTTCGAAAAGCCCGGTGCCGTGATCACGAACCGCCCCCGGATTGGCGTCCGCGCTCACTCATTCAGCTTTCTTCCGCCTCTGGGGAAACCGGGTATCACGCCATTGGATAGCCGCCTTCAATCCTTCGGCTCTCGCAATTTCCATGAAGGCTATCTTGTCGGGTGAACCTCGCCCTTCGATGTCGAGATCGATGGCGAGGGCCGCTTCGAGCGCATCCAGCAGGCCCTGACGTTCGAGCGTGGAGTTGATGGCGCGCTTCGTGTGCTTCACGAGCCCGGGATCGATCGCGCAGAGGTGACGCGCCACAAGCGCAGCCTCGGCTTCGAGCGAGGCGTCGGGCACGATCTTGTTGACGATCCCGAGTTCGCGCGCACGCTCGACCGACAGCCGGTCTTCGCCGAGAAAGATTATTTCTTTCGCGATCTTCGGACCGACGAGCCAGGGCAACAGCATCACGACGATGCCCGCGCCGAACTTCAGTTCCGGCTCGCCAAAAAATGCCGTCTCGCTTGCAATGGTGATGTCGCAGGCAAGGCTCAGCTCGAAGGCGCCGGCAAGGCAGGGACCGCGGACCGCTGCAATGGTCGGCTTCGGGCAATGCCAGAACCGCATGACCGCGTCGAAATCCTTACGCAGAATTGGCTTCCATTGGTCGAAGCCGGTCGGCCGCAATTCCATCTGCTCCTTAAGGTCGAAGCCTGAGGAGAAGGCCTGGCCAGCGCCGGCAACAATGACGACGCGCACCGCCGTGTCCCGTTCGGCGAGATCCATGGCGTCATTGACTTCTTGGAGCATACGGCCGTTCAGCGCGTTGGTGCGCGCGGGACGCGACAGCGTAAGATGGGCGACGGAATCCGCAACGCGATAGGCGATCGTTTCGAAGTCCAATTTTTCCTCGCGCTTTTCCGCTTTCTCCGGAAGCGGGCTGGCCTCATCTTTTTTTGGCCACGTTAACCCGCCGGCACTCGCCGCCGGACGATGGACGATTGGCCTCCTCGCCCGGCACCGTACTCTGCAGCTTACAGTAGTCGTAGCGCTGCCGCGAACCCTTCCACCGTCCATATTTCGGCTATCCAAGCCTACTTCAACGCCCTCGTTCCGGGGGGCCTGAGGCGTCGCGGTCGCGTACTACCGCGGGCATCTGGAGAAGCACGAGGCCGCACCGGTGCGCCCCTGCAAGGGAACTGGCGGCACAAGGCGCATTTGCTCTTCACCTGGGTCGACGAGCTCGTCCATCACCCCAGGATCCTCGATGCAGCCGAGGACGTGCTGGGGCCGGACCTGTTCTGTTGGACGACGAATTTCTTCATCAAGGAAGCGAACAGCCCCGGGTTCGTGTCGGCTCATCAGGACGCCTTCTATTGGGGTCTCAGCAAGGACGTGTCATGACGACCTGGGTAGCGCTGTCTCCCGCCAACCTCGAGAGCGGGTGCATGAACTTCCTGCCTGGCTCGCAAACGCGAGATCACCTGCAGCATGTCGATACGTTCCACAAGGACAACCTCCTCTCGCGCGGGCAGGAGATTGCTGTGACGGTTGACGACAGCAGAGTTGTTGACTGCATTCTCAATCCCGGCGAGATGTCGCTCCATCACGTCAAGCTGGTGCACGGCTCGGAGCCGAACCGGTCCAACGAACGCCGCATCGGCCTGGCGATCCGTTACATCCCGACCGATGTGAAGCAGCTGAAGGTGCGCGATTCCGCGACACTGGTGCGCGGCGTGGATCGATACGGCAATTTCGACCACGAGCCCCGACCCAAGCGCGACCTCGACGAGGCTGCGATCGCCGCCCATGCGGACGCCATCGGCCGCCAGGTGAAGGCACTCTACTCGGGCACAGACAAACAGGCCTTCCGTGCCTGATGTGCACCGGGCGCATCTCATGGCCTGCGGCTGTGGCTGGCGCACGAGCGTTGCGAATGCGCATGCCGTAGTGGCCGGCGTCACCGCGCGCTTGAGGCCCCGTTCGAACGCGTCCCGCGGTAGTAGTAAGCCGCGGTCGGAAGCCAAAGCCGGCCGGGAGAACTCCCGGCAACCGGCTCCAATTGACCGGACGGTGCCAGCAACGATTGCAGACCAGACGTGATTTGATCCGTTTGCCTAGCCCATCGTGCTGAGGGCCTATTTGTTTGCCTTGAAGCAACGACAGCGCGGGCCTTGAGGCGACCCTTCAGCTTGCTCAATGGGGAAGCCCTCCCACCCCAAACCACGTAAGACAGCCCGCGGCCAACAAGCCAACGCCAATCGCAATCCTCCAAAACGTCGGTCTTGGTAATAGCTTTTCGGCCGTCACCAGCGCCGTCAAGATTGCGACCCAGCGCAAATCCATCACGGCAACCGCGAACAGCAGCAACATTAGCCCCGCGCAGCAGCCCATGCAGAAAATCCCGTGACGTATGCCCATGATGACTGCGCCCAGCTTGCCATCAAGCCATTCGGTCAGGATGAAGCCGTCGGGTGAGCGGCAGTAGGTAAGGCACGTCTCCTTGAGCGGGCTGAATTGATAGAGGCCGGCGGCGAAAAAGAGGGCTGCGGACCAGTAATGTGACGCCGACTGCATCATGGTGGTCAACAACCCAGTCATTTGCAGCAGGCACTGCAAAGTCGTCGCTAGAATGGAGAAGCCGGTCCAGCCGATGACGTAGCCCAAGAGGAATACTGCAGTGGGCACATATGGCGCACTACGCTCGCGCCGACGCCGATTGATGGTTGCAAAGGCGGTGATCATGGGGCTTGCGCCTGGCACCATCATCGCAGCCATCATCGCAGACCACATCGCCAACATCATGAGAGCATCGACCGATGTCCACGACGGCTCCATGTCATTCATAGACATGTTCATGTCGCGCCACATCGCAGCTTCCATCTCGCCCATGCGCATCGCTTGATGGACCGTAAATGCCCAGGCAAATGCCGCAACGAGCACCACGAGTGCCAGAACGACGATCTTGTCGCCTCTTGGAAACGAGGTGGCGGAGCCCGGGTCTGATGTCACTGTGATTTGAGTGATTTTCGCCAGCTGAACGACTTCGGGCCGCGCAGGTCGAACGCGATGTGCTTGGAGGATCGCTCTGACCAGTCAAAAGTCCGTCCAAAGGCGCCGGTGACGATGTTGCGCTTGGCCTGGCCGACGGTGAGGAAACCAGGTACGACCTCGGGACGTGGCGCATTGTAGATGCGGCAGGTATCCCCCTCCGGCACCATGTACTTGCGGAACGGACCACCCAGGCCGTCCACCATACCCGGAACCTCCACCCGCCAGTTCTCGGCATCGTGCGTGACCGTCATCGGCACGAATTGCACTCCATCGAGTTTCACGGTGAGGTCGCGCCACGCCTCAAAAGCGCCGCCCGCATAGCCGGTGAAGATTTTCTCAAGGGCGATGCGCTCTTCCGGGTTGGCGCGCTCATCGATGAGAAAACCGAACTCACGGTTCTTCTCAAATACATTGCCCTCCCAATGGATGATGAGGACGACGGCAAGGTCCTTGGCAAATTTGAGGTCGCCGTAGTTGCCCTCGCTGATCAGCCAGGTCAGAACGCCCTCGCAGAACCCGTAGGTCGGATTGGACCCAAAATTGCACGGGCAGCCGATGGCGCAATTG
>Ga0075425_100004647_pt1 | contig 14184 bp, 13 predicted proteins | sample SoiMethybrSBSTD4_FD_75300 | JGI IMG/M metagenome (GOLD analysis project Ga0075425, IMG submission 75300) | Bulk soil microbial communities from a Populus tree surrounding site in Tennessee, USA - Soil MetaG P. TD hybrid SBSTD4 | ecosystem: Environmental > Terrestrial > Soil > Tree plantation...
GAAGCCGGCGAGCGCGGTGCCCAGCATCGCACCGAGTGTGTTGAGACCGTAGAGCCGGCCCAGTGAGGGCTTGAGCAGACCGCGATCGTCGCCCATGAGCGCACGTGTCAGGACGGGCAACGTCCCGCCCATGAGTGTCGTGGGGATCAGCAGCACGAGCGCCGCCAATCCGAAGCGTAGCGCTACACTGGCTCCGCCCCCTCCCTGGAGCGCGAGGGCCCCGGCAGTGCCGATGTAGATCCAGTGTGCCAGGCCGAGCACCAGCGGGGAGATGACTCCGAAGACGCCGATCGCGATTTCGAGCCACCCGTACAGCACGGCGGGACGCTGCGACCGGTCGGCGATGCGCCCGAACAGCCACGCGCCCAGTCCCAGACCGCCCATGTACGCCGCCACGACGGTCGTGACCGATTGAATGGTCGAGCCGAACGATTGATACAGCACCCGGACCCACAGCAGCTCGTAGATGAGCCCGGTGGCCCCGGAGAGAAAGAAGAGAACGCTGTAGGCGAGGGCCGGCTTAGAACGCATGGAGCTCGCGCATCGCCTGCGCGAGATCCTCCACCTGGGGCAGGATATAGTCTTCGAGGTCGGGGGCGTACCCGACAAAGGTGTCCGTCGACGCGACGCGCTTCACCGGCGCATCGAGCCAAGTGAAGCATTGATCGGCGATCCGCGCGGCGATCTCGGCGCCGTAGCCCCAGGAGCGGGCATCCTCGTAAGCCACGATCACCTTGTTCGTCTTCCGGATCGAGGTCTCGATGGTCTCCCAGTCGACCGGCGCCAGCGACCGCAGGTCGATGACCTCCACGCTGACGCCGTCTTTTTCCTCGAGCTCCTTGGCGGCGACCAATGCGCGCTGCACCACCGCGCCATAGGCGATCACCGACAGCGCTGTCCCTTCCCGCACCACCCTCGCTTTGCCGAAGGGGATCATGAAGTTGGGACCGGGATTGGGAGCCTTGTTGTAGGTCTGGCGATACAGATGCTTGTGCTCGAGGAAGAGGACGGGGTCGTCGCAGCGAATCGCCGTTCGCAGCAGGCCGTTGGCGTCGAGCGCCGTCGCCGGACAAATGACCCGCAGGCCCGGCACGGAGGTGAAAACGACAGCGCCGGTCTGTGAGTGATAGACCGAGCCGCCCTTGAGGTAGCCGCCGTAGGTGACGCGCACGACGACCGGGGCGCTGAATGCATTGCTCGAACGCCAGCGCATGGTGGCGAGCTCGTTGCGCATCTGATGATACGCGGGCCAGATGTAGTCGAAGAACTGAATCTCGACCACGGGCTTCAGCCCGCGGGTCGCCAAGCCGATGGCCCGGCCCACGATGTTCGCCTCGGCGAGCGGCGAGTTGTAGACGCGATCGCTGCCGAATTGGCGCTGCAGACCCCAAGTGACTTTGAAGACGCCGCCTTTGCCCTTCACTTCCTTGAGGTATTGCTCGCGACTGACGTCGGCGACGTCCTCGCCGAATACCAGGATCCTGGGGTCGCGCGCCATTTCATCCTTCATGCAGGCATTGAGCAGATCCACCATGGTGGTCGGCTCGCCGGTGAAATGGGGGTCGTCTTCGGTATCGAATTGCTCGGACGTAGGATCGACGTCCGGCGAGTAGACCCACAGGGTCGCGGTTTCGGGCTTGGGCTGCGGCGACGCCAGCGCCATATCCACGGCGACCTGAATCTCATCTTCCACCTGCGCCTTGATCGCCTCGATCTCGCTCGCCGTGGCGACCCCTTCGTCCAGGAGATGCTTCGGGAAGGTCGTCAGCGGGTCACGTTTGGCTTCTTCGTCACGTTCGCGCGGGGGCTTGTAGAGGATTTCATCGTCGGAGAGGGAGTGCGAGTAGGGTCGAGTGACGTGCGCATGCACGATCGCCGGCCCCTTGCGCTGGCGGCACCATTCCGCCGCGCGCAGGACTGCCTGATACGAGAGAATCGGGTCGCTGCCGTCGACTTCTTCGAGCAACAGATTGGGGAAATTGCGCACCAGCTTCGATACGGAGCCGCCGGCGGTCTGGACCTCGATCGGCACGGAGATGGCGTACTTGTTGTCTTCGATGAGAAACAGGACCGGCAGCTTGAGATTGCTGGCGCTGTTCAGTGCCTCCCACCACTCGCCCTCGCTCGTCGTGCCGTCACCCGCCGAGCAATACACGATCTCGTCACCGTGGATGGGCTTTTCCGCTATTCCCTCGTTGCGGCTGTAGCGCAGCCATGCCTCGGCGCACCCCACGGCCTGCAGGAACTGGGTGCCCGTGGGACTCGATTGGCTCACGATGTTGAGCTGCTTGTGCCCCCAGTGCGACGGCATTTGTCGACCGCCCGAACTGGGATCGTCGGCGGCGCCCACCGCCGCCAGAAACATCTCCGTGGGTGTCATGCCGACGGCGAGACAGAGGGCCCGATCGCGGTAATAGGGATAGAACCAGTCGTAGGCCGGGCGGAGGACCTTCCCGGCGGCGACCAGCACGGCTTCGTGACCCGCACCGGAGATCTGGAAGAAGATTTTGTTTTGCCGCTTGAGCTGGATCTCCTTGTCGTCGATGCGGCGCGACAGGAGCATCAGCCGGTAGATATCGAGCAGTTCAGCCTTGGAGAGTATGGCCGACGGAGGCGCCACCGTGCGAGTGGCGCGCTGACGGGTTGCCATGCTGAAAGATAGCCTAGTTCGGTGGGGGCTTGGGAGCCGGGGTCGCGGCCGAAGGCGTGAGCAATTCGCGTAACCGGGGGAACTGCTCGACGGCGACTCGAATCGTCCGGTCATTGCGAATCAGGAATTCCTCGCGTGCCTCGGGCCCCCAGCGTACTTCCGCCGTGCGCGCCGCGAGGATGCGCGCGAGCCGCCGGTCGAGCAGGCTGTCGGTCGCGGCGGGAACGCCAAGGCGCGTACGCACGCGCGTGAGAAACGGCGGCAGCAGTTTGGCGCGCCAATCGTCCTCGGCCGTCAGCCATGCGGCGCGCGCCGCCGGCGTCGCGGCCAGCGTCTGGGCGACGCTGTCTGATACGGCATCGTCGAACCCGGAATCGGCGGCCGCGCTCCACCAAACCGGCAGAGGGGCGGCGACCGGCACCATGATGTCCGGAGCGATCCCGCCGCCACCGCGGACCGCTCGTCCCGCGTCCGTCTTATAGATGGTCGTCGTGTCCTGTGCCGCGCCCGACTTGCCGGCGAAGCTCAAGTACTGTTCGTAGCTGATGCCCTGGTAGCGGCGCTGGATAACGCGACCACTCGGCGCAATCACGTGGCCGACGGTGAGATGGATGTAGTCGCCCGACGGCAGCAGAAAGTCCGTCTGCATCAGCGCCTTGCCGAAACTGCGCCGCCCGATGAGCAGGGCGCGATCGTGGTCCTGAAGCGACGCGGCGACGGCCTCCGCCGCGCTGGCGCTGCGCTCGTCGATCAGCACGATCAGCGGAATGTCGCGGAAGTCGCCGTCATGCTTGGTGATGTACGTCGTGTCGGTATCGCGTTTGCGGCCGCGCGTACGGAACACGACTGAATTCTTCGGCAGGAACTCGCCAGCGATGTCGACGGCCGAGACCACCTCGCCGCCGGGATTGGACCGGAGATCCAGGATGATGCGCTTGGCGTGCCTCCCCCGCAGTTTGCCCAACCCGTCGTGCATCTCGTCCGTGGCCTTGCCCATGAACTCCTCGAGCCGGACGTAGCCGGTGATCGAGTCGACCATCCGCACGATCGAAACGGAATGGATCTCGAAGGGATTGCGCTTGAGCGTCACGCTGAACGTGTCCGGGTCCAGGCGCGGCCCGCGCTCGACTCCCAGCCGCACTTTCGATCCCTTTTCGCCCGCCAGGCGCAGCTCAACGGTCGGAATGTCGAGTCCGGCGATGGCCGAGTCGTTCACCATGACGATGCGGTCCCCGGGGAGGACTCCGCCTTTCGCCGCCGCGCTGCGCGGCGCGACGGTGAGGACCGTGGGGGCCCCCTCCACATCTTCGAGCGCGATGCCGACGCTGTAGAGCTCTCCACGTTCGAGCGCGTTTCGCTTGGTCTCGTCCGCACGAGACACGTAATAGCTGTGGGGATCGAGCGAGCGCAGCACGCCGCGAATCGCGGCCGCAACGAGCTGAGAGTAGCCGACGGAGTCGGGATAGTTCGTCCGGATGTGATTCAACACCCCGGAGAACGTCTGCAGCTCCTCGTACGCGGCGCGCTGCTGTGACCGCGCCGGCGAAGGCACGGCGGCGGTCAGCGCTGCGAGAGCCGTGAGGCTAGCGCAGCGCAGCCAGTCGCTGTTTCGCGTTCTCGACCTGGCGCGCGTAACGGCTGGGCGCAAGTGCGATAAAGCGATCGAACGAAGCACGCGCTTCCTCCTTCTTGTTGAGCTGCTGCTCCACGACGCCGAGGTAATACGGCACGCGCGAGTCGCGCGGGTTTGCGTCCATGGCCTGTTTCAGCGTTTGCTCGGCGCCGGCCCAGTCCCCCGACCCGGCGAGCGCCTTGCCCAGATCGAGCTGCAGGCTGGGGTCGTCTGGGTTCGCGTTGACGGCGGCGCGCCGTTCCTTGATCGCGGCGGGCCAATTCAGATTGGTTTCGGCAATCGCGGCAAGCCGGGAGTTGGCCATGTAGAGCCCGATGTCGTTTTCGAGCGCCGCTCGATAGTATCGGACCGCGTCCTCGAGCTTGCCCGCCCGCTGGTACAGCACACCTAACATGTAGCGATACTGGTTGGTCTCGATGGGGATATAGTAGAGCAAGGAATCGGGTGAGTGACGGTGCTCCGCGTTGTTGAGCAGCCGCTCGAAGTCGCCGATCGCGTCATCCCACCGATCGATGTGCGCCGCGGCCAGTCCACGGAAATAGTAGATAAACTCCGGCAGGGCCTCGCGGTCGGCGGGTGTATCCTGATCGTTGATGAAGCGATTGAACCGATTGTAGGCGCCTTGATAATTGCCGCTCTCGATGTCGTCGAATCCACCGAAGAGATAATCGTACAGGGTGGTGAGCTCCTCGGTTGCGGTCCAGTAGGCCGACTTCGGGGGCCGGGCCGCGGCCTCGATCCGCAGATCCACGAGTGGATTGATGATGAAGGCGCGCTCGTACTCTCGCCACGCTTCGTCGAGCTTGGGCTGGAAGTCAGGGGAGACGCGATGCTCGGCGATATCGTCCCACAATTTGTTGCGGCGTCCGAACGGCAGACGACTGAGCGCAAGCCATCCGTCAGCAAACTGTGGCTCGATGCTCACCGCCAGGTGCAACTCGCGGTCGACGTCATCCCACCGTTTCGCGTTCCAGTAGCCGAGCGCCAGGTTGTAATGCGCGGCGGCGTCGTTGGAGTCTTTGTGGGCGAGCGTTTCTAGCTCGTCGAGTTTCTTGGGAAGCCGGAATTGCGCGCGTGCGAGGTTTGTTCCTATCGCGACGGCGACGGCGAGGAGCAACCAGACCTTCATACGACTCTCCGGTTAGCGAACTAGGGCGACTGAGCCAGACGCCACTTGGCGTCAAAGATTTGCGACTGATAACGGCTCGGCGCGAGTGCGATGAACTGCTGGAGGGCCGCGCGTGCATCGTCGCTCCGGCCCAGCGCCAAGTCTGCCACGCCGAGCGCATAATAGGCGCGCGTCTCCCGCGGATTGAGCTCAATCGAGCGACGCAGCTCTTGAACGGCTTCGGCGTTGCGACCCGCCCGCTGCAGGGTCCCACCCAGGTCGAACACCAAGCTTGGATCTTCGGGGTTCGTTGCCACGGCGCGCTCGCGTTCCTTCACCGCCAACGGCCAGTCTTGCTGCTGCTCGTGAATTTCCGCCAGGCGAATATGGGCCGTATACACCCCGATGTTGCGCTCGAGGAGCTCCTGATACGCCCGGATGGCATCTTCTCGATGTCCCGCACGCTGGTGCAAAAACGCGATGACGAAGCGGTAGTCATCAGCACTGTGTGGCGTACGCGCGAACGCCATTCGCAGCGAGCCGTTGCGTTCGGCGCGAAGACGCAAGCGGTCCACATCCTTGATGGCGACATCGAACAGCGAGAGGCGAGCACCCGATAAGGCGTGGTACCAGAGGAACATCGCGGCCACAGAGTCGGACTTCCCCGAGCTCCGCGCTATCAAGTCCGTGAGACGATCGTATGCCTGTTGGAAGCGCCCCTCACGGAAGTCGTCCATCGCCTGCGCTGTGCCGCCGGCCCACGCGAGGGGGATTTCCCAATGCGTGGGTCTGCCGAGATCGAGCAGGGGATTGAGAAGAAACGCAATGTGCGCCAAGCGACGGGATTCGCGGGCCACACTGTCGTCGCCGATCACCGTGATCTCGACCGGCATGCCTCCCCAGTTGGCCAGGATGCGGCGTACGGGCCGTTTTCGCGGGATGGCAGCGAGGTAGAAGTATCCCGGCGCAAACTGGGGATCGATCGCGATGGCATCATGCAGCGCCGCCTCGCCCTCGGCATACTGCTTTCTCTCCAAGTACGCGACGGCGAGGGCATAATGCGCGATGGGGTCGTTAGAGTCCGCCCGCGCTTTGGCGACCAGCGTGGGCACCTCGTCCGGACCCGACGCTTGCGCCCTCCCCGCGTTGGGAAGAGCGAGATGCAGCAGGAGTGCGAACGACGGGCAATGACGGCGGATCAACACAATGGAAATCTCGTATTGTCACAACGATGGTCAGGTGTATCGCGAGCGTCAATATTCCGCCATCTTGAGGTCAGCATGGACGAGGCCGCCAAGAAAACCATCCTTCGGCACTTCCCCTACGGCCTGTACGCCGTGACGGTGGCCCATGACGGGGAAGACCACGGGATGACGGCCAATTGGCTCACGCAGGCAGCCTTCGAACCCCCCATGGCCGTGGTCGCCATCGAGAGCACCTCCAAGACGATCGGAATGATTCGCGATTCCCACCACTTCGCCATCAACCTGTTCCTGACGGGCCAGCGCGAACTCGCGGGCAAGCTGGGACGCAGCTCGGAGCAGGCGCCGCAAAAGCTCAAAGGCATCAAGACCAAGCCGGCGCCCGTGTCAGGCACGCCGGTCCTCGTCGATGCGCTCGGTTGGGTCGAATGTCGCGTCGTTGCCACGCTCCCCGCCGGCGATCACACGCTCGTGCTCGGCGAGATCGTCGCCGCGGGGATCGAGCACGACGGTGAACCACTCACGCTGCAGGAGGCTGGCTTCAAGTACTCCGGCTGACCCCCCAACCCCCCCACACCCCCACCCCCCCACCCCCCTCACTTCGGTGCGGGCAGCTTGTCGAGCCGTTGCTGGGCGTCCCCACGTAAGTCCGTCATTCGCAACGGCGCGAGGGAGAGGAACCTGGCGTATTCCTCGCGTGCCATGTCGGGCTGATTGAACGCCTCAGCGGCACGGCCCAAGAGGTAATGCGGCGGCGCGTAATGTGGGTTCAGGCCGGCCGCGTGGTAGGAGTGCGTCACGCATTCGCGCACCTTTCCGGCATTGAAGAGCGACACGGCCAGCTCGAACAGCGCGGCCGGATCGTCACCGTTCAGCTCCGCCGCCCGCCGGCGCTCGACCAGCGCCTCCGAGTCTTGGCCCGACTGCTCGTAAATGCTGGCCAAGTAGCTGTGTGCCATCACGAGACCGAGATCGTGTTCGAGCGACTCTTGGTAGAGCACGATGGCGCTATCCCTATTCCCCGCGAGGTGGTGCAGTGCGGCGAGCATGAACCGGTAATCGTTGTCGTCCAACGGAATGTGGATCACCTCGCTCTGCTGCTTCTTCTGCCTCCGCTCGAGCAAGACGCGGAAATCGGGAATGGCGAGACCGTATTGCCCGCTGTGCGCCGCCGCGAGACCGCGGTACAACAGGATATAATCGGGGACTTTCTCGGGATGCTTCGTCTCATTGAACTCGCGCTGCGCGAGTTTCGTCAGCCGCTCCCGGGCGGAGAGATAACGACCCAGCGCGAGATCGATTGCCCACGCGTAGTAGCGATAATAAGTCTGGGCCTCGGGCGCGGTATAATCGACAATCTCCGGCTCCTCCACATCGATCCCCATAACCTCGAGACTGACCATCGGATCGGTGCGAAACGCGCGCGCGTAGAATTCCGCTGCTTCCTTGACCGCCGGCTTCCATGACTCGGGCACGCGATCCCGAGCCTCCTCATCCATCAGCTGTGGCCTCCGGGCCTGCGGCAGCAGCGCGAGCGCCAGATACGCCGCCGCGAAGCGGGGCTCCATCGCAATCGCCGCCCGGAGCAAACTATCGGTCTGGCGCCACTCGTGTCGTTTCCAGTGCGCCAGCGCGAGGAAGTACTTGCGTTGTGAATCGTTGGTATCCGCGCTGGCCCACATCTCGAGATCCTTGAGATCCCGCCTGAGGATCGCCAGTTGGCCTTGCGCCTGGGTCAGCGCGATGCACAGCCCGACAAGAACCAGCAAGATCCTGCGCATGCAGTCACCTGTAGCCGCGATCTCGTAATTATGGGGCCGGCGGTCTACCACAGCGACCCGAGCCGCCCCGCGCGTCATGATCCCTTCCGATAGACCACCTTCCCACCCACCAGCGTGTAGCGCGGCTTGATCGTGCCCAGAGACTCGGCCGGCACTGTAAACGGATCGCGGTCCAAGACGACTACATCGGCGAAGCGTCCCGGCGCCAACGTACCCCACTTCTGCTCGTTGAACGTCGCCCAGGCGTTCCCGTACGTGTACGCCCGGAGCGTCTCACCCAACGTGATCTTCTGTTCGGGGACCCAGCCCCCCGGATTCTTGCCGTCGAGCGTGCGACGCGTGACGGCCGCGTAGACGCCGAGCATCGGGTCGAGCGGTGCCACGGTCCAGTCGGAGCCGAATGCAAGCGGAGCTTCGGTGTCGTACAGCGTGCGGAACGCGTAGGTGGTCTTGATCCGCACCGGGCCGATCCGCTGCTCCACCCAGCGACCGTCGTCGATCGCGTGGTAGGGCTGCATGGACGCCACCACGCGCTGCATCCCGAAGCGAGGGATATCCTGGGGTCGCAGGTGCTGGGCGTGCTCGACGCGGAAGCGGCGATCGCGCGCCCCATGCGCCCGGGCAACGCTGTCGTAGATCGCGAGCAGAATCGCATTGGCGCGGTCGCCGATGGCGTGAACGGCGATCTGCAGCCCGGCCGAATCCGCCGCGCCGATCCATTGCCGCATGTCCGCTTCGGGGTGCTGCATCAAGCCGCGGTAGTTGGCCGAATCGGAGAACGGCTCAAAGAAGAATGCGGTGCGCGAACCGGCGGAGCCGTCCATGTATCCCTTGACCCCACCGATGCGGACCCAGTCGTCTCCGGCGTTACGCGCGGCGCTCTCAGCGACCGCCTGCCAGCTGTCGAGCGGTAGATACAGCGACACCCGCAGCGTCTGCCGGCCAGCGTGCTCGAGCCGGCGGTAGCTCGCGAGATCGGCGAAGGACGCCGACATGTGCGCAGTCGCGGTGACACCGAGGGCCGCCGCATGCGCGAGCGCGCGCGCGAGCGCCGAGTCGCGTTGCTCGGGCGAGGGGTCGGGCGCCGCGTGCCAGATCAGGTCCATCGCCCGATCCTTGAAGATCCCCGTGGGCTCTCCCCGAGCGTCGTGAAGGATTTCGCCGCCCTGGGGAGTTGGCGTGCCCTTGGTCACTCCAGCCGCACGCATCGCCGCGCTATTCGCCAGCGCCTCGTGCCCGTCCAGGCGGTTGACGAACACGGGATTGTTCGGCGTGACGGAGTCGATCCAGGCGTGCTGCGGCAGGGTGGCGCCGGGCCACAGCGTGTGGTCCCAGTCGCCGCCGGTGATCCACTCACCGGGCTTGAGTCGCGCCGCGTACTGTTTCAGCCGGCGCACGAATTCCTGCGGGGTGGCGGCGTCGCGCAGGTCCACCGAGGCGAGTTGAAAGCCGCCGTCGATGAAGTGCGTGTGACCGTCTGCGAACCCCGGCATCACGAGGCCACCGTTGGCCCGGAGCACTTCGGTCTTGGAACCGACGTAGCGCGCGATTTGAGACGAATCGCCGATCGCGAGGATCTTGCCGTCCGCAATCGCGACAGCTCCCGGCTGGCCCCGCCCGGTCGACAGGCCGGTCCACACGGTGCCACCCTGAACGACGACATCGGCCTTCCGGCCGCAGCCCCCCCCGATCCCCACCAGCGCGAGTACAACGAGAACGCACGGCCCAGGACGCACGCCTATCCTCCTAACGCAGACGGGTGAGGTTACGAATGGTATTGATGGTGGCCATCGGATTACCACCGGTCTCCGGCTTTGCCGGTGTGTGCTTCATGCCGGTCAAGCTGTCGCGAATATCGAGCAGCACTTCCAGCACCAGCTGCTCCCGCTGATAGGCGGCGTCGAGATCCAGCATGCGGCGCTCGTCGCCCGCCTTCTTGGCTCGTTCGTACGCTTCGCGGTACACCGTCTCGAGATTATCGAGGATATGCTGGCGTTGCCGTGGACTCATGGGGGCCAAAGATATAGGTTCCGCGTATGACCCTCAAAGGGAAGCGAGTCCTGATCTTTGCGGCCGCGCAATACGAGGATCTGGAGCTGTGGTATCCGAAGATCCGCCTCGAAGAAGAAGGTGCGAGCACGACCGTAGCGGGAATGGGGGAGCGGACGTACCCCGGTAAGCGCGGCTACCCCGTGACGGTGGACACCAATGTCGACCAGGTCGAGTCGTCGGATTTCGACGCGCTCGTGATCCCCGGCGGCTTCGCCCCGGATCAACTCCGGCGCTCCGAGAAGGTGCTGCGGCTGACCAAGGAGATTTATCAAGCGGGCAAGCCGGTTGCCTTCATCTGTCACGCCGGGTGGGTACCCATTTCGGCAAAGATTCTGAAGGGCAAGCGCGCGACGAGTGTTCGCGCCATCAAGGACGATATGGAGAATGCCGGCGTCACCTGGGAGGACAGCGCCGTCGTCGTCGATGGGAATCTGATTTCTTCACGCACGCCCGCCGACCTGCCGCAGTTCTGCAAAGCGCTCATCGCCGCCTTACGACAGGGGCCGCACGACTAGCCCGCTCGGCACTTTCGGTACGAAGTAGGTCGATTTCGGCGGCATCACATCGCCGGCATCCGCTACCGCGAAGACCTGGTCGACCCTGGTGGGATTGAGGAGTACGGCAACAGCCGCGCCGCCGTGCTGCACGGTTCTTATCGCTTCCGTTGCGTCCGCCACGTAGCGCACGATCGGTGTCGACGTGCTCGCGCCGAGAATCTCCTTCACGACGAACGTTTCGATGCGCGCGACATCGAGATCGCGCACCGCCTCGCTCTGCGCGAGGCTCGGCACACGGTCCGGGATGGCGCCGGGACGCAGCAACAGCGCGATCAGACGCGATCGATCGGCGAGCAGGCACGCCGTCTGCTCGTGGCCCAGCTCTGCGAGGTACTTCACGGGATCCACTCCCGCGGGCACCGGCTGCTCCTCGAACCAGTCGCGCAAACGCGGGAGCACGCGCTCGATTTCCCGGCCTGCGCCGAAGATCACGCGATGGGTCGGCAGCACGACAAGACCGGGGTCCAGAGCCGAGACGATCAACGCCAGGACGCGGTCCGCCGCTGGGTTCTCCTGCGCGTAGGCGCTCGCCGTCTCGTAGCGATGGTGCCCATCGGCGATGTACAACGGACCATCGGGAAACGGGAACCGGGACACGTCGCGGGCGGTCCAGAAGCGGATGCCGACGCCGTTGAGCTCCGCTGTCGCGTCGGGCTTTGCCTGTGTCGTTTCAGCCACCACGTTCGCGAGCGAGCGATCGCGATCGGGCGCGAGCAGAAAGATCGATTCGATGTTGGTCGCCGTGGCGCGGAGCAACGCGAGGCGATCGGCTTTCGGTCCGGCATGCGTCCGCTCGTGCGGCCGAATGCGGCGCGGCTCGTAGCCTTCGGCTTTTACGGCGGCAAAGACGCCGCGACGCGTGCACCGTTCGCCCGTCGGCAACGTGAAATCCTGCGCCAGCACATACAGCGCGGGCTCGGGGTCACGCGTGAGGACACCCCGCGCGCGCCACGATGCGAGCAGGCCCGCCGCGATCCGGTAGCGATCGTCGGGTGGCGCAGCCAGCGGCGCTTCCGGCAGCATGACGTGGACGATATTGTGTTCGTCGAGCGCCGCGTAGCGCGCGCGCTCATCCGCATCGATGACGTCATAGGGCGGCGCGATCAGCCGGCTGAGCTTCTCACGAGCGGCGTACCGCTCTCCCCGGAACGGCGAGACGAGGTCAGACATGAGCTTTCGCGCGGCGCAGCAGAGCGTGGATGGGTGGATCAGCCAGTTCGAGGAGGGCTACTTCGCGCCGCTCGTGAACGTGGCCCGGCTCGTCGAGGAAGTGGGTGAGCTGGCGCGGGAGGTCAATCATCGCTTCGGCCCGAAGCGGAAAAAACCCGACGAGCCGGGGGAGGGCTCGCTCGCCATGGAGCTGGCGGACATTCTCTTCGTCGTCATCTGCATCGCGAATTCGCAGGGCATTGATCTCGATGAGGCCTTCAAGCAGATGATGGCCAAGGTTACCTCCCGCGACGCCGGCCGCTGGACCAGGAAGGCTCGCTGACCTCCTCGTAGATCCGCTCGTAGGACACAAGCCGGTCGGGGTCAATGGCCCCCGGCGGAGCACTGCGAACGGCGCACCCCGGCTCGGTGAGATGCCGGCAGTTGTCGAAGCGGCATTGATCGAGGTACGGCCGGAATTCGGGGAAGCAGGCGCCGAGCGCGTTGGGGTCGATCCCCCAGGCGCCAACCTCCCGCAACCCTGGCGTATCGACCACGTAGCCCACGCCCGCAACCGGAACCAGCTCGGCCGCAGTCGTCGTGTGCTTGCCCGTGCGCCATTTCTCGCTGATCGCGCCGACGCGCAGTTTCAGGCCGGGCTCGAGTGCGTTGAGCAGGCTCGATTTCCCGGCGCCCGATGCGCCCGTGAAGACCGAGTGCCGGCCCCGCAGCAAGTCACGCAGCGCGGGGAGTCCTTCATCCGCCTTCACCGACGTTCCCAGCAGTTGATAGCCAGCGGTCTTGAACCGGCGGGCCAGAGTCTCCTCGATCGCGCGGTCGAGCTCGATCTTGTTGAGGACCACGGCTGCCGGAAGGCCATTCGCTTCCGCGATCACCAGGAAACGGTCGATCATTCTGGGGCTCGCCTCGGGATCACGAGCCGAGGTTACGACGATCACCTGGTCGACGTTCGCCGCCACAGGCTGTGAGCGCCGCGGACCCGCTCCGCTGCTGCCCTGCGCCGCGCGACGCGCGAGCACTGAACGTCGCGGGCGGATCTCGGCGATCGTCGATCCCTCGAGAACGACGATATCGCCCGGCACCACCCGATCGGAATCCTGATGCTTCAGCTTGCCGCGGAGCGTCGCGGTGATTTCGCCAGCGTCGGTGTGTACCCGATACCCTCCGGCCGTGCGCGTGAGCACAACGCCGCGGGTCGCACTCATGACCGGCCTCGCGCCACGCACTGATCGAGATGCGCTTTCACCTGCTCCAGCGTCAACGCCAATACCGGCACCAGCGCTTCGTCGGGCGTCGCGCCGAAGGCGAGATAGTCCGTCTCGAGATGGCCGGCCGGCCGCGCAGCCTCGTCCCAGCGCACGAACAGCAGCGCCGCGCCGAACTTCCCATCCGCCGGCACCTCATCGGTGAAGGTCGCAACGGAATACGCCTGGCCGTCGGCAGCGCCGAACGCCGGTGGGCGTCCGTGCACCTGCTGGTATCCCCCCAGCGTCGTGTCATCCATTGCTAACGGCGGTGCACCGATTCCTTGAGCACGTTGGCCGTGATGAACGCGATGTTGGCTGGGCGCTCGGCGAGGCGGCGCATGAGATAAGGATACCAGTGCGTCCCGAAGGGGACGTAGACGCGCATGTTGTAGCCTTCGCGCCGCAGCCTGGTTTGCAAGTCCCGCCGCACGCCGTAGAGCATCTGGAATTCGAACCGCGCCGCTGTAATCCCCTTGGCCCGGGCGAACGCCTTCGCGTGCGCAATGATCTTCTCGTCGTGCGTCGCAATGCCCGGATAGTTGCCGCGCTCGAGGAGCCGTTCCATGCAGGTGATGAAATTCGCATCGACGTCCTTCTTGTCCGGGAACGCGACGTGTTCCGGCTCCTGGTAGGCGCCCTTGCACAGCCGCACCCGAGCGCCGAGCGCAATCATTGCGTCCACGTCGGCCGCCGTACGGCGCAGATAGGATTGCAGGACCACGCCGACCGCGTTGCCGAATTCCGGATAGAGGACATCGGTGAACAGCTGCAACGTCTTGGCCGT
>Ga0075425_100004649_pt1 | contig 14182 bp, 15 predicted proteins | sample SoiMethybrSBSTD4_FD_75300 | JGI IMG/M metagenome (GOLD analysis project Ga0075425, IMG submission 75300) | Bulk soil microbial communities from a Populus tree surrounding site in Tennessee, USA - Soil MetaG P. TD hybrid SBSTD4 | ecosystem: Environmental > Terrestrial > Soil > Tree plantation...
CTCAGGAGAAGGAATGCCGTACATCATCGCGGAGCCATGCATCAACGTCAAAGACCGTTCCTGCGTGGACGTCTGTCCGGTGGACTGCATCTACGAAGGGCCGGATATGCTCTATATCCACCCGGACGAGTGCATCGACTGCGGCGCGTGCGAACCCGAGTGCCCCGTGACAGCCATCTTCCCTGAGGAGGACACGCCTCCCCAGTGGAAGGACTACATCGCCAAGAACCGGGACGTCTTCCAGAGCGAGAACCCGCCCGGCAAGCCGCAGCGCAAGGGCGCCTAGCCCAGTCTCTCCAAAAAGGCAGCCACGGCGGCGTTCACGGCTAGCGGTTGCTCCAGTGGTGTCAGATGGCCCGCCCCACGGATGAGTACGAACTCGGCGCCGGGAATGGCACGAGCCATCTCCTCCATCCCTGTGGCGGGCGTGATTTGATCGTCATCGCCGGCAACCACCAGGACAGGGACCCGAATCTGCCTGAGTAGCGGCGTGAAGTCCGGACGGTCACGCAGCGTTCGCAGGGCGGCGATGATACCATGTGTCGGCTGTCGTTCGATCATCAGCGACACCTCGCGCACGACCGCCGGCTGCTGCTCGCGCGTGGCCCGCGCGAGCAACCTGGGCACGAGCTCAGCCGCGATTCCCGCCGGCCCTTCGCGTTCCGCTTTCACCGCCATGACATCCCGCGCACTCTTGGCTTCGGGTGTGTCCGCGCTCGACTTCGTGTTGCACAGAATCACAGCGGCAATGCGCTCCGAAAACTCACGCAGCAGCGCGAACGCGATGTAGCCGCCCATCGACTGCCCACACACCACCACCTGGTCGACTCTCAGGTTGTCGAGCGTCCTGACCAGATTGCCCGCGTGCTCGGCGATGGAGTACCCGGTCGCCCCCGTTGGGATGTTGACCAATCCGGCGCCCCACAGATCGGGCGCGATGCGTGGCCACTCCGTCAACGCCGCAACCTGATGCCGCCACATTCCGTTATCGAACGGGAATCCGTGTACGAACAGTACCGGCCTCATGGCCATGCGAACGTATGCCAAAAGATGGCGCGTTTCAGGTTCACGTCGGCACGTCGCAGGAAAAAGCCGAAGGCTTTGGCGCCGTACGTCGGATCGAGACGTATGCCATGCTCGGCCGCAATCACACGCGCGCGCTCTCCCTCAGACGTCGGATGACCATAGCCTTTTCCCACTGCATCTACGATACGCACTCGGATCGCGGTGCGCGGAACACCCAGTTCGATCCCGGCGCGCCGCAGCAGCGCGGCCGCGCCGCGCGCGAGTCGCAGCGTCCGCCAGCGATTCGCGACGATCGCGGGTGCGACCCGCACGCCAATCACTTCGGTCGACCAGCCGAGCCACCCGACGCCGAGCGCGATGCCGGCTGCGGTACCGCCGGTGCCGAGCGGCAGGACGATGGCGTCCGGCGGCGCGTCGAGCTGGGTTCCCAATTCGAGCGCGGCGAGAAAGTGTCCGAGCACCGCGCGCGGGTCGGCCCCGCCACCGGGAATCCACCGTGGCGTGCCGGCCCCGAGGTGATGCGCGGCGCGCCACATTCGAAGGACCGTCCACGGCAACGTCACAATGCTCCATGCCCGCATGATGAGATGCGCCGACTCCGCAATCGCGTCGCCGACGCGCTGTGTGGCTTCCGTGATCGGTTGCGGAAATAGCGCGACTCCGGTGCGCTGGCCAAGTTGCCGAGCCGCGCGCACCGTCGCCAGGCAGTGACTGGATCCCGCGCCGCCGATCGTCACGAACACTGAACGTGGCGGCGCGCCGGCGAGCAAGAACTCGAGACCGCGCACTTTGTTGCCGCCGCCCAAGTCTTCACGCTTCAACCAGAGCGTCTGCAATCCGAGCGCGCGCGCGAGACCCGCGTGGGCCTCGAGTGGCGTCGGCCACTGTCCGAGACTGCACGGCGCGAAGACGGTACGTATCTTTGTTGCCAACACCGCGGAGCGATCCATGCGAGTTGCCACCGATTACATCCGTCACGCAGCGCGAATGGCCCGCAAGTACGCGGGCGATCCGTTTGGCGGCGCCCCTTCAGGGCCGCCGGATGCGGAATTCTACAAGACTCTGGCCAAGGCGCTCGAAGAAATCGCCGCCGGCTTGGAGGTGCTCGGGAAAGAGGAGTGAGCGCTCCACTCTACATTGATACCGTGCCCGAGCTCGACGCGTTCGTCGCCACCGTCCGCCGAGCTGGTGAGTCGCGGCTCGCCGTCGATACCGAAGCGGCGAGCTTCCATCGCTACCGCGACCGCATCTATCTGATCCAAATCTCGAGTCCCACCCAAACCGCCCTCATCGATCCTGTCGCCGTCCCCAACCTCGAGCCGATCGGCAGCCTGCTCGCCGACCCCAAGCTCGAAAAAACCTTCCACGACGCCGACTACGACCTGCGCGTTCTCGACCGGGATTATGGATTTCGCGCGGTCCGGCTGTTCGACACACGGATCGCCTCGCAGCTCGCCGGCGAGCCGGCGATTGGACTGGCGGCCCTGCTCGAGAAGTACGTCGGCGTGAAGCTCGACAAGCAGCACCAGAAGGCCGACTGGTCGATTCGCCCCCTGACCCCCTCGATGCTGGCGTACGCGGCGGCCGACACGAGATATCTGCTCGCGCTCCGGGACGCGCTCGAACAGCGCCTCACCACGTTGGGCCGATTCCGCTGGGCACAGGAGGAGTTCAAGCAGCTCGAGTCGTTGCGTTGGACCGGCGCCGCACCCGGTGCGGATGACGACAGCTACCTGCGCCTCAAAGGCGCGAAAGGACTGGGGCCGCGCGGGTTGGCGGCGCTACGACTGTTACATCGCTGGCGGGATACTGTCGCCGCGCGGGACGACAAGGCGCCGTTCCGGATCATCGGGAATGACGCACTCGTTGCGGTCAGCCGCGCCATGCCGACCGCTCGCGCGGACCTCGGCCAAATCCGCGAGCTTCCCCCCTCGCTCGCGCGCCGTCATGGCGAGGCGCTGCTCGAAGCGGTCGGAAAAGCGAAGTCTCTGCCCGACGCCGCGCTGCCGCGGCTCACCCGACCGCCACGACTGGCCAAAGATCCTGGATTCGATGCGCGCCTCGAGCTGCTGAAAACGGCGCGCAATCGGATCGCGACGGAGCTCGGACTCGAACCGGGCGTGCTCGGTGGACGGGGAACGCTGGAGGCGGTAACGCGAGCTCGACCAACGAATCGCGCCGGGCTCGAACAGATCGGCGAGCTCCGGCGCTGGCAAATCGACGTGCTTGGCGACGTCTTCCTCGAGGCGCTGCGCTAGAATCCCATCATCGCGCGGATCTTCGGATCGATGCGCTCCGGCGTCCAGTACGGCTCCCACACGATATCGATGTCCACGTCCTTCACGCCTTCGAGCGCGCGGACGACTTTGTAAATGTCATTCGTAATCATCGGACCCGCGGGACATCCCGGCGACGTCAACGTCATGTTGATGCGCACCAGCCCTTCGTCCACCTCGACGTCGTAGACCAGGCCCAGGTCGACGATGTTCATGTCGAGCTCGGGGTCTTTCACCTGGCGGAGCGCCTGGCGAACACTTTCGGAATTGAGCACAGCAGTCGTCACGTCAGGCAACCTAGCGACCCTCCATACCCCGCACCAGACAATGCCGGCGGGCGGCGATCCGCCCGTAGCTCCACCGGGCGAGCGGCATCACGCCGGGAATCATGAGCATTAACGACCCCAACCACCCTTTACCGGGAAAAAGGCCAAGCAGTTCGGGGATCGCGTCCGCGCCGGTGTAAACTCCGCCGTCCGGCGAGATCAAATGCATGGCGGCGGCCAGAGCCGGGAGTGCAATCCCGAATTGCGCGACCCGATCCGCGTCCTGAAACGGTACGAATCGCAGAACGTGTTCCCGATCCCACCGCTTCAGCACCGCGACAGCCCGCTGGCAGATCCCGCATTCGCCATCGTAGATCAGGGTTGGCTCGTCGGGGACCGCGGGATCAGCGAGCGGCATCGACTATCCGGGCGGCGGCGTCGGCCAGGCGCCCGCGCACCTCTTTCAGTTTTGTGAACGAGTGCGACGTCCGCGGATCGAACGCGCGATTGGTGAGCAACAACACGAAGACGTCACGATCGGGATCGATCCACAACGAGGTGCCGGTCCAGCCGGTGTGCCCGTAGCTGTGCGGGCCGAACAGTGTCCCCGCGCTCGACGTCTCTTCTCCGGTTGGTAGCGCTTCCCATCCCAGCGTGCGCGCACTCACACCGTGACGCGCCGGCACGGCGATCTGCGTGAACTGCTGCACCGTTTCGTGCTTGAGGAGCCGATGTCCGGGCAGTGCGCCTTGGTTGAGCATGAACTGCGCGTATCGCGCGACGCCGCGCCCCGTCGCAAAGAGTCCCGCATTGCCCGATACGCCACCGAGTTTCCACGCACTCGGATCGTTGACAATCCCCGCAATCGCATGCCCGTGCCACAGTCCCGTTGGGGCGATTCGCTGCTCCAGTCGCTTCGCCGGGTGAAAGAGCAGCTCCTGCTCCAGGCCGAGCGGCGTGTAGATCGCGCGGGTCGCAAAGGCATCGAGCGGAGCGCCGCTCACGCGCCGGACGATTTCGCCCAACAGAATTGCATTGAGATCCGAATACACCATCTGCTTTCCGGGCGGCGCGATCGGCACCGTGGTCAGCACCATGCGCAGCGCCGCGGCGCTGTCCGCCGCCTCGCGCAACGGCAACGTCGCGCGCAGACCGGACGTGTGTGTCAGCAAGTGCCGCACTGTGATGGTGCCGGTGCCGGGACTGTTGAACTCGGGCACGTAACGCATGACGGGCGAGTCGAGAGCCACCTTCCCTTGCTCGACCAGCAGCATCATCGACGGCGTGGTGGCTACGACCTTGGTGAGCGATGCCAGATCCCACAATGTGCTGTCGACGCTGACCGAAGCACTGCCGGGGTTCCACGTGAGATGACCGTAACCCTTGGCGAAGAGAATCGTGTCGTGTCGACCGACGACGAGCGCGGCGCCAGGGTAGACGCCCTCCCGAATCCCGGTCAGGACCGCAGCGTCCAGGACCGCCGAGTCCACCACAGGTGGACCGACCCCGGGGCCATGCCCCTGGGTCGACGCCTGCATCAAAGCCACGAAGACAGTTACGACCAAACGCCTGGTATCCGCCGGCTGCAGGAGGGGCAGCGGCCGTCGCTCCGGACGCGCTGCTGCTTGATGACGTACCCGCAGCGCTCGATGAGGAGATCGCCGCAATCGGGGCAGTAGGTGTGCTCCCAGCGGCCAACCCGACCTGGCAGATTCCCGGCGTAGACGAACTTGAGTCCCGCCCGGGCCCCGATCTCGCAGGCGCGCAGCAGCGTCGCGGCCGGCGTGTTGTCGGCGTCGGTCATCTTGTAATCCTTGTGGAACGCCGTCACGTGCCAGGGGATTTCCGGCGATACCCCGGCGATCAGCTCAGCCGCCCGCGTGAGCTGTGCCTCGTCGTCATTGAAGCCCGGAACGATCAGCGTCACGATCTCGAGCCAGAAGTCGCGCTCGTGGACCATGCGGATCGCGTCGATCACGTGCTGCAGTACCCCGCCGAGCTCGCGATAGCGACGATCGTCCATTGCCTTGAGGTCGATCTTGTAGCAGTCGGTCCAGGGGCGGATGTAGTCGAGCACCTCGGGCGTGGCATTGCCGTTCGAGATGAACGCGGTCTTGAGTCCGGCGCGACGCGCGACTTTGAATACGTCCACCGCCCACTCGGCGGTAATCAACGGCTCGTTGTAGGACGACCCCACCATGCGCGCGCCCTGGCGCTGCGCGAGCGCCACGAGCGCATCTGGTGTCACGTCGCTCGGCATGACGCCGGCGGAATCGTCGCGGAGTGCCTGCGACGTCAGCCAATTCTGGCAGTATCCACAGTGAAAGTCGCAGCCGAGCATGCCGAAGGTGAGGGTGTCGCTGCCGGGGAGCGCGTGAAAGAACGGTTTTTTCTCGGTGGGGTCGCATTGCAGGGCGGCGACGTAGCCGGCCGGCGTGAACAACTTCCCTTCCTTATTGAAGCGGACCTTGCAGATCCCGCGGCGCCCCGGTTTCACCAGGCAGCGGTGACCGCACGCAAAACAACGCACCGCTCCCTCCGGCAATGACTCGATGAGCTCGGCTTCGCGCACGCGCGTATCGAGGACCTGCGCCAGTGACGAGGTTGGAGCGACATGATTGAGGAACGACGTGATACTGCGTGGACTCAGCGCAAACTCCCCGGTGTCAATTGATACAGCAGCAACACCGTGCGGACGTCACGATCCGACAGATCGCGGACCTTGGCGGTCGGGAACATGATGTCCGTCGAGTCCTTCGAGTGGTCCAGGCCCAGCAGGTGACCGACCTCGTGCGTCGCAACGACTCGAATGTCGTCGGCATCCATCGGCCGGCCCTTTGGATCGAACGTTGCGAGTGTAATCACGGCCGACTGAATGTTGCCGTTGTCGTCCCAGGTGACGTCCGTCTGGCCGGTGCGCTCGATTTCGAACTGGATGCGCCACTTGACGGTGACTTCCGCGTTCGTCGAGTCGGCGTCGAAATCGAAGCGGACCGGCACGCCGGCGCTGGTCCATTGCCCGAACGCCGACTTGATGGCCTCGACAAAGGCCGGCTGGAAGTTCGCGGCGTGGGTCGGCGCGAAGTACACCCGAATCGGCGCGGTCTGACGGTTTTCCCAGCGGCGCAACATCGAGTCGCCGCTGGCGTCGATCATCTCACCCAGATACGTGGTTGTGCCGCTGGAACGAATGCGCCGCCGCGTCTCCGAGCGAGCCATGAGGTCGAAGTACGACGGCTCGCGACCGCCGGGATCGAGTGGGACGGCATTTCCCTGGGTTGTCGTGGTCGAGGTCGTCGGCGCCTGCGGCGCGGCGGCTTCCGGCGGCGCCGGTGGCGGCTCGGCAATGCGCACCGGCCCGTCGGACTCCGCCGCAACGGGTTGGGGCGTAGGCCGAAAAACATCCCAGAAAATGAATAGGACGATGAGCACCGCCGCCGCGGCGATCATTCCGGTCAGTCGACGTTCCACCATGTGCGCAATATGCGAAAACCCAATGCCGCGACGCTAGCTTTGCAATTCGCACATCTCTATGATTGTGGCCCGCATGTGCTTGGACCGTGAGAGGTGATCGCGTTACCCGGGAGGCATGTCGTCCGCTTGCGCGGCTGGGTCATTGCCGCGTGGGCGATTCTCGCATTGCTGTTCATTCCCAAAGCCGCACATGTCCAGCGCGTCCTCGCCGTGCGCGGTATCAACTTCGAGCGCAGCGAATCGGCGCGCGCGACGCAGCTGATTCGCGAAACGTTTCCGAACCCTATCGCCGATTATGTCGCGGTCGTCGTGCACGGCCCCGTCCGATACAACAATCCCCGTTTTGTCACCGTTCTCGATTCGATTTCCGCCGCGCTCAAGCGCCAGACGTACATCAGCCAGGTCGTATCAGTTCGCAGCATCGGCGAATCCACGTTCGTGACCACCGACCGCCGCACGACGTTTCTGATTGCCGCGCTCTCGCCCGCGAGTTACAGCGACGTCAGCCGCACGGTGGTGCCTGAGCTGCGCGAGACGGTCCAGAGCGCCCTACAGAAGTTGCCCCGCGCCGACGGCTTCGACGTCAAGGTGACCGGCAACCCGGCGCTCGACTACGACGTCCGCACGATCAGCACCGAGGACACGCGTCACGGCGAAGAACGCGCACTCCCGCTGACGCTGCTCGTGCTCGTGCTCGCGTTCGGCGCGCTCGTCGCGGCAACGCTGCCGATCATCGTCGGCATCCTCGCCATCACGATCGCGCTCGGCATTGTCGCCGTGGCCGCGCAGTTTCAGTCGATGTCGGTGTTCGTACTGAACATCACGACCATGGTCGGGCTCGGTGTCGGCATCGATTACTCACTGCTCATCGTGACGCGATTTCGCGAGGAGCTGAATCGCGGTCTGTCGCCCACCGATGCGGCAATCCGTACGATTCAGACCGCGGGATCGGCGATCGTGACGTCCGGGCTGACCGTCGTGGTCGGATTCGCCGCCCTGATCCTGACTCCTCTGACCGAGACCCGTTCGGTCGGCCTGGGAGGACTGATCGTCGTCGCGGTAGCGGTGCTGCTCGCGACGACGTTGTTGCCTGCGCTCCTCGCGTTCCTCGGCCGCGACATCGACCGGCCGAAATGGCTCGCGCGCATGCTGGCGTGGATCCACACCCCGCAAGGTTGGGAGCGCTGGGCGCGCTCGCTCGGCCATCATCCCTGGCGCGCGATTCTCGGCGGCGGCCTGGTCGCGGCGCTCCTCACCTTTCCGCTCACGCAGATCAAAATCGGATTGCCCGTCCGCAACTGGTTCCCACCGGAAACCGAATCGGGACAGGCCCTGGAAGCGCTGCGGGAAATGGGCGCGAGCGGCGTGATCCAGCCGCTGCGGATGGTCGTGCAGCTTCCCGCGGGAGAATCCGCGCTCTCGGGGCGGCGCTTGGGAGGACTGAAGGCGTTGAGCGATTCGGTCGCCAAGGATCCGCGCGTGCGTGAAGTGCGCGGCGTCGCGACGCTGCGGCCCGGACTCTCCACGCTGCAGCTCGCGATGTTCTACGACGACCCGGACTCCGTGCGCGACCGCTACCCGGAGTTCTTCAACGCGTATCTCTCGCGAGACCAGCGCACCACGCTCATGGATGTCATTGCGGTCGACACGGTCTCACTGACGGGCATGATGGATCTCGCGCGCCACGTCCGCAGCACGATCGCGCGGAGCACGCGGTTAGGAGGCGCCGAAATTGTGGTGGGCGGATTTGCCGCGTCCAGCCTCGACCTGCAGGAAAATCTGCTGTCGCGCTTTCCCGGGATCGTCGCGATGATCCTCGGCGTCACGGCGATCATGCTGCTCATCGCGTTCCGCTCGGTGCTGGTACCGCTCAAGGCCGTCGTGCTCAACTGCGTATCGGTAAGCGCGGCGTTCGGCATCACCGTGCTCGTGTTTCAGCACGGGTACGGCTCGAGCCTATTTGGGCTTCAGGGTCCCACGGAGGCGATTTTTGTGGTCGTGCCGGTGCTCGTGTTTGCCACGGTCTTCGGCCTGTCGATGGATTACGAGGTCTTCCTGCTCACGCGGGTGAAGGAGGTCTTCGACAAGACCGGCCGCAACGATCACGCGACCATGGAGGGTCTGTCCACGACCGCATCCACGATCACGTTCGCCGCGCTGATCATGATTATCGTGTTCGGGAATTTTGCCTTTACGCGCGTGCTCGCGGTGCAGTTCATCGGATTCGGACTCGCGATGGCCGTCCTGCTCGACGCCACGTTGATCCGCATGGTGCTCGTCCCCGCGATCATGCACATCGCCGGGCGATGGAACTGGTGGCCGGGGGTACGCGCGCCCAGGCGCGAGGCCGACGTCGAAGAGGCTACCTAGCGTCGAGCAGCTTCAGCTTCTCACCCCAGACGTCCCAGTGCCACGCCTCCACACGCACGCCCGTGTCGGGATCCTTCAGCGGTTTGTACTGCAGCCAACGCGGCTGGAAGCCGAGGGCGCGGCCGAGCTCGAGCAGCCTTTCCTTATCTGAGCTGACGAGGTGAACCATCGGTTCACCATGGATCTTGTGGCGATGAAGCCAAACGCCGCCGTTCAGGGCGAAACGCATCCCCTCACGGCGGCGTTCGAATTCCTTATACGGTGGCGGCTCTAGGTGCAGGTGATCTTGCCCTCGACCGTGGCCGGAGCCAACGCCGGCGCATTCCCCTGGAATAGCACGCACAGGCGCGTGGTCTGCGAGTGAACCGCCCGCGCCGACCAACCGCCAGGCGTCGCCGTCACGACGGTGAGCGTCACGCCGGTGGAGGCGTTGAAGTTGTTCAACGCCGCCAGGCTGCTCGTGTAGAACGTGCTGTCATAGAAGAAGGCCTCTTCTGCCGTCGCCAGATTCTTGAGGTCCGACTTCATTGCCGCGACATAGGCCTTCTGCTTCGTGTTGGCGAACTTCGGGATCGCAAAGGCTGCCAAGATCCCGATGATCACCACCACGATCAGTAGCTCGATGAGCGTAAAACCCCGTGCCTTCACGTCGTTACCCTCCGGGCGCAAAAGGGCATCGACTCGAAAAACGCGGAATCGACGCCCCTATTGTGGGTACTTCCGCCCGTTCCTGCAAGAGGCGTGCTTATCCCTTGGCGTCTACCCAATTCCTTCCGGCGCCAACAGTTACGAGCAACGGGACGCGCAGATTGGCGACTCCCTCCATCTCGCGTTTTACGAGAGCCCCGGCGGCAGCGGCGTCAGGTTCCGTGACCTCGAACACCAACTCGTCATGGACCTGCAGGAGCATCTTGGCGCTCAGTTTGGCCTCACGGAGGGCAGCGTGGATCCGGATCATGGCGATCTTGATCAGATCCGCCGCCGAGCCTTGAAGCGGGGAATTGGTGGCGGTGCGCTCGCCGAACGCGCGAATGCTGAAGTTGCGATCCCGGAGCTCGGGGATATAGCGCCGCCGGCCAAACAGCGTCTCGACGAAGCCCTTGTGTTTGGCTTCTTCGATGGTGCGATCGAGCCAAGCGCGCACCCCGGCAAACCGTTCGAAATACTGCTTGATGAACGCCTTTGCCTCTTCCAGCGTGATCCCGAGCTGGCGAGAGAGCGCCAGGGCGCCCTGCCCGTAAATCGTCGCAAAGTTGATCGTCTTGGCTCGGCCCCGCATCTCACCGGTGACCTTTTCCTCCGGGACGCCGAAAATCACCGCCGCCGTCTGGCGATGGATGTCGCCACCCCGCTGGAAAGCGGCGACGAACGACGGATCCTCGGAGAAGTGCGCCAGGAGCCGCAGCTCGATCTGCGAATAATCGGCCGTGAGAAGCACCCGACCCGGCGGAGCGACAAAGGCGCGGCGGATCTCACCGCCCCGCTTGGTGCGGATGGGGATGTTCTGCAGGTTTGGATCGGACGACGACAGCCGTCCCGTAGCCGCGCCGGTCTGATTGAAGCTGGTATGAACGCGCCCATCCAGCGCGCTGATGTAGCCGGGGAGCGCATCCACGTAGGTCGACTTGAGCTTCGAGAGCTCACGGTACTCCATCATGAGGCGCGGGACCTCATGACCCATGGTTGCGAGCTGTTCGAGGACCTCCACATCGGTCGACGGACCGGTCTTCGTCCGCTTCAGAACCGGCAACTTCAGCCGCTCGAACAGCACCGTGCGCAGCTGCGGTGTCGAGCCGATGTTGAACTCCGTGCCCGCCGCGCGATAGATGTCGAGCTCCAGCTGCGTAAGCTCCTTGTTGAATCCGCGCGACATCTCACCCAGCAGCGCGCGGTCTACGAGAATGCCGGTCGCTTCCATGTCGACCAGCACAGGAATCAGCGGGATCTCGATCTCGTCGAGCAGACGCACGAGATGGTGTGCTTCGATGTCGGCGCGGAACGTCTCCTCCAGCCGCAGCACCATTTCAGCCTGGGACGCGGACACGCGGGCTGCCTCTGCCGGCGGGACCCGAGCGAACGTTCGCTCCGTCCCTCCGGGGCCCTTCCCTTTCCCCAAGAGCTGCGCTGTCGTGGGCAGCTCGACGGAGAGATGCTCGCGCGCCAGATCGTTGATCGCGTGCGAGCGATTGCCCGGATCGAGCACGAAGCTCGCGACCATCGAGTCGTAGGCCGCGCCCGCGAAAGGAATGCCGGCGCGCGCGAACGCGACCCACGCGACCTTGATGTCGTGCCCTGCCTTGCGTACTGCGGGATCGGCCAGCAAGGCGCGGACCGGCGCGAGCGCCTCGCTCGTCAGTGGCGGCAGGTTGCGCGGCGGTGTCGAGTCGAATTCTCCTTCACGAGCCTCGTGTCCGAGCGGGAGATACCAGGAGCGTCCCGGCCGGGCCGCGAATGACAGTCCCCCGAGCGCGGGCTCGGTCCGCAGGGCGGCGAGCCGCGCGGCCTTGAGCTCCTCGATCATGGCAGGAATGGCGGCAGGATCGTCGACGATCTGCGGATCGGCGAGGAACGGAACGCGCGGTCCGGCCGGCGGCGGCGCTGTTTCCTTTCCTGGCTCGGTGGGCGCGGCGGATACGCCGACCGTAACCAGCGAGTCGAGCTTGGGAATCAGCGTGCGGAACTCGAGCTCGGTGAACAGCGCGGCGAGCGACTCCGTGTCCGGTGTGCGCACCCGCAGCTGCTCGAGATCGAGCTCGACGGGAACGTCGCGACGGAGCGTGACGAGCTGGCGTGACAGCCGCGCATTGTCGGCCTGCGCCAGGAGCGCTTCGCGCGGGCGCTTGCCGGAAATCTCCGCTGCTTTCGCGAGGATGGTGTCGAGATCGCCGTAGGTTTCGAGCAGCTGCACCGCCGTCTTGTCGCCGATTCCCTTCACGCCCGGGATATTGTCGGAGCTGTCGCCGACGAGCGCGAGATAGTCCACGACGCGTTGCGGCGGCACGCCGAGCCGCTCGCTCGCATTCGCCTGATCGACCCACTGCTCTTCGACCGCGGCCTGACCGCCGCGCCCTGGGTTGAGCAGCGCGATGCCCTCGCCGATCAGCTGATAGAAATCTTTGTCGCCTGAAACGATGACGGCCTGCAACCCATTGCCCGCCGCGCGCTGTGCCAGCGTCGCGACGACGTCGTCCGCTTCGTAGCCGTTGATCGCGATGACCGGAATGTGAAATGCATCGAGGATCTGGCAGACGCGCTCGAGCGAGCGGTCAAAGTCCTGCTGCAATTCTTCCCCGAGTTTTTCGCGCGTCGCTTTGTACTCGGGATACTGCTCCTGGCGGAACGATACGCCGCGATCGTGGACCCAGCCCACGTATTCGGGATGGTAGTTCTCGTACAGCCGCAGCAGGAAATTCGTGATGCCCCACACCGCCGACGTGTTCTCACCGCTCTTGGTGGTTAGCGGCCGCGCGATCATGGCGAAGAACGCCCGATAGATCAGCGCGTAGCCGTCCACCAGAAAGACGTTCTGCTTTCCGGCGGAGGTGGCGGGAATCTTGGGCGCTGGGCGCGGCGGCATAGGCGAGAAAACTAAACCCCGGAGCCAAGGGGGGCTCCGGGGTTCTCCAACGACGGTCGGGTGAAGAGGGCGTGCGTTAGACGCGCACGACGTTCGTGGCGTGGAGCCCTTTGTCCCCCTGCTTCACTTCAAACTCCACCACCTGTCCCTCGGCGAGCGTCTTAAAGCCGTCCATCTGGATGGCGGAGAAATGCACGAACACGTCTTCGCCGCCTTCCTGTTCAATGAAACCGTACCCCTTGGCGTCATTGAACCACTTCACCTTTCCCTTGATCACGATCCGCCTCCTGCAGAGTCTGTTCCCCAGCCCAACGTGGACGGCCTAGAAAAGACCCGTCACGCAGAAAACTGTCAAGCGGGATTTCTACGGTTCGTATAACGCCCGGTACAACTCCCGATTCCGCAAGAGACTGCGCACATATCCACGCGTTTCCGGATACGGGATCAATTCGATAAACCGGTCGGGATCGTCTGCACCCGCGCGGTCGAGCCAGCGACGAACCGGCATCGGGCCGGCGTTGTAGGCGGCGATCGCCGCATCTACGCGGCCAAAGCGCTTGAGTAATTCGGCGAGGTGGGCCGCGCCGAGGTGAAGATTCAAGTCAGGGACGGTGATCCACTCGGGATAGAACGCCACGTCGAGCCCGCGCGCCATCAGAGACGCCGTGCTGGGAAGGAGCTGCGCCAAGCCGCGCGCGCCTGCGGGCGACAATGCTTCGACATCGAACACGCTTTCCTGACGGACGAGCGCCGCGAGCAGCAGCGCATCGACGCCAAATTCCTGAGCCTCGGCTTCGACGGCCGCTCGGTTCGGCCAGGGGAAGATCGCGCGCAACACTCGCACGTCACCGGGCGCGAGCAGCGCGGCCTGCCAGCCGAGCCGAACGCCGGCAGAGCCATAGCCACGGCTGGCGAATCCCTCACTCCATGCGAGCAGCGATTCGAGATCCTGCGGCGGCTTGGCCAGCACCACGCGCACCTCGGCCTGCGCCTCACTGTCGAGTCCGGCGAGCAGGAGTGTGTCGATGCGCGCCAGTCCCACAGCGATTGCCGGAGGCGGTCTGTTCAGTGCCAGCACGCCGGCTGTAGGCGCGAATTGCAGTGGGCCAAGATTAGTCTCGCGGCGCGCGCGCATCCCGTAGTAGCCCAGCGAGTCTTCGTGCGCGAGCGCCACCCAGATGCTGCGGGCTCTC
>Ga0075425_100004650_pt1 | contig 14182 bp, 13 predicted proteins | sample SoiMethybrSBSTD4_FD_75300 | JGI IMG/M metagenome (GOLD analysis project Ga0075425, IMG submission 75300) | Bulk soil microbial communities from a Populus tree surrounding site in Tennessee, USA - Soil MetaG P. TD hybrid SBSTD4 | ecosystem: Environmental > Terrestrial > Soil > Tree plantation...
CCACGTCTCGATCCCCTCCTCGAGCTCGTCGATCTCGTCGTCCAGCGCATCGACGAGGTCGAGGAAGTCCTCCGCGATCAGGTCGACGATGCGGTAGATGATCATCCCGGCGCGGTCGTCGTCCTCTCGTTCGTGCGAGAGTTGAGCGGGGCCGAGGTCGCAGGGCTGACCTCGCTCCGGCGTCTTGCGCACCGTGACGACGCGCTCGCGGGTCGCGACGATGTCGATCTCCTGGTAGAAGATCCGGTCCTCCTCGCGGACCGCGACCGGCAGCAGGAAAACGCCGTAGACGTAGTGGTCGTGGCCTTCCAGCCGCGGCCGCGGCTCGTCGTTGTGAAGGGCCGGTTCGAGCAGCTGCTCGAGCGCTCGCTCGTGGATCTGCGGAGGTACCACCTTCTTCAGCTCCTCCTCGCCGGGGTCGAGGAGATCGATCCACTCCGCCACGCGACGAGCGTAGCCGCGGGTTCGGCTGGAGCTAGGAGGCTTTGGCGCAAAACAGTCTGTGCCACCGGGCCGCGCTGCTCGCCCCTGGCAGCCAGGGAACGAGCGTCCCACCCCGGCGACGAGCGGCTTTACGCCAAAGCCTCCTAGACCCGCGGAGCGCTGAGCGCCGTCGCGGGGTGACCCTCGCGCGCGGCGAGCCAGCGCTCGGCGTCGAGCGCCGCCATCGAGCCCATGCCGGCCGCGGTCACGGCCTGGCGGTAGACGTGGTCGACCACATCGCCGGCCGCGAAGACGCCCTCGATGTTCGTCGCAGTCGAGCCCGGCTTCGTGACGAGGTAGCCCGCCTCGTCGTGGTCGAGCTGGTCGACGAAGAGCTTCGTAGTCGGATCGTGACCAATTGCGACGAAGAGACCGTCCGCCGGGATCTCGCTGAGCTCGTCGGTCTCGAGGTTGCGGACCCGGACGCCGGTGAGCTTGCCGTCGTCGGCGCCGAGCGCTTCCTCGACCACGACCGGGGTGACGAACTCGATCTTCTCGTTTGCGCGGGCGCGGTCGTACATGATCGGCGAAGCGCGAAACTCGTCCCGGCGATGCAAGACCGTGACCTTCGACGCGAACTTCGTCAGGAAGATCGCCTCCTCCATCGCGGAATCGCCGCCACCGACGACCACGACTTCCTTGTCACGGTAGAAGGCGGCGTCGCAGACGGCGCAGTAGGTGACGCCCCGCCCGTGAAGGGCGCGCTCGGACTCGAGGTCGAGCTGGCGCGCGGTGGCGCCGGTGGCGACGATCACGGCCTCGGCGCGGTACTCGTCGTCGCCGACCCAGACCCGGAAGGGGCGCTCCGAGAAGTCGACCCGGGTAACGTCGTCGGCGAGGAACTCGGCCCCGAACTTCTCCGCCTGGCGCCGGAACTCGCCCATCAGCTGCGGGCCGAGGATGCCCTCGGCGAAGCCGGGATAGTTCTCGACGTCGCTGGTGATCATCAGCTGCCCGCCCCACTGGAAGCCCTCGATGACGAGCGGCTCGAGGTTGGCACGAGCGCTGTAGAGCGCGGCTGTATAGCCGGCGGGACCTCCGCCGATGATGATCAGCTCGCGCACTCGGTTGTCGTTCACATTTCCTCCAAATCAACTGGGCCGGATTCCGGCCCCACACTATTCAACGGATCGGACCGCTTGAACGTTCCCGGTTGAAACGCCTAAACACCTACGCAACCAGAGCTCCACAGATGTACAGCTTGCCTTCGCGAACCGAGCTTTCGTCGTAAAGCCGGTGCGGCTGCGTTTCGCCGGGCCGCAAGAGGTGGACGAGCTCGTGGCCTCGTGCTGTCAGGAGCTCCGCGATCAGGCGCCGGTGGCAGCGCCACCAGGGCGTCTCGGCGCACATGAAGCAGGGCACCGGTTCGGCCAGTGCCTCGTCGAGCGCGAGCTGCCAGGGCTCGGTGCCGATCCGAGCCGCGTAGCTTCGAAAGGCGGCCACTCGGAGGCAGGAGAACCGTTCCTCGCCCGGCTCGTCTGAGCGCCGCCCGCCGAGCTCTTCCGCATGCCGATAGGCGATCCCGGCGTCGTCCAAGGAATCCTCGAGCGGCGCCTGGTTGAACTGCGGATTTCGACGGGAGCCGGGAAAGCGGCGGACGTCGATCAGCGTTTCGACACCCGCCTCACTCAAACACGCCAGCAGTTCTTCGACAGGACGCGTCCCGTGGCCGATAGTGAAGACGCGCACGCGAATAGAATCGCCGCTTTCCGGCAAGGAGGCGCAGGTGGCCGCAACGGTGAGCTGGGACGGGCTTCGGGAGCTGGCGGGATTCCGCGCCGAGAAGGGCTGCGCGATCAGCGTCTACCTCGATCTCGACCCCAGCGTCGCCCCGACCGCGGGCGACGCGGCAAGCCGCGTCAACTCACTGATGCACGAGGGCGAGATGCGGGCGGACGCCGCACATGAGCTGACGCACGAACAGCGCGAAGCCCTCCTTGCCGACCTCACGCGGATTCGGGAGTTCTTCCAGCGCGACTTCGACCGGGACGGCTCTCGCGGCGTCGCGGTCTTCTGCGCCGGCCTCGACAACGCGTGGCGGACATTGCCGCTCGGGGATCCGGTCGCCGACAAGATCGCAGTCGGGCGCGAGTTCTACCTCTCGCCGCTCGTGCCGCTCGTCGGCCGTGGGGACGGCGCGCTGATCGCGGTCGTCGGGCGGGAGCGCGGAACCGTCTACATCGTTCGCGCGGGCAGGCTCGAGGAGCTGATCGACCAGTTCGACGAGACGCCTGGCCGCCACGACCAGGGCGGCTGGTCGCAGGCGCGCTACCAGCGCCACATCGAGACACTCGTCCACGAGCACCTGAAGGAAGTCGCCGAGCAGCTCGACCGGAGAGTGCGCCGGCTGCAGAGCCCGAGGATCGTCGTCGTCACCACCGAGGAGACGCGTGCCGAGTTCGAGGAGGTGCTCTCGCATGAGGTCAAGAACGCGATCGTCGGCTGGACGCAGGCCGAGGCGCACTCGACTCCCGCCGAGTTACTGGAGGCAGCCCGGCCGATCCTCGAGGAGTGGCACGCAAAGCAGGAGCGGGAGGCCGCCGAGCGCTGGCGCGAGGAATCGGGCCGTGGCGCCCGCGCCACGGCCGGGTGGGCCGACACGCTCGAGGCGGCCTCCGATGCCCGAGTCGAGCTGCTCCTCTTCCAGGAAGGCGCGGAGCACTCTGCCTGGCAGTGCCCTCGCTGCGGGCGGGTCAGCGCGGAGGGCGGGCCCTGTCCGCTCGACGGTACGCAGATGGAGCCGCGAGACGACGGTCTTAACCTGGCCGTCCACCAGGCGCTTGCCCACGGCGGGAGCGTCCTGGCGCTGCGGCACTACCAGGACCTCGAGCCCGTCGAGGGGATCGGGGCGCTGCTGCGCTACTAAGAAGAACGTCGCCGTAAGGCGACGCGAAGGGACTGACCCGAATGGGGACTGTCTCTAAAAAAGTTCTAGGACGGGGCGCGCTGCGGGGGGAGAGTCCCCTCCGGGGACAGTCCCTCTTTGAGCGAGACTCCGTTCCGAGATGACCGAGGTCCGCATGGAGCTGCTCGCCGAGAACCACCTGCCGTCGGTTGCCGAGATGTTCGACGACGACGACGTGCTTCGCTACACACGCATCCCTGACCCGGCCCCGCCAGGCTTTGAGCACGAGTGGCTCGAGTTCTACGAGGAGGGTCGCCGCGAAGGCAAGCGCGAAGCCTTTGCCGTCGTCGATGCGGACGACGGGTCGTTCCTCGGGCTCGCACTCGCGTTCGGGATCGACCGCGAAGGCCGTCAGCTCGAGCTCGGCTACGTCGTCGCGCCGGCAGCGCGCGGCCGTGGCGTTGCGACGCGGGCGCTCGAGCTCCTGACGGAGTGGGCGTTCGACGAGCTCGATGCGCTGCGGATCGAGCTCTGGATCTCGGCCTCGAACGACGCGTCGAAGCGGGTCGCTGCCAACGTGGGGTATCGCTACGAAGGAACGTTGCGCTCGTTCCATTTCAAGCAGGGAAGGCGGGACGACTTCGAGGTCTGGTCTCGACTGGCTTCTGACTAAGCTAGAGACGGATGGCATCACTCGCCCGGACGATCCTCGAAGAGCACCTCGAGCGCGGAGAGCTCGTTCCCGGACAGGAAATCGGCCTCCGTGTCGACCAGGCCCTCGCGCAGGACGCGACGGGAACGATGGCGATGATGCAGTTCGAGCTCTTCGGCGAGGAACGCGTTCGCGTCGAGACCGCGGTCGTGTACGTCGACCACAACATCCTTCAGATCGACTTCAAGAATCCCGACGACCATCGCTTCCTACAGGCGATGGCCGCCAGGTACGGGGCCTGGTTCTCACGGCCCGGGAACGGGATCTGCCACTACGTCCATTGCGAGCGGTTCGCGAAGCCCGGACAGACGCTGGTCGGCGCGGACTCGCATACCACCCAGTCAGGCTCCTGCGCGATGATCGCGATCGGCGCCGGCGGGCTCGACGTTGCGGTCTGCATGGCCGGGCATCCCTTCGAGCTCCCGTGTCCGAAGATCGTCGGTGTCTTTCTCGAGAACGAGCTCGCGCGCCCTTGGATCCAGGCGAAGGACGTGATCCTCGAGCTCCTCCGCCGCCGCGGCGTTCGCGGTGGGCGTGGCTGCATCTTCGAGTTCACGGGCCCTGGAGTGCACACGCTCAGCTACACCGAGCGGGGGACGATCGCGAACATGATCGCCGAGCTCGGCGCCACGGGTGCTGTCTTCCCTGCCGACGACGAGACCCGCGCCTGGCTGGCCGGGCAGCAGCGCGAAGCGGACTTCACCGAGATGCCGACGGGCGACACCGGCGACTTCGACGAGGAGGAGCACATCGACCTCGCGGAGCTCGCTCCGCTGGTTGCGAAGCCGTCCAGCCCGGGAAACGTCGTCCCCGTCGAGGAGCTCGTCGGGACGCCCATCCAGCAGGTTTGCATCGGCTCCTCGGTCAACTCCTCCTACGAGGACCTTGCCCTTTGCGGAGCCGTCATGCGCGGGGAAAGGCTCTCGGAGGATCTCGTCTCGGCCACGGTGACGCCGGGATCACGGCAGATCCTCGATCAGATCACCCGCTCCGGCACGTACGTCGACCTGCTGATGGCCGGGGTGCGGATGCTCGAGCCGGCCTGCGGGCCGTGCGTCGGGATGGGCCAAGCGCCTCCGTCGGGGGCGAACTCGCTCCGCACATTCAACCGGAACTTCCCGGGGCGGAGCGGGACGACGGACGACCAAGTCTATCTCTGCTCGCCGGCTGTGGCGGCCGTGTCGATGCTGACCGGCAAGATCTCCGACCCGCGCGAGCTCGATCCGCCCGAGCTGCCTGAGCGGCCGCCGGCGCGGCCCGAGGTCGTCCAAAAGCACATTCTCCAGCCGGCACCCGAGCAGGAAGCGGCTTCGATCGAGATCCCGCGAGGGCCGAACATCTTCCCGCCGCCGGAGCAGAAGCCGCTGCCGGACACGCTGGTCGGCAAAGTCCTGATCGTCGCGCCCGACGACATCTCGACGGGCGACCTCTCGCCAGACGGCGCGACGGTGATGGCCTACCGCTCGAACGTGCCGGCGATCGCAGAGTTCACGTTCCAGCATCGCGACAAGGGGTTCGCGAAACGGGCGCACGAGTGGGGCGGGGGTTTCATCGTCGCCGGCGACAACTATGGACAGGGCTCGAGCCGCGAGCACGCTGCGTTGGCGCCCGCGCAGCTCGGCGTCCGCGCCGTGATCGCGAAGAGCTTCGCGCGGATCCATCGTCGCAACCTGATCGCGCAGGGAATCGTCCCGCTCCTCTTCAAGGACGCGGGTGACTACGACCAGGCCGAGCTCGGGCAGACGTGGGAGATCCAAGACCTCCACGCGATCGCGCAGGGCGAGGATGAGCTGCAGGTCGATATCGACGGCTCGCCGGCGTTCACCGTTACGCACGATTTCCTGCCGCGCGAGCGCGAGATCGTCGTTGCGGGCGGCCTGATTCGTTACCTGCGCGAGCAGCAACCGGCGAGCGTCTAGCGCTCAGGCCGCGTCGGCGGCGCGCGGGAGCTCGGCGACGACGTCGGCCTCGGCGTCCAGCTCGCGCGAGTCGACTGCCTGGTCGAGCTTGGTCTCGAAGCGGTCGAGTCGCTTCTCGGCCTTGCCGAAGCTGGAGTGCGCACGGCCGAGGTGGGTTCCGATCAGGTCGAAGTCTTCCTTGAAACGGCCGAAGTCCTTCTGCAGCTGGGCGCAATACGCCATGACCTCGTGGGCGTGCTGCTCGATTTGCAGTCCCTTGAGGCCGAGCACGACCACCTGCAGATAGGCGGTCAGCGTCGTCGGCGAGACCGGCAGAACTCGCTTCTCGTGCGCGTAGGCAAGGAGCGCACCCGTCTTGCCGCAGACCAGCTCGTAGTAGATCGCTTCCGACGGGAGGTACATGAAGGCGAAGTCGTAGGTGCCCTCGTCGGGACGGATGTACTTCGACGAGATCGCGTCCACGTGGCCCTTCACGTCGCGGGCGAAGGCCTTTTCGTGCAGCTCGCGGTCGGCGTTGTCCTGAGCGTCGACGAGGCGCTCGAAGTTGTCGAGCGGGAACTTGGCGTCGATCGGGACCAGCCGGTCGGCTCGAATCACGGCGTCCACGCGCTCGCCGCTCTTGAAGCCGTACTGCAGCGAGTAGGCCTCCGCGGGAAGACGATCGCGCAAGAGGTTCCCGAGCAGGAGCTCGCCGAAGCCCCCGCGCGCCTTCGGGGGCCGCAGGATTTGCTGGAGCTGGCCGAGCTCCTTCGCGTGCTCGGCGAGCGTCGTTGTCGCCCGCCCCACGTCGCCGAGTTGCTTGTGAATGGCGTTCGTCTGCTTCGACGCATGCTCGAGCCGGCGGTCGACCTTCGTATCGAGCTCGCCGAGACGGCGGTCCATCGTGGCCGTGATCCCCTCCAGCTGGCGGCCGACCTCGGCGTTGCGCACGGCCAGTGTGGCGTCCGAGTCGGCCTTGAAGGTCTGGAGCGCACGGGTCAGCCAGAGCGCGAGCGCGGCTCCGCCGACGAGAACGAGCAGCAGGATTGCGATTGCGAGCATGGCCGACGAACGCTAGAGACCACGTCGGACGGCATGAAGGGCGGCCGAAGCCGCCCCTCGAAAATATGATGCGAACGGTGATGCCCTAGGGGTTGTCGCGCTCGGCCTGGTGCTCGGCCGCCTTCGCGCGCTCGTCCTGCGCCATCTCCTCGGCGCTTTCGGCGCGATCCTCGGCCATTGCCTGCTGCTCCTGGTGCATGCCTTCCTTCTGCATCGAGCTGTCGCCCATCATGTCGCCCGTGGCCTTCTTGCTGCGCCCGAGCAGCTTGTCCATGAAGCCCATCGCTTCGCCTCCTTGAGTGAGGAACCCGGAGTATCGAAGATCAGGGTCGAAAACGCCAACCGGCCGGAACCGCCGAAACTCTGGCTACCATCCAGACGGCCTTGGCGAAGAAAGCGCGCACTCCTCTCCCGCCGCGGCCGGTTCAGGCACCTCAGCGGCGCGATACGAAGAAGCCGAAGGGCGTTCCTGCCGTCGGCGGCCCCAGCAGGCCGCCGTGGCTGCTGTACGGCCTCGCCGCGCTCGGACCGGTTGCGCTGGCGATCGTGCTCTTGGTGTTTCTCCTTGGCGGAAACAACTCCAGCACGAAGAACGTCACCGGCTCGGCTCCGAAGATCGACTACGCCTCGCTCCCCGGTCTCCAGACGGGGAAGGCTCCTTGGCCGCCCGAGTACGCCTCCCTGCCCGACCGGCTGCAGCCTCTCCACCTCAGCTCACTAGGAATCCAGGGGACGGCGCTGCACATCCACCAGCACCTCGACATCTTCGTCAACGGCAAGCACGTGACCGTTCCGGCGTTGGTCGGGATCTACGCCAACGGCGATTCGAGCCAGGGCGGCTTCTTCGTCGAGCTGCACACCCACGACACCACGGGGATCATGCACCTGGAAGCTCCAAAGAAGGGTGTGTTCACGCTTGGTCAGTTCGTCGGTGTCTGGGGCGTGCGGCTGTCGAAGCAGTGCATCGGCGGCTACTGCGCGGCGCCGGGCAAGCCACTCAGATTCTTCGTCAACGGCAAGCGCTTCTTCGGCAACCCGAACAACATCATCCTCCACCAGCATGACGAGTACGCGATCGTGTACGGCACGCCGCCGGCGAAGATCCCGTCGACGTACAACTGGGGGCCGTCGGGGCTCTAACGAAGCCGAACCCGGGGCTATCCTTGCCCCGCCGGGGTGGCGAAACTGGTCATACGCGCCTGACTTAAAATCAGGTGTCTCCTTTGGAGGCGTAAGGGTTCGAGTCCCTTCCCCGGCATCGAAAGGCCGACCTTGGACTGATCCCGGCTACGGTACGTGCACTCCGAGCGGCGCGGAGAACGAAACTCGAGCCGGAGGCAAGCTATGGGCACCAGTGAGAAAAACCGCGCGGCGTCGGAGATGGAGCAAGACCCGGAACAAGAGCAAGACCAGGAACGGCCGTTCGCCGACTTCCGAGATTACGTTCCCACCGAGCTTCTGAACGTCACTTTTCCGGCTGCAGTCCGCGGCTACGAACGCGGGGCGGTCGACGCGTATGTCAAGCGCGTGAATCGCGTGATCGCCGAGGTCAAGGTGAGTGCGTCGCCGCGAGCGGCCGTCCGGCACGCGCTCCGACAGACCGAGCAAGAGGTCGCCGGTCTTCTCGAGCGCGCGCGCGAGACCGCGGATCAAGTCACGACGAGCGCGCTTCGCGACGCAGAGACCGAGGCGGAGGGGATCAGAGCCAAGGCGGCCGAGTTGCTCGTAAACGCCAACGCCGAGGCAGAGGCGACCAAGACCGAGGCCGAGAAGCTTCTGGCCGACACGAAGGCCGAAGCGGAGGCGGTGCTCGAGAAGGCGAAGGCAGAGGCCGAAGACGTTTTGGTTCGCTCACGCCTGGAGGCCGAGAACAGGGTTGCGGGCGCGCAGACCACGGCCGACGAGCGCCTGCGGCAACTCGAGGCCGAGCTTTCCTCTCTGCAGGATCAGACTGAGGCGAGGATGCGCGAGTTCCAGGCCGACACGAGCACGGTTTGGGCGCAGCGTCAGAAGCTCCTCGACGACATTCGTCGGACCGCGAGCGTGCTCGTCGATCTCGCCGATGCGGCAGAAGTGACGGAGCCCGTTGAACCGGACCTCCTCGAAGCGCTGGCGACGAAGACACGAGCTGAAACCGAGCCGAGCGACTCCGAGGGCGACGGTGTCGAGTCGAAGGCGCCGGCGCGCGACGCCGACAAGTCGCCGCCGTCCTGACCGCTCAACGCGGCGGCACGATCCGCATTGCCTGGTTGAAGTTCGTGTAGCGGTGTTGCATGAAGTGCGCCGCAGCGGTCATCTTCAACGTGAGGGGCCGGTGCGTTCCCGGGTCGACTGCCATCTCGAACCACGCGGGCAGTTGCGGGTCGAAGAAGCTGACCACCCGTAGCCGCTTGCCGCTGACGTTCGTCCAACCGAGTGCTCTCGCATTCAGCCAGCGCGGGCCCCATTCCGCGCCCGGGAGCTCGAGCGGGGTCTGCGCGGACCGAAGGAACGCTCCCTTGCCCTGGGCGTCCCAGCGCTGTCCGCCGATCACGACCGCGCGCGATCCCGCTGAGGTCACGTAGGCCAGGCGGTCGGGCGCGACGATCCGGAACGTTGTGGCGATCTTGTCCCGGCGGTTGGACGCGAGACGTTCGTGGATGACGAGGCTTCGCAGGTCGGCGAACGCGTGGCGCGCCTCGCCCACGAGCCGGCCCGCGGGTTGCGTCCGTCCCGGGAGATCGAACGTGACGGGCCCCGAATCGAGAACGACCGTGACACGGCGTCCGTCGATTCGCCGGTCGGCCAAGTAGCACCCCGGCCCGCAACGGGTCGACGCGACGGTTCTTCCCCGGGCCCGGAAGCCGACCGAGAGGCCGTCGACGCCGTTGTCGTCAGGGCCGAGCACTGTCGCCTGGAGCCTGCCGCCGGGGCTGATCGCAAAGCCGACCGCCCGTCCACCCGATTCCCCGGCGAGGACGGTCGCGCCCGGTGGAGGGTCGTCGATCGGCTCCGGCGCCTGCGGGCTCGCGACCGCTCGAGCAAGCTGGCGGCCCGGTGCAAGGTCGGTCAGGAACGCGACCGCGATCACGAGGCCGGCCAGAAGGGCGAGCTCGACCGCGACGTTCCGGCGCAGAGCCTCCAGGCGTAGCCTAGGCACGAGGCGCGAGCGGTTGATCCAGCCCAGCAAGACGAGCAAGGCCAGCAGGCCGGTCTTGACGAGGAGTGCCCGCCCGTAGCCCGAGCTCCAGAGCTGACTCACAGCCGTGAGCTCCGAGAGCGCCCGGATGAGGCCCGTCGCCGCGATCACCGCGACCGATACGAGCGCGATCGCCGACAGCCGCGGCACGAGCGCGGAGGAGAAGCGAGCGCGCTGCTCGGGCGAGAGCTTTCGCGCGGCCCGGGGCAGCCCGACCGCCAGCGCGAGCAGGCCGCCGATCCAGACGGCGGCCGCGCCCACGTGCATGATGTCGGCGGCGACATTTAGCGGCCACGGCCATTGCCCGGGGTCGAGCGCGTGGCCGGCCACCGACGGGATCGGCAAGAGTGCCAGGGCGCAGACGAAGACGCCCCGCCCCAGCCTGCGGTCGACGAATGCAATTGCCGACAGCGTCGCGCCGACCACCGCGATGATGCCGCCGACCTCGTACGCCAGCCCGAATCGCGTCGTCGCGGGGTTGTGGTGCGGTATCAGCGACGACGCACCCAGAAAAGCCAGGAAGAAGCCGGCAAAAGCGAGCGGCCAGAGAACCCGTTCGTCTTGATCCGCGCCTGCCGCTCGAAGCGCCGGCCACCAGGCAAGCGGCACGAAGAGTGCGACGCCGACGGCGATCAGCAGGCCGGCGAAGAAGAACCAGCGGGAGATGACGTTGCGGGTGAGGTTCGTGCTTCCGGCCGTCAGGGCCGCCGTCGGCGGTGCGCGCCCGACGCCGACCGCGAAGGCGAAGACTCCTTCGATGGTGTGTCCGTCGTCGGAGAGCACGCTCCAGCGCACCGTGTAGTCGCCGTCGTGCAGCCTCCGGAGCGGGATCGTCACTATCCGGCCGCTTGCGCTCGGCTTTCCGGCCGTCACCGCCCGCTTGTCGGAGTTGGCGACCACGGTCGTCCCGCCGAGGACGCGGACGGTGTCGTCGAACCGGATCGTCACGCGCGCCGGCGGGCTCGCCAGGACGGCGCCGTCCCCCGGCGTGGTCGAGACGATCCTCGCGTGTGCCCAGGCCGGGGCCGCTGCCGCTGCGGCCGCGAGGACCGCCGCACCCGCGGCAAGCGTGCGTCTCGATCGCGTCAAGGTCTCCTAAGAGCGTTTCGTCGTGGCGGCCAAAACGGTTAGCCGCCAGCGCATCTTGCCCACACCTAGACTCCAAGCGATGGCCGAAGTGCAGGACGTTTCGCACGATTCCGGGCACCTGGAGTGGGAGACACCTCTCTTCAACCAGGCGATCACGCAGTTCGAACAGGCGCTCCCGCACGCCGCGGTCGGCGACGCCGTCGCCGAGCGGTTGCGCTATCCAGAGCGCTCACTCATCGTCAGCGTTCCCGTTCGGCTCGACGATGGGCGCTGGCGCGTCTTCCCCGGCTACCGGGTCCAGCACTCGAGCGTGCTCGGGCCGACGAAGGGCGGCGTTCGCTACGACCGGGAGGTTGATCTCGGCGAGTGCGCGGCGCTGGCGATGTGGATGACCTGGAAGTGCGCTCTGCTGCGGCTTCCCTACGGCGGAGCCAAAGGCGGCATCCGTTGCGATCCGCGGGCGCTGTCGCTGAACGAGCTGCAGGCGCTCACGCGCCGGTTCACCTCGGAGCTGCTGCCGGTGCTCGGTCCGCAACAGGACATTCCCGCGCCGGACATGGCGACCAACGAGCAGACCATGGCCTGGATGATGGACACCTACTCCATGCAGGTCGGCTACGCCGTGCCGGAGATCGTGACCGGCAAGCCAATCGCGCTCGGCGGCTCGCTGTTTCGCCACGAGGCGACGGGCGCCGGCGTCGTGATGGTGATGGAGCGGTGCTGCCAGAGGCTGGGCACGCCGCTCGCCGGCCAGCGCTGCGCCGTCCAGGGTTTCGGCAACGTGGGTGGCATTGCTGCTTCAGAGCTGCATGAGCGGGGCGCGCTCGTGGTGGCGGTCTCGGACCTGTCCGGCGGAGTCCACCACGAAGGCGGGCTCGACATCCCGGCGATGCGAGCCTACGCCGAAGCCAACGGCTCGCTGGCGGGCTACGACCGCGGGGAGCGGGTCAGCAACGAGGAGTTGCTCGAGCTTCCCTGCGACATCCTCGTGCTGGCGGCGCGCGAGGATCAGGTGACCGGGGAAAACGCAGGGCGGATCCAGGCGCGAGTCGTCGCGGAGGGCGCGAACGGCCCGACGTCCGTCGAGGCCGATGCGATCCTTGGCGAGCGCGGCATCCTCGTCCTGCCCGACGTGCTCACGAATGCGGGCGGCGTCACCGTTTCCTACTTCGAATGGGTGCAGGACATCGGCCGACTGTTCTGGGACCGCAACGAGATCCGCGCCAAGCTGGCCGACAAGCTTGCCGATGCGTTCGACCGGGTCTGGCGCCTGGCGGAGGAGCAAGGCCTGTCGCTGCGGAGCGCTGCGCTAGTCGCCGGTATCCGCGAGGTGGGCGCCGCTCTGACCGCGCGCGGAATTTATCCGTGACCGACCGGGTCCGAGACGCAATGGTCCCAGAGCCGCGCACGCTCGGCGGTGACTCGCCTGCGCAGGAAGCCGGGGAGCTCTTGTCGCGGCCCGAGGTCCGGGCGGTCTTCGTGTGCGAGGACGAGCGGCTTGCCGGAATCGTCACCCGCGGCACGCTCGTTCGCGACGTCGTCGCGGCCGGCCGGGACCCGGCGAAGACGCCGGTGCGCGAGATCGCCGAGCCGCCCAGGCACACGCTCGACCCCGAGCTGCCGCTCGACGAGGCCTTTCGCTTCCTCGAGGACGAGGATCTCGAACGCGTGCCCGTGACCGAGAGCGGCCGGCTCGTGGGCGTTCTCTCCCGCAGTTCTCTGCAGCGACGTCTGGCGGAGGACGAGCCGCCCGCCCTCGACGAGGACCCAGGGACCGTTTACTAGCAGCAGGTGTAGGCGCCGGGTGGCGCGGCGCCCTCTTCGGGCTCCGGCAGCTCGGCGGCTTCGAGGGCGGCGCCGTCGAGAATGTCGTGCTCGCTCGCCTCGAGGTCGTCGAGGCCGAAATGGTCGAGGACTTCGCCCAGGATTACGGTTCCGGCGACGATCACCGGCGCACGGTCGGGATCGAGCGCCGGGATCTCGCGGCGCTCCTGGAGCGGCAGCGACGTGAGCCGCTCGAGCTGCGCGTGGACGCCGTCGCACGAGAGCCGGTGGCCCTCGACCTGGTCTGGGTCGTACTCGGAGAGTCCGAGGTCGAGCGCCGCGATCGAGGTGATCGTTCCTGCAACGCCGATCGCGCTTTGTGGGCGGACGTCTCGCGGCACCTCCTCCGCCAGCAGCTCGCGCGCGGCGGCGGCGCACGCCTCGAGCTCCTCGCCCGTGGGCGGGTCCGAATGGAGGAAGCGCTCGGTCAGGCGAACGCCGCCCATGTTGAGGCTGTCGTGGAAGCGCAGACCGTCGGGGTCGCCGACGACGAGCTCGGTCGACCCCCCGCCGATGTCGATCAGAAGCGTGCCCTCGGCGAGCGTCCGGCCCGCCGAGGCTCCCCGGAAGGACAGCTCGGCTTCCTCCTCTCCCGAGAGCAGGCGCGTCTCGAAGCCGTAACTCCACTCGACCTCGCCGAGGAAGGCCTCGCCGTTCTCGGCGTCGCGCACGGCGCTGGTCGCGACCGCCAGGGTCCGCTCGGCGCCGAGCTCCTCGGCCTCGCGCCGGAAGTCCGTGAGCACGTTGCGGACCCGTGCAATCGGGGCGGGGAGGAGGCGCTTACGCTCGTCGACGCCCTCGCCGAGACGGGTGATCTTCAGCCGGCGGACGACGTCGTCGAGCCTCCCGTCCTCGACGTCGGCGACGAGCAGTCGGGTGGAGTTGGAGCCGAGATCGACGGCGGCGACCCGCACGCCGTCAGGCTACGCGTTGCCGGCGGACTTCCGTTTTCGCCCTCGTTTGCAGCCACGTGCGTCAAAGCCGGCCGAGCTATACTGCGAACTGCGACGCGGGGTGGAGCAGTCAGGTAGCTCGCCGGGCTCATAACCCGGAGGTCGCAGGTTCAAATCCTGCCCCCGCTACTGCGAAAG
>Ga0075425_100004651_pt1 | contig 14181 bp, 13 predicted proteins | sample SoiMethybrSBSTD4_FD_75300 | JGI IMG/M metagenome (GOLD analysis project Ga0075425, IMG submission 75300) | Bulk soil microbial communities from a Populus tree surrounding site in Tennessee, USA - Soil MetaG P. TD hybrid SBSTD4 | ecosystem: Environmental > Terrestrial > Soil > Tree plantation...
GACGTCGCGGCGGCGCAGGCACTTGGCGACCTCACACGAGCGGCGCAGGCTGAAGCAGAACGCGATCTTCTCATGCGCGAACTCTCGCGGGCGGTGGGACTCGGTGGACGCGAGCGCCGGGCCGGTTCCGCCGCCGAACGGGCGAGGAGCGCGGTCACACGCGCGATCCGTCTGGCGCTGGCTCGCATCGAAACGTCACATCGCCCGCTCGCCGATCATCTGAATCGAACGGTTCGCACGGGCACCTACTGCGCGTACTCTCCCGATCCGCGCGCGCCGACCACATGGAAAACCGTCTAACCTGCCATTGTGCGGCAATCGGGACCATGCCATTGATCGTTAACGTCGACAGGAATCGCACGCCATCCGGGTTGATATCGCAGCCAGGCCGGCACTATCGCTGATGAGGGAGCACAGGCCAGTAATCCCGGCTATCGTCAGGCAGGACAACTTCGTCAGGCAGATGTTATCGAGCAACGCGGTCGCCGCGAAGGAAACGAATATAGGCAGACTCGCGACGGCCAGTCTGGTCGGCACGACGCTGGAATGGTATGACTTCACGATCTACAACACGCTTGCGGCGCTCGTCTTCAATCGTCTGTTTTTCCCATCGTTCGATCCGCTGACAGGAACGCTGCTTGCGTTCTCGACGTACGCCGTCGGATACATCTCGCGGCCATTCGGCGGAATTATCTTCGGACATCTTGGTGACAAGGTCGGACGTCGCGCAGTGCTCGTCATTACTCTCGTTTGCATGGGCGTGACATCGGCCGCGATCGGACTGCTGCCGACCTATGAATCCATTGGTGTTTCGAGTGCAATTCTGCTGGTCACGCTGCGCTTTCTGCAGGGTGTTGCTCTCGGAGGCGAATGGGCGGGCGCGGTTCTGATCGCGGTGGAGCACGGCGATCAGCGCAAGCGCGGACAAAATGCCTCGTGGACTCAGTGCGGACCCGGCCTCGGTATCCTGCTCGGCACGGGATGCCTCGCTCTCGCGACCGCCGTCGTATCTGCGGATGAATTCGTCGCCTGGGTCTGGCGTGTGCCATTTGCCCTGAGCATCGTGCTCGTGATTTTCGGCTTATGGATCCGTCGCGGCGTCGAAGAAACGCCGATGTTCAAGGAGCTGGAGGAAACAGGCAAGAAAGCCAAGGCGCCGGTCGGAGAGATTGTGCGGTTTCATTGGACGCGTATGCTGCGTGCCGGCGGCGTGCGCGTGGGGACGGATGTTGTTTACACGCTCGCGCTCGTATTTACCCTGACATACGTGACGACGATCCTGAACCTGTCGCGAACGCTGGCACTGACATCGATCATGATCGGCACCGTCTTCAACGCAGCGACGATGCCGATGTTCGGCGCGTTGTCGGATCGCATCGGACGGCGCCCCGTCTATGCCGCGGGCGCGGTGTTGTCGATCCCCTACGCCTTCGCCTACTTCGCGCTTCTCGACACCAAACAGCCGCTCATGATCATCATCGGCATCGTCATCGGCGCCATTCTTCACGCGGCAATGTATGGCCCGCAGGCCGCATTCATCGTGGAGCAGTTCCCGACCCGTGTCCGTTATGCGGGCGCTTCCTTGTCTTACACGCTCGCCGGGATTATCGGCGCCGGCGTGGCGCCATTGATCCTTGTGAGTCTGCTGCGAGCATACGGCACGACGACGAGCCTCTCGATTTATACGATCCTGTCCGTGTGCGTGACGTGTGTCGTCCTGTTACTTTCACGCGAAACCGGAAAGTCGCCGTTGCAGGAATAGCCCGGTTTTGCCAACTTAGCAGAAGCTCGGTCATCGCGCTGGTGCTAGAATCCCTCCCTGTCCCCAACTGACCGGTGAGCGGGCCTCACGCCACTCGTCGCTGAAGGTTGGGGGATCTGAGTTATGCGGAGGGTGTGATCGCCTTGCGGGTCTTCCAATTCTGTGCACTCGCTCTCGCTGCAGCCTTGCCGATCGTTGTGCAGGCCGATCAGCTCCCGCCCGTTCACAGCGACAATCCTGGAGTGTTGCAGCAGCAAGAAGGGTTCAGGGTCGAAGGGCGCACATTGAATCGAGTCTCAGGCGTGCCGGTCCGTCGGGTGACGCTCTCCCTCGAGCCTGTAGACCGTCCGGGGGCCTCGCGTACGACGGTCTCAGATGCGCAGGGGTACTTTCTTTTTGATCGTGTCGCACCCGGTGCGTACCGCTTATCCGCGGAGCGAGCGGGCTTTCTTCGCCAGGACTATGGTGCCCGGCAACCCTCAACTCGTGGTACGCCGGTGTCCGTGACGGAAAACCTCACAAGGCTGATGTTCCAGCTCCTTCCGCAGAGCGTCATTACGGGACAGGTCCTGGACGATGAGGGCGAACCTGCGCCGAACGTAGATGTTGTGCTTTTCCGGCCGGGGGGCTTCGGAACCGCGCGCCGCTTGGTCAAACTGGATGCCGTGTCAACTAACGACGTCGGCGAATTCAGAATCCCGGGACTTGAACCCGGCGAATATGTCCTCGCTGCCAACGGCCGCGATGCGGCAGACGGCAGGGCCACTGCTTCAGGCGGGCGTGAGCCCGAAGAGAACTTTGTGACCAGCTTCTACCCGGGGACCGCTGCGCCGGCCGCCGCTCTTCCCGTGCGTGTGGACCCTGGCCAGGACGCGTCCGGAATGTTCATCAGGCTGCAGAAGGGGAGGGTGGTTACAGTCAGCGGCTACGTCGTGAGCACCTCTTCGACGATTCGGCCGCAAGGCATCGAGATCCGTTTGTTGCCGCGCGGTGGCCTGGTGGGCCTTCCCCCATTGAGCGCGATGACGCGTGCCGACGGTTCATTTGAGGTGCACGGCGTCGAAGCGGGCACCTATGATCTCTTCGCGATTCGGCTCGTGGGAAGCGCGCAGGTTCTTGGACGAGCGTCGGTGGAGTTGACCAGCTCGATCCGGGACGTCGCTCTCCCTCTCAGCGAAGGCGTGCAGCTGACGGGCTCCGTCCGCTTCGAAGGCACGCCGCCGGCACCGGGACGCGGGCCGACGGTCATCCTCCAGCCGGTCGACGGCACGCCGGTCGTTCCATTGTCGGCTCCCGTCGATGCGAATGGGCGGTTTCATTTCGACGGCGTTTTTCCGGACGAGTACCGCATGAATTTCGTTTCGCTTCCCGACGGAGTTTATGTACAGGCGCTGCGCATTGGCGGCCGGGACGTGCTTGGCGAATCGATCGATCTCCGCCGGACACCGTCCAGAGCGATTCTCGAGATCACGCTCAGCGATAAAGCCAGCGTCGTCCAGGGAGTCGTGCTCAGCGAACACAATCCTGCAGCCGGCAGTGTCCTGCTGGTTCCGGACCCGGTCCGGCCGAACGAGCCGTTCCTCTATAAGAAATCGTCGACCGATTTCCTAGGACGTTTCCGCTTCAGCGGCGTTGCCCCGGGCAACTACGCCCTGCTCGCGTGGCCCGACGAAACCGACCTCACCGACTATCTCGACCCGGAGTTCGTGAGGCCTGCTGAGCGATCCGCGAAACGGATCGCGGTCATGAACGGCAGTCAGCAGAATGTGGAGGTGACACTCATCCAGCCGGATAGTCGAGAGCGGTAGAAGTATTTTCTGGAGGAAACCTGATGCGATTAGCCCGAACCGTATCCTTTGTGCTTCTGGCTCTTCTCTTGGCGGTCACTCTCGTTGATGCGGGAGGCGCCAAAACACCCATCACGTTCGAGACGATTGGAGGGTCAGGCGCGTCTGCCGCGATGTCACTTTGTGGGGCAGCCGCTTTTCCTTGCACGGGACAAACGTTTGTCTGTCCGGGCGTTTCCCTGTTCGCAGGAGATTTGATCACGAAGTCTTCATGCGGCCCCGCTGGATTCAAAGTCACCCATTACCAGTACAGCATCACTTCTTCGGCCGGAGGGTGCCTCGGCGTGGCGCAAGAAGGAGACACCGTCACGTGTGGACCGCTTGCGGACGGGTCACAGGTGTTGTTGAAAGCCGGACACGGAAAATTCCCCTAGACCCACCGAGCAGACGATTCTGCCCTGGTGGCTGCGCTCTTCACACAATCTGTCCGCGCCGAGCGATGCGCAGCGCCTCGGTGCGGGCAGCCTTCTCACCCTACTTCAACCCTGCCTGCCAGTTGGACACGACGTTCAACCGGATCGATCCCTCGCCCTGCGAGGCAAAAAGCAACAACGGGAAGCGTTGGCCATCGGGCGTCACATCGAAGGATCCTGCCGTCGCCGTATAGATTGGCGCCGTGAACAACTCGCGTGGTGTTCCGCTGTGAACGCCGCGCGGGCCGGTCTCGCAAACGACCGCCAGAACGAGCAGGCGACGCCACCGGTGAGTGGTTCCGGCGGAGAGGTGCGCGAGATCGCGCGGCAGAGCGGCCCGCGCGGCTGGCCCGAGTCGACCGCGTGATCGCCTGCCCAGGCCGTCTGGACGCGTCGCGGTCGACTCACGGTGCCGTCGTGAGCCGACCACAACACGCGCGACCGCCGCTTACCGCCTCCCGGGCGGCGGTCCCGGAGGCCCGAGGATCACCAGGCCGGTGCGCTTGCCGATCGCCGAGAGCTTCGCGATGTCCGGCGGCGGCGCGTCGGCAGGCGGAGCCGGCGGCAGCACGCGTTCCGGCGCGGGCTGTCCGACTTCGCGGAGGAATCCTTCGAACTGCATCGGTGCGAAGCCGACGAGCGCGCGAGCCGGTCGGTCGCCGGCACCGATAAAGGTGTGCGGCACCCCTTTCGGTCCGTACGCGAATCCGCCGGTACCGAGGTCGAGGCGTGTGTCGCCGACGTAGAAGGTCAACTGCCCGTCGAGCACGTAGAACCACTCGTCCTCTTCGGGATGCACGTGCCATGGCGAACCCTCGCCGGGCTTGACCACGATTTCGAGCAGCCCGTACCGCCCGTCGGTGTCGGCGCGGCCGATCTTCACCGTCTCGAGCATGCCCAGCAGCCAGAACGCTTCACCTTCGTCGTGGGCCAGCGCGTAGCCCGTCTTCATTCGCTCCGCCGTCGTGACGCTCATGTCAGGCCTCCTTTTATGACTCTCAACGATTATCGTTTAAACGACTATATCTGCCGGCGATTCTGCCTGCACTGGATGCGACGACCACTGTCAGGGAAACGTGCCGAGATCGGCGATCAGCTGTTCCAGGAGCCTGGCCAGCTGCGTCAGCTTGGCCGGTCCGAGATGACCCAGCACGGAGCGCGGCATCCGATCGACGTGCGGGTCGAGCGCCTTGAGCACCTCGCGTCCCTTGTCGGTGATGCCGACTTCGACGACGCGGCGATCCTGCTTGGCGCGGGCGCGCGAGACCAGCCCGCGCTGCGAGAGCCGGTCCACGAGCCGGGTGACATCCGGATCGCGCGCGATCATCCGCTGCGAGATCTCGCTGCAGGCGAGCCGCGTCGGGTGGCTTCCGCGGAGGATCCGGAGCACGTTGTACTGCTCGTTGCTGAGCCCGGCCTGGGTCTTCAGGAACCGCTCCCACGGCTCGATGATGCGGGCCGAGGCGATCAGGATGCCGAGGAGCACCTCCTGCTCCCTCGACGCGAAGGCGCTCTTCTGTTTGAGTTCACCGGCAATGACGCTGGCCATCTCAGGCGGACGAGAATATATTCGTTTCAACGACTATCGTCAAGAGGTATTTATCGGAATGTCCGGCCGCCTCCGCCGCCGGGTCCGCTTCGCGTTCGCACTGATCCCAGCTCACGGCTCGCGTCGGCCACCCACGGCATGTTGGGGGAGTCGCTCGACGGGTCCGTGTCACCGGTGATCCCTCCAGGACCACGGCGCCATGTGGCGAGCGCCCTCGATATGCGCTGACGGCACTCTGTCGCTGCCGTCCGCCGCCTTGCACCAGTTGCTCGTATGGTTGCTGCGGCGCGGCTGGCGGCCGCCGTGCTCGTCTTCGCCTGTGCAACGCCTCGCCCGGGTGCCGGCCAAAGCGAGGGAACCGGGCACATCAAGACGTCATCCGGCGCGGCGTTCATCCTCCGACACAACGACAGCCTTCCCGCGACGGCAGGAGACGTCGTGTACGAATCCGACGGACTCAAGACGGGCGCGGACGGGCATCTCGGTGTGACGCTCAAGGACGACACGCGACTGTCTCTCGATCCCAACACCGAGGTGCAGCTCCACAGCTTCGTCTACGCGCCCGCTGAACGGCGCTTCGGATTCGTGTTGAAGGTCGTCCGCGGCGTCGTCGCCTACGTCTCCGGTCGCATCGCGCAGTTTGCGCCGGACGCCATCCACCTCGAGACGCCCGACGGCATCCTCGGCATTCGCGGGACGCGGCTCGTGATCCGGGTCCAGCCATGACGCGATTCTTCGTGCTGGCGTTCTCGCTCGGCCTCGCGAGTGCCTGCACCTGTCACCCCGTCGTCACGCCACCTCCCGAACCTGGCGCGTTCATCATGCTGTTCCCCGATCCCGACGCGGCAATCGTCAGTCAGGTGTCTGTATCGACGCCGTCGGGGACGGTGCAGCTCGCCAACGAGTACGCCTTCACGACGCTCACGCCGAATCGATCGCCATCGCCCGTCAAGATCATGAACGGGGCCGACGCGGATCGGACGTTCCAGAGCGTCCTCGCCGGCCTGCCGCCGAAACCGCTGCATTTCTCGCTGTATTTCGAATTGGGTTCGGACGAACTGACCTCACAATCGCGCACGGAGCTGGCTGACGTTCTGCGGACGGTCAGAGATCGCGCGGCGCCCTTCGTCATGGTCGTGGGCCATACCGATACGGTCGGAGCGCCGGCGAGTAACTACGAGCTGGGTCTGCGCCGCGCGAAGATCGTCCGTGACCTGCTGGTCGGCGCGGGCCTGGATGCTTCAGCGATCGAGGCGACGTCGCACGGCGAGGGGAATCTGCTGGTGCCCACCCCCGACGACACGGCCGAACCGCGGAATCGCCGCGTCGAAATCGTCATCCAGTAAGGCGGGCGTCATGAACCGCGTGCTCGTCGCCGGGGCGCTCACCGCGGTCCTCGCTGGTGCGGTCGGCCTACTTCGACCGTCGTTTCTTTCAGCGCTCGATTGGCGCGCCTACGACGTGTTGATGGGGTGGTCCGTGGCGCCATCGCCGCCGACCGGGCGCGTGGTCGTTGTCGACATCGACGACGCAAGCCTTGCCGCCATCGGACAGTGGCCGTGGCGCCGCGATCTGCTCGCGCGCTTCGTGCGACAGATCAGGAGCGCGGGCGCATCCGCGATTGCGTTCGATGTCGTCTTCGCCGAGCCGGACGCGCATGCGCCTGCAGAGGGTCCAGACGCGTTGTTTGCCGGCGCGCTTCGTGAAGGACGCGTCGTACTCGGCTACGAATTCACGTTCAGCGGGCCGATGCCGCTGTCCGCGTCATGTCCGGCGCATCCGCTTGGCCTCGCGACGCTGCGGGGTGGCGGCGCGCGAGCGGAATTTGCGCCGTTCCGGGCCGCTGGCGCCGTGTGCAATCTACCCGACCTTGCGGCCGCCGCCCAGACGACCGGCTTTCTCAACGCGTCGCCGGACTCCGACGGCATCCTGCGCCGCGTTCCGCTGCTCATCGAGTTCCGGAACCGCGTGTACCCATCGCTGGCGCTGGCCGCTGTCATGCTCGCGGCGGATACGCACGACGTCGTGCTGCGAGTCGACGGGGGGCGCACCGCCCAGCTGTCGCTCGACGGCCGGCTCGTCCCGCTCGACAGCAAAGGCAACGTACTCCTGCGGTATCGAGGTCCAACGAGGACGATCACGCACGTACGCGCGGCGGACGTGCTGCCGGAACGGTTCGCGACCGACGCGTTCGTCGGAAAAATCGCCATCGTCGGCGCGACGGCCTTTGGCGCGCGCGAGTCCGTCACGACGCCGACCGATCGGCTGTTCAGCGGCGTGGAGATTCAGGCAACCGTCGCTGACAACCTGCTGAGCGGCGACACGCTCGTCCGGCCGGTCTGGGCGTCCCCGGTCGAATCGGTTGCGACGCTGGTCCTCGGCATCGCGATCGTTCTCGTCGTCGTGCGGATCGGGACGCTGTGGGGCGGCGTCGTCACCGTATTGAGCGTCATCGGCGTCTGGATCGGCGCCGCCAGGATCCTCGCGGATCGCCACGTGTTTCTCTCGCCGGTTACGCCGACACTGGGCAGCCTGGCGGAGTTCGGCGCCATCGCGGTGGCGCTGGTTTTCTGGGAACGGCGCCGCGCGAACCGGGCGACGACCAAGCTTGCGGAAAGCCGGCGGCTGATGGTGCAGTCGCTGCTTTCGTTGACCGAGATCCGGGACGAATCCACGGGCCTGCATTCGCGCCGGACGCAGCAGTATACGAGGCTGCTCGCGAAGCGCCTCGCGACTCACGTGCGGTTCCGCGCCTTCATGACGCCAGCTCGCATCGAGCTCCTCGCGAGCCTCGCGCCGCTCCACGACATCGGCAAAGTCGGCGTGCCCGACCGCCTCCTCAACAAGGCGGGAAAGCTGACGCTCGACGAATTCGAGGAGATGCAGCGGCACCCGTTCTACGGCCGGGCTGTGATTGACAAAGCGGAGCAGCACGTGGGCGTTCATGACGACGACGTACTGGACATGGCCAAAGAGATTGTCTACACGCACCATGAGCGGTGGGATGGGCACGGCTATCCGCGCGGCCTCTCGGGTGAGCACATTCCGATTCCGGGCCGCGTCGTGACGGTGGTGGACGTCTACGATGCGCTGACAACGACACGGGCATACCGAGAGTCGCTGTCGCACGATACCGCCGTCGGCGTGATCGTGAGCGGGCGGGGCACGCACTTCGATCCGGCGGTCGTCGACGCGTTTCTCGACGTCGCCCCGGCCTTTCAGCAGATTGGGTGTCGCGCGTCAGCCTGACGTTCCAGATGGAGCGGCACGCGCACGTGCACGGTGGTGCCGGCGCCGGGGTTCGACTGGATGCGAATCTGTCCGGAAACGAGATTGAGCCGCTCGGTCATGCTGATGATCCCAAGCCCGTGGTGTGTCGCCACCGGATCGAACCCGACCCCGCGGTCGGCGACGCTCAACTCAATCTCACTTGGCGTCGCGTGCAGCGCCACCGCCACCTCGTGCGCGCGGGCGTGCTTGACCGCGTTGTTCAGCGCCTCCTGGAGCACGCGAAACAGGCAGAGGGCCACGTCCTTCCTCAGATTCTTCGGGACGTCGTCATGACTCAGTTCGATCTCGAGGCCGTGCCGCTCCGACAGTGATCGGCAGAGAGCCGCCGCCGCAGTCGCCAGGCCGAGATGCTCCAGCTTCGAGGAATGCATCTGGTGCGAGACGAGTTGGATGCGTTTCGCAAGATCCGCCGCGAGGTCACACGTCTCCATGAGTTCGAGACGCTCGCGCCTTCTTTGTGGCAGATCCCGCGCGATGTTGTGCAGCTGCAGCGTGAGCGCCGCCGCCCGCTGCGCGAGGTCGTCGTGCAGCTCCCTGGCGATCCAGTCGCGCTCCTGCTCCTGGGCGGCCATCAGTTTCCCGCTCAGGGTCGAGAGCGTCTCGCGGGCGCGCCTAAGGTCGGTGACGTCGAGCGCCGAGCCGACGTAGCCGGTGAAGAGGCCGCCCGCGTCAAAGGTCGGAGCACCGCTGTCGATAATCCAGCGGTACGCGCCGTCGTGCCGCCGGGCGCGGTACTCCATCCTGAACGGCTGGCGCCTGTCGAATGCCTGGACGTAGGTCTCGAGGCATCTCGCGCGGTCGTCGGGATGCACGCCCTCGGACCAGCCGTCTCCGAGCTCCGCCTCGATCGGCCGGCCCGTGAACTCGAGCCAGGCGCGATTGACGTACGTGCACAGCCGGTCGATGCCAGTTACCCAGATCATGACGGGCGAGGCTTCCGAGAGAGCTCGAAATCGCCTCTCGCTTTCGCGCACCACACCCTCGGCCTGCCGCCGCTGCACAACTTCCGCATCGGCCTCTTGCGCTCGCTTTGTCGCCGCTTTCAGGTCCTCTGTCATGCGCTCGTGAGCGGCAAGCATCAGGCCGACGGGAAACATGGACATTTCCGCCGCGATCAATACGAAGAATGCGACGGCGACGGCGGGCAGCATCATGAGATCGTCGACCGTGGGGCCGAGCGCGAAGTATGCCGCCCGGGCCACATGCGTGGCGGCGCAGCATGCGAACGAGAAGCCCGTCACCCGCAGACCAAGGACCCGCCCGGGCGGAACGGCTCGCAACAGCGTGACGGCCGTGAGCTGACTCACGATTGCGAGATATATCGACATCGCCGCCGCGCGTCCATTCAGGTTGGGGACGCCATAGGTGAAGAAGGCGACGATGACCAGCGTCGCGAGAGCGCCGGCGGATACCGACCAGCGGTGCGGAGGCAGGCCTCGGAACGCGCGGGATCCCTCCAGATAGAGCACCGACGCCCATATGAGGATGCCGTTGGCGCACAGCACGCTCACCCAGTCAGGCACCGCGTGCCGAAGGCTCAGCAGCAGGAGGGCCAGGACAAATCCAGGGCCCGCCATCGCGAACCGCCCAAAGCCGTCGTACCGGCGCCGCGTCGACCAGGCCGCCGCTGACAGCGCAGAGACCGCCAGCCACACGATCGCGAGGGTCACGGCCGCTGTGCGGGGGTCCAGTTTCATCGCGCCTATTATCTGCAAAACAGGCGCGGAGCCCAGTCGACATCTCGGCTTCTGCAGCACAATGTGAGGACAGCGATCCAGGAGGGTTTGTGTCCAACGACGTGAAACACCACAGCGTGGTCAGGCGCGTGCCGTTTCCCCGTTCGACGACGACGCCGCTGGTTCCGCCCATCGTTCCGAGCGCGGTGTTCGTCGCCGCGGACGCGGACCAGATGAACGACGTGTACGAGGGCCGGGAGCAGGGCTTTACCTATGCACGTGAAGGCAGCCCGAACGCCGATCTGCTCGCGGCCAAAATCGCGGCCCTCGAGGGCGCGGAATCCGGCTTCATCACCTCGTCCGGCATGTCGGCAGTCGCCGCAACTGTGCTCGGCCTGCTCAAGGCGGGGGATCACATCGTTGCCGGTAATCAGCTGTACGGGCGCACGCTGCGTCTGATGAGTCAAGAGCTCCCGCGCCTGGGCTTTGTGACCGATCTCGTCGACGCAACCAACATCGCCGCCGTCGAGCACGCGATCCGTCCGAACACGCGCCTGCTGCTGGTCGAAGTGGTGTCGAATCCACTCCTCCGCATTCCGGACATTGCGGCGCTGGCCGCCGTGGCTCGCGCGCGCGGTGTGTTGCTGGTGGTCGACAACACCTTTCCAACTCCGCTGGCGTTTCGTCCGCTGTCGGTCGGCGCGCACATCGTTTTCCACAGCATCACGAAGATGCTGGCGGGGCACAGCGACGTGACGCTCGGCACCGTGTGCGGCTCGCGTGATGTGATGACGCCGATTCGCGACGCGATCGTCACCTGGGGTCTGAACGGCAGTCCGTTCGACTGCTGGCTGGCCGAGCGCGGCATGAATACGCTCGAATTGCGGGTCGCTCGCAGCGTGGCGAACGCGTCAGCGCTCGCGGATTTTTTCGCGGGTCAACCGATGGTCCGGCGCGTGTTCTACCCCGGCCGCAGCGATCATCCCGACCACGCCGTCGCAAGACGATTGTTCGGCGATCGATTCGGCAACATGGTGACGTTCGAGCTGGACGGCGGCCGCGACACGGTGAACCGCTTCATGCATGCGCTGCGCTCCATCCCGTTTGCGCCAACGCTTGGTGATGTGTCGACCATCATCAGCCATCCCGGCGTGACGTCACATCGCGGCTTGACGGCCGAGGGTCGAGAGGCGCTCGGCATTCGCGAGGGTACCATTCGCGTGTCGGTCGGCGTGGAGCCGTTTTCACTGCTCGAGGACGAATTCCGTGCGGCGCTGGCCGCCGTCGCGTCGCTCGGCGTATCGTCGGCTGGGGAGTGAAGCGAGGATTCACGCGGAAGGGATACGCTGCCTACGGGCAGCCGTACTTGATCAACATCGTATTGACATCCTTGTCCGCCGGCAGAACCGGACAGATCACCCAGCAAGGTACAAAGGTGCCCAAAGAGATTGGCGATGTTCCGTTCATGATCACGTTTGGGTCGGCAGGGTGGGGAACGATGCCGAGCGCGTGTCCGAACTCGTGCTCGCCGAGATCGCTTGCCAGATGAGGTCATCGCTGCGAGCGTGCGGCTGAACGAATCACCTGGTCGAATGGACAATGATCTCGGCGAAGCCGTTCGCGAACGAGATCTCGCCGCCGACCGAGGCCTTCAAGCAGCATCAAGCGACGAATTTTGCGAATTGGCGGCTCCGTGTGGAGGGTCTCGTGTTGCAGCCGCGGGCGCTGTCGATCGCCGAGCTTCGCGCGATGGAGGTGCGCTCCCAGATCACCGAAGTGACGTGCGAGGAGGGGTGGTCTTACGTCGCCGAGTGGACCGGCACGCCGCTGCCGACGTTGCTGAATGCGATCGGCGTGCGCCCCGAAGCGCGGTACCTCGTCTACTTCTCGTCGGACCCGGAGTGGTGGGAGAGCATCGACATTGATGAGGCCATGCACCCCCAAACGATCCTCGCGTGGGGATGAATGGCACGGACCTTCCGGTGCCGTTTGGCGGTCCGTTGCGCCTGCGCGTGCCGCGGCAACTCGGCTACAAGAGCGTCAAGTTTGTCGACCGCTTCGTCTTGACCCACACGCTCGAGGGGTTTGGCGACGGGTCCGGTCAGTCGGCGGCGAACGACGGATACGCCTGGTACGCCGGGATCTGACTCGGCGGACCGTGAGCGCTCACGGTCGGCTGACAGCGAACGACGAACAAATCCGCCTGGGCTACTTCTTCACGCCGAGATGAGCGCGGCACGCGTCGATGTCCGGCTTCTCGGACGCGATGGTCTGCACCGTGCCGTCCTTGCACCTGACGCTCTTCTTGCCCGGCGTCGCGGCGCCCTCAACCGTTTTCCCTGCATTCTTGGTTTCTTTCGCGGTCTTTTGCGCCGCGTCCTGGGTTACGTCAGTCGTCTTCTTCGCGACGTCCTTGGTGCCTTTCGCGACGGCCTTGCCGGTGTCTTTCGTCGCTTTGCCGATTTTGCTCAGCTGCGGGTCGCCGTGAGCTGCGCTGGCCGGGATGCCGAGCGTGAGCACGCACGCGATGGTCGAAGCGGTCAGCAGTGCTCGAAACATGATCCACCTCCGTCAGCTTTCGAAGGTGGTTCGTTCAAGAGGCGTTCCTCCTACTTCAGCGTCACTTGCACGTACACCGAGCTTCGGCCGTAGGTTTCGAAAAACGGCTTGAACGGCGCGCCGTCGATGCTGAAGCGCAGCGCCGCCCGGTCTCCAGTGATGGAGTCTTCGATATTCTTCGCAGCGAGCGTCACCCGGCGCCAGTCGGTGCGCGGTCCCGGTTCCTCGGCAGCGAGCAGAACAGGGCCGTAAAAAATGCTGGCGACGTTCGGCTGGTCCATTACCGGATCCAGATAGAACCCGAACGGCATGCGGATGTCGATCGCGTCGTCGGCGCGCCAGCTTCGGCCGAGTGACACGTAGCTTCCCGGCACGGCGGCGATCGACTGGTCGCGGCCGTTGATCTTCACGAAGAAGCCGCGCGTGGCCCAGTGCGGGACGCGGACCTTCATGTCGAACGGCCCGCTGCCTTTCACGATCACCCGGGTCGTGTCGGCATACGGGAAACTGGTCACTTGCTGCACGCTCACGCCGCGCTCGCTCCACGTCAGCGTCGAGGAGATGAAGAGGTTCACATACAGCGTGCCGTTATCCGCGCTCCTGAAGTAGATCGAGTCCTGCAGCTTCGTGTTGCTCTCGAGCGCCGTGCCGTTGCAGCACGTGAAGCCGTTCATCTGCGCGTTGCCGAAGCGCTTCTGCGCGCCCGGGTTGAGCGGGACATGATAGGTGTTGCCAGGGTTGTCCTCGGCGACCGACGCGAGGATGTGGTTGTAGAGCGCGCGCTCGTAGTGATCGAGGTACTTCGCTGTCTGGTCGTACATGAACAGCTGTCGATCCAGTTTCAGCAGGTTGTAGGTGGCGCACGTCTCGTTCTGTCCGCCGTTCGCGAAGCCGTTGCCCCACAGCGAATCGGGCTCGGCGGTGAAGCACTCAGCGTTGTTCGGCGTCCTCGCGCCGGCCACGCCGCCGATGCTGTACATGTAGCTGTTGTTGACGATGTCCCAAAAGTTCGAGCCGATGAGGTAGTACGGCATCTCGCTGGTGCTGCGGAACGTCTCCAACGCGCCGGTGATCTGCGGGATGT
>Ga0075425_100004653_pt1 | contig 14179 bp, 12 predicted proteins | sample SoiMethybrSBSTD4_FD_75300 | JGI IMG/M metagenome (GOLD analysis project Ga0075425, IMG submission 75300) | Bulk soil microbial communities from a Populus tree surrounding site in Tennessee, USA - Soil MetaG P. TD hybrid SBSTD4 | ecosystem: Environmental > Terrestrial > Soil > Tree plantation...
GCCTCCGGCGCGCGCGGCAAGCGCAGCACGTCGCCGCGCACCGCCTCGGAGAGGAGCGCCCCGTACCGCGCCGCCAGCGCGCGCCGCCGCGCCGTCCAGGCGTCGAGCCGCGCCAGCTTCACCGCCAGCACCGCCGCCTGCAGGCCGTCGAGCCGCATGTTGTAGCCGAGCTCGGTGGCGAAGTACTTCTGCGCCTGGCCGTGGGTGCGGAGCACGCGCACGCGCGCCGCACCGGCCGCGTCCGGCGCCACCACCAGTCCCGCGTCGCCGGCGGCGCCGAGGTTCTTCGTCGGGTAAAAGCTGTAGGCACCCCACGCGCCCGCCGCCGTGCCGGCGCGCGCGCGCGCGCCGCCCGGCAGCCGCGCCGCGATCGCCTGCGCCGCGTCCTCCACCACCGTGAGCCCGGCCGCCTGCAGCGGCGCCACGTCGCACGTCTGCCCGAAGAGGTGCACCGGCATGGCGACGCGCGCGCCGCTCGCCGCCGCCGCCGCCACGTCGAGCAGGAACGACCCCTCCGCCAGGTCCACGAACCGCGGCCGCCCCCCGGCGCGCAGGATGCTCGTGCCGGTGGCGACGAACGTGAACGGCGAGGTGACGACCTCCTCGCCGGCGGCGAGCCCGGCGGCGCGCAGCGCCAGCACCAGCGCGTCCGAGCCGTTCGACACGCCGATCGCCCGCTCCGGCGCCACGTCGAGGTACGCCGCGATCGCCTTCTCGAACGCCGCGACCTCTCCGCCGAGGATGAAGTCCCCGTTCGCCAGCACGCGCCCCACCGCTCCGTCGATCTCCGCGCGCAGCGACTCGTACTGCCGCCGCAGGTCGAGGAACGGGACGCCGCCGCCGCCGCGCTCCTCGCTCATCGCGCGAAGAAGTCCGGGAGGATCACGAGCAGCGCGCCGATCGCCGCGATCAGCACGCCCGCCGGCGCCGACAGCGCCGCCAGCCAGCGCACCCAGGCCGCGTCGCCGTGCGAGCTCGCCCAGAGCCCCCAGCCCGCGGCGCACACGCCCGCCGGGATCATCGACCAGTACGCGACCATGGTGAGGCTCATGCGACCTTCATCCCCACGATCCAGAGCGCGGCCGCCGCCACCGCCACCACGCCCCACAGGAGCGCCACGCGCGGCTTCAGGAGCCCGTCGCGGTCGAACCCGCGCCACACCAGGAGCCCCAGCCCGCCCAGCCAGCCGAAGAACCCGAGCAACAGCAGCGCCGACCAGCCCGGGCTCGGCAGGTGATCCGCCTCGAGCAGCGCCAGGTGCTCCGCGCGCAGCGTCGCCTCGCTCTTGCCCGCGTCCACCGGCGGCGGCGGCTCCTTGGCCATCAGGTCGGCGATGCGCCCGTTCACCGCGTGCAGCCGGTCCTCGTAGGGAATGTAGAGCGAGCGCGTGCCGTGAATGCTCGAGCGCATCTCGCGGAACGCGCGCAGCGCCGCCTCGCCGTCGCCGCGCGCCGCCGCCGCCTCCGCCGCCGCGCCGAGCCGGTCGAGCGCGTAGCGCACCCACGGGTTCCCCGGCAGGTACCAGTGCGCGGCGCGGCCCCAGTGCGTCACCGCCGCGCCGGTGTCCCCGGCCGCGGCGAAGCGGTCGCCGTCCAGCGCCTCGGCGCGCGACGACACGAACACGCGCACGCACAGCACGGCGAGCACCACGCCCACCGCCGCCGCGCCCGCGCCCAGCCGCCGCCGCCACCCGCCCCGCTCGTCGCGCTCGCCCTCGCTCACCGTGGCTCCTCCGCTCCGAGATCCTCGCCGCCGCGGATCAGCTCCATCGTGTCCCCGTCCGCCCCGGCCGCCGCCCTCGCCCCCGCCGCCGCGGTCGCCGCGCTCGCCGCCCCGCCGCCCCCGCCGCTTGCTGCGCCCGTCCCGGCGCCCGTCCCGGCGCCCGCGCCCGCGCCCGCGCCGCCGAGCCCCAGCTTCTCCTCCTGCCGCCGCTTCAGCGTCTCCAGGATCACCGCCGCCGATTCTTCCACCGCGCGCCCCGTCACGTCGATGACCGGCCAGCGCGGGTTGTGCTCGTACAGCTCGCGCGCCGACCGCAGCTCCTTGGCCACCGCCTCCCGTAGCACGTAGCTCGTCTCCTTGGTGACCCCCATCGCGCGCAGCCGCTCCTTGCGGATCTTCAAGAGCTGCCGGATCCCGATCTGCAGGGCGAAGATCTTGTCCTGGTCGGTCTGGAACAGCTCTGCGGGCGGCGGCACGTCCGGCACCAGCGGCACGTTCGCCACCCGCAGCCCCTTCTGCGCCAGGTACATCGAGAGCGGCGTCTTCGACGTGCGCGACACGCCCACCAGCACCACGTCGGCGAGCGGCAAGCTGCGCGGGTCGCGCCCGTCGTCGTTCTTCACCGAGAACTCGATCGCCTCGATCCGCCGGAAGTACTCGTCGGAGATGCTGTGCATCAGCCCCGGCGTCATGGCCGGCTGCATGCCGAGGAAGAGCTGCAGCTTGCCGATGAGCGCGCCGATGAGGTCGATGGCCTCGACGTTCTTCTGCGCCGCGTGCCGGTAGATGAGGTCGCGCTGGGCGCTGTTGACGACCGTGAACACCACCAGCGCGTTCGTCTGCGCCGCCCGATCGATCACGCCGCGGATCTCGTCGTCGTCGCGCATGCGCGAGTACATCTTCAGCTGCGTGCGCGAGTCGCGGAACTGCAGCAGCGCGGCGCGCACGACCTTCTCGGCGGTCTCGCCGGTGCCGTCGCTCAGCACGTAGATGGTCTTGCCGTCCATGCTTCGGGGGGCCTCGTCTCCGGCGCTAGGGACCCATGGACATCACGTCGATCGGCCGCGGGACCAGGAGCACACCGATCGTGATGCCGACCGCGATGGCGACCGCCCCCACGGTCCCCATGAACCACCACTGACCGTACCACGGGACGGCAGCCGGGCCCACGCCGGCGGCGGCCCGCGCCTTCGCCGCCGCCGCCGCGTCGGTCGCCGGCCCGAGGTCGGTGAACTTCACCAGCACCGAGGTGGTCTTCTGGAAGCGCACCTCCAGCTCCTGCTTGAACTCGGGGAAGCCGCTCGTGTGCAGCGCCAGCGTGTGCTTGCCGACCGGCAGCCCGTCGATCGACGCGGTGAGCGGTGTCTTGCCCGCCGGCCGCCCGTCCACCAGCACCTCCGCGCCGACGAACTCGGTCAACAGCGAGATCGACCCCAGCAGCTTCTCCGGCGCGAGGATGCGGTACGCGGCCAGGCGCACCGCCTCGATGAGCGTCTCGCGCTCGCCCTTGAGCGGCTCCTCGATGCGGCGCAGCTCCGCCCCCGTGTCGGTGCGCACGGCCTTGAGGTTCACGATGTAGTGGTCGCCGAGCGCGCCGACGTTGCCGGCGATCACCAGCCCCGCGCCGGCGCCCGCGCCGATCTTCGCCAGGCAATCGTTGTCGCCCTCGCACTCGGCGATCTTCTTCTTGCCGCCCTTGCCGAGACGCGCCGCCGCGTCGTCGAGCGAGAGCACGGTCGCGCCGTTCACCCGCGCCAGCTCGAGCCGCAGCAGCGACTCGAGGTTCAGCACCAGCCCCGGGTCCAGCCCGAGCGGGTCCAGCGCCCACAGCAGGATCGTCGCGTCCGGCCGCGGGCCGCCGGGCGCCGGCGCGGGCGGCGCGGCCGCGCGCGCCGCGCCGGCACCGAGATACACCAGTGCCGCCGCCGCCGCCGCAAGCCCCGGGATCCTGCGCATCGCGGCATTGTATCATCGTGCCCGGGGCGGGCGTGTGCCGCCCGGAGGGGACATGGACGCGCGGACGGTCCGAGCGAGCCCGCACGCCGGCGACGCCGCGCCGCGGCGCTTCGCCGTGCGCGCGCCGGAGCTGCGCGACGACTCCGCGCGCCGCCTCGGCAACGCCGCGCTCCAGTACGCCGCGGTCTTCGCGCTCGCCTACGCGGTCTACCGGCTCACCGACGGCCCGCATCCGATCCTGGTCGTCGGCCCGGCGGGCGTGCGCTGGCACGGGCCGGGGCTCGGGCTCGGCGACGCGGCGGCGGCGCTGGCGGTGGCGGGCTCGCTCGCCCTCGCCTGGGCGGCGCGCCGCGGGCGGCTCGGGCGCGCGCTGGACCCGGCGCGCGTGCTGCGGGTCGGGCTCGCCTACGAGGTCGTGGCCGCGTTCGGCATCGCCTTCGTGGAGCACTGGCGGCCGTATCCGCCCGAGTTCTTCCCGCGCGGCATCTCCTGGGCGTGCGTGTGGATCACCGTGTTCCCGATGGTCGTGCCGGCGCCGCCGCGCGTGGCGTGGCTCGCCGCGTTCGCCGCGGCCAGCACCGGGCCGCTGGCGCTGGCACTGTCGGTCGCGGCGGGCCATCCGGCGCCGTCGCCGGCCGTGGCGGCGGCGCTCTTCGTGCCCACCTACCTGGCGGCGGCGCTGGCGGCGTTTCCGGCGCGGCTCGTGCTCGCGCTCCGCCGCCAGGCGGCCCGCGCCGCGCAGATGGGCAGCTACCGCCTGGTGGAGCTGCTCGGCCGCGGCGGCATGGGGGAGGTGTGGCGCGCCGAGCACCGCACGCTCGCCCGCGCCGCGGCGATCAAGCTGGTGAAGCCCGAGCGGCTCGGCGGGCGGACTCGCGCCGCCGAGCTCCTGCGCCGCTTCGAGCGCGAGGCCGCCGCCACCGCCGCGCTCCGCTCGCCGCACACCGTGGAGGTCTACGACTTCGGCAGTACCGACGACGGCACGCTCTTCTACGTGATGGAGCTCCTCGACGGCGTGGACCTGGAGACGCTCGTGGACGTGCACGGCCCCGTGCCGCCGGCGCGCGCCGTCCACCTCCTCCTCCAGATCTGCCACTCGCTCGCCGAGGCGCACCAGCAGGGGCTCGTGCACCGCGACATCAAGCCGGCGAACGTGTACCTCTGCCGCCGCGGCCTCGATCACGACGTGGCGAAGGTGCTCGACTTCGGGCTGGTCGCGTCCGTGCCAGGCGAGCGCGGCGACGGCGGCGCCCTCGCCAGCTTCTCCGGCGACGACGCCTCCGCGCGCCTCACCGCCGAAGGCACCGTCCCCGGCACGCCGGCATTCATGGCGCCCGAGGTCGCGCGCGGCCAGCCCGCCGACGCGCGCGCCGACCTGTACTCCCTCGGCTGTGTCGGCTGGTGGCTCCTGAGCGGCCGGCTCGTCTTCGAGCGCGCCAGCCCCCTCGCGCTCATGCTCGCCCACGCGAACGACCCGCTCGAGGAGGGCGAGCTCAGCGCCGCGCAGGAGGTCCCCGACGGCCTGGCGCGCATCGTCCTCTCCTGCCTCGCGAAGGATCCCGCCGACCGCCCGCAGAGCGCGCTCGTGCTGATGCGGCGGCTTCTCGGCTGCGACGCCGGTGCCGCCTGGGACGCGCAGGCCGCCGCGGACTGGTGGGCGCGCAACCTTTCCAGCGGCCCGGGGGCATGCTAACGACGGGCCGGGAGGAGAGCGCATGGCACCCTCGCTGAGCATCACCGTCAACGGCATGGAGTTCGACAACCCGTTCGTACTGGGCTCGGGCCCGCCGGGGACGAACGCCAAGGTCATCTCCAAGTCGTTCGAGCTCGGCTGGGGCGGGATGGTCATCAAGACGATCAGCCTCGACGCCAGCAAGGTCGTGAACACCGCCCCGCGCTACGGCAAGCTGCGCGGCCGCGAGGGCGGCGAGGTCATCGGCTTCGAGAACATCGAGCTCATCTCCGACCGCCCGTTCGACACCTGGCTCGACGAGCTCCGCCAGCTCAAGAAGAACTACCCGAAGAAGATCCTCATCGCCTCGGTCATGGAGGAGTACCGCCGCGAGGCGTGGCACGAGATCGTCCGCCGCACCCAGGAGACCGGGGTGGACGGCTTCGAGCTGAACCTCTCCTGCCCGCACGGCTTGCCCGAGCGGAAGATGGGCATGGCGATGGGCGAGGACCCGTCGCTGGTGGAAGAGGTGTGCGGCTGGGTGAAGGAGGTCGCGACGATCCCCGTCTGGGCGAAGATGACGCCGAACGTGGGCGACGTGGCCGCGCCGGCGCGCGCGGCGGTGAAGGGCGGCGCGCACGGCATCTCGGCCATCAACACGATCCTGTCGGTCATCGGCGTGGACCTGAAGACGCTGCGCCCGATGCCGACCGTCGAGGGCCACACCGTGCCCGGCGGCTACAGCGGCCAGGCGGTGCGCCCCATCGCGCTCCGCCAGGTGATGGAGATCGCGCGCGCGCTCCCCGGCACGCCGGTCTCGGGCATCGGCGGCATCGAGACCGGCGCGGACGCCGCGCAGTTCCTCCTGCTCGGCGCGCACACCGTGCAGATCTGCACCGGCGCGATGCTGCGCGGCTACGAGATCATCGCCGAGCTGAAGGCCGACCTGACGAAGTTCATGCAGGACCACCAGTTCGCGACGCTCGGGGACTTCATCGGCAGGAGCCTGCCCCACTTCACGACGCACGCCGACCTCGTCGCCCGCCAGAAGGCCGCCAAGGCCGCCCGCGCCGGCGGCACCGGCCGCGACAACGAGTGGCAGGGCGCCATCACCAAGGAGACCGAGGCGCTCACGACGAACTGAGCGTCTCCCCGGCGGGCGCGCGGCCGGACGCGCCGCCCGTCACACGCCCGCGTCGATCGGCACGGCCGGCGGCCCGTCGCGCAGCAGCGCCTCCAGGAGCTCCCCCATGCGCCGCGGCGCGAACGTCTCGGCCGACGCGCGCACCTCGGCGAGCGTCCACCAGCGCATCGCGGTGACGTACTCCCGGCGCAGCTCTTCCCAGGTGAGCTGCGGCGCCGGCTCGAATCGCGGGGTGCGCACCAGGAAGAACCGCTCGACCTGCCCGTCCCACTGGCCGCTGATGAACGGGACGACGTGCGTCCGCTCCCACACCACCGGCCCGAGCACCGGCGCCTCGAGCCCGACTTCCTCCGCCAGCTCCCGCACGATTGCCTGCTCGTGCGTCTCGTCCCCGTCGAGCCCCCCTCCCGGCGCCGCCCACACCGCCCGCGCCGGGAACTCGAAGCGCACCAGCAGCACCCGGTCGTCCGGATCCAGCACGACCGCGCGCGCAGCGCGTCGCAGGCGCAGCTCGCCGCTCACCAGTCGAGTGTACGTCGTCCCGCGCCCCGGCGCTCCGCGCTACACTGGACGGAGCCCGACCCCCCGCGCCCGGAGATGCGACGCATGACACGTACGCGGCTGCAGCTGTTCGCCCTCACGTTCGTGGCGGTCGCCTTGCCGGCGGGGGCGGCGCGAGCCGGCGGGGTGTGCGACCTCATTCTCGCGCCGGAGAGCGGCGCGACCGGCGTGCCCACCAACACGCGGCTCATGGCGGGGTTTCTCGCGTTCGAGGCGTACCTCTACGACGCGCTGGGCAACGACGCGCCGCTCGACGCCGAGACGCACGACGCGGTCGTCCTCTACACGCCGCAGGCGCCGCTCGCGCCGAACACGGTCTACTACTTCAACGTCATGGCCGGCGCGCAGGGCGGACCGGAGATCTCGTTCACCACCGGCGCGGGGCCCGACACGGCCGCGCCCACCGCGTCGCCCGTCGTGCTGGAGCTCTACGGAAACGAAGGGCCGGACGTTCCGCGCCGCGACCCGGGCACGCTCGGCGTCCGGCTGGCCGCGCCGGTCACGCCGGGCTCGACGATCGCGCTCTACGTCGCGCCGGCCGGGCAGGCGATCGACACGTCGGCGCCGTACATGTTCGGGGTCGGCGCGGAGGTGGTGCTCGTGTCGGGCTGCTCGTACGCGTTCCCGGAGAGCGGCGCGCTCGACGTCGCGGTCGCCGAGCTGGCGCCGAACGGGATGCCGGGGCCGGTGGTCGCCGCCGGGACGATCGACCTCAGCGCCAAGGGCTGCGCGGTGGCGGCGCCGGGGCGGCGCGCCGGGCGCGCGGGCGGCGCGGCGGCGCTCGCGCTCCTCGCCGGCCTGGCGGCGTGGACACGGCTGCGCCGGCGGGGCACGATCCGTCCTGGAGGTGCCACATGAACCTGGACCTGAGAGCGATCCTGAAGTCCGGCATCATCTGGGGCCTGGTCGGCGTCGTGCTGATCCTTCTCGTGCATTTCCTGGGGCGGGTGCTGCCCGCGGGCGTGCAGGGGCTCACCCTGGCGACGTTCGCGGTGATGTTCGCCGGCGTGCAGTTCGCGGCAGGCGAGAGGGGAGGACTGCTCGTCTCGCTCATCGGCGGCGCGCTCTCCGGGCTGGTGGCGACGCTGCTCCTGCTGGCGCTGAGCTTCATCATCCCCGGGACCGGCATCTCGATGGGCAGCGGTCTGCGCGGCCTCATCCCGCCCCTCGTCGCCGGAGTCGCCGGCGCGATCGGCATGGAGATCGTGAGGCGCGTGGGGCGAACGACGGTCTGAGCGGCGCGCTCAGCCGGGGCCCATCTTCGCCAGCGCGGTCTTCGCCAGGTTCACGAGGTCGATCGCGCGATCGGCCTTCGCCCAGGCGGCGACCACCGCGCCGTACTCGACGCGCGCCTCGCCGCGGCGGCCGAGCGCCTCGAGCGCGCGGGCGCGGTGGTAGCGCGCCACCAGCTCGAGCGCGGGCTCGCGGTGCATGAGCCCCGCCACGTCGGCGCGGAAGAGCGCGCGCTCGGCGCCGGCGGCGTCGCCGATCTCGAGCAGCCCCATCCCGTGCAGCAGCAGCAGCGCCGCGTCGGTGTTCATCACGCCCGGCGGATCGGCGATGACCTTGGAGATGTCCCCGGGCCTCCCGGCGCCCAGCGCCTTCAGGCCGAGGAAGAAGCCGCGGCGCGTCCCCGCCGCCAGCGTGCCGCTGCGCTCGGCGTTGATCGACAGGAGCGCGTCGAGCGCGCTGTCGCTCCACGTCGCCGGGTCGAAACGCGCCGCGTAGAGGAGGCGCGCGCGCTCCACCCGCGGGCCGCCTAGCGCCGCCAGGCGGTCGCGCAGCGTGCGCGCGTCGGGCGCCAGGCCCGCGAACGCCGTCCATTTCAGCGCCGCGTCCATCGCCTGCTGCACGACCGGGCTCGCCACCACGCCCACCGCGCCGACGAGCAGCGACAGCCCTTCGCTCACGCGGCCGGTGGCGAGCGCCATGCCGACGCGGAGGCTCAGCCAGACGCCCTGCTCGGACGGCGCGGTCGCCTCCACCAGCGGCACCAGCCTCTGCGCGCCCTCGGTGTCCCCTGCGCGCAGCGCGATCAGCGCCGTCTTGGCCAGCGACTCGGCGAACTTCGGGTCGAGCGACAGCGCCGTGGCGAGCGCCTTCTTCGCTTCCTCCAGGCGGCCCGCGTACAGGAGGATCTCGGCGCGCGTGTCGTACCCGTTCGGCTCGGACGGCGAGGCGAGGATGTACTGGTCGATCTCGCGGAGCGCCTCCTCGGTGCGGCCCAGGCGCTCGAGCACGTAGGCGCGGCTGTTGCGCGCCGGCAGGAACGACGGCGCCAGCGCCACCGCGCGGTCGAGCGCCGCCAGCGCGCCGGCGTCGTCGAGCAGCGCCCCCCGGGACTCCCCGAGCTTGAACCAGGCGAAGACGTCGCCGGGGAAGCGCGCCGTGCGCGTCTCCAGCAGCGCCGCCGCGCCCGCATGGTCGGCGGGCTCGCGGTTCACCGCGCGCGCGATGTCGAGCTGCACGCGCTCGTCGGCGCTGAGCTTGAACGCCATCGCCTCGGCGCGCGCCAGGTGCTCCTCGATCGGCAGGGTGCCGACCAGCCCGTACAGCGCGATCATCAGATGCGGCTGCGGGAAGTCCGGGTCGAGCGTCGCCGCCTCGCCGAAGCTCCGCGCCGCGTCGCCGAGCCGGAACTTCGCCCACGCGTCCATCCCGCGCAGGTACGCCGCGTAGGCCGCGTCCGACGACGCCGCCGAGCGCGGCGCCAGCGGCGGGCGGATCGTCTCCACCGCGGTGCCCGTCCCCGCTCCCGTTCCGCTCGCGGTCGCGCTGGCGGTCCCGCCCGCGCCCGTCGCCGTCGCGGTTCCGGCGCCGGTGGCGGTCCCCGTCCCCGGTGCCGCGCCGCACCCGTCCGCGCCGCCCGACTTCACCGACAGGAACACCAGCCAGCCCACCAGCAGCACCGCGCCCGCGCCGACCAGCCACCCGCTCCGCGCCGGCGCCAGCCGCTGCGTCGCTTGCGGCATCAGGCTCGGCGGCTCGCCCGCGGTGTACGCCGCCGCGCGCCCCGACGGCGTGGACGCCGACGGCGCCGGCAGCGTGCGGTCCAGCCCCGGCGTGGACGGCTCCCCCACGGCCGCGCGCAGCGCCGCCTTCAGCTCGGCCATGCTCTGGTAGCGCTCGCCCGGCGTCTTCGCCATCGCGCGCAGCACCACGCGCTCCAGCGCCGCCGGGATGGCCTTGCCCAGCGGCCGCTCGGTCGGCGCCACCAGCGGCTCGGTCGCGTGCTTCATCGCCACCGAGAGGAGCGACTCGCCCTCGAACGGCCGCACGCCGCACAGCGCCTCGTAGAGGATGGCGCCGAGCGAGTACACGTCGGCGCGCGCGTCCACCGGCCGCCCCATCCCCTGCTCGGGCGCCATGTAGTGCGGCGTGCCCATCACCGCGCCGTCCACGGTCGGCGCCGCGCCGCGCGCCGCGATCGCCCCGCCCATGAGCTTCGCCACGCCGAAGTCGAGCACCTTCACGCCGCCGCCCGCGGTGAGGAACACGTTCGCCGGCTTGAGGTCGCGGTGGACGATCCCCGCCGCGTGCGCCGCGCCGACCGCGCCCGCGACGTCGATGCCGATGCGCGCCGCGTCCGCCGGCGCCAGCGGCCCGCGCGCCAGCACCTCGGCCAGCGACTCCCCCTGCAGCAACTCCATCACGTAGTAGGCGTCGCCCTCCTCGGTCTTGCCGAGGTCGAACACCTCCACGATGCCCGGATGCCGGATCGCGCTCGCCGCCCGCGCCTCGTCGAGGAAGCGCGCGATCGCGTCCGCGTCGCCGGCGCGCGCCTGCACCAGCACCTTCACCGCCGCGACACGCCCGAGCTCCGGATGTTTCGCTCGATACACGACGCCCATCCCGCCGCGCCCGAGCTCACCCTCGGCGACGTAGTTTCCGAATCGCCGCGCCACGCCGCGAGTATCGCACGCCCCCGGAGAGTTTGACCCTCTCCGACGCTCCTAGTACGCTTTCGCGGGGGTGGGAGACCGCTCAGAATGTCGACCCGACTCGGGGAGCTGCTGGTTCGCGAGAACCTGATCACGCTCGCCCAGCTCAAGCAGGCGCAGGAGGACGCGAAGAAGAACGGCGAGCGCCTCGGCTATGCGCTCACGAAGCTCGGCTATCTCGACGCCACCGCGCTCACCGACTTTCTCTCCAAGCAGTACGGCGTCCCGTCGATCAACCTCTCCGACTTCGAGGTGGACCCCGACGTCATCAAGCTCGTGCCGCGCGAGATCGCCGAGAAGCACGTCGTGCTGCCGATCAACCGCGCCGGCTCGTCGCTCATCGTCGCGATGAGCGACCCGACGAACATCTTCGCGATCGACGATCTCAAGTTCCTCACGAACTACAACGTCGAGCCGGTCGTCGCCTCGGAGGCGTCGATCCGCGAGGCGATCGAGCGCTGGTACGCGCCGCAGGTCTCCTACGACGAGGTGATGGAGGGCTTCGACGAGACCGAGATCAACTTCGGTTACGACGAGGAGGAGGTCGACATCGTCGACCTCGAGAAGTCGGCGGGCGAGGCGCCGGTCATCAAGCTGTGCAACCTCATCCTCGTGAACGCGATGAAGCGCGGCGCATCCGACATCCACGTGGAGCCCTACGAGAAGCTGCTGCGCATCCGCTACCGCGTCGACGGCGTGCTCTACGAGGAGATGCGCCCGCCGCTGAAGCTGAAGAACCCGATCATCTCGCGTCTCAAGATCATGGCGGCGCTCGACATCGCCGAGCGCCGTCTGCCGCAGGACGGCCGCATCAAGCTGAAGCTGGGCAAGGGTCGCGAGATGGACTTCCGCGTGTCGGTACTGCCGACGCTGTACGGCGAGAAGGTCGTCATGCGGCTGCTCGACCGCTCGAACCTCCAGCTCGACATGAAGAAGCTCGGGTTCGAGTCGAAGCAGCTCGAAGACTTCCAGCACTCCATTCACCAGCCGTACGGCATGTGCCTGGTGACCGGCCCGACCGGCTCGGGCAAGACGACCACGCTGTACTCGGCGCTGCAGGAGCTCAACAAGATCTCCGAGAACATCAGCACCGCCGAGGATCCGGTCGAGTACAACTTGCACGGCATCAACCAGGTGCAGATGCACGACGAGATCGGGCTGAACTTCGCCACCTCGCTGCGCGCGTTCCTTCGCCAGGATCCCGACATCATCATGGTCGGCGAGATCCGCGACTTCGAGACCGCGGAGATCGCGGTGAAGGCCGCGCTCACCGGCCACATGGTGCTCTCCACGCTGCACACGAACGACGCGCCCTCGACGATCAACCGCCTCCTCAACATGGGCGTGGAGCCGTTCCTGGTGACGGCGTCGGTGAACCTCATCGTCGCCCAGCGCCTCGCCCGCAAGGTCTGCCCGGAGTGCAAGCAGCGCGTCGACATCCCCAAGGAGGCGCTGCTCGAAGCGGGCATGCGCGAGGACCAGGTCGGCAGCGTCACCGCGTTCAAGGGCCCCGGCTGCCGGAACTGCTCGCAGACCGGCTACAAGGGCCGCATCGCGCTCTACGAGGTGATGCCGCTGAAGGACGAGCTGAAGGAGCTGGTGCTGACCGGCGCGTCGGCGAGCGAGCTCAAGAACGAGTCCATTCGGCTCGGCATGCGCACGCTGCGCATGTCGGGGCTGTCGAAGCTGCAAGAAGGGATCACGACGCTCGAGGAGGTGCTGCGTTGCACGATGAACGACTGAGTCGAGCCGGGAGATAAATGCCGCCCAGCGTCCACAACCTCCTCAAGGCCATGGTGGAGCTCGGCGCCTCCGACCTTCACGTCACGTCGGGGTCGCCTCCCATCCTCCGCATCGACGGCAAGCTCACCCCGCTCGACGAGCCGCCGCTCTCGCCCCAGGACACGAAGAACATCTGCTACACGCTCCTCTCCGACGCGCAGAAACAGCGCTTCGAGGCGGAGAGCGAGCTCGACCTCTCGTTCGGCGTGAAGGGGCTGTCGCGCTTCCGCGCGAACATCTACGTGCAGCGCGGCGCGGTGACGGGCGCGTTCCGCCAGATTCCCTTCAAGATCCTCTCGTTCCAGGACCTGGGGCTGCCGCCGATCGTCGAGGAGATCAGCGCGAAGCCGCGCGGGCTGGTGCTCGTCACCGGGCCGACCGGCTCGGGGAAGTCCACGACGCTCGCGTCCATCATCGACAAGATCAACTCCGAGCGTTACGAGCACATCCTCACCATCGAGGATCCGATCGAGTACCTGCACCCGCACAAGAACTGCATCGTCAACCAGCGCGAGGTGAAGTCCGACACCGAGTCCTTCAAGAAGGCGCTGAAGTACGCCCTGCGCCAGGACCCCGACGTGGTGCTGATCGGCGAGATGCGCGACCTGGAGACGATCGAGGCCGCGCTGACGATCGCCGAGACCGGGCACCTGGCGTTCGCGACGCTGCACACGAACTCGTGCGTGCAGACGATCAACCGCATCATCGACGTGTTCCCCGCGCACCAGCAGCCGCAGGTCCGCGCCCAGCTGTCGTTCGTGCTGGAGGGGATCCTCTGCCAGAACCTGCTGCCGAAGGCCGCCGGCAAGGGGCGGGCGCTGGCGCTCGAGATCATGGTTCCCACGCCGGCCATCCGGAACCTCATCCGCGAGGACAAGATCCACCAGCTCTACTCGGCGATGCAGACGGGCCAGGCGGCGACTGGGATGCAGACGTTCAACCAGTCGCTGGCGAGCCTGGCCTCGCGGCGCATCATCTCGGTGCCGGAGGCGTTCTCGCGCTCCAGCGACCAGGACGAGCTGCGCAACATGCTCGTGGGGATGGGAGTCAACGTGCCGGCCGAGTTCGGCGGCAGCCCCGGCCAGCCGGTGGGCAAGACGGCGCGGCGGTGAGAGGAAGCTGACGCATGGCGACCTTCGCGTGGGAAGCAAAGACGAGAGGCGGTGAGACCCGTCGCGGCGAGATGGACGCCGACAACGCCGACACGGTCGTGACGCGGCTGCGCACGCAGCAGATGTCCGGCGCCAAGGTGAAGAAGAAGGGCGGCGCGTTCGAGATCCAGCTGAAGCTGCCGGAGCTGCCGAAGCTCGGGCGCGGCGTGACGACGGCGGACATCGTCATCTTCACCCGCCAGTTCGCCACGATGATCGACGCCGGGCTCCCGCTGGTGCAGTGCCTCGA
>Ga0075425_100004654_pt1 | contig 14178 bp, 14 predicted proteins | sample SoiMethybrSBSTD4_FD_75300 | JGI IMG/M metagenome (GOLD analysis project Ga0075425, IMG submission 75300) | Bulk soil microbial communities from a Populus tree surrounding site in Tennessee, USA - Soil MetaG P. TD hybrid SBSTD4 | ecosystem: Environmental > Terrestrial > Soil > Tree plantation...
AAAGAAAAAGAAAAAGAAAAAGAAAAAAAGAGCATCCCCGCCACTGTAAGCAAAGTCGGTTCGGGAAGGGCGCTGGTCGTGGCCGACGGATCCACGAGTGCGAAGATCGGCGAAGAGGCAGAAGCCCTCGAGAAACTGCAGGCGTATCACTTCAACCTCGCGCAGTATCGTCGGACCTATGCTTCGGCCTCCGTACTACGCGATCGAGTGGTGGAGCACCTCGACGAAGCTCGAAAGCTACGACAAAGCAAACAATCCCTGCCCACACCATTCGGGCAGTTCGAGGTCAGTCCACGGATCGGTTTTGTCGGTGTGCTTCTCGGTTTGATCGGTGCGCAAATCTACGTACTCGCGGTCGCTGGACGGGCACGGAGAATCGCACGGCGATTCGAGAGCGGGAACACAGGCGTGGCGATCACCGGCCTTCCCGCGCCCGCATGGCTGGCGACGTTTCGCGGTCCCGATCTCACGAAGACTTTTGCGTGGCCGGCCCCTTCGCGGATGCGGCTGGCGCGAAGTGTGGCCGTCCACGTCACATGGCTGATTCTCGCCGGCTATCTGCTACGGGAGATCCTCCGCTGGCACGCCGCCGAAGACATTCTCGTCGCACCCGCGTGGGTGGTATATGGGTTGACGATCGGCGCACTCGTGGCGGGAACCGCCGCGATGATCGCTTACCTCACCGATGTCGGCATATCGCTGCCCGTGATCGCGCTCGATGTCTCACGACGCCAACTCGTCATCGTCTCCGGCATCCTCGCCATCGGGGCACTCGCCGGTTTCATCGCCTTTGCGCGCCGGCGTTCAAAGAAGCGGCGAGGCGTTCCCGCGCACGCCGTCACCATTGCCGACATCGGACAGCACAAGGAACTGGTCGTGAGCCGTCGTACACGAACGGCCCATCACATGTGGGTATGCGAGCACCACCTCCCGGTCGAACAGGAACGAGCGACGTCCGTGTTGCCAACCGATGCCCTTCACGCGCAATGCAGGATCGCGATCCTCACGCGACTCGCTGGCGAAACGTACGTTCTCGATCAAGCGGGAGAGCCCGACGCGGAAAAGACTTTCGAAGAGCAAAAAAAACTGCTTGATCTTGCGATCGGCATCGCGCCGCTGAGCGTGCATCTCTACGACTCTTTCATGAGAAAGGCCTTCCAGGAGGATCGATTTATCGAACCTGCGCGAGCGGCATTAGCCTCCGGAATCAAAGCCGCCGCCCATGAATCGACAGTGGCGCGCGCTCAACTGAATACGGTCCACGAGCGGCAGCGTCAGAAGCGCGCCCAGAAGGTCGTGAAGCGAATGGAAACGTTGCGTTCGCAGCTGGAGGCGAGAAGCACGCGATTCGAAAGGAACATCGCGAAAGCGCTAGCGGAGAAGCAGCGGCGACAGGAGAACGAGAAGAAACGGAGCCTGAATCCGAGGGTGGACAGGCTGGTACCATCCGCGTAGGCCGGTTATGTCTCTGGGAGACTGCGGTTAGGCTGGCATTCGCCAGCCTTCCGCGAGCGGGTTCGAATCCCGGCCGGCCGGATCCCTTCTCGCCGTCGCGACGCGTGGCGCTCGATTTGCTAACCGTCCCTGAATGGCTGGAGGTCCGCACCGTTGATCGTGGAAAAGAAACATCTCGACAGCTTCACGATTCTCTACGTCGAAGGTCTGATCAAGCTCGGAGAGAGCGCCGAATTCTTCTCCTCCGCGCTCGAGAATGTCCTCAAGAACGAGTCGACGAACGTGATCATCGACTTCACGAAGATCGACTACATCGACTCCACGGGCATCGGTGAACTGGTCGGCTACCTCGGCAAGTTCACGACCCAGAACCGCAAACTGATCCTCGTCAACCCATCGGAGAGGATCCAGAAACTGCTCAAGCTCGCGAAGCTCGACGCGGTGTTCAAGATCTACAACAGCGAGGAAGAGGCGGTGTCGGCGGAAGCGCCGGTCGCGTCTTAAATTGTCATCCTCGAGCCTTACCGATGTCATTCGCGAGCCCTCCCCATGTCATCCCGAGCGAAGTCGAGGGATCTGGGTGGGCGGTGCGGCGAGATCCTCCCAACCTGGATTGAGGCGCTCGATCAACGCGACCTTTTTCGAACGTCTCCACGCCTTGATCTGCTTCTCGCGAGCGATGGCGTCCTCGATCCGCGTGTATTCCTCGCAGTAAACGAGCCGATTGACTCGGTATCGCGACGTGAACGAATCAGGATCCACACCGTCGCGATGCTCAGCAAGCCGGCTGTCCAGCCGTCCGGTCACACCGACGTACAACACGCGATTGATACTGGCGAGGATGTAGACGTGGTAGACCCGCATCGGCGCCGAGGTTACCTCGGCGCGCCACCCACCCGCCCGGATCCCTCGACTTCGCTCGGGATGACAGCGGGGCTCGGGATGACAGTGGGGCTCGGGATGACAGGTGCTATCGTCTTGCAGCATTGAGCGCGCGTCTCACCAGCATCTACCGCGGCGGTCTTCTCGAGTCGTTTCACACCGGCTCGATCGTCGTCGTCGATTCGCGCGGACGTCTTCTCGCCTCTCTCGGCGATCCTGCTCTCACGACCTGCATCCGTTCCGCGGCGAAGCCGTTTCAGGCGATTCCGCTGCTCGAGTACGGCGGCGTCGAGGAGTTCGATCTCACGAGCGAGGAGATCGCGCTGACGTGCGGGTCGCACGGCGGCGAGCCGGTGCACGTCAGCACCGCCGCGGCGCTGCTGCGCAAGGGCGAGCTCGATGAAGAGGACCTCCTCTGCGGCGCGCACATGCCGTACGACGAGAAGGCCGCGGCGGAGCTGCGCGCCACAGGCGAGGAGCCGTCGCCGCTGCACAACAACTGCTCCGGCAAGCACGCGGGGATGCTTCTCGCGACGCAGGTCATGGACGTGCCGAGCGCGAATTACATCGACGCCGATCATCCGCTGCAGACGCTGATGCGATCGACCGTCGCCGACTTCGCCGACCTCGAAGCGGACGACGTTCCGATCGCGATCGACGGCTGCGGCGTGCCGGCCTTCTTCCTCTCGCTCTACCGCTCCGCGTTCGCGTACGCGCGGCTCATGGCCCGATCGGTCGATCGCTACGCCGAAACCGCGGCGACCATCGTCGACGCGATGACCGGCAATCCGCACTTCGTCGCGGGGCAGTGGAGCCTGACCACGCCTCTCATGGAGGCGTTCGAAGGCGAGCTCCTCGCAAAAGAAGGCGCGGAAGGCTTCTATGCGATGGCGCTCTCACCCGAGCTCAACGGCGAATTGACCGGCGCCCTGAGCGTCGCGGATGATGTCGCGATCGGAATCGCGTTGAAGATCAATGACGGCTCGATGGGCCGCGGACGCAATCCCGTAATTCTCCGCGTCCTCGAGCTCCTCGGCCTCGATCCGCTGGCGCGGCCGCAGCTTCAGGAACATCGGCACTGGCCGATCTTCAACGTCGTTGGAAAAACGGTCGGCGAAGTGAAGGCCGAATTCGAATTGGAGATTCTCTGATGATGCGAAACCTGACGATCGTTGCGCTCGTCGCACTCACTGCCTGCCGCACGGTCGGCGTCTCGAAGAACGCCGCCGGTTATGCCGAGGTGGCGGCGCAGATCGCGAACGAAATGATCCTCGACTCGAAGCAGGTGGTGATCCTCGACGTCCGCTCGGCCGACGCGTATCGCGGTCCGAACGGCCACATCGCGGGGGCCATCAGCGCTCCGTTTGAAACGATCGAGAAACAACTTCCGGAGCTGCTCCCCTACCAGGGACAGACCGTGCTGGTGTACGGCGAGACTTCGACTGACGGCTCCATCGCGGCGAAGCTCCTCTCGGTGGCCGGATTCCGCAACATCGTCCACGTCAACGGCGGCATGCAGGACTGGATTGCGCACGGCTATCGGACTGTTAACGCCGCGCAGTAGCTGCACAGCGAAACCGACATGAAAAGAACTGTTCTTCTCCTCACGACGCTCTTCCTCTGTTCAACCGCGTACGCCCAGCAGGCTGATCCGCTCGCGCCGCTCAAGTCCTGGGCGGCGAAGATGCTCCCTCGCTGCCAGGGCCAGACCATCACCCTCGAGCGCATTCCCGATCCGGTGCCGGCGAACTTCGCGGTCTACGGCACGACGCTGCGCTCGACCGACGAGTATTGCGGCGCGCGCAAGTTCCTGATGTACTCGCCGAAGTCGCAGCAGCTCCTCATGGGCCAGATCGTTCCGCTGCCGGTCGATGCGCGTCCGGCGAACGTCCGGCTCGCCGAGGAGACCTCGAAGCTGTTGACGGCGAACATCACCGCGACGGTCGCGCCATTCGCGCTGCCCGACGGTCTGAAAGCGGTGACGCTGACGAAGCAGACGGCGTTCGGTCCGTTCAACTACCACGGCTACCTCGACGCCACCGAACACTTCCTCATCGTCGGCGTGCGCGGCAATCTCTCCGTCGATCCCGCGAAGACGCTGCTCGAAGCGGTCAACGCGGCGGGTGCGGTCCGGCGCGGCAAGACGGACTCGAAGGTCGAGATCCTCGAGCTCTCCGATTTCCAGTGCCCGACCTGCGGCAAGGCGCACCTGAAGATCGAGCCGATCATTCGCGCGAACGTCGGAAAGATCAGTTACGGACGTCTCGACCTTCCGCTGTTCGAGCACCACCCGTGGGCGGTCTCCGCGGCGATGGGTGGCCACGCGATTCAGAAAGTCGCGCCGAACAAGTACTGGGACTACGTCGACTACGTCTTCCGCAATCAGGAACAGATCGAGAAGATGAAGTTCGATGACGTGCTGAAGGGATTCGTCGAGGACAACGACATCGACTGGAAGGCCATCGAGCCGCTGTACAAGTCGCAGAACGAGCGCAACGCGCTTCTCGAACAGGTCAGCCGCGCGTTCGACATCGGCATCAACTCGACGCCGACCTTCATCATCAACGGCCAGATCATGGGCTTCGGCCCCGACGGCTCCTTCACCATCGATGCGATCAACAACGCAATCGCGAAGGTGGGAGGCAAGCCGATGAAGGTCACGACGACGACGACGCCTCCTGCGAAACCGAAACCGGCGACGAAGAAAAAGTAACCGGGCATGGGGCATGGGGCATGAGGTATGGGTGCTCCGCTATGCGAGGATCATCGTGAAGCGGAGCACTCATGCCTCATGCCTCATGCCCCATGCCTCATACCTTTTTTTACAGCCCGAACGAGATCTTCGCCGAGTACACGCGCTCGTCCGCCTGCGTTGCTTCGATCACGATCTTCGGGACGAGGAGCGACAGGCGGACGCCGACGGTCACGCGGTTCATGTCCACCTGATCGTGCAGGGTGCGCGATGCTGTTCCGACGGTTGAGATCGTGCCGCTCGAGTCGACGCGCATGCGGCCGATCGCTGCGTACGGCGTGACCGGTCCGATGCCTTTCGACAGGAAGATCTCCGCGCCGTACGTCTTCGCGTCGAACGCGTCGACGCCGCGCAGCGTCGCGTACGTGCCGCGGAGCGCGAGGGTCGGTTTGATCAGACCGCCGTCGATGATCGGAATGTCGAGGCCCGCGCCCCAGACCTGCACGTCGAGGTCGGGCACCTTCGCGTACGACGCGGAGATCGTGGCCTTGCTGATGCCTTTGCGCACGACGAGCCGCGGCACGACGAGGTAGTCGCCGACGGTCACGTCGGCATTCGTCGCGGCGTTCCAGTAATCGGCGCTCGTGTCGACCTGCAGCGCGGTCGCGGCGACGCCGACGTCGAATCCGAGAAAGCCGGTAGCGCGGGCGGGATCGACGGGAGAGGCGTAGATGCCCTGCCCGACGAGACGCGAGAACGTTTCGAACTGCTGCTGCGTCGTCGTTGGATCGAACTCGATCTGCGCGCTGAGCGGCAGCGCCGCGAAGAGAATCAGAAGAGCTGCGAAATGAAGTCGTTGCTTTGCAGAAACCCCGCGGGCGTGAAGGCCACGCGCCCGTTCACTCGCTGCAGCCATCCGTCCCGCAAACCACGATCGCTCCATTCGATACCCTCCTGACCCGTCATGCGGACGAGGTCTTCATAGTCTATGCCCCGCGTCTGGCGCAGCCCGAGGAAGATGCGCTCGCGGCGCGACTCCGTTTCGCCAAGCGTCTCGCGAAAGTCGGTGGCGTCCGGCGACTTTTCAATGTAGCGATGGATGTCGCGCGTGTTCGCGAAGCGCTCGCCGCCGAGAAATGAGTGCGCGCCGAGGCCGAAACCGAAGTACGGCTCGCGCTTCCAGTAACGAAGATTGTGCAGGCACTCCTCGCCATCGCGTGCAAAGTTGCTGATTTCGTACTGATGCAGTCCGGCGCGTTCGAGACGTTCGATCGCGTCGAGGTACGCGTCGGCGACGAGGTCGTCGTCCGGAATCGACACGCGGCCGCGGTCCACCTGCACCGCGAGCGGCGTGCGCTCCTCGAGATCGAGCATGTACAGCGACAGATGTCCCGCGTCGAGACTCACCGCCGTTTCGAGCGTTTCAATGAACGACTCGCGCGTCTGCTGCGGAAGGCCGAGGATGAGATCGAGATTCGTGCGGACGCCGCTGGTGGCGGCGAGGCGGACGGCCTCGATCGCGCGATCGCGTCCGTGAATGCGGCCGATCGCCGTGAGCTCGTCGTCGTGGAAGGACTGCACGCCGATCGACACGCGATTGACGCCCATCGCACGCCAGGCCTCGAGCGCCTCGGTCGTCACGTCCTCCGGATTCGCTTCGATCGAGAACTCGGCGTTCGGCGCGATGTCGAGGTGATCGACGATCGTTTGCAGAAGGTCGAGAGAGGTTCGGGATGGCGTGCCGCCGCCGAAGTAGACGGTGTCGAAACCGTTGGTCCGTTGGTCCGTTGGTCGGTTGGTCCGTTGGTCGATCTCGCGGATCAGCGCGTCGACGTAGGCCTTCTGCTGGGAGATGTCCGTGCTGATGGCGAACGGGCAGTAGGTGCAGTGCACGCGGCAGAACGGCAGATGCACGTAAACACTGACGGACACCCGACCTTTATAATCGCAATCCGATGTCCGAACTCGCAGAGCCGACGACGCCTCGCCGCCGCACTCGCCTTCTCTGGACTCTCCTCGGCGCCATGGTCCTGGTCGGGCTGCTGCCTCTCGTCGTTTCGGGCGTCTTCCTGACCGGCATCAACAAGGAGTCGCTGGAGACGCTCGAGAAGAAGTACCTCACGCGCTCCGCGGTCAGCGTCGCGAGCGACATCGACAACCTCCTCGCGAGCAATCGCCAGCAGCTCACGCAGATCGCGAACAGCTTCCGGGTCATGGGACACACGCTCCCGCCCGGAACCGATCCATACATCTACGTCGCGCAGACGAAGTGGATCGCCGATTACATGAGCGGCGAGAACGACCTCCTCGCGCTGCGCGTCGTCAATCCCGCGGGCCAGGGGGCGCAGGCGATTCCCGCGAACCTCGATCCGGCCGTGATTCAGGAGATGGAGATCGCCCGTCAGGTCGCGCTGAAGGGCGCGGTCTCGACCGGCCGCATCCAGCCGCTCGCGGAGCTCAATCAGCCCGCGGTCGTGCTCGCGGTGCCGGTCATCGACGACGGGAAAGTCGTCGGCGCGGTGGTCGGCCTCGTCGGACTGCATCGCATCGTCGAGCGCATCCGCGAGGAAGGGAAAAACGACGTCGCCGCATTCGTCGTCGATCGCGACGGCCACGTGCTCATTCACAGCGAGCCGTCGGTCGACGTCCAGCATCCGAATTTCTCGAACCTGAAAATCGTGCAGGACTTCGCGCGCGGTCCGCAGCGCGTCGTCGAGTCCTACCCAGCTCCGGTCGGCGGCCGCACCGTCCAGGTCCTCGGCACCGTCGCGCCCGCGGCGGCGAACGTCGGCGTCGTCGTGCAGAAGCCGAGGGAGAAAGCGCTCGCGTCGGTGAGCCGGATGATTCGCGCGACGGTCTTCTGGAGCTCGATCGCGCTCGCGCTGGCCATCGCCGCCGCGATCGCGTTCGCATCGGGCATCGCCCGTCCGATTCGCATGCTCGCCGATCGCACGCGCGAGATCGCGAACGGCAACTATCAGCAGCGCGTCGACGTGAAGACGCGCAACGAGATCGGCGAGCTGGCCGAGACGTTCAACGACATGTCGACGTCGATCGAGCAGGCCGTCGATCAGCTGAAGAAGGCGGCGCACGAGAACCACCTGCTGTTCATCAACTCGGTGCGCATGCTCGCGGCGGCGATCGACGCGAAGGATCCGTACACGCGCGGCCATTCGGAGCGCGTCGCGCGCTACTCGATCGGCATCGGCAAGCACCTGAGTCTCTCCGATCGCGACATGCGAAGCCTGCGCATCAGCGCTCTTCTGCACGACGTCGGCAAGATCGGCATCGACGATCGCATTCTTCGCAAACCGGGCGCGCTGTCCGACGACGAGTTCGAAGTGATGAAGCAGCATCCGGCGAAGGGCGCCGCGATCATGAGCGGCGTCGCGCAGCTCATCGACATCATCCCGGGCATGAAGTACCACCACGAAAAGTGGGGCGGCGGCGGTTATCCCGACGGCCTCGAGGGCGAGCAGATCCCGATGCAGGCCCGCATCGTCGCCATCGCGGACACCTTCGACGCGATGACGACGAATCGCCCCTACCAGAAGGCGATGGAGCTCAACTACGTCGTGGAAAAGATCAAGAGCTTCGCCGGGACGCGCTTCGATCCGCGCGTGGTCGATGCGTTCGTGAACGGCGTGAAGCGCGGCGACATCGCTCTCGACGAACAAGTGCGAGGGGCCGCCTGACCGCGCTCATCCTCGCGGTCCTGTTCGCGAGTCAGACCGCGTGTGACCGCAGCGTGTACTACATCATGCAGGGCCGCTACGACGCGGCCCTCAAGCAGCTCGAGGGTGCGAAGAGCGGCGGCGCCGCACCGGCCGACGTCGAGAATCTGAAGGGACTCGCACATCTCCTTGCCGGCGACGCGAGTGCGGCGCTTGCGAATTTCGATCGCGCTCTGCCTCTGCCGGAAGCACGTTTGAACCGCGCGATCGCACTCCTGCGACTCGGGCAAAATGCGAAGGCCGCGGCAGAGCTCGAGAAGATCGCGAACGACGAGCACTCCCCGCTGCGCGCCACGGCCTCCTATCACCAGGGCATCGCCCTCGATCGCCTCGGCCGCGGCGCGGAGGCGGAGGCGGCGCTGAATCGCGCGCTCGCGCTCGATCCGTCGCTCGATGCGGCGCTGCTCTACGCCGGATTTCTGCGCGAGCGGCGCGGCGACATGCAGGCCGCCGGACGCGCGTACTTCGACTACCTGAAGAAACATCCCGACTCGATCATCGCGAAACTGCGATTCGGAATCACCGCGCATCTCGCCGGACGGATCGACGTCGCGAAGACGTACCTGCAGCAGGTCATCGACGCCGCGCCGCAGTCGCCCGAGGCGGCGGAGGCACGGAAGTTTCTGGTGATGTGGGAGTGATGCCGTGTTCCGCTTGATCCTCGACGAGCTTCTCGCGACGACCGGCGGCGCGATGGCCGCGATCTTCGTCGACTGGGAGGGCGAGACGGTGGAGCTGGTGTGCGATCGCGATCTGAACGATCACGATCTGCGCATCGTCGGCGCGTACCAGAGCATCTACCTCACCCGCCTGCGCGAGCTCTGCGAGCGCATCGGCGCCGGCGAGCCGCTTCGCTTCAAGATCGAGTTTGCGGAAGCGAAGCTCCTCAGCTACGACCTCAAGGACGGCTACTTCGCCGTGCTCCTGCTCGAAGCGAGCGCGAACGAAGGCCTCGCGTGGAGACGCCTTGCGCGGTGCAGGGAGCGGTTGCTCGCGGAGATGTAGGCAGCAGTCTCACAGTCGCACAGTCTTACGGTCTCAAAGCCCCTGTGCGACTGTGCGACTGTGCGACTCTGAGACTACGGAAAATCGATCTCGATGCTGCCGGAGAGATTCTCGCTGCACGGCGGCTCGCCGTAGCGGCCGCAGATCGGCAGGCGGCGGTGATGGATGTTGCCGCTCGCGGTCACGTGCGCGCAGAACCAGCCGAACGCCTGATAACCGTACAGCCCCGTGCTGCAGTACCCGCCGGTGCTGCCGATCGTGCAATAGGCGCTCGTGTTGAAGCCGGTTGCCTCGCTCGACTGATCGACGGAGATCCAGCCGTCGTAGTAGTCGTTTTCGGGCGTGTAGCCGGCCGTCTGCACGAGATACAGCACACCGTTCGGCGAGATGTCGTCGACGACGCGCCGCGCGGAGATGTAGCTGCCGTCATAGAAATTGACGTAGTACGTCACGTCGGAGTCCTCGACGTTCGAGCGCGCGACGAAGCGGCCATCGGCGGTCTTCGCCAGCGTGCCCGGCACGCTCCGGTCACGAAGGACGAACGGAATCGACGGCATCATTCCGTGCGTCAGGGCCACCGTCCTGCGCGCACTCGTGAATCGCTCCTCCGGCGCGTTCGCAAACGGCAGCAGGCTGCCATCGGCGGCGTGGATCGTGATCCCGACCGGAAGCGGCGTGCCGTCAGGCACGAGCGCAGTTCCGCTGTCGCGATCGACGACGATGATCACCAACTGCCGATTGGCGGCCAGCGCCGCGGTTGCGAGAAAGAGACATGCGAGAACCAGCAGGATGAGAGAGAGGGAACGCTTCATCCGAAACCTCCTTTGGTCATTTCAGGAGGATGGATTTACTTGCCACATTAAGTATGTGACGACTGCCACACGCGCGTGTGCTCAGTCCAGCGCTTCCAGGCTCGACAGAATCCCCTCGATGCGGTCGCGGATCTCGCCGCGCTCCTTCGCGAACTTCTCGTGCTCGCCCTGCACGGCTTCGAGCTCCTCGACGCGTGCGCGCAGCTCGTCGCGCTCGCGGCGCAGCTCCTGGATCGTCGCCACGGCGCGCTCGACGCGCTCGCTCAGGCGATCGAGGATCTCCGCCTCTTCGGTTCCGGCGAGCGCCAGCTGATTCTCATCACGATTCTTTTTCACATGTCCTCACGAAAGTAGTTTGACCGGCAGCAGTTCCGCGACGCGCGCGGCGAGCTGCGAATGGGCCTGCGAGATCTCGTCCTGCGTCAGCGAACGGTCGAAGGCCTGATACCACATGCCGAGGGTCGTCTTCACGGTCTCCTCGCCCTGCGGCTCGTAGCGATCGCGCAGACCGACCTCGTGCAGATGCGGAACGTTCAGCGAACGAATGGTCTCGATGACGCGCTGATATGCGAGATCGCGTCCATGCGTCATCGCCAGAATCATCGGCACGCCGGGATAACGCGCGACCGGCGCCATCTTCCAGTCGGTCGTGGAGTCGAGCAGCGCCTGCACGTCGATCTCCGCCGCGGCGACGTCGCCCTTGAGGTCGAAGCGCTGCAGCACCGGCGCGGCGAGAAAGCCGAGGCTCGCGATCGTGCGGTCGCCGTTCGTCGCGACCGCGCGTTTGCCGGGACGCAGCCACGACTGCGCGCTCGCTGCAAAGGCCAGCGGCACGTGGAAGCGCGACGCGACCTGCTCGACGATGCCCTTGACGTCGAAGAAATCGACCGGACGTTTGGCATCGCCCCAGTGCGATCCGATCGCGCCGTACATCACGATGCCGACGCGATGCTTCTCGCGCACGCCCGGCTCGTCGCGGTGATACGTGCGCCCGACTTCGAACAGCGCGCCGTCGCGCGTGCCGTACGAGCGGTTGTACGCCGCGGTCTCGAGCAGACCGGGAATGATCGAGAGCCGCATCGCGGCGATGTTCTCGCTCAGCGCGTTCGTGATCGTTAGCGGCGTCTCCTCCGAGAACATCCCGTTGTACTCCGGGTGAATGAACGAGTAGTTCACCGCCTCGGTCAGTCCGCTTCCGACGAGCGCGCGGCGGATGACATCCTCCGCGTCGCCGATGACGTACGGACGCGTGTCGCCAGTCGTCAGGCGCGGCAGCGAGGCGGGGATGTTGTTGTAACCGAAGAAGCGGAGGACCTCTTCGATGAGATCCATCTCTTCGAAGATGTCGCCGCGATAGGTCGGCACGACGATGTCGAGGTCTTCACCGACAGGCGTCGCACCGAAGCCGAGGCGTCGGAAGAGCTCGAGCGCGTAGGCGATGCCGACGACGCCTTCCGATGCGAGTGCGAGACGCGCCGCGCGCAGACGAATCGTCTTCGGCGGCGTGTCGACGGCGACGACGTCGATCAGATCGCCGTCGCGCGTGCCGCCCGCGCTCTCGAGGATCATCGCCGCTGCGAGCTCGATGCTCGACGGACCGTCGTTCGGATCCGCGCCGCGCTCGAAGCGATACGACGCGTCGGTCTTGAGGCCGAGGCGGCGCGCGGTGCGGCGAATGACCGACGGCGTGAACCACGCGCATTCGAGCAGGAGGTTCTTCGTCGCGTCGGTGATCTCGCTCTCGAAGCCGCCCATGACGCCGCCGAGGCCGACGGGATGCTTCGCGTCGGCGATGACGACCGTCGCGGGATCGATCGCGCGCAGCTCGTTGTCGAGCGTGCGCATCTTCTCGCCCGCTTTGCCCTCGCGGACGATGATCGTCGCGCCGGCGAGCTTGTCGAGATCGTAGGCGTGCATCGGATGTCCGGCTGCGAGCATCACGTAGTTCGTGACGTCGACGACGTTGTTGATCGGACGCAACCCCACGGCCTCCAGGCGGCGCTGAATCTTCTCGGATGAAGGCTTGATCGCGACGCCGCGGATCACGAGACCGCTGAAGCGGCGGCACATCTCGGGCGCGTCGATGCGAATCGTGACGGGACCTGTCGCGCTGACGCGTGCAGGTGCCGCGGGCATGTTGCGCGTCTCCCGCCCCAGCGTCGCCGCGAGCTCGCGCGCCATCCCGATGTGTGACATCGCATCGACGCGATTGGTCGTGATCTCGAGGTCGTAGACCGTGTCGTCGCCGTGACGATCCATCGACTCGACCGCATGCCCGATCGCGGTGAACCGCTCCGCGAGCTCGTCGTCGGAGAGTCCGGAGAGGTCGATGTAATCGCTGAGCCAGTCACGGGAGAGCTTCATGGGAGGCGGATTCTAGCGGAACGATGAACGATGAGAGATGAGCGATGAACGCAGAAGCGCAGTGGTTACCGGCGGAGCGTAGACTTTGTCGAACCGCCATGATCGAAAAGCAGCTGAACGTTTTCGCGCTAGCCTTCATTGGCGTGGTGTTCGCGTTGTTTCTGACGGTGTTCAGCACAGCCGCGACTGTCTGCGACTTCCGCCTGCGTCCGCACGTCCCGTTTGTGAGAACCGCCGTCCTGCTCCACGGATCCGAGCGTGATCTCGAGATCACGATCCTGCGGAACCGAGAGGTGTTCGTCGGCCGGATGCTCGTTCCAACCCCTCAGTTGCAGACGCAGCTGGTCGGCATCCTGGAGCAGACCGGCGAACGTTCCGTCGTCGTATCCGCCGATGGGTCGGTGCCCTTCGATGTCGTGCGACAGGTGCTGCAGGCGACGCGCGATGCCGGTTTCACGGAAGTATCGCTGGTGACGTTCCGCGGAACGATCCTGGGCGCGTACGAGCGCGGCGCCAGACTCTAGACCTCGCTCATCGCTCATCGTTCATCGTTGAAGCGAACGCGGCTCAGCACGCCTTCCGCCGCGTCGTGCGGGTTGTTGCGCTTGCGGAGGACGTCCTCGAGGAGGTCCTCGTACTGCTCGCGCGGGATCGTGCCGCCGATGAGGCGCTCCATGAACTTTTCCTTCAGCTGGGTCTCGATGCGGATGCGCACGCGCTCGCGGCTGCGGCGATCGAGCTCGCCCGACCGGGCCAGGTATTCGAAATGCTTCTCGATCGCGGCGTCGAGCTCTTCGATGCCCTGGGATTTCGACGCGACCGTCTTCACGATCGGCGGCACCCAGTCGCCGTGCTCTTCGACGAGCGACATCATCATCGTCACTTCGGTCACGGTCTTGTCCGCGCCGGGGCGATCGGCTTTGTTCACGACGAAGATGTCGCCGATCTCCATGATCCCGGCCTTGATCGCCTGAATGTCGTCGCCCATGCCCGGCACGAGGATCACGAGATTCGTCTGCACCGTGCGCACGACTTCGACCTCGTCCTGTCCGACGCCGACCGTTTCGACGAGGACGACGTCGAAGCCCGCCGCGTCGAGGATGTCGACGACGTCATTCGTCGCCTTCGCCAGTCCGCCGAGGAATCCGCGGGTGGCCATCGAGCGAATGAAGACGCCGCGATCGGTGTAGAGCTCGGCCATGCGAATGCGATCGCCGAGAATCGCGCCGCCGGT
>Ga0075425_100004655_pt1 | contig 14178 bp, 13 predicted proteins | sample SoiMethybrSBSTD4_FD_75300 | JGI IMG/M metagenome (GOLD analysis project Ga0075425, IMG submission 75300) | Bulk soil microbial communities from a Populus tree surrounding site in Tennessee, USA - Soil MetaG P. TD hybrid SBSTD4 | ecosystem: Environmental > Terrestrial > Soil > Tree plantation...
GTCTCCACTGCGCACGCGCGCGACCAGCGCCCCGGTCGTTCCGGTGACCAGTTCCAGCCGCACGTCGGCGTAGGCGCGGTGGTAGCCGGCGAGAATCGGCGGCAGCCGCGTGGCGGCGGTGCTTTCCAGCGAGCCGATGCGCAGGGTGCCGCGCGGGCCGGCGTCCTTGAGCGCGGCCTCCGCCTCGGCGGACAGGCGCAGCAGGCGTTCGGCGTAGCCGAGCAGCAGCTTGCCCTCGGCCGACAGCGCCAGGCGCCGCTTGTGGCGATGGAACAGCGCCGTGCCGAGCTCGCGCTCGAGCTGCTGCACGCGCGTGGTGACGTTCGATTGCACGCGGTGCAGCCGCGCCGCCGCCCGGGTGATGCCGCCGGCTTCGGCCACGGCCTTGAAGATGCGCAGGGCGGCGAGATCCATATCTCGATTAGAGAATGTTTTAATCTTTATTATTCACTTTATCGGATCGACCAGTCAACTTAGACTGGCGGCCATGGGTATCGCCCTCGCCGGGCTCGCCGCGCTGGCCGTCGCCATGGGCATCGGCCGCTTCGCCTTTACGCCGCTGCTGCCGATGATGCAGGCCGACGCCGGCCTGACGCTGGCGCAGGGCGGCTGGCTCGCCTCGGCCAACTATGCCGGCTACCTTGTCGGCGCGCTCACGGCGGCGCGCGCGCCGCTCGGCATTCGCGGCGGCCTCGTGGCGATCGCCGCCGCGACTGCGGCGATGGCGCTGCAGGGATCGTTTGCGCTGTGGATCGTGCTGCGCTTCATCGCCGGCGTGGCGAGCGCCTGGGTACTGGTGCAGGTGTCGGCCTGGTCGCTCGAGCACCTGGCCGCCGCCGGGCGAGTGCGCCTCTCCGGCGTAGTGTTCGCCGGCGTCGGCACGGGCATCGCGGCTGCCGGCCTGCTCTGCCTCGGGCTGATGGCGGCGCGCGCGGGCTCGGGTCTCGCCTGGGTCGCGCTCGGCGCCGCTTCGCTCGCCGCGACCGTGCTGCTGTGGCGCGTGTTCAACGGCACGGGCGCCGCCGCCGCGCCGCGACGGCAGGAGGGCTGGCAACCGCGCTGGTGGTGGCTCGTCATCGCGTACGGCGCCTATGGCTTCGGCTACATCATCCCTGCCACCTTTCTGCCGGCGATGGCGCGCGACCTGGTGGCGGATCCCGCCGTGTTCGGCTGGGCCTGGCCGGTGTTCGGCCTGGCGGCGGTGGCCTCCACCCTGGCGGCGGTGAAGATCCACGACGCCCGCCGCCTCTGGATCGCCGCGCACCTGGTGCTCGCCGCGGGCGTCGTGCTGCCCGTGGCGTTCAGCGGCCTCGGCGGCATCCTGGTCTCCGCGCTGCTGGTCGGCGGTACCTTCACCGTCATCACGCTCGCCGCCATGCGCGACGCCCGGGCCGTCGCCGGCGCGCAGGCGGCGCGGCTGATGGCGGCGCTGACCGCGGCCTTTGCCGCGGGGCAGATCGTCGGCCCGCTGTTCGTCAGCCTGCTGGCGCAGATGCACTGGAGCTTCGAGCGCGGCCTGCTGATCGCCGGCGCAGGGCTCGCGCTTGGCGCCCTTGCCTTCATTCCCGGGAGAGAAAGACCATGATCGATCGCATGCCGCCACTGGCGCAAGAGCAGATGAACGAGGCGCAGCGCAAGGCGGCCGCCGAGCTGACCGCAGGGCCGCGCGGCGGCGTAAAAGGGCCGTTCGTGGCGCTGCTCCGCAGCCCTGAACTGATGGACCGCCTGCAGAAAGTCGGCGAATACCTCCGCTTTCAGGGTGTGCTGGAGAAGCGCGTCTCCGAATTCGTCATGCTGGCGGTGTCGCGGCACTGGACGCAGCAGTTCGAGTGGGCCGTGCACCACCCGCTGGCGCTCGAGGCGGGGATTCCCCCCGCGGTCGTCGAGGCGCTTGCGGATGGGCGCCGGCCAGACGGCATGGCGGAGGACCTGGCCATCGCCTACGATTTCTGCGACGAGCTGCAGCGCAACCGCGGCGTGAGCGACGCCACTTTCCGGCGCGCGGTGGAGCAATTTGGCGAGCAGGGCCTGATCGACCTCCTCGGCGTCGCGGGCTACTTCACGGCCCTGTCGATGGTGATGAACGTCGCCCACACGCCGCGGCCTGCGAACTCGTCCGCGCCGCCGCTGGCGCCGCTCCCCGGCTGAACCCTAAGATGCGGTCTCGGCGTATGGAGACCGCATGAGACGCAGCACCGAGCGCATCCTCACCACGCACGTCGGCAGCCTGATCCGGCCCGCCGACCTGCAGCCTTTCATCCGTGCGCGCCAGTCGGGCCAACCGTACGACACGGCGGCGCATGCCGCGTGCCTCGCGCGCTCGGTGACCGAGGTCGTGAAAAGGCAAAAGCAGGCGGGCGTCGACGTGCCGAGCGACGGCGAGTTCGGCAAGAGCATCAGCTGGTCGCAGTACGCGCTCGAGCGGCTGAGCGGCTTCGAGCGCCGCATGGTCAAGCCGGACGCCAACCCGTTCAAGCGTGGCGCCGACCGCGCGCGCTTCGCCGAGTTCTACGCCGAGCTCGACGCCGCGGACGGCCCGCCGGGCAGCGCCGGCGCCACGGCGCCGCTGTCGGTGTGCACCGGGCCGATCCGCTACACCGGCAGCGACGAGATCCAGCGCGACATCGCGAATTTCAAGTCCGCGCTCGCGGCGGCCGGCGTGGCGGAGGGCTTCCTGCCGGTGGCCGCGCCATCCAGCGTCATCCCCGACCGCAGGAACGAGTACTACAAGACCGAGGAGGAGTGCCTGCGAGCCATCGGCGAGGCGATGCGCGCCGAATACCGGGCGATCGTCGACGCGGGGCTGATGCTGCAGCTGGACGACGCGCGCTTTGCCGTGACCTACGACCGCATGGTGCCGCCGGCGACGATGCAGGACTACCGCCGCTGGCTCGAGCTGCAGGTCGAGATCACCAATGCCGCGCTGGAGGGCATTCCAGAGGAGAAGATCCGCTACCACGTCTGCTGGGGCAGCTGGCCCGGCCCGCACACCACCGACGTGCCGCTCAAGGACGTCGTCGACCTGATCCTGAAGATCCGCGCCGGCGCCTACCTGATCGAGGGCGCCAACCCGCGCCACGAGCACGAGTGGCGCGTCTGGGAGAGCGTCAAGCTGCCGCCGGGAAAGGTGCTGGTGCCGGGGGTCATCAGCCACGCCACCAACGTCGTCGAGCATCCGGAGCTGGTGGCCGAGCGGCTGGTGCGCTTCGGCAAGCTGCTCGGCCGCGAGAACCTGATGGCGGGAACCGACTGCGGCTTCGCCCAGGGGCCGTTCCATCGCCGCGTGCATCCCAGCATCATGTGGGCCAAGCTCGAGGCGCTGGCGGCCGGCGCCGAGCTCGCCAGCCGCCGGTTGTGGCGCTAGAAGCGGGTGGTGAACCCGATGCCGAAGATGGTGCCGTTGGTGATGTAGGGATCGGACGCCACGCGGAACCAGTGGATGCCGAGGTCCAGCGACGTCGATTCCGTGATGAACTGGGCGGCGCCGAAGCCGAACTGGTAGCGCCGGTCGCGTTGCGACGGCGCCGTATGGATGCCGAGGGTGCCGTCGAAGAACCACGAGAAGCTGCCGCGGCGGCCGACGCTGGTGTAGTACTTCGCCCCCAGCCCGAGGTCGGTGTAGCCGAACGAGTCGGAGCTGACGCGCGTGAGGTCGATCTTGCCGACCCATTGCGGCGTGAAGTAATAGCCGTAGCCCAGGTCCAGGATGCTGAAGCTGGAGACGTTGCCCGACTGGTGCATGCGCGTGTAGTTGCCGAACAGCGATACCTCGTTGCGATAACCCTGCGCCATCGCCAGGCTGGCGTTCAGCGCCAGCAGGGCGCCCACCAGCAGTACAAGCTTCCTGATCACGTTCTTCTCCTTGAGCGGATTGACCGGGGGCTCAGTCGGTTCGGATGTTGGCCTCTTTGACCACGCGCCCCCACTTCACGTAGTCGGCCTTGATTCGCTCGACGGTCTGCGCCGGCGGCAGGATCTCCGCGTCGCAGCCCGTGGCGCTGATCTGGTCCATCACCGCCTTGTCGGCGCCGGCTCTGGCGAGCACCTGCATCCATTTCGCCACCACCTCCGGCGGCAGCCCGGCCGGGCCGAGCACGCCGTACCAGGCGGTGGAGTCGAAGCCCTTCAGGCCGAGCTCGTCCATCGTCGGCACGTCGGGAAAGGCCGGCGAGCGCTGCGGCGAGGTCACGGCGAGCGCGCGGATCTTGCCGCTCTTCACCGCGCCGACCGCCGGGCCTAGCGAGGAGAACAGCATCGGGATCTGCCCGCCGAGGAGATCGGTCATCGCCGGCCCGCCGCCCTTGTAGGGCACGTGCAGCAGGTCCGCGCCGGTGACGCTCTTGAAGTACTCGCCCGACAGGTGATGCGGGCCGCCGACGCCGGAAGTGCCATAGCTCCACTTGTTGGGTTCTTTCTTTGAGAGGGCAATCACCTCATCCACGCTGCGAAAGGGCGTTGCCGCGTGCACGACCAGCAGGCTGCCGCTGCCACAGACGTGGCCAAGGTGGGTGAACGATCGGAGGTTGTCGTAGCCGACCTTCGCCAGGTGCGGCGCCACCGTGAGGGGGCCGCTGTCGAAGTAGTAGAGCGTATAGCCGTCGGCCGGCGCCTTGGCCATCACCTCCATCGCGACGCCGCCCGCGTTGCCCGGCCGGTACTCGAATACCAGCGGCTGCCCCAGCAGCGGCTCAAGCGCGCGCGCCAGCGGCCGCGCGCCGGCCTCCGCCGAGCCGCCGGCGGTGTAGCCGATCATCAGGCGGATCGGCCGGTTCGGATAACCCTGCGCGAATGCCGCCGCGGCGACGGCGAGCAGCGATGCAACCGCGAAAATGCGCTTGGACACGGCGTCCTCCTCTTGGGACCGTGCCGCAATTCTAAGTGGTGGAGGCGGCGGGAATCGAACCCGCGTCCGTAAACCCTCCGCAGTCAGGACTACATGCTTAGCCTGGTCCTTTAATGACTTCGCCTTGCGCCCGCCGGCCGGCAGGCTGACGCTCGGCTAGCCGCTTCGACGGATCCCCCGGGCGAAGCGACCACACCCGGAGGAGAGGCTGATGTGAATGACGCTGCACTCCTTTTAGGGAGCCTGGCCCATCAGCAGACCAGTGCAGCGTCTAGCCGGTATTAGGCGGCTAGAGCGAAACGCTCGTCGTTGGCGTTTGTGTGTTTCCAGAATGGATTTACGAGGTGATCTGGTCCTCGGCATGCCCTGCGCTGCTTCGTTGCTCACGTCGAAACCAGGTCGCCCCCGTTTCGATGCCCGTCATTCTACCAACCCTTTAGAACCAGCTTGCCGATCATGGTTCCCGACTCTAGCTTGGCGTGCGCGTCCTGCAGGTTGGCGGCATTGATGGGGGAGAGGGTCTCGCGCAGCGTGCCCTTGAGCTGGCCGGCGTCGAGCTGGCCCGCTACCTGGTTGAGCAGCCGGTGCTGCTCGATCATGTCCGGCGTCTTGAAGCGCGAGCGCGTGAACATCAGCTCCCAGTGCAGCGAGGCGCTCTTGGCGCGCACGGCGTCCATCGCGAGCGGCTTCAGGTTGCCGACGATGGAGACGATGCCGCCCTGCGGCGCGATCAGCTCGCCGATCGCCGCCCAGTGGCCGTCGATGTCGTTGTAGACGGCGATGTAGTCGACGGGCTTGCCGATCTCCGCCTTGAAATCGCGCCCGACGACCTGGTCGGCGCCCATTTCCCTGACCCAGGCGACGGATTCGGGGCGCGAGGCCGTGGCGATCACCTTGAGCCCGGCGCCTTTCGCCAGCTGGATGCCGATCGAGCCCACGCCGCCCGCGCCGCCGATGATCAGCAGGGTTTTTCCGGATTCCACCTTCAGGCGGTCGAAGTAGGCTTCCCAGGCGGTGATGGCGGTGAGCGGAATCGCCGCGGCCTGCGCGAAGTCGAGCGACTTCGGCTTGCGCCCGACGATGCGCTCGTCGACCAGCTGGAATTCGCTGTTGCAGCCGGGCCGCGTGACGTCGCCGGCGTAATAGACCTCGTCGCCCTCGGAAAAAAGGCCGACCTTGTCGCCGACCGCCGCCACGGTGCCGGCGGCGTCCCAGCCGAGGACGCGGGGGTTCGTGTCCGTCTTGGCCGGGTCCATTCTGCGCTTGGTATCGACGGGATTGACCGATATCGCCTCGACCTTCACGAGCAGATCGCGGCCTGCGGGCGAAGGCTTCGGCAGTTCGATGTCGGCCAGGGACGCAATGTCCCTGGTGGTGTGGGCGACGGCTTTCATAGGTGTCGGAGCAGCTCCTCGGGATGGGATATGACGATGTCGGCGTTCCAGCTTTGCGGGCCGCCGTTGTCGACGCCATGGTAGCCGTACTCAACCGCCACCGCGCACATGCCTGCGGCGCGCGCGGCCTGGACATCGCGAAGATCGTCGCCGACGTAAAGAATGTCTTTACACGGAATTCCCAATTTTTCCGCGGCAAGCAGCAACGGCGCCGGATGGGGCTTGAGGTGCGGCGTCGAATCGCCGCAGACGACGCAGGCGGGGCTGAGCTTCAGCGCTTTCACCAGGGCTGCGGTGAAGCGCGTGGCCTTGTTGGTGACGATGCCCCAGGGCACGCGCAGCTTCGCCAGCAGCTCGGGCATGCCGGGGAACAGGCGCGTGTGCACGCAGACGTTCGTCTCGTAGCGGGCGAGAAACGCGTCGCGCAGCGCCGGGAACCCGGCGTCCTCCGGCTTGAGGCCGAAGCCCACCAGCAGCAGGCCGCGCGCACCCATCGAGGCATACGGGCGAACCGTGCCGACCGGCAGTTCATTCAGGTTCTTCTGCAAGCGGAGGAAGTTCAGCGCTGCGGCGAGGTCTGGCGCGGTGTCGGCGAGCGTGCCGTCGAGGTCGAACAGGACCGCCCGGTCAGCGGTCACGGACGCAATGCAGGAGATAGTTGACGCTGCAATCGTCCTCGAGCCGGTAGTGGCGCGTGAGCGGGTTGTACGTCATGCCGGTGAATTCCCTGGGCGCGAGGCCGCTCTCGCGGCACCAGCGCGCGAGCTCGGAGGGCCGGAGGAAGCGCTGGTAGTCGTGCGTCCCTTTTGGCAGCAGGCCGAGCAGGTATTCGGCGCCGATCACCGCGAACAGGTAGGCCTTCGGATTGCGATTGATGGTGGAGAAGAACACCTGGCCGCCGGGCCGCACGAGCCGCGCGCAGGCGGCGACCATGCTTGCGGGCTCCGGCAGGTGCTCGAGCAGTTCCAGGCAGGTTACGACATCGAAGGAGCCTGCTTTTTGCGCGGATAGATCTTCTGCGGAAATGCTCTGGTAGGAAATGGCGAGCTTGCTTTCGTGCAGGTGCAGCTCGGCGACCTTCAGCGCCTTTTCCGACAGGTCGATGCCGGTGACCTCGGCGCCCAGGCGCGCCATGGATTCGGCAAGGATGCCGCCGCCGCAGCCGACGTCGAGCACCTTGCGCCCGGCGAGCGGCGCGCGCGCCGCGATCCAGTCCAGGCGCAGCGGATTGATGTCGTGCAGGGGCTTGAATTCGCCCGCGGGATCCCACCAGCGGTGCGCCAGGCGGCTGAATTTCTCGAGTTCCGCCGGATCGGCATTCATGGACAAAAAACCCCGCCGCAGCGGGGTTTGTTGGCGCGCAGGAAAAGCCCGCTTACTTGCGCGTGCCGATGACTTCGATCTCGGCGCGGCGGTTCTTGGCGCGGCCTTCCTTGGACTGGTTGCTGGCGACGGGCTGCTTCTCGCCCTTGCCCTCGGTGTAGATGCGGTTGCCCTCGGTGGCCTTGGACACCAGGTAGGCCTTGACCGCCTCGGCGCGGCGCACCGACAGCTTCTGGTTGTAGGCATCCGGGCCGATCGAGTCGGTGTGGCCGATGGCGATCACCACTTCGAGGTTGATGCCGCGCATCTTGCCGGAGAGATCGTCGAGCTTGGACTTGCCCTCGGGCGTGATGATCGCCTTGTCGAAGTCGAAGAACACGTCGGCGGCGAAGGTGACTTTCTCGGCGACGGGCTTGGGCTTCGCTGCCGTGGGCGCGGGCGCCGGTGCCGGCTTGGGCGCTGCCACGGGTTGCGGCGCATCGCTCGTGCCCGCGGCCTGCTGGCCCGGGATTCCCGAAGACGCCGTGTCATAAGTTGCGCAGCCGGACGCCAGCGCTGTCACCACCAGCAAGCACCATGCGAATCGAATCATACTGCCCCTCCCTCCTGACGGATTCTGTTTGCGATTCAGGGATCTGCGCGTTCCGAAGCCGCGAGTTTCTGCAGGGAATTCTGCCACATCCCGATTTGGGTGTCCAAGCCGCGGGGCGGGGCTTTCACCAGTTCGCCGCCGCTTACGCGCGGTTCCCCGTCCACCCAGACGTGCGTCACGTGCTCGCGGCCCGCGGCATAAACGAGGTGCGACACCGGCTCGTAGCAGGGGGCGAGCTCGGGCCCGCTCAGGCGCACCGCGGTGAGGTCGGCCGCCTTGCCCGGGACGATCGAGCCGATGCGTGCGTCGAGGCCGAGGGCGCGCGCGCCGCCGAGCGTGGCTGCGCGCAGTGCCGCATGGGCCGGCAGCGCGCGGGCGTCGCGCGCCACCGCCTTGGCGAGCAGCGCTGCGCTGCGCATTTCCTGGAACAGGTCGAGCCGGTTGTTGCTCGCCGCGCCGTCGGTGCCGAGCGCGACATTGACGCCCGCCTCGAGCAGCCGCGCCACCGGCGCGAAGCCGCTCGCCAGCTTGAGGTTGGAGGAGGGGCAGTGGACCACCGAGCATCGCTCGCGGGCCAGCAGCTCGATTTCCTCCGGCAGCAGGTGCACTGCATGCACCGCGATCAGGCCCGGCCCGACCAGGCCGAGGCGGCGCAAGCGCTCGAGCGGCCGCACGCCGTGCTCGGCGAGCGAGCGCTCGATCTCCTCCTGCGTCTCGTGCAGATGGATATGGATCGGCACATCCAGCTCGGCGGCCAGGGTCGAGACCCGCTTGAAGGATGCATCGGCGACCGTGTAGGGCGCGTGCGGCGCGAGGCAGAACGAAGTGCGCGCGTCCTCACGGTAGCGGTCGCGCAGTTGCAGGCCCTTGCGCAGGTAATCCTGGGCGTCCGAGCCGTAGGCCGAGGGATATTCGAACACGATCATGCCGTGCACCGATCGCAGGCCCGCGGCCAGCGCCGCCTCGAGCGCCGCCTCGGGAAAGAAATACATGTCGTTGAAGCAGGTGATCCCGCCGCGCAGCATCTCGGCGCAGGCGAGCGCCGCGCCGTCGCGCACGAAATCCGGCGACACGTGCTGCACCTCGGCCGGCCAGATGTGCTTTTCCAGCCAGGTCATCAGCGGCAGGTCGTCGGCCAGGCCGCGCATCAGCGACATCGCCGCGTGGGTATGGGCGTTGACCAGCCCCGGAATCAGCACATGGTCGGCCAGGTCCAGCGCTTCATGGCCGGGAAAGCGGGCCGGCGCCTCGCGCGTCGGGAGAACCGCCTCGATCTTGCCGTCGCGCAAGGCGACGCTGTGGTGTTCGAGTACCGCGCCCGCCGGCTCGACGGGGACGACCCAGCGCGCGCGAAGGAGGAGCGTCGCTGCCGCTATCTTGGCGTGCCCTGGATTTCGACCACCACCCGGCGGTTGGGCGCCAGGCACTCGATCAGCGCGTTGCGGTCCTTCTGGTCGGGGCAGGACTTCGAGGGCAGCGTCTTGCCGAAGCCGAAGGTCTCGATGCTGTCGGCGCTCGCGCCCTTGGAGACGAGATAGGCCTTGACGGCATTGGCGCGCCGCTCGGACAGCCGCTGGTTGTAGCCCGCGCTGCCGAGCCGGTCGGCGTGGCCGTTGACGTTGACATAGCGGATGCTGGAGAGGTCCCGCAGCTTGCCGAGGACTTCCCGGTCGAGCAGGTCGCGGGCCTGCGGCGAGAGCGTCGCCTTGTTGAAGTCGAACAGCTCGGTGGACGCGATATTGACGATCGCCGGTTTTTTCGGCGCCGCAGCGGCCGGCGCGGGCGCCGGGCGCGGCGCGGGCGCCGCGACGGGTTGCGGCGCGTCGCTCGTGCCTGCGGCCTGCTGGCCCGGAATTCCCGAGGATGCGGTGTCATAGCTCGCGCATCCGGAAAGCGACAGCGCGATGGTGGCGGCCAGCAGTGCGAAATATTTCATTTTCCCCTCCCCGGGTGTTCGAGTTTTCTCCTGCGCAATTTAAGCACGGCGGCGGCGCGCCCGACAAGCCAAATGTGAGGGAAAGCTGCGGTTTTTGCGAGGGAATTCGCAGCCTCGCATGATAAAATTTCGCTCTCCGAATCATGGAATCCTTCGCTAAAGAAACCCTCCCGATCAGCCTCGAGGAGGAGATGCGGCGTTCCTATCTCGATTACGCCATGAGCGTGATCGTGGGGCGGGCACTGCCCGACGTGCGCGACGGCCTGAAGCCGGTCCACCGGCGGGTTTTGTACGCCATGCACGAGTCGAACAACATCTGGAACCGCCCCTACGTCAAGTGCGCGCGCATCGTCGGCGAGGTGCTGGGCAAGTACCACCCGCACGGCGACACCGCCACCTACGAGGCGCTGGTGCGCATGGCGCAGGACTTCTCCATGCGCTACACGCTGGTCGACGGCCAGGGCAATTTCGGCTCGGTGGACGGCGACGCCGCGGCGGCCTACCGCTACACCGAGTGCCGCCTCGACAAGATCGCGAGCGCTCTGCTGGCGGACATCGAGGCCGAGACGGTCGATTTCGTGCCCAATTACGACGGCAAGGAGCAGGAGCCGGTGGTGCTGCCGAGCCGCGTGCCGAACCTGCTGGTCAACGGCTCCTCGGGCATCGCCGTGGGCATGGCGACCAACATCCCGCCGCACAACCTCGCCGAGACGGTGGACGCCTGCCTGCACCTGCTCGCCACGCCGCACTGCTCGGTCGAGGAGCTGATCAAGCTGATGCCGGCGCCGGATTTCCCGACGGCGGGCATCATCTACGGCTTGTCCGGCGTGCACGAGGGCTACCGCAGCGGCCGCGGGCGCGTGGTGATCCGCGCACGCACGCATTTCGAGGAGACCGGCAAGGGCGACCGCCAGGCGGTGATCGTCGACGAGCTGCCCTACCAGGTGAACAAGAAGGCGCTGCTCGAGCGCATCGCCGAGCTGGTCAACGAGAAGAAGCTCGAGGGCGTCTCCGACATCCGCGACGAGTCCGACAAGTCGGGCATGCGCGTGGTGATCGAGCTCAAGCGCGGCGAGCTGCCCGAGGTGGTGCTCAACAACCTCTACAAGCAGACCCAGCTGCAGGACAGCTTCGGCATGAACATGGTGGCGCTGGTCGACGGCCAGCCGCGCGTGCTGACGCTGAAGGACCTGATCGAGTCCTTCATCTCGCACCGGCGCGAGGTGGTGACGCGCCGCACGGTGTTCGAGCTGCGCCAGGCGCGCGCCCGCGGCCACCTGCTGGAAGGCCTGGCGGTGGCGCTGTCCAACGTCGACGCGGTGATCGAGCTGATCAAGAAGGCGCCGACGCCGGCCGACGCGAAGCAGGGACTGATGGGGCGCGCCTGGGGCTCGGACCTGGTGCGCGCGCTGATCGGCAAGGGGCCGGCGGGGCAGTTCCGTCCCGAGGGCCTCGCCGAGCCGTTCGGCCTGAAGGAGGACGGCTACCACCTGTCCGACGAGCAGGCGCAGGCGATCCTCGAGCTGCGGCTGCAGCGCCTCACCGGCCTGGAGCAGGAGAAGATCCGCGGCGAGTACCGCGAGGTGATGGCGAAGATCGCCGACCTGCTCGACATCCTCGCCAAGCCGCCGCGCATCACGGCGATCATCGGCGACGAGCTGCGCGCCATCAAGGCCGAGTTCGGCGACGGGCGCAAGAGCGAGATCGTCACCATGGCCGAGGATCTCACCACCGAGGACCTGATCGTGCCGCAGGACATGGTGGTGACCTTCTCGCACGGCGGCTACGTCAAGTCGCAGCCGCTCGCCGACTACCGCGCGCAGCGCCGCGGCGGCCGCGGCAAGACCGCCACCACCATGAAGGAAGACGATTTCATCGAGCGCCTGTTCGTCGCGCACTCGCACGACTACCTGCTGTGCTTCTCCAGCCGCGGGCGCCTCTACTGGCTCAAGGTCTACGAGGTGCCGGCCGGCAGCCGTTCGAGCCGCGGCAAGCCGATCGTCAACATGTTCCCGCTGGAAGAGGGCGAGAAAGTCACCGCCGTCGTCCCGGTGAAGGAATTCGACCAGAACCATTTCGTCTTCATGGCCACGGCGCAGGGCACGGTGAAGAAGACGCGGCTCGACGAGTTCTCGCGGCCGCGCCCGAGCGGCATCATCGCCGTGGACCTCGACGAGGGCGACTACCTGGTGGGCGTGCAGCTCACCGACGGCAAGTACGACGTGATGCTGTTCTCCTCGGAAGGCAAGGCGGTGCGCTTCGAGGAAGGCGACGTGCGGCCGATGGGCCGGCAGGCGACCGGCGTGCGCGGCATGAAGCTCGGCAAGGACCAGCGCGTGGTGTGCATGCTGGCGGCGCACGACGAATCGAAGTCGGTGCTGACCGCGACCGAGCACGGCTTCGGCAAGCGCACCGCGATTTCCGAGTATCCGCGCCACGGCCGCGGCGGGCAGGGCGTGATCGCCATCCAGACCTCGGAGCGGAACGGCAGCCTGGTCGGCGCAGTGCTGGTCGACGACCACGACGAAGTGATGCTGATCTCCACCGGCGGCGTGCTGATCCGCACCCGCGTGGCGCAGATCCGGGAGATGGGGCGCTCGACCCAGGGCGTGACGCTGATCTCCCTCGACCAGGGCGAGAAGCTCGCCGGCCTGGAGCGCATCGAGGAGCGCGAGATCGAAGGCAACGGCAACGGCAATGGCGGCGGCAACGGCGGAGACGCGGAAGCCGCGCCGGAGGAGCGCGACGCGCCGCCCGGGCCGACGGTCCATTGATGGCGCGCGTCGTCAATTTCAGCGCCGGGCCTGCCATGCTGCCCGCCGAGGTCCTGGCGCGCGCCGGCGACGAGATGCTCGACTGGCACGGCAGCGGCACCTCGGTGATGGAGATGAGCCACCGCGGCAAGGAATTCATGTCGATCGCCGCCGAGGCCGAGGCCGACCTGCGCGGCCTGCTGGGCGTGCCGAAGAACTACAAGGTCCTGTTCCTGCAGGGCGGGGCGACGCTGCAGTTCGCGCAGATCCCGATGAACCTGCTGGGCGGAAAAAGCAAGGCGGACTATGTGGTCACGGGCGAATGGTCGAAGAAGGCGGTGAAGGAGGCGAAAGCCTTCTGCGACGTCGGCATCGCCGCCACGTCCGAAGACCGCAATTTCTCCTACGCGCCAAAGCAATGGAACGTCAGGCCGGATGCGGCCTACGTTCACTATTGCTCCAACGAAACGATTCAGGGCGTTGAATACCACCAAATACCCCACTGCAATTCAACATTGGTGGCGGACGCCTCATCCCATTTCCTCTCGCGGCCGATGGACGTGTCGAAATTCGGCCTGATCTACGCCGGCGCGCAGAAAAACGCCGGGCCCGCGGGCCTCACCTTCGTCATCGTGCGCGACGACCTGATCGGCAAGGCGGCCAAGGGCACGCCGACGGTGATGGACTACAAGCTGCAGGCCGATGCCGACTCGATGCTGAACACGCCGTCGACCTATGCCATCTACATCGCCGGGCTGGTGTTCAAGTGGCTGAAGCAGCTTGGCGGACTTGCGGAGATCGAAAAACGAAACATCGCGAAGGCGAAGATCCTTTACGACGTTCTCGACGCGAGCAAGTTCTTCCACAATCCGGTGGCGAAAGAAGACCGCTCGCGGATGAACGTGCCGTTTACCCTGAAAGAGCCGAAGCTCGATGAAGCGTTCCTGAAGGGGGCGGAGAAGCAGGGCATGGTGCAGCTCAAGGGGCACCGCGCGGTCGGCGGCATGCGCGCCTCGATCTACAACGCCATGCCGCTCGAAGGCGTGCAGCGCCTTGCCGCCTACATGAAGGCATTCGAGGCGCAGCATGGCTAAGGGAAGCAAGTGCGAGATCCTGGTGATCAACGCCATCGCCGCGGTCGGCCTGAAGCGCTTTCCCGCCGAGCGCTATGCCGTGGTGAAGGAAGCGAAGGATCCGCAGGCCATCCTGGTGCGCTCGCAGGACCTGCACAAGTACGCCTTCGGGCCGTCGCTGCGCGCCGTCGGCCGCGCCGGCGCCGGCGTCAACAACATCCCGGTGCCCGCGCTGTCCAGGCGCGGCATCCCGGTGTTCAACGC
>Ga0075425_100004657_pt1 | contig 14178 bp, 14 predicted proteins | sample SoiMethybrSBSTD4_FD_75300 | JGI IMG/M metagenome (GOLD analysis project Ga0075425, IMG submission 75300) | Bulk soil microbial communities from a Populus tree surrounding site in Tennessee, USA - Soil MetaG P. TD hybrid SBSTD4 | ecosystem: Environmental > Terrestrial > Soil > Tree plantation...
CTGATCCTGCTGTTCTTCGGCGCCATGATCGGCGGCCACAAAGGCGTTGCGGACCGCTGACGCGGCCTTATCAACCCAGGAAATAAGAAATATCAGAGCCGGTATTCGCCGGTTATCGGATCGCGGCGAAGCGTCGGCCGATTTTCGGCGTCGGTTATTTTGGCTTTCACGCGCCTCGCCTGCTCGAGCTCTTCATTGATGCGGCGCGCTTCCTTGACCGCCCAGTGCACGACCATGGCGCCGCCCAACGCGACGAGCGACCATTTCACCAGCGGCGAGAGCAAGAACGTCGGCATGAGCAGCTCCGATCGAATATCAACCGACAAAGGGTCAGTTGGGAAGGCGGCATTTTCGGGGCGAATGTGGATTGGCGCAAGTGGCCAGCCAGCGGCACAGAGTCGCCCACATTTATGGCCGGAAACCCAAAAAAGCGCATTAGGCCGAACTAGAGCCCGTACCGCGACCAAAAAGCGCGAATCTCGAGTGCGGAAATAAGATCGTCGGCAAGACCGGGTTTCTGAACGAACGCGTCGACCATATTAACACCTGGCAATCGCCGCCCGAACAGGGAGCGCTCAGCGGAGATGAGCGGCGAGTGGACTTTGTCACCAAAGCGTTGACGCAGGGTCGAACGCAAATCGCCGACACTGTCCGCCAACCCGAGTTCGATCGCCTTCTGTGCGATCCAGAACTCGCCTGAGAACAGATTCTTGTCGGAGCCCTTCAACTTCGACCCACGCCGCTCCTTCACAAGAGCAATAAAGTTCTCGTGAATCTCGTTTTGAATAGCTTTGATGCGCTTCACGTCCTCCGGCTTCTCGGGCAGGAACGGATCGAGCATCGCCTTCCGATCCCCTGATGTGTAAAGCCGTCGCTCGATTCCGACCTTGTTCATGAGCTCGGTGAATCCGAAGGTCGCGCCTACGACACCGATCGACCCGACGATCGAGAACTCATTGCACACGATTTCGTCGGCGGCGCAGGCCAACATGTAGCCTCCAGACGCGCCGACATCCTCGACGAAGGCCAACACCGGTAGTTTTTTCTCGTCGGCGAGCTGCCGGATGCGTCGGAAGATCAGGTGTGATTGCGAGGGAGAGCCACCCGGTGAGTTGATGATCAAGGCCACCGCTTGCGCGCGAGGCGTGGAAAAGGCGCGCTCTAGCGACTTTGCAATCGAGGACAGCAACAACCCGGGTCGCAAAGGCGTCACGACGCCGATAACTCCCGCAAGGCGTACCACCGGCACGACCGGTATGTCGCTGCGGAAGCGCCGCGGGACAAGGCGGGCGGAAAAATCGATCAGGCGCTTGCCGAAAGCGGGCTGGGAGGCATTTTCGCTGGCCATTGCACTGAGATAGGCAGGCACCGGCCCATGAGTCAAAGGCGGATACCCCACCATCATGCGACATTTTGGAACCGGACCCGCGCCGCGTCGTAAAATTTGGGCGATTTGCTCTGAAATGGACCGGCGTTGCCTGTTTTTTAACTTTGGAATGCTTTTTGCAAGTTATCAGGCGCCGGCACTTTTAAAGAGGCGGATCGATGGATCCCAAGATCACACTCCTGTTCATGTTGATCGGCAGCATTATTGGACTTTCGCGCCTGAACGACACGAGCTTGGACCGAGTGCGACGTCAGTTCGCAGGTCGGCAGTGGCGTGAATTTATGCCCAAACGGCGCAAGGTTTAGGCAACCCCCGCTCAGGCATCGGCAATCGTAAGAGTCTTTCCGTTGCGCAGCACGGCTTCGGCAGCCGGCGTTGGCTGAGCGTTCTCGTCATTGAGCGCGAGGGCCGGACAGTCCTTGCGCGGGCCGTCGGCGCCCTTCACCGCTCGCACCAGCACGCGGATAGCGGGCGCCTCGGCGCGCGGCAGCACCGGCAGAACGGCTGTATCTCCGAATGAAGTTGCGAGCGCGCCGAGAACCTCGTCCAATCCATCGGCGCGCCAGATGAGCGTCAGGACACCACGCGATCTCAAAAGCCGCGCGGCGGTGTCGACCCAGCGGCCGAGGAGCCCGGGCGCGCCGATATGCGCCAGACGACGGCGTGGATCGGGCGAGACATTTTGCCGGCGCGCGTCGTGAAAGGGCGGGTTCATCAAGACACGATCTGCGCTTTCGGAAGTCAGCCCACCGCCATCAAGCGCCCTCGAGCTTTCCACGTCGGCCGCGAGTGCCCGGACTCGGCCGTCGAGTTGATTGAGCCGCGCATTGTACGCCGCATGCGCGCACAGCGTCGGATCGACCTCGACGAGCGTGACCTTCAATCCCGTTACGCGCGCTGCAAGCGCGAGACCCGCCGCGCCAACACCGGCCCCCAGGTCGACTGCATGCTCACCGCCGCGGGCTCCCGTTGCCGCGGCCAGCAGAATGGCATCGTGACCGACGCGATGGCCGCGCACAGGCTGCCGCAATCGTAGCCTGCCCGCGAGGACAGCATCTTCAGTGGTTTCGATCTCAGGTTCCATCAGGACGAAGCTCGTGGCCCAGGCCGGCCTCTTCCAACAGCCGCCGCGCCCGCAACTCGTATTCTTCTGCCACCAAAACGCGACGCGGCAGGACGCCCAGCGACCCCTCCAAAACGCTCATGTTCTGATCGAATACCAGCGGCCGAAACCCGGCGCTCTCAAGCAAAGCCACCACTGCCGAAACCAGAACAGCGTCATTGGTACGGATGAGTTCGCGCATGGACTTGAGTCTAGATTGGGCCATTTGTCAGTCCGGCCATTCAGCCTGCCGACAACGTCCGCGTCAAATTGACTTGATGCGGCAATCTATTGGGCTTGCCGCTGTAGCCTAGCATTTCTATGCTCGCCCGTTCTAAGTGCTGGAGATGAAATGGCCGTCATTCTTCCATTTGAAAGTCCAAACCTAGCCTCGCTCAATCGGTTGGCCGGATTGGTGGCTCCGGATATGGAGCGCGTCAATTCGACGATTTTAGCTCGTACCGGATCTGACGTCGCGATGATCCCTGAGGTCGCCAACCATCTGATTTCTTCCGGCGGCAAGCGGCTTCGACCGATGCTCACTCTGGCGATGGCGAGGCTCAGCGGCTATTCGGGCGACGGTCATATCAAACTCGCCGCCGCGGTTGAATTCATGCACACGGCCACTCTTCTGCACGATGACGTGGTCGACGAAAGCGATCTGCGCCGCGGCAAAGTGGCCGCGCGGATGCTCTGGGGCAACGAGGCGAGCGTGCTTGTCGGTGATTTTCTTCTCGGCCAGGCGTTCAAGATGATGGTCGAGGTCGGAAATCTGCACGCACTCGATATCTTGTCGTCCGCGGCCGCGGTGATCGCGGAAGGTGAAGTCATGCAACTTGGCACCGCCAAAAATACGGCCACCAACGAAGACGAGTACCTTTCAGTCATCCGCGCCAAGACCGCAGAGTTGTTTGCCGCTGCGTGTGAAGTGGGTCCTGCCCTCGCGGCAAAAGAGAAGGCAGAACTCGCGGCCTGCCGATCGTTCGGAATGAACCTTGGAATTGCCTTTCAGTTGATCGACGACGCGCTCGACTATGGCGGCAAATCCGCGAAACTCGGAAAGAACGTCGGAGACGATTTCCGAGAAGGCAAAATCACTCTGCCGGTAGTTCTGTCCTTCCGACGGGGCACCGAAAGTGAGCGCGCGTTCTGGAACCGAACGTTGGGCGAAGGCGATATCCGCGACGGCGACCTTGATCAGGCGATCACGTTGATGGCCAAACACCATTCGATCGAGGACACCGTTGGCCGCGCCCGCCACTATGGCGCGATTGCCACCGATGCATTGGCGCTGGTGCCGCCGTCGGAGATCAAGTCGGCGCTGGAAGAGGCGGTAGCATTTTGCATTGGGCGCGCCCATTGAGGCGCGCTGGGCGTTAGTCGATTGCGGCGGGCTGGACCCACCAGTCTCGACGCTCGCCCCGAAGTTTTTGCGCTGCCGCCGTCCCTTCGCTAGGCGCGGCGAACAGCGCGAAACACGTCGGTCCCGACCCCGACATACGGGCAAGTCTGGCGCCTGGTAGGGCGCGCAAGGTTTCTAAAATCTCACCGATAACAGGGGCGCAAGCACAGGCTGCATCCGCAAGATCGTTATCGTGCCGCTCCAGAAAATCGATGAGGTGATCGAATTCTTTCGGCACGGAATCGGCGTGATCGCCACCACCTCGCCCACCAGCAAATTTGCCGAAGACGTCTCGTGTAGCCAACGGCACAAGTGGATTGACCAGCAGCGCCGACAATACCGGCAAATCGATCGGCGCGGATAGCCGCTCGCCGACACCGCGCATGATCCGCGCCTGCGGATGAAGACAAACGGGAACGTCGGCGCCTGTTGCGCGGGCCGCCGACATAAGTCTGGGATCATCCAAAGCAAGCGCGTTGACGCGAGCAACAAGCCGTAGGGCCGCGGCCGCGTCGGCGGAACCGCCGCCGAGACCTGCCGCGACCGGAATGTTCTTCTCAAGCAGAAAATTGCCGGCCTGCAGGCCAGCAACTCGCTCGCGTCCGGCGGCGACCGCCTTGAGAACCAGATTTTCGCCAATGGGCCCGCTCTTCCCACCAAAGGGGCCCGTGATTTCGAGTCCATCTGCGGCGTCAGTACGCAACGTCAGCACGTCGCCAAAATCGGCGAACGCAACCAAGCTCTCGATCTCGTGGTAGCCGTCGGGGCGGCGACCGAGAACCCGCAACGTCAGATTGATTTTCGCAGGAGCCTTTTCGAGCAGCGTCGCGCTCACACGAAAAACCTATCGCTCAAGCAACGGCGTTCAGCCGCCGTCACCGCTCTTCTTGCCTGCCTTGGCCTGTGATGAAGTTTCGTCGGGAAGACCTTCCTTGAGCTTCTCCTCAATTTTGGGAAGCTCTTCCGCATCCGGTTTGAGATCACGCGCATGGGCCCATTGGAATCTGGCCTCCAGCACGCGGCCTATCCGCCAATACGCATCGCCGAGATGATCGTTGATCGTTGGGTCTTCAGGCTTGAGCTCGATCGCGCGCTCTAGCTGTTTGGTCGCTTCCTCGTAATTGCCAAGTCGGTAGTAGGCCCAGCCCAATGAGTCGACGATGTAGCCATCATCAGGACGCTGCTGGACCGCTTTCTTGATCATCTCCATGCCTTCGTCCAGTTTGATGCCCTGGTCGATCCATGAATAACCAAGATAATTGAGGACGTGTGGCTGATCGGGAAATAACTCGAGCGCCTTCATAAGATCCGCTTCAGCCTTCGCCCACTGCTTCGAGCGCTCGTGGCAAATGCCGCGGAAATAAAAGACGACCCAGTTCGCCTTTTCAGGCTTTTGTATCGTGGATACACCCTTCGAATAAACGTTGGCGCATTCGGCAAACTTCTTGTGCCCGCGCAACACATTGCCAAGTGCCATGATCGCTTCGAGATCATCGGGATTCTGCTTGATCAGCGCTTCCAGATGCTTCTGCGCCTCGTCGGCCCGGTCGAGACTATCGAGATTGGCTGCCATCTGGATAGCAGCGTTGCGGTGCAAGGGCGAACTCGGAGGCACGCGATCGTAGATCTTGATCGCAAGCTCCGGTTTCTTGAGAGATTCATAGAGATCGGCAAGCGACAGCAATGCAAGCGGATGATTGGGGCTGAGGAAGAGCGAAAGCTGCAGATAGACCAAGCCCAGGTCCTCACCGCCTCGCCGGCCAAGAGATGCGCCGAGGCCATAAAGTGCCTCAGCGGCGCCGGCCTGAACGTTGGCGACCAGTGGCGGCAATTTCTCGCCTGCCTTGAGCTTGTCCATCGCCTCGACCACGAGCGGATGGCGTGGCAGCGTTTTGTCGAAGGTCTCGAAAACCGTCATGGCGTCTTTGGGCGAGCGGTTGCGCGAAACCCAACTGCCGTAGGCCTGCACGACGCGCAGAGCCGTAGAGTCTAACTTGTAGGCACGCTCAAGACGCTTGCCGGCTTCCTTTTGATTGCCGGCCACGTCGTAGATCAGGCCGGCATGGAGATCTTTGAAAATCGCATACCACTCTGGTCCCGCGAGATGGTCGATCGCCGCGATCGCGCCCTTGCTGTCATTGGCGCCAAGGCTGCTCCATGCGGAAAGCAACGTTGCCGTCAGATCGGTAATCGGTCCGCGGATCGATTGAGCGAGGTCGCGCCGCGCCGGCGCATACTGCTTGCGCTTCAGCGAATTCACTCCAAGCACCAGGCGGGCGACGCGATCATTCTTGTCGGCCTGTGCCACGCGCTCGGCAAATTTCACAGCCTCATCGACTTCCCCGTCGACCAGGAATGCGAGGAAGACGCGGTCAAGCAATTCGCCATTGTTCGGATCACGCTTCAGTGCCGCCCGGTAATAGGCGGCAGCAGCAGCGGCGTCGCGCTGCTGGCCGGCATGGCGCGCAGCCAGGTAGCTTCCCGAGGCGCTGATGGCGCTGGATTGCAAAGCACTTGTCTGTTGCGCGGCAAGAGGGGTGGCTGCTGCCGCCAGAAAGGCGGCCAGCGCGCTGCCGGCAACGCAGCGGCCGAAACTCGAAAGGATCACGGGCAGTGCTCCAATGAAGCGGTTGCGGCGGATTCGCACGCGAACCACCGAATGTTAAGCCGAGAATGGCCTTTTTGCGCCGCCCCCGCAAGAACGTCCCGCGCGGCGCGACATCGGCCAGCTTGACGGGGCCGGTGTGGCAGTATCGTGACCGGATCGGCCCGAAGTTCACATATTCGGATAGTTAGGCCCCCCACCGCCCTCGGGGGGAACCCAATTTATGTTTTGGTTTGGGTCCTTGATGTCACACGTTTTGCAGTGGACACAATTTTGGGCGTTGATCACATATTTTTCAGAACCCGCCTCTTCCACCCATTCATAGACTCCGGCGGGACAATAGCGAGCCGAAGGCCCTGCAAAGACATCGTGCTCGGATCTCTTTTGGAGGCCGAGATCACCAACCTCAAGGTGAACCGGCTGGTCTTCTTCGTGATTGGTATTGGAAAGGAAGACCGATGAGAGTCGGTCGAAAGTAATTTTACCGTCGGGCTTCGGATACGACACGGGCGTACATTCAGCTGCTGGTTTTAGAGAGGCGTAATCAGGCTTATCGTGCTGAATCGTACCGAATAACGAGAAGCCGAGCGTATTTGTCCACATATCGAGTCCCCCGAGCGCGATGCCCACAAGCGTCCCGAATTTCGACCACAACGGCTTGGCATTGCGCACTTTCCAAAGGTCTTTGCCGATGGGCGAGTTGCGCCAACCCGCATCATAGTCCGACAACTCATCGTGGCTGCGCCCGGACGACAGCGCCGCCGCGACGGATTCGGCGGCCGCTATTCCGGAAAGAATGGCGTTGTGACTGCCCTTGATGCGCGGCACGTTCATGAAGCCCGCATCGCAACCAATCAGCGCGCCGCCCTGAAATGATAGCTTCGGCACCGATTGATATCCGCCCTCGGTGAGAGCGCGTGCGCCGTAGGCGAGCCTTTTGCCGCCATCGAAGATATCGCGCACCAGCGGATGTGTCTTGAAGCGTTGGAATTCCTCGAAGGGCGACAGATACGGATTTGAATAGTTGAGATGCAGAACGAATCCGACTGAAACCAGGTTGTCGTCGAGATGATAGAGAAATGAGCCGCCGCCGGTCGAATTGTCGAGCGGCCATCCGAAAGTGTGCTGTACCAGCCCCTTGCGGTGTTTGTCCGATCCAACCTGCCAAAGCTCTTTCAGGCCGAGCCCGAATTTCTGCGGCGAGCGGTCGTTCGCAAGGCCAAACTTCGGGATCAATTGCTTGGCGAGATTCCCGCGCGCCCCTTCGGCGAATAGCGTGTATTTCGCGCGCAGTTCCATGCCACGGGTAAAATTGTCCTTGGGCTCCCCGTTTTTGCCCACGCCCATGTCGCCCGTGGCGACACCCGCAACCGCGCCATTCGCGTCATAAAGAACTTCCGTGGCGGCAAACCCGGGATAGATCTCGACGCCAAGCGCTTCCGCCTTTGTCGCCAGCCAACGGCAGACGTTGCCGAGCGAGACGATGTAGTTGCCGTGATTGTTCATCAATGGCGGCATCATGAAATTTGGCAGCCGGATCGCTCCGGATTCTGAAAGATAATAAAAGCGATCGTCTGTAACGGAGGTCTTGATGGGCGTGTCTTCCGAACGCCAGTCAGGCAACAGCCGGTCGAGCCCTATCGGGTCTATCACGGCGCCCGAGAGGATATGCGCGCCGACCTCGGAACCTTTCTCCACGACCACGACGGAAACATCGGCATTGATCTGCTTGAGGCGGATCGCTGCTGCAAGCCCGGCGGGCCCGGCGCCAACAACGACCACATCGAATTCCATTGCCTCGCGGGCTGGTAGCTCGGCCATGAATCTCTCCTCGGCCAATTGTCCACTTTTGCACAGAGGGCGGCAATCGGGCTCACCCTGTGCTAGGATGAATAAGTGACCCCCTCTCGCGACACTCCTGCACGTGACCTTCTCGATTTCTATGCCGAGACGGGCGTCGATGCACTCCTAGTAGAAAATCCTGTCGATCGTTTTGCTTCGACTGAGCCCGCGGCACCCGCCGCCCGCGCGACGCGACCGACGGCACCACCTGCCGACTTCGACTCTGTGAGCCGGCCCACGCTTGCTGCGCCGCCCGCCCCGGATGAGGCCGTCATGCAGGCACGTTCGGCGGCAAAAAACGCAAAGACACTCGACGAGTTGCGCACCATTCTCGATAACTTTGAAGGCTGCGCGCTGAAATCTACGGCGAGCCGGCTTGTCTTCGCCGACGGCAATCCTGAAGCACGGTTGATGCTCGTAGGGGAAGCACCGGGTCGCGACGAAGACATCGAAGGTCTGCCTTTCGTCGGCCGATCCGGCAAATTGCTTGACCGCATGCTGGAGGCGATTGGGTTCGACCGAACGTCTGTGTACATCGCCAACATCGTACCCTGGCGTCCACCGGGAAACCGCACGCCTACCCCGCAGGAATCGCAGATCTGCCTTCCCTTCATCTTGCGCCAGATCGAGCTTGCCAACCCTGACATCCTGGTTTGCCTCGGCGGTCCGTCCGCACAGACGCTTCTCGGCATCAAAGAGGGCATCACCAAAACGCGGGGGCGGTGGTTCGCCTTTGAAACAGGCAAGCGCGAAATTCGCGCTATGCCGACGTTTCATCCGGCCTTCCTGCTCCGTAGCCCTCTGCAAAAACGGTTTGCGTGGCGCGATTTTCTGGCGATCAAAAAGGCGCTCGATCAGCGATAGGCGACCAGAATTGCGCCGGCAGCGATTAGCGCCACGCCCAGCCAGTTCGGCGCGGTCAAGTGCTCCCCGAGAAACAGAACTCCGAACAGCGCCACCAAGACGACGGAAAGCTTGTCGATCGGCGCGACCTTGGCGGCTTCGCCGATCTTCAGCGCGCGGAAATAACAGATCCATGATGCCCCGGTGGCCAGTCCCGACAGCAACAGAAACAAATAACTGCGTGAAGAGATTGCGCTGGGCGACTGAAATTGGCCCGTCGCCAGAAGAATGAAAGCGAGGGTCACCAGAATAACGATCGTGCGAACGAAGGTGGCGAAATCGGCATTCACGTTTTCGACACCGACCTTGGCAAATATTGCCGTCAGGGCGGCAAAAATCGCCGACAGAACCGCCCACAGTTGCCAGGTTGAGGTCAAAGTTCACCCCGTTACAGCGAATTTGGTTGCAAACAGAACGGCAAGGACGATCACCGCCGACGAAGCTTCCCTCACCTTGCCGGAAATAATTTTGGCGAGCGCGTAGCCAAGGCCGATGCCGGTCGCAATCGAATAGATCAGCGGCATTGTAATCGCGGTCATCAGGCCATGACCAGAGTGCTGACCGCGGCTGCGACGCACGTTGCAACGAAGACCGCGCCCTGATCCATTTCCGGTTTTGCCAAGAATGATCGGGTTGACGAACGCGATGTAGACCATCGTCAGAAACGTGGTCACCCCGGCGATGAATTCCGTGCGGACGTCGATGCCCTGCTCGGCAAGCCAGAAATACCGATCAAGGCAAGCTGAGAAACCGGTGTCGGCTTTACGACTTACTGGAGCGCGCTTTGGCTGCTTGCCCACATCATTCCGCCAATTGTGATTTCCCGAGCCTAACGCGGTTGCATCCACTCGTCAGAACTGATCCGGACGCTGTGGATACCATGCGACTTCCGTGCTTGCCGCTTCGATTTATCGCAACCGGCGGAACACAAATCTCTCCCAGGCTTTGTACACACCGACTATAATTCGGTTCAGGACGTTCGGTCGGAGCTCGTCATGGATTTTGATCCTGTCCTGCTGGCCCGTTTACAATTCGCCTTCACCATCATTTTTCACATCATCTTTCCGAGCTTCACGATCGGGCTGTCTGCGTATCTGGCAACCCTCGGCGCGCTGTGGCTGCGTACCGGCAACGACCGATATCACCACCTCATGCAATTCTGGACGCGGATCTTTGCGGTCTCTTTTGCGATGGGAGTCGTGTCGGGGATTGTCCTGTCGTACCAGTTCGGCACCAACTGGAGCCGTTTCTCTGTCGTCGTCGGCAATGTCGTCGGGCCCTTGATTGGCTACGAAGTCTTGAGCGCATTCTTTCTGGAAGCGACGTTCCTTGGTGTGCTGCTGTTCGGTTTCAACCGCGTTCCACCCTGGCTTTACGTGCTTTCAGCCGCGATTGTCGCTGTCGGAACGGCGATTTCCGCCTTCTGGATTCTCTCGGCGAACAGCTGGATGCAAACACCAACCGGCCACCAGATGAGTGGCGGTGTCGCGCACCCGGCAGACTGGCTCGCCATTGTCTTCAATCCGAGTTTTCCGTATCGCTTCGCCCATATGCTCAACGCAGCGTACCTCACGACCGGTTTCGTCGTGCTCGCGGTTGGCGCGCGCTACATCGTTGCCGGCCGTCACCTCGAAGAGGGGCGGACGATGCTCAGGATGGCAATCGGACTTACCGCAATCCTGGCTCCGCTGCAGTTGTTCATCGGCGATCAGCACGGACTTAACACGCTGCAACATCAGCCGATCAAAATTGCGGCCATGGAAGCGCATTGGGACGGAAGCAAGCCGGGTGACTTTCACATCTTTGCCTGGCCGGACGAAGTGGCGGGAGTGAATCGTTTCGAATTGTCGATTCCGAAAGCGGCGTCACTGGTCCTGACCCATCGCATGAACGGATTGTTTCCTGGGCTCAACAGCGTACCTGAATCCGATCGACCTCCGGTCAAGACTGTGTTTTTCGCTTTCCGCATCATGCTCGCAATCGGCTTCTTCATGATTGCGTCTGCGCTTTTCGGCGCCTTCCTGTGGTGGCGCGGAACACTGTTCGAGACGCGCTGGTATTTGCGCGTGATGTCTCACTGCTGGTGGATGGGCTTTGTCGCGGTGATAGCAGGCTGGGTCGTGACCGAAAGCGGGCGACAGCCCTGGGTCGCGCAAGGCATATTGCGCACCGCCGACGCCACGTCCCCTGTGCCCAGCGCGACTATCGCTGGCACGTTGGCGCTATTCGTTCTGGCCTACGGCGTCGTGTTCTGGTTTGGCATCTATTACATCAACCGTCTGATTGCGCAGGGTCCGCACAAACCTTTGGCCGAGCCGGTCCCATTTTCACCGAGCCCGATTTCCGCCGCACGGGATGCCGGGCGCGAGGCAATGCAGCGTTGAAAGGCACGATGTTATGGAATGGTACCTACCGCTGATCTGGGCTGCCCTGATCGGTACCGCCGTATTCATGTACGTACTTCTCGACGGCTTCGATCTGGGCATCGGCATACTTTTCCCGACCGCGCACACCGAGAGCGAGCGCGATCAGATGACCCGCACGATCGCGCCATACTGGGACGGCAACGAGACCTGGCTCGTATTGGGCGGCGCTGGTCTGTTCGTCGCGTTTCCAAAGGCGTACTCGATCATCATGCCGGCGTTCTACCTGCCCGTCATTGTTATGCTTCTGTCGTTGGTCTTTCGCGGTGTCGCATTTGAATTTCGCCACGTTTCGTACAGCAAGACCGGCTGGAATATTGCCTTCAACGTAGGTTCGACTCTTGCGAGCTTCTCTCAGGGTGTGATCCTTGGCGGCCTGATCCAGGGAGTTGCCGTGCGCGATGGCGCCTTCAGCGGAGGTTCATTCGACTGGGCAACACCTTTTGCCTTCCTCTGCGGACTGTCCCTGATCGCCGGTTACGCATTGCTGGGTGCCACGTGGCTTGCTATGAAAACGGAAGGGCCGGTGGCGCAACGCGCTCGCGGCCAAGCAAAAGTTCTGCTGCTGGCAGTGCTCGTGTGCATGGCCGCGGTTAGCTTATGGACGCCACTCAGCCAGCCACGCATCGCAGACAGGTGGTTCACTTTGCCCAATTTCTATTTTCTTTGGCCGGTGCCCGTGGTTACGGCACTCACCGCCTATCTCGCATGGCGATGGATCGAGATCGGGCGCGAGGTCCCGCCATTCCTGGCAACCATGGCGCTTTTCCTTCTTGGCTTTCTTGGACTCGTAATTTCCAACTTTCCCTACCTGGTCCCGCCATCTCTCACGGTTTGGGATACAGCGGCGGTGCCGGCGAGCCAGATTTTCATGTTGCTTGGCACGCTTCTGCTGTTGCCAATCATTCTCGGCTACGTCGCCTTTATCTATTGGCTGTTTCGCGGGAAGGTGCGAGAGGGTGAAAGCTATCACTAGCTATTGTGGCCGCTGCATCGACCATCCGATGCGGATCAACGGCAACATTCCCTGCACCGCGCGTGGGAATGAGCGCGGCACCTCGGGTACCATTTCCGGAAATTGAACCTTCAGCGTCTCGGGAGCAGTGCCACTGTTGTCGGCAGCCGGCCAAACCAAAATGCCGCCCTGCGTGCGCATGTCAGTCAAAGTCACCCACGGGCTCCGCTCCGGCGCCCAGGCAAAATAGAGGTGGGGTCTACTCGGCGCGGCGAGCGCGACGAGTGGCGCAACTCGCGGATCGCCGCTCAAATAGGCCAGCGGCTTGCCGGTGCGGCGCTGAAAGATGTCCGCGTAGAAGCGACCCTCGGCGTTCGCCGGTTGCGCGATCTTGAGATCGGAACCCAACGCCCAGGGAAAAATCGCGATCGAAAGCGCGACCAGCACCGGCGGTGCCACCAGCAGACCAAGCCAGGCTGAAGAAACCAACCGTTCTCGGTAAAGAAGAATTTTGTCGCCAGCAGCGACTATGACCGCAAGCGCCGAAAGCACGACAAGCGGGGCGATACTGCCGAGCGGCCCAAGTCGGCCGCTTGCAAAAGCGAGCATGACCGCCATAAGCGCAGGCGCCAACGCGAAGACAAAAACAAAGGTGCGAGCGAAAGGGTCGACAGGGTTACGGTCGATCTCCGGCGCGCGTTCTCGAGGATGGCGTGGCCACCCGCTTGTCAACGCCACCAACAATGCGAGCCCAAGATGTGTGAGAAGCAGCGCGAAGATCAACCAAAGCGCTGGTGATAATCGTCCAGTCGCCGCGAAGCTCTCGTCAATTCCTTCCAATATCAGCGAACGACCGCTCCTGAACCACATGACGTGCGGAAAAACGACGATGCACAGAAGCAGTACAGCGATCCACGGCTCGGGCCGTTGCGCAGCGCTCCTCCCGCGAGCGGATGCAGCCGTAAAGACGATCATGAGTACAAGCAGGATCACGCCGACATAGCTGGCCAGAAGCAGCAAGCCAAGATCAAGCGCAAGCAGAAACCAATAGCCACGCCTCCCCTCACCGACCGCGCGCCAGTAGAAAAGCAGACCCAGCGCCCATAGTGGTGCCGCGAGGACCGCTGGACCAAAATTCGGGCTGGGCACTGCGTAGGCCGCAATACCAACCATCAGCAGTACTGCAAGGATCGCGTGGCGGGTACCGACAATACCGCGCCCGAGAACGAATACCGCCCAGTAGGTCAGAACGATGCAGGCCTGCGCCAATGCATACAGACCGAAGCTGCCGGCGATCCTGAAAGCCACCTCCCCCAGCCAAAAGGCCAGCGGTGGTCCGAGATAACTGCCGAGCACAAATTCGCGGCCGACCGCGAGCAGCAGCGGCACTTCGCCAGGGGGAGCGCCGTAAAAGATCGCGGGTATCAGGGTCCAAAGCGCTGCTTGTGTCAGCGCAGCGGTCCAGAACACCACGGCCGGGCGTCCACGCAGGAATTCAACAAGCAGGGAAACGTAATGCATTGGCCCGCGCGGGGTTATGAAGGTGGTAACCGGCAGGA
>Ga0075425_100004658_pt1 | contig 14178 bp, 10 predicted proteins | sample SoiMethybrSBSTD4_FD_75300 | JGI IMG/M metagenome (GOLD analysis project Ga0075425, IMG submission 75300) | Bulk soil microbial communities from a Populus tree surrounding site in Tennessee, USA - Soil MetaG P. TD hybrid SBSTD4 | ecosystem: Environmental > Terrestrial > Soil > Tree plantation...
TCCTCCCAAAAGCGGTGCGCCGGGTGTTGCAGATTGGCCCGCAATAAGGCAAGTGCATCACCGGGAGTGACCGCGCTCGGTGAGAAGGCCGGATTCGAGAGAATGCGCACAAAAGCTGTCTCGGTGAACGGACAAGTCGCCCACCCTTCTTTTGCGTGACGGCCGATCCATTCCTGGACTTTCTGATGAGCCTGATGGGTCGGCCAAGCGGTTGCGATGAGGATATTTACGTCCAGTAAGAAAGCCACGTTCAATCCAGCTCTTCCTCAAGCTTGCGGATATGTTCGATGGTTACTGGCGGTGATCCTGGAGGTAGCTCGATGACATGGAAGCCGTTCACGAGGCGGGTCTGTATCGGTGCGCGCAGACCTCGCCGCACCAATTCGGACACGGCCTTGCCAACGGTGATATCGCGGCTCTCTGCATACGTCTTCACCTGGGGAAGGAGATCATCATCTAGTGAGAGTGTAGTTCTCATGCCGATTATGATGTCATTAATTACAGACTGATGTCAAGAGCAATATTTGAGCATCATATTCTAATCGCTCGCATCAGTCTAAGCAATCGCAGAAGCAGGGATATACAGTTCAGGCTGAGTGTTTGAAAATACTGCGAAGGGCCGAAAATCCAATTCGCTGCGTGTCGAGCATCCACTAACTGCCTATTTCCTGAAGCCGACTCTTTCCCTTACGTTTGGCCTGCTACACTATGCTCAAGAGCGTTAGGCGATGACACGCGTGATTGTCAAGGATGTGAACATTCTCGGCGGGGTTCATGCTTCTGGGTTGCGACCGACTAAGTGACCGCCATGCGCCGGTTTCGTGTCGGCAAGGACACACAGTTCAGGCTAAGTGCTTGATAACATGCGCACCGCTGAGATGCGGTTCACATTCGGCAAGCATGGCCGACCCAAATATCTTCTACCGTTTCAAACGCTTAGCCGAATGCTAGTTCACCAATTCCATCGGTGGAATCATGTAGGAAGGTGGTCAGCTCCTGCGGGGTTCCATGCGCGAAGGTTACATCACTCAAAGCTTCGTAATTCCACGAATTCTAGAATTGTGTCATACACAAAATACACTGTTCGAAGCGGATTGGATTGGCATTGACAGATTTTTCGGGATTTTTTCTTAGACATTGTTCCCCCTGATGACGCGATAGCTCCATTCCGGACGAAGTTGTTGTCAGAAGCTGACGCAGAAGCCTCCATTTGCGCCGCATAATAAACAATTCCCTTGTGAGAAATCCGCCCGACAGTCTGGCACGTACTTGAGTTGTAGACGGAGCCGATCATACCCGCCCTGGAGCGTAGTGCCAGCGACAAGCCCGCGATTAGCAACGTCCACACACTTCAATCGTCAGGAGGAATCCATGCAGCGAGTGAGAGCAGCGATGGCTGTTGCGATGGCACTGCTCATTTTGGTCCCCACCAATGTGCCGGCTTCCAGCCATCGAGAAGCACCGATTACGGCCTTGGACCACACAGCGGACGTAACCGACTGGTACGCGTTCGTCAGCTTTGACCATCCGGACCGGGTCACGATGATTCTTAATGTCGATCCCTTTCTGGAGCCTTCGAACGGTCCCAATTACTTTCCTTTCGACCCCAACGTCCTCTACGAGATGAAGGTGGACAACAATCACGATGGAATCGAGGACATCACCTTCCAGTTTCGCTTCAAGACGGAGATTCGGCTGCCTGAAGTGTTCACAGGTTTTGCGGGCGGAATCGCCGGTATACCCCCCATCACTTCGCTCGACGGTCCGGGCTCTGCTGGTCTCAGTCTGCGCCAGACATACACCGTGACAATGATCAAGGATGGCAAAACGACTGACCTGACGGACGGACAAACGCTGTTCGCGGTTCCTTCGAACGTGGGCCCGCGGACGATGCCGGATTATCAGTCTATGTTCAACCAAGGCACGTACGAGCTGGACGACGGCGTCCGGGTATTCGCCGGAACGGTGGACGATCCGTTCTTTATCGACCTAGGAGCCGCGTTTGATTCCTTGAACTTCCGCATGGGTGTCGGCGGCGTCCTGAACCCGCAGGTGGATGCCGACGACACCCACAACTATGCGCCTGATGCTGTAGCGGGCTTTAATGTCAACTCGATCGTGCTGGAAGTGCCGATCGCTATGTTGACAGTGGATGGCCAGCTTCATCCAGCGAGCGACAAAAATGCGGTGATTGGGACGTACGGGGCGACCTCGCGCCGGCACGTTACGATCCGCCGCACGCCCGCAGAAATGAGGGAAAACGGCAATGCAGTTCGCACCGAAGGCCCGTGGCGCCAAGTACAGCGGGAGGGCAATCCTCTAATCAACGAACTGATCATTGGCACCGGCTCGAAAGACCGCTTCAGCGTGGATGAGCCGGAGCACGACGGCCAGTTCGCCAATTTCTTTCTGGATCCGCTTCTTGCGCATCTCTTCGCGTCGTTGGGCATCCCGGTGCCGTCGGGGCCTCGGACGGACTTGCTGCCGGTGGTCCAATACACGGCTCCGATCTGCCCGGGATGCGGCGCCAAGGACGCGGGCCCGATTGCCGATCTGCTCCGATTGAACACCGGCATTCCACCGACAGCTCCTGACAATCAGAAGCGGCTGGGCTTCCTTGCAGGTGACAGCGCTGGTTTTCCGAACGGACGGCGACTCAACGACGACGTTGTGGATATTGCCTCGCGTGTTGTGGCCGGTATTCTGGCGGATCCGGTGAAGTTCGGCACACGCATCGGCGACGGTGTCAACGTCAACGAAGTGGGCTACGGCACGACATTTCCCTACGTGCAGCCCGCCCACAGCGGGCGAGACAGCCATCACGTAGGTCCGGGTCAGCCTGGGTGCAGTGGCCAACCGCAAGGGCTTTGCCCAATCCAGTAATCCGGCTTCGTTCCGCTACCGACGGCGGCCACGAACCTTTTGGCGGTCAAGAGAAATGGAGGAATGTCATGCGAACGGTTACGGTTCTCCTGTTGATTGTTCTAGCTGCTGCGGGCGCATGGGCAGAAAGCCCAGGCAGCTCAGCAGAAAAAACTCTTTCGCCGGCGCAACGAAGGGTCGCTCAGGCGGAAAAGTTGATCGCAAAAAATTCCAAAGACTTCGAAGCATACAACGCGCTGGCTTTGGCTCTGTCGAGCCGGGCCCGCGAGACCTCTGACGTCATGTTCTACACGCAAGCCGAGGAAGCACTGCAAAGGTCTTTCGAAATCTCTCCCGGCAACTTTGACGGCGAAAGGATCCGTGTCTGGCTGTTGCTGGGAAGGCACGAGTTCGCCGCCGCGCTAGAGGCCGCGCAGAAGCTCAACAGGAAAATGCCGGACGACGTGATGCTTTACGGATTCCTTACCGATGCCAACGTCGAGCTAGGCAACTACAAGGACGCCGAAACAGCCGCGCAGTGGATGCTCGATCTGCGCCCCGGCAACATCCCCGGGCTGACGCGGGCCGCCTATCTCCGCGAATTGTTCGGCGACATTGATGGCGCGCTCGATTTGATGGAAATGGCGTATGAATCCACACCGCCTAGCGAATCCGAGGATCGCGCCTGGATCCTAACGCAAATGGCGCACTTGGACCTGATGATTGGTAAGAGCAGTCAAGCTGAGAATCTGATTCAGCAGGCGCTGGTGATGTTTCCGGGCTATCACTATGCTTTGGGAAATCTAGCCAAAGTGAGAATCCAACAAAAGCGATATACAGAGGCAACGGAACTGCTGAAGCAGCGCTACCAAGTCGCACCGCACGCAGAGAACCTATACGACTTGGCCGAGGCCTTCAATTTGGCCGGCCGGGCCGAGGAAGCAAACAAGGCATTTGTGGAGTTCGAGCAGAAATCCCTGGTCGAGTCACACCGTGCGGACAACTCCAATCACGAGCTGATCTTCTACTACGCGGATCACGCGAAGCAGCCGGCCAAAGCGCTGGAAGTGGCTAAGCGGGAAGTCGCACGCCGCCACGACGCGTACACTCTGGATTCATACGCCTGGGCACTGCAGGTCAACGGACAATACAAGGAGGCGCGCAAACAAATCGAGACGGCGTTGGCGGTGGGCATTCGCGATGCGAAGCTGTTCCGCCATGCGGGTGAGATCGCCCTGCAAAATGGCGATCGGGCAACGGCACAACAGTACATGCAGCAAGCGGCAGAGTTGAACACGAACGATTCCGAACTAGCCCGGACCAAGCTGGCTACCATTGCGCAAGCTCGGATGAAGGAGTAGCGGCCGCGGAGCGCTCTACAAAAATGTGGGATACTTTCTGCTCGCGAGAGCCTTGGCCGTCCAGCGCCGGCAGCGAGCCACGGGGGATGGGATTGGCGAGTACCCAGCCACAACCGAGCCTGAGCGACGCGGAAATCATCGCCCGAATCTACTCCGGCGATGAAAGTGCCATGGCGCAACTCTATGACCTTTACTCCCACGTGGTGTATGCGGTTGCCCTTCGTGTGCTCTCGGATAGCAGCGCCGCCGAGGACATCCTGCAGGATGTGTTTGTGCAACTGTGGCGCAACCCGCAGGCTTTCAACGCTAGCCGTGGCAGTCTGGCTGCGTGGCTGGCCGTAATCGCCAGGAATCGCGCCATCGATCAGCTACGGAAAAAGCGCCCGGCGGCGGAAGCAGTAGACCTAGACACTGTGGTCTCGGCAAACCTGGATCTTCAAAACACAGCAGAACGTAAGCAGACGATCGAGAAAGTTCGCGGGGTGCTCGCCAGCATGCCTGCCGAGCAGCGGGCCGCCCTGGAGATGGCATTCTTCGAAGGGTTAACGCACGCGGAGATCGCGGGGAAGACCGGCCAGCCGCTTGGCACGGTCAAAACGCGCATCCGTTCCGGACTTTTGGCAGTACGCAAGGCGTTTGCGATATGAGTGCGCACGAACAATTCGCGGACGACCTGGCGCTGTACGCGCTGGGTACGTTGGGGGAGAGCGAGCGCGCGGCGCTCGAAGCCCATCTGGCGCAATGCGCAGCGTGTCGGCGCGAGCTTCAGGAGCTGCGGGGAGATATAGGTCTGTTAGGCTTGACCACGATCGGTGCAACACCACCGCCGCACGCGCGCGCCCGCCTGCTATCAGCCCTAGCCAAGGAGCCGCGCGTGCGCATGGTTAGCAAGCAATCGCGTCGCTGGTGGTTGCTGGCGCCGGTAAGCGCCGCAATGGCCCTTGCGGTGGTTTCAATCCTCCTATGGAGCCAGAATAACGCCTTGCGGCAGGATCTGGCACAACAGTCCGAGCAGTCGAGCCAGAACCAGGCGGAGGTCGAGCGCGCGAGGGAGGTACTGGCCCTTCTGAGTGCGCCTGATACTGTGCGCGTCACCTTGATAACAAAGAACGCGAAGCCTCAGCCGCAGGGCAAAGCGATCTACAGGCAGCGGACGGGAAGCTTGGTCTTCCTAGCGAGCAACTTCGCGCCTCTCCCACCGAAAAAATCCTATGAGCTGTGGCTGTTGCCAACCAGCGGTGCAGCGCCAATCCCAGCAGGCGTATTCAAACCCGATGCCCGGGGCAGCGCCACCGTGCTCATGCCGCCCTTGCCGAAGGATTTGGAGGCTAAAGCATTCGCGATCACCGTGGAACCGGAAACCGGAAGCGCTACTCCAACCATGCCGATTTTGCTGGCTGGCGGGGCGTGAAGTGGTGTTGAATCGACCTTGTGAATGCACCGTGTCAATCGGGCATTTTGCGCTGCTCCATGAGTTCCCCGATAGATACGAAACAAAGACGGCGCCTGCGACCTTCGGCCAAGATTCTCAACCTCAATCAGTAACTCAAACACTCAAACCACGACAGCTCCGGCTATTGAGCCTGGTTCATGAGATGGGTTGACACTAATTGACCCTCATTCGAACGGAGTACGCACCATACATGCTCGAAGCTGGACAATCCTGTTCAAAATCGGCAAGAGTGCCCGACCAAGACAATTACATCTACTCATCACTTTACTTAGAACCGGACTTTTCCGGTCATTGTTCGGACTATTGGTCTTTGCCAGCGGGACGATCGGGCTGTGAAATTCCGTTGCAGCGGGCACGCGGGATGGGCAAGATTACGCCGCCGGCCGTCAACTCTCCAACGGTTTCACTATTGAGGCCGAGCAATTCCTGCAAAACCGCAGGCGTGTCCTGACCCAATAAAGGCGCACCAGTGGATGGCCGACCCGGAGTTTCGGACATCTTGATTGGCGATCCGGTGATCTGGTGTGCGCCCGCCGTGGGGTGCTCCATCCAGGGAAACATTTCACGAAACGCGGACTGCGGATGTTCCACCACCTCAGCGAAGTTCAGCACCAGGGAACTTGGGACACCCGCTGAGCCCAGTACTCGAATCCACTCCGCCGCGGTCCGCGCACTAAAAATCTCCTCCAGCTTCCGCTCCAGTTCGTGGCGATTCTGAATACGCGACGCATTGCTCGCATAGTCCGGATTCTCCCGCAACTCCAGATGTCCGATCGCTTCGCAAAACGCCGCCCACAATTTTTCGCTGCCCACCGCAATGGAAAATACCCGATCGCTCGCGTGAAAGACGCGGTACGGAACCACCGTCGGGAATGCGCTGCCCATGGGCTTCGGCGTAACACCTGAGCCCAGATGCGACATGTAATTCGAACTCATCGCCGAAATCATGCTGTCAAACATAGACACGTCAATATATTGGCCGAGGCCGGTACGATTGCGGTGCTGCAACGCCATCAATATCCCGATCACCGCAAAAAGACCAGCATTGATGTCCGCTACCGCGTACCCGCTGCGTACCTGCTCGCCGTCTTCCGTGCCGGTGATGCTCATGAAGCCACTCGAGCATTCCACGATCAAATCCATCGCCGCCTGGTCGCGCGCCGGGCCGTTCTGGCCGTAACCGGAAATCGAGCAGAAAACCAGCTTCGGATTTCGCGCGTGAACCACCTTATACCCGAGGCCGATCCGATCCAGGGTGCCCGGACGAAAATTCTCCACCAGCACGTCCATGCGATCGATCAGCCGCAAGCACAGCTCAATTCCCTTCGGCTGTTTCAGGTCGATCGAAATGCCACGCTTTCCGCGATTCAACCCGAGAAAAAATGACGCCTCTCCTCCCGCAAACGGCGGGCCCCATCCTCGGCTCAGCTCGCCGCCATACGGCGATTCCAGCTTATAAACCTCGGCCCCGCAATCCGCCATCAACAGCGTGCAATACGGTCCAGCCAGCGCGTGCGAAAAGTCCAGGACACGCAATCCCGCAAGTGCACTCTTTGGTTCGCGCGAAAGAGTGTCGCCTTTCTCGTACGGTTGTTCGTCCATAAGCACCGCTATCGGCGTCACGGCCGTCCGAATCTGCAACGTCCGGGGCAAGCTTCGCGCGTGCGATTATATGCAATACTGCTTCTCGGCCGGAAAATCATTCTCTTTCCGCGTCCATTCGACAATCATGCGTGATTTCCAGAATTGCCTCTTGTGTCTCGGCTGCTTTCGTAAAACTCTTTTTCGAACGGCGGTGCTTCTCGCGGTTCTGGTGCCCTCGGCCGTTTCGATGTGCGGCCAGCAATCCCCTCCGCAACAGCCTCAGCAAACCAGCCAGCAACCGGGTCCGCCGGCCGGCCAGCAGAACGGCATGAGCACTGGCGTTGCCCGCGCCCCCGTAAAGGACGCGAAAAACCGCCCGATCACCGCAGGCGGATTTGTGGACGGCGCGCCGGTTGTCTTCGTGGACGCCACACATTCCTCCGGCCTCGACAAGTTCCACCACAGAATGGGCTCGCCCGAAAAAAACGTCATCCTAGAAACGCCCGGCTCCGGCGTCGCGCTCCTCGACTACGACAACGATGGCTGGCTGGACATTTATCTCGTTAACGGCTCGACCTTCGCAGCCCTCGCCGGCAAAGAGCCTTCACCGCGCGCCATGCTCTTCCACAACAATCACGATGGCACGTTTACCGATGTCACCGACAAAGCCGGCGTCGCCAACGAACGGTGGGGCTTCGGCGTCGCCGTCGGTGATTACGACAATGACGGCTGGCCTGACATTTACGTCAGCAATTACGGCAAAAACCGTCTTTATCACAACAATCACGACGGCACGTTCACCGACGTCGCGGAAAAAGCGGGCCTCACTATCGGCGGATGGTCGACCGGCGCCACTTGGGGCGACTATGACCACGACGGCCGTCTCGATCTTTTCGTTCCTGGCTATGTGAAGTTCGACGTGAACCATCAGCCCATCGCCGGAACCAACGGCGTGCCGCCGGGCTTTTGCAAATATCGCGGCGAAGATGTGATGTGCGGCCCGCGCGGCTTGCCCGGCGAACCGGATCACCTGTTTCACAACAACGGCGACGGCACGTTCACCGATGTCAGTGTCAAAGCGGGCGTCTCCGATCCCAAGGGCTACTACGGTTTCGCCTCGGTTTTTGTGGATGTTGACGATGACGGCTGGGTGGATCTCGCGGTCGCCAATGACTCTGTGCCGAAATATCTTTATCGCAACAAACATGACGGCACATTCGAAGACATCAGCTATCTTTCCGGATTTGCTCTGAACGACGATGGACGCGAACAAGCCGCCATGGGCATTGCGATCGGCGACTACAATCACAGCGGCCGCATCGGCTTTTACATCACCAATTTTTCCGACGATTACAACACGCTCTACCGCAACGAAGGCGACGGCAACTTTTCCGATGTGACCATCCGCGCCGGGCTCGCGAATCCGAAATACCCCTTTCTAAGCTGGGGCACCGGCTTTTTCGATTACGACAACGACGGCTTGCTGGATATTTTTTCCGCCAACGGCCACGTCTATCCCGGCGTGGACCAGCGCGACTGGGGCACCACCTGGGCGCAGCGCCCGCTGCTCTTCCGCAATCTTGACGGCAACAAATTCGCCGAAGTTCCTCCGGCTACCGGAAGTGGTCTTGCACTCGTTCTGACCGCACGTGGCGCCGCGTTCGGCGACCTCTTCAACGACGGCCACATTGACGTCGTCCTGAACAACGTCGACTCAATCCCAACGCTGCTCCGCAACGTCGTGAGCAATTCGAATCACTGGCTAACCTTTAAACTCATCGGTGGCCCCAAAAGCCCGCGCGACGCCAACGGAGCAAAGCTGTTCGTTACCGCGGCCGGTGGCCGCCAGCGCGCCGACGTTTTCAGCGGCGGCAGCTACGCTTCCAGTTCCGACCAGCGTCTGCACTTTGGCCTGGGCTCTGCCGACAAAATCGACCGCGTCGAAATTTTCTGGCCCAGCGGCGCAAAAGAAACCCTTCAGGTCCCCGCCGTGGACAAAATGTACACCGTTGAAGAAGGCAAAGGGATTGTTCAGCCTTAATCTGATGGATGCTCAGCGTTAAGTCTCACCGCTAGCACATTCCATGGTAAGACTTCGCTAAGAATTTGTTCTGTTTTGAAACTGATCTTTTTCCTTTTTGCACCGCCTGGCTGCCAAGTCCCTCGATTTTGGCGGCTTTTTTGCTGGCTTGCCTCATTCTTGATCTGGCGAACCGATTGCACTTCGCACGCTGCACGTCGGCGTGGCCGTTCGACGATTGATCCCACGCCGTCTCGAAGAGGTGGATTATGCGCGTGTCCGCGGCCGCCCCTTTTTTTGATATTTTTCGGCTCTGCAGCGTTCGCCCAGGAAAGCGCTGATCCTCAACCGAGCCAGGATCCGGCAGCTGCAGAGCCGGCAGTGGCGGTTCAAACTCCGCCCTCAGGCGAAAGCAGTTCAATGCACCCGGCCTGGCGATCGCAAATCTCTCCTCTGCCTGGCGCAAAGCGGCACGATAAATAATAAAAATGGAGGCGCCGGGCGGAATCGAACCGCCGATGAGAGTTTTGCAGACTCTTGCCTTACCACTTGGCGACGGCGCCTACGTACAAAAACTAGAGCAATCACGATCTACAGCATTCCGAACGGAGCCGCCGTGGTGAGGAATCTCTCCCTCACCATCATGACGAAGATCACGGCTCTCCTCTTCAATCTCTGTAGCGGGTTTATCCGGTCCCCATCAGAAAATTTCTCGCCAAAAAACAAAACCCACCAACCAGGCACTCTGGCGGCGGGTAGAAAAACTTTTTCCGGGCCGAATCAGAAAATCAGACGATCAGCCTCCCCGCGCCAGATGACACGCCAGCGCAACAGACACAGCAACCGCACAAAACCGAGCTCATATGGGGGCAATTGCTCATCGCAAAAAGACTACCGCCTCGGGGAAGTTCTCGCAAGAGTCTCCCCAACCTTGGCAACCTTGCTTGGCTGCAGCGTTATTCTGCTACGCGCTATTTCGGTTGCGGAACGATGCGAATGTACGGCTTCGGAGCCTTCCACCCTTGCGGGTACTTCTTTTTGGCGTCTTCGTCCGACACGGAACCGGAAATGATCACGTCCTCACCGTTCTTCCAGTTTACTGGGGTAGAGACCTGGTGCTTGGCGGTCAATTGCAGCGAATCCATCACGCGCATCACTTCATCGAAGTTGCGGCCAGTACTCATCGGATAGCTGAGCATCAGCTTGATCTTCTTGTCCGGCCCGACGATGAACACGGTGCGCACCGTTGCATTGTTCGCGGCTGTGCGGCCTTCGCAGCTTTCACCCGCTTCCGCCGGCAGCATGTCGTACAGTTTGGCGACCTTCAATTCCGGATCGCCGATCATCGGAAAAGTAACTTTGTGACCTTGCGTTTCTTCTATGTCCGCCGCCCATTTGCTGTGGCTGGTGACCGGGTCCACACTCAAACCGATAATCTTGGTGTTGCGTTTCGCGAAGTCTGGTTGCAGCCCGGCCATATAGCCGAGCTCCGTCGTACACACCGGAGTGAAATCCTTCGGATGGGAAAACAGGATGGCCCAGCCATCTCCGATCCATTCGTGAAAGTTGATTTTGCCCTGCGATGTTTCCGCCGTGAAATTCGGCGCTTCATCATTTATGCGCAACATGCCTTTTCTCCTGCAATCGTCTTCTATCCAGTTTGGATGACTGGTGACCAGGACTACTCGCGGGCCTGGGTGTTTAAGCGAAGTGTAAGACAATTCGCTAAGCAAGACAAACTCGCGGCAAAATCCCGGCTGAATACCCGATTTCTTGAAATGCGGCGGTGACCCGATCTAGTTCGCGGCCGCCGAGCCTTTGCCAACAAGCCTCAGAATTTCCTCGCCATAACGCATCAGCTTGCTTTCGCCGATTCCTTTGATGCGCGACAGCGCTGCCAGGGTTCGCGGCCGTGCCGAGGCGATCTCGACCAGCACCGAATCGTGAAAGATCACAAAGGACGGCATTTTATCCTGCCGTGCACGTTCGCGCCGCCAATCCCGTAAGATTTGTAGGAGCCGAGAATCTACCTTCGGAGCGGATTTGATTGGCTTGGCTGCAAATTCCCTTCCGGCCGCTGCTGGGGACCTTCTTCGATCACGTTTCCGGTTGCTGCCTCTCAGCGCCGAAGGAGCAACCGCCACCTGTTGAATCAGCTCGACATCCGACAAATCGCCCAAGGCAAAACCACCCAGGCAAAAATCGCAGGCACCGCATTCCCCCCAAGCAACCGTTTCGCCGAAATGTGCGCAGATGCGTTTGTGGCGGCACTGTTGGGAAGAAACAAAACCGGTAATATCGCGGTAGCGCTGCCAGCCGCGCGCTTTCTCCGCCTCGTCTGCGACTTGTTCGATGAAGTAAGCCAAGAGCGCGGTGTCCCGTTTCTGCCAGAGCATCACACAATCGGAGCGCATACCGTCGCGGCCCGCTCGGCCCGCTTCCTGGTAATACTGTTCCAGCGACTTCGGGAGCGCCAGGTGCACCACCGCGCGTACATTGGGTTTGTTAATGCCGAGGCCGAAGGCGATCGTACCTACCAGTACGTTCACCTCGTCGGACATCCACCGCTCCTGGTTCCTCTGTCGCTCGGCACTGTCCATTTTTGCGTGATAACCGACCGCAGCGATTCCCTCTTCTGCCAGCATCGCCACGGTGCTGCCCACGCGCTTGATGGTCGGAGAATACACAATCGCCGGATGACCCTCATGTTTTTTTAAAATGGCCAGCAGCCGGTCGGTTTGTGTGAAGTTGTCGGATTCCAAAACCTGGTAGTTGAGATTCGGGCGGTGGAAACTGGCGATGAATTTTCCGGGATCTTTCAGTTCCAACTGCTCGATGATGTCGTGGCGCACTCGATGCGTTGCACTGGCCGTGAACGCGGCGATGGGCGCAGCAGGGAATTCTTTCTTCAGCAGTTTCAGTTCGCGATAGTCGGGACGGAATTCGTGGCCCCATTCGGAAATGCAATGCGCTTCATCGATCACAAAAAAAGAGACCGGCACTTTCTTCAGCCAGTCAATCATTTCGGGCTTGGCTAACCGCTCTGGCGACAAATACAGCAGGCGAAGCTCGCCACGCTCCGCGCGTCGTTCCGTCTTGCGTTGCTCGTTCCAGCCCTGGCTGCTGTTGAGCACCGCGGCAGAAATTCCCATTCGCGTAAGCTGCGCGACCTGGTCCTGCATCAGCGCAATCAACGGCGAAACCACGATCGCCGTTTTTTCGATTTGCAGCGCCGCAGGTAGCTGGTAGCACAACGACTTGCCGCCGCCCGTTGGCATCACCACGCAAACGTCGCGCTCCGCCAGAATATCGCGCACGATCGCTTCCTGCTTAGGCCGAAACGCGTCGTATCCCCAGTATCGCTTCAGCGCCTCTTTGATTTTCTCTGCCGGAAGCATGCCGCGCTATTCTCCCACGAACAGAGCAACGCAGGTCGCGATCAGGCCTAATTGAAGCGGACATATTCGAAGTCGATGGATTGGGTATTGATGCCACGTTCGGGGGGCGCGATCCAGCTGGCCATTTTGCCGCGCTCGAAGACGCCATGCATCAGGCTGTGCACAAAGGCGCGATCGTCGGAAGTTGGCAGCCATTGGTCCTGACGCGCGATGAATTCTTCGTGGCTGATGGGCATGCCTTCAGGACTTGTCGCCACGTTGGCCCAACTTCCGACGGTGCGGCGGAAGCGCGTGCTCGGCAATTTCATGCGGTGCGGGTGGCCGGATTCTTCGAGATGGCGGTTCCAGCGGGCCAAGCCTTTTTCGCAGTCGCGGACGTAGGCTTCGCGGACCACTTCGTTAACCGCATTACGCGTAGGGATTTGTTCAGGGCGAACCCCGCCCTTTCCGTCCGGTAGTTCCAGCGTAAACGTGGAATTGGCTTCCAGGTGGTCTTCGTATTTGATTTCGTCGGGACGGCCTTTCAGGCCATTCGCAAAATAGGAAGCGGCGTTGGAGGACGAGTCCCCGCCAAAAAGATCGAGCGACGAGCTAAACCAGAAATTCAGGTATTTCTGGATGGTGGGCAGGTCTACGACACCCGCTTTGCGCAGCGATGCAGAATCATCGGTGCCGAGTTCTTTCATCACTTCGACCGTGCGCTTAATGACGCGGCCAATGCCGGTGTCGCCGACGAACATGTGATGCGCTTCTTCTGTCAGCATGAATTTGCAGGTGCGGGAGAGCGGATCGAAACTGGATTCGGCAAGCGATTTGAGCTGAAATTTTCCGTCACGATCGGTGAAGTACGTGAACATGTAAAAACTAAGCCAGTCACTGATCGGCTCATTAAATGTGGAAAGAATGCGCGGTTTGTCGGCGTCGCCGGAGTGGCGCTCGAGCAACTCTTCGGCTTCCTCGCGGCCATCGCGCCCGAAGTAGGCATGAAGAAGATAAACCATCGCCCAAAGGTGGCGGCCCTCTTCGACGTTCACCTGAAACAGATTGCGCAAATCGTAAAGCGATGGCGCGGTGTGGCCTAGCATACGTTGTTGCTCAACGGAAGCCGGTTCGGTATCGCCTTGCGTGACAATCAGACGGCGCAGCGTGGAACGATGCTCGCCGGGAACCTGCTGCCAGACCGGCTGGCCGAAATTGTCGCCGAATCCGACGCGGCGATCTTCTTCCGGGTCAGCAAGAAAAATTCCCCAGCGGTATTCCGGCATGCGCACGTAGCCAAAGGTGGCCCAGCCTTTGGTGTCCACGCTGATTGCGGTGCGGAGATAAACATCTGAGGCATTGAAATCGCTGGGGCCGAGGCCATGCCACCAGTTCAGAAATTCCGGTTGCCAGTGTTCAAGCGCGCGCTGCAACGAGCGGTTCGAGCCGAGGCTGACGTTATTGGGGATGCGGTCCTGATAATTCGATTCCATCACACACGCTCCCGGTCGAATTTTGGTT
>Ga0075425_100004659_pt1 | contig 14177 bp, 10 predicted proteins | sample SoiMethybrSBSTD4_FD_75300 | JGI IMG/M metagenome (GOLD analysis project Ga0075425, IMG submission 75300) | Bulk soil microbial communities from a Populus tree surrounding site in Tennessee, USA - Soil MetaG P. TD hybrid SBSTD4 | ecosystem: Environmental > Terrestrial > Soil > Tree plantation...
TTGGCCAGCGCCACTGCCAGGTTAACCGCCAGCGTAGTTTTGCCCACCCCGCCTTTGCCCGACCCGACCGCGACAATCGCATCTACTCCGGGAATCGGTTGCGGCCCAGGCGCCTGCTGTCCCGGACGTGGCGGCATGTGCGAACTCACGGAAGACCCTCCATTAGCGCCCGAATACAGCGCGCTAAACCTCGATTATACGCCGCTATCACACGCCCCTGTGATGTAGCCCCGGTGAGAAACTTTGAAACCTTGAAACCTTGAGCCGCTCGGAAAATCTCCGTTGCTCCCAACCGTAGGCTCCCCCATAATATGAAGCTCCCCCGCCAATCTATGCCCGCCGGCCGCAAACCCGCCGTTTCGTCTTCGCAACTGGGGTTGTTTTCCGCTCCTGCACCCTCGGCTCCGGCTTTGGAGCTCAACCCGCGCCAGAGGGAGGCCGTGGAGCACATCGCCGGACCCATGCTGGTGGTCGCCGGCGCCGGCACCGGCAAGACCACGGTGCTCACCCAGCGCCTCGCTAGGCTCATCCGCGAAGGCCACGCCCGCCCCAGTGAAATTCTCGCCATCACCTACACCGATAACGCCGCCGACGAACTCAAGCAGCGCGTCACCAAAGAATTGGGTGCTGGCGCCGCCGGCCTGCAGGCCACCACCTTCCACGCGTTCTGCTACCGCATTCTCCAGGACTGCGGCCAGGCGTTTCGCGTCGTTGAGCCACAAGACCTCTGGGTCTACCTGCGCCGCCGCCTGCCCGAGTTGCAGCTCAAGTACTACACGCGGGCGGTGCGCCCGGCGCAATTCCTGGAAGCGCTGCTTGATTTCTTCGACAACTGCCACGACGAGCTCAAGTCCGCGGACGACTACGAAAAGTATGTTCAGGAGCTGGAAGCAGGCAAGCACGAGCCGCCTCGGGTCACCCGCAGCAAAGACACGGACAAGCTCACCCGCGAAGACGTGCTGGTCCGTTGCCGCGAAATAGCCCGCGTCTTCCGCAAAGTGGAAGACATGTTCGCCGCCGACAATCTGGGCACCTTCTCCCACATGATCCTGCGCGCCATGCAGGTGCTGAAATCCGATTTAGGAATATTGCGCCAGGAGCAGGCCCGCGCCCGCTTCCTGCTGATCGACGAATTTCAGGATTCCAACCTCGCGCAAATCGAGCTTGCCCAGTTGCTCGCCGGGAGGGAGCGCAACATTTTTGCCGTGGGCGATCCCGACCAGGCCATCTACCGCTTCCGTGGCGCTTCCAGCGCGGCTTTTGAAGAGTTTGTGGCCCGTTTCCCCGATACCCAAGCCGTAGTCCTCGACCGCAACCAGCGTTCCACTTCCGCAATCCTCAACTGCGCGGGCGCGGTGATTGTGCAGAACCCCTCGCCGGCCTGCCGCATTGGAAAGAAGGAGCGCTTCGAGCGTCAGCCGCTTTTGTCCGAGCGCGAGAGTCGTGCCAGGCGGGAAGGGAAGCCGCTGGCGCCCGAGCCGGTAAGCCTGGTCATGGTGGCCGAGACCGGCGAAGAGGCCGGCGACATTGCCGAGCAGGCCGGCCGAATCTTGCGCACGCCGGCCGCAACCGAAAGCAAAACCCGCCCCCGTTGCGCCGTTTTGTACCGCTCCCACGGCCACCGCAATGAAGTCGTAAAGGAACTGGCTGCCCGCAAAATTCCTTTTCGCGTGGAAGGCTTGAACGCGCTCGAAACCTGCGAAGTGCGCGACCTGCTCGCCTGCCTTCGCGCCCTCCTGGCCCCGCCAGATAACGAAGCGCTGTTCCGCGTGGCCGCGTTGCCCATTTTCGGCGTGGACGGCGCCGCCATGCGCGAGGCTTTACGCGCCGCGGGCAAGCAGCCGGAACTGGTCACCGTTCTCTCTCAGGTCGCCGGCGGCAAGGCAGTTTTGAAAACGCTGGAGAACGCGCGCGCCGAGGTGGCGGCAGCCGATTGGAAGGCGACAGCTGCGCTGGCCATTGTTATCAAACGCTTTGGCATCGCGCCCGCAACTCCTCCCGTGGCCGCTTTTCGCGAGTTCGTACAGAAATGGAGCGACAAACCCATTACCACCACTCAGCGTCTGGAAGAGTTTTTGGAATACATGGAGTACTTCCCCCAGGCCGGCGGCGCCGTCGCCTTCCAGCAGCCGCCTCAGAATCCGGTCACTACAGTGCAGCTCATGACCGTGCACGCGGCCAAGGGGCTGGAGTTCGACCACGTCTTCCTGGTGCGCGCCAATAACAATTCTTTTCCCACCAACTACCGCGAAAAATTGTTCGAGATGCCCCTGGCCATGCGCGACCCGCGCTGTTTGGCTAAAGGCGACAGCTCGGAGCTGCATCGCGAAGAAGAGCGTCGCCTGTTCTACGTGGCCATGACCCGCGCCCGCGATTCGCTCAGCATTTACGCCAAGCCCGGCAAAGGCAAAAACCCGCGGCCTACCGCCTTTGTGCGCGAGCTGATGGAGGCGCATGTTCCGGCCCCAGGGTGGCGCGTTCGGGAACCGGAACTTAATCTGGCCGCCCAGGCCACCGTCAATGGCGTTGCCGGACTGGGCGCATGGCTGCTGTTGCCCCCTTCCCAGCGCGCCCTGGCCGGCCCGCTCAGCGCCAGCGCCATCGAGATGTACGAAACCTGTCCTCTGAGATTCAAAATTTACAGAGACTGGAACATCCCGGGCGATATTTCCGCCGCCCTGCAATTCGGCTCTGCCATGCACCTGGCATTGGGCAATTACTTCGAAGCTATCCGCGTGGGTCGCCCCCGCACTTCCGAGCAACTGATCGAAGTTTTCGAAGCTGCGCTGGCCGAACTCCCCTTCGACGACCAACACCAGCGCGACCTTTACCTGAAGCTGGGCCGCGAGCAACTCACCGCCTTTTACGAAAGCAGCGCCGGCGCTCCCCTCCCGCAAGTGCTCTCCACGGAAAAGACCTTTCAGTTTTCCGTACAGGGAATGCTGGTGAAGGGCCGCATTGACCGTCTCGACCGCATTGACGGCCAGCGGGTCGCCATCGTGGACTACAAGACCGGCACCCCCAAGACCGACGCGGATGCCCGCCGCAGCCTGCAGCTTTCCATCTATGCTCTGGCTGCCCGCGAACTCTGGGGGTATGTGCCCGATCGCCTGGTGTTCTATAACCTGGAATCCTCCGACGACGTTTCAACCTCGCGCGACGAAAAAGAACTGTGCGCGGCCCAGGAGCGCATTGCCGAGGTGGCACGCAAAATGGCCGCCGGCCAATTCGAGCCCACCCCCGGGTTCCATTGCCGCTCCTGCCAGTTTCGTGCCATGTGCCCGGCCACCGAGGAGCAGTTGTACACGGTGGAACTGGCCGCCGCCTCCCAGGGATAAGGTTCCCCTTATTTTTTCGAAAGAACTTCTGCCATGCAGAGCAACAACTTCTGTCATCCCGAGCGGAGCAGGCGGATTCGCTTGCGAATCCACCTGCGCAGTCGAGGGACCCCTGTGCTATTCGCACTACAGCTGCGGCTCCAGGGAGTTCTCACCACTCACCCGAGACCTACGACTCCCAACCCCTGCGCTGATATTTGAGTGGGTCTGCGATAATCACTCTTTGGCCACGCCTCCCAACTCGCTGCCCGAAATTCCTCCTCCACAGGTTCCCTTGCCGGGGCCGCCCTCGGTCGAAAACCCGCCCTTCACCGGCTGGGATGTGGTCCGCATTACGGTCGTAGGCATCTTTGTCATCGCTCTGTTCGGCATCGTCTCGCTGTGGATCGCCTCTGCCAGCGGCCTGTTTCGCGGGATGTCGCCGGCGCAGCTGGCGCGCGATCCGCTGCTGCTCATCCCCGCCCAGTTCGCCGCCTACATGGTGCTGGTGCTTTTCATGTATGCCGTGGTGCGGCGCGAGCGCGGCTACCGCTTCCTGCCGGCAGTGCGCTGGAACTGGCCCGAACGCAACGGGATCGCCTTCGTCGTTCTGGGCGCCATCGTCGCCATTGGCGGTCAACTGCTCTCCGCCCTTCTCCCCATTCCCAAGTCCTTGCCCATTGACCAGTACTTTCATAGCCCAGCCGATGCCTGGATGATGGCCATCTTCGGTGTTACGGTGGCGCCGTTCGTGGAAGAATTGTTCTTTCGTGGATTCCTCTACCCCGTGCTCGCCCGCTGGCTTGGGGTTGGGCTGGGCATCGTGCTCACCGCCATTCCTTTTGCCCTTCTGCACTCCGCCCAACTGGGCAATGCCTGGGGACCTCTGGTCGTGCTCTTCGTGGTCGGTGTCGTCCTCACCGGCGTGCGTGCCATTACCAAGTCGGTGGCTTGCAGCATGCTGGTACACATAGGCTACAACCTGACCCTGTTCAGCCTGCTCTTCGTGGCCAGCGGCCACTTCCATCACCTGGAAAAAGTCGGTGGCTAAACACCCAGCAACAGGCTTTCGGAAGTGTGTAGCAGCCAGCCCGTGACCCTTCTCTCTCGATTGTCATCCTGAGGCAGCGCGAGCCGCGCTTGCGCGGTGAGCGCAGCGAAGGACCTTTTTTTTTGAAGCTGTCTTAGACCCGATTTCGTCTAGTGCTGCAATCGTAGCCAAGTGCTGCCCCGACCGAAGCGAAAGGCGCTTCAGTGCACGTTCCTGTTCGCGAGGTTCGCGGCTTCAGCCGCGGGAACAGGACGAGCAATCAGAGTTTTGGGCTTCAGCCCCTGTGGAATTGCGCGGCCGTCACCGTGCTCTCCTCCAGCAATTTCACCAACGCGTGCAGGGTCTGATTAACCGGAGTAGCCACTCCCAGTTCTTTCCCTCGCCGCGCAATGTAACCGTTGAGTGAATCAATTTCCGTTGCCTTTCCGCGCACAATGTCCTGGGCGGTGGAGGAGGTCGCCCTGGCCATGGCATCTCCCAACTTCGAGCCCGCCGACTGCATATCTACATCATTCATGGGAACGCCGGCGGCGCGGGCCACCGCCACCGCCTCACTGATGGCCTGCTTCATGACCTCGTGCACCAGCGTGTTATGCGCGATGGAACCGTAATTGGCCCGCGCCAGGGCGGAAATGGCGTTAAAGGCGCAGTTCATTACCATTTTCGTCCACTGCTCGACCCCAATCTGACCGGAAATCCGGCAGGCTACGCCCGCGCGCTCAAACAGCGCGGCAAGAGCCTGCACTTTCGCCAGTCGCTCCGGGTCCTTTTCCTCGGCGAGGATCAGGTCGCCGCGCCCTGAGTGCTTTACCCGCGCCATCCCCGTCATCTCCGCCGCTACATAAACCACCCCGCGGACAGCCTCAATCCCGCTGGCCGCGCGAATGCGTTCCACGTTGTCCACGCCGTTCTGCAGACTGATCACCAGCGCTCCCGGCGCCAGATAGGGCCGAACTTCCTGGGCCGCCGTTTCCGTGTCTACCGTTTTCACGCAAAAAAGAACAAATTGCGCAGTCCTCACTACGTTTAAATCTGCCGAAGCCGCCACCGGCACCCGGCCCTGGAAATGCACCGCGTCAATGAACAAGCCCTCGCGCTCGATCGCCTCTGCTCGTGCGGGTCGCGCAATCAATATCACCGGCGTACCCCCGCGCGCCAGCATGCCGCCGAAGTAACAACCCACCGCCCCCGCTCCCATCACCACTACCCGTGCTTGCTCGTGCATCGCCTGCTCTCTCTTCTCGCCTCGTCGCTTTCCTGCCAACTTTTGGCCGTGCTATGGTAAAGGTTTATGTCCCCTGCGCGCGCCAAACTTTTGCAGGTGCTGGCGGAGAAGTCCTTTCGCCTGGGCCAGTTCAAGCTCTCCTCCGGCGGCAACAGCGACTACTACATTGATTGCCGCATCACCACTTTGGACGCACAGGGTTCGCGGCTGACCGGCGAAGTTTTTTGGCAGGAGATTCAGGCCCGCGGCTGGCGCCCGCAGGCCATTGGTGGGCTAACTATGGGAGCCGATCCCATCGTCAGCGCGGTAGCCGTGGTCAGCGGCCAGTTGCATGGTTTTCTGGTGCGCAAGGCGGAAAAGCAGCATGGCACCGGACAGCGCATTGAAGGCTTTCGCGAGAAGGGTGCGCGGGTGGTAATTGTGGACGACGTCTGCACCACCGGCGCATCCACCATCCAGGCCATCGAGGCGGCCCGCGAGTTCGGCTTTGAGGTGATCGGCGTGATGTGTCTGGTGGAGCGCGAGGAAGCCGGCGGTCGGCCAAACGTGGAGAATGCGGCAACTCCGGCGCAGTTCGTGGCCCTATTTACCGCCAACGACGTCCGCCGCGAGCACGTGCGTCGCGAAGCAGTAGTTAGAAGCTAGTAGCTAGGAGCTAGCAGCTGAGTGAGAACTGAGAACTGATGATCAAGACCCTGGAATGGACCGACTCCGGCGTGCGCTTCATTGACCAGCGCAAGCTGCCAACCGAAGAAACCTACGTCACCTGCGCCACTTACGAAGAGGTCGCCGAAGCCATTCGCAACATGACCGTGCGCGGCGCACCCGCCATCGGTGTGGCAGCCGCCATGGGCATCGCCCTCGGCACGCGCGACGCCGAGGCGGGCCACGTTTCCGAACTCCGCCGCGCCTTCGATCAGATTTGCGAAATCATGGGCGAAACCCGGCCTACCGCCGTCAACCTCTTCTGGGCTATCCGCCGCATGCAGCAGAAGTTTGAAGCCTGTGCCGAGCTGCCCGTGGACCACATCCGCCACGCCCTGATCACCGAAGCCCAGCGCATGTACGTGGAAGATATTGCCGCCAATGAAGCCATGGGCCGCCACGGCGCCACGCTTATGCCCTCCAGCGGCGGCGTGCTCACCCACTGCAATGCCGGCGCCCTCGCCACCTGCGGCTATGGCACCGCTCTCGGCGTCATTCGTGCCGCGGTCGAAGCCGGCAAGAAACTACAGGTTTACGCCGATGAAACCCGACCCTTCCTGCAAGGCTCGCGTCTAACCGCCTGGGAGCTGATGAAGGATGGCATTCCGACGACCGTCATCTCCGACAACATGGCCGGCGCCATGATGAAGCAAGGCAAAATCGGCGCCGTGGTCGTGGGCGCTGACCGCATCGCCGCCAACGGTGACGTGGCCAACAAAATCGGCACCTACACCGTCGCCGTGCTGGCCAAAGAACACGGCATTCCCTTCTACGTGGCCGCGCCTTTTTCCACCGTGGACCTGGAAACTCCCGACGGCAGCAAAATTCCTATCGAGCAGCGCTCCACCCGCGAGGTCACTCACATCGCCGGCAAAGCCATCGCCCCCGAAGGGGTCAAGGTCGAGAACCCCGCTTTCGACGTAACTCCGGCCAAGTACGTGGCCGCGATTATTACCGAACGAGGCATCGCCCGCGCCCCTTATGAGCAGTCGCTGCGTCAGTTAGCTGAAACCGTTGCCGCCGCCGACTAGATTCTTATCACTCTCCTGATTGTCATCTCGCTCTCACCATTGTCATGCTGAGCGCAGCGAAGGACCTGCTTTCCAACGGTCACGCCAGCGCCGTCGCTCCGTGTCACCATTCGTAAGCTGCGGAACTTTCTCCCCCCAACTTTCGTACAATTGCTCAGGAGAACTTCCATGCTCACCTTCCTCCTCTGGTGCCTGCTCTTTGTTCTGTGCTGGCCCCTGGCCCTGTTGGCCCTCATTCTCTATCCCTTTGTCTGGCTGATCCTTTTACCTTTCCGCATTGTCGGCATCGCGGTCGAGGGGGTGCTCGGCTTCCTCTGGGCCATCTTTACACTTCCCATGCGCCTGCTCAGCCCGCGCCGGGTCTAGTCAGCGTCCATTTGGAACCGAAGCCAGCTTTTGTGCATCCAATCCCTCAGCCATTCTGAAAAACCAGAGTCGGTTGATGGAGGGCCAAGTGTCTGCAAATAACAGAAAAAAGAGCAGTAATATGGTTTCCCAAAGGACTAAGAAGCGCCCCCAGGAGCAGCCGGAGAGTTCCCCGCAGGCCGCCCCAACGCAGCCGGTATCCCCGCAGCCCAGCCCCGATTTCGAGCGCGAACTGCAGGACCACTTCGCAGCCGAAGATCGCAAAAAGATCGAAGAAGCGGCGGAGAATATCTTCGGCTCGCTCCTGGCGCGCCATGGCTGGGCCCGCAATGAGCACGGCCAGGTTGAGTACGTCGGCGGCGACGGCGCCTGAACCTCAATTAGCATTTGCAACCCAAGCCCGGCATCCCGCTGGACTTTTTTATTTCGCTATTGCGGAGCGGGCGCCCTCGCCCGCGATGTAGCGCCGGCGTCTCGCCGGCTGTCGTGGGCGGCGTCCCGCCGCCACACCTCAGTCTGCAAGCTTCATCCTTCCGAAAGGAAGGCGTCATGCCGAGGCACTTTAGTGCCGAAGCATCTCGCGTGCACTACCACTCTGGTCCCTTTCGACGGAGCGCCCGCGCGCGCAAAGGGCTAATACGTCGCAAAAAGTATCGTAGGTTGTATACAAATGCCCGCTGCATCCCGCTATTTACTGGCTTTCACGCAGCCTTTCACGTATATTGCGGCGAAATCACTCCTCCCAGGAGATTCCCCGAAATGTCATCTCGCTCCCTGAGCTTGCCACGTCCGTCGTGGTCGCGCCCGAAATATCTCCTCTTTGGCTTCATTGGCCTGATGATCGCCTATGTCCTCGTGCACAACGAGTACTTCCTGGTCGAGCCCCACGCGCCCGTCTGGCAGCACTATCAGCCCTTCAAGTGGTACCTCTTGCCCCACGGCCTGGCCGGCGCTTGCGCCCTGCTGCTCGGACCCATGCAGTTCTCTGAGCGCCTGCGCCAGCGCTTCACCAGGCTTCATCGCGTGGTTGGACGTTTCTACGTCGCCGGCGCTTTGATCGCGGCCCCTATGGGCTTCTACATCCAGTTCTTCCAGGAGCGCATGGGTGGCGCCCGCTCCTTCAGCATCGCTGCCCTTGCCGACGCCACCTTGTGGATGCTCACCACCGCTATCGCCTTCATCTTTATCCTCAAAGGCAAGGTCCAGCAGCATCGCCAGTGGATGACGCGCAGCTATGCCGTTGCGCTGGTGTTTCTTGAAGTACGCGTCATTCTCGGTGTGACCGGCTGGGAAAATCTTCGCCCGCCGGTGGATGAAACCGTGGTCTGGATGTGCCTGGTTTTCTCTATTCTGTTCGCCGACCTCGCCCTGCAAATGCAGGAACTGCGCCGTCTAAGGCCGCTGGCCGCTAAAGCCCAGGCTGTTGCCCGCTAGCTGCTCCTGGCAGGGGGCCCCGTCAGCGGGCCAGGCAGGAGAAATCAAGATTCTTGACCGATAGCTCTGTCGGGATACAATCGTCGAACGGGGTGTGGCCAATGCCTTTAGCGCCACTTGACGAACTCGTGGAGCACACTCGGACTCTGATCCAGGCGGCCGCCGAGAACGTCCAAAATTCGCACATTCTCTGCGAAATCGCCCGCCAATTGAGGTTTGACAACGCGGATTTTCGTGATTTCCTGTTTGAGGAGCGGATGACTGCACTTAGCCTGCTGGACCGCCGGAGACAGGAAAGATCGCATCAGGCCCAGTACTCCGGAGTAGCGAGCGACTCCGCCAAGGGTTGCCGCTAGGCACTGCGCTTCACAGCTTGCGCGCCCCAGTGCACTATAGGTTTTGGCCCTCGCGCCTTACCCGCCACTTCGAGAGCAGATAGCTTTGGCTCTTATGCTCGCGCCGGGTCAGGCTTTTCGCTCTTCACGCCCAGTTCTTCGAAGGCCTTCTCCGCTTTGGAGGCGTCAAACTTCTTCTCCCGCGCCAAAGCGGACAGCGCCGCCGCCACGATGGATTCCGCATTGATTTCGAAGTGCCGCCGCAGATGCTCGCGGTTGTCGCTGCGCCCAAAGCCGTCCGTGCCCAGCGATACCAGTCGCCCGCCCAGCCACGGCGCCAGCTGGTCCGGCACAATCTTCATGTAATCCGTGGCTGCCACGATGGGACCCTCGTCCCCGTTCAGCGCGCTTAGAATGTACGGCCGCTTGGGCTGCTTGGTGGGATGCAGCCGGTTCCAGCGTTCCACTGCCAGCGCCTCCCGCCGCAACTCGTTGTAGCTGGTGGCGCTCCACACGTTGGCCGCCACTTTATACTTCTCGGCCAGAATGCTCTGCGCCCGCAACGCCTCATTCAAAATAGGACCGCTACCGAAAAGCTGCACCACCGCCTTCCCGCCCTCCGCCGGCTTAATGCGGTAAATGCCCCTCAGAATGCCCTCGCGGACGCCTTCTCCCATGGGGGGCATGGCGTAGTCTTCGTTGTATACGGTGATGTAGTAGAAGCGATCCTCCTTCTCCTGGTACATCCTCCGCACTCCATCCTGAATGATCACCGCAGTCTCGTAAGCGAACGCCGGGTCATAGGCCGCGCAGGTCGGCACTGTGCTCGCCAGCACATGGCTGTGCCCGTCCTGGTGCTGCAGGCCTTCGCCCGACAGAGTCGTGCGCCCGGCCGTGCCTCCCATCAGGAAGCCCTTGCCGCGCGCATCCGCAAACGCCCAGATCAGGTCGCCTATCCTCTGGAACCCAAACATGGAGTAATAAGTAAAGAAGGGAATCATGGGCACGCCGTAGTTGGAATACGCGGTCCCCGCGGCGGTAAACGAAGCCATCGAGCCCGCCTCGGTTATGCCCTCCTCCAGAATTTGCCCGTCTTTTTCCTCGCGGTAATAGAGCAGCATGTCCTGGTCGTGCGGCTTGTAGAGCTGTCCCCGGCTGGCGTAAATGCCTACTTGCCGGATGATGGATTCCATGCCGAAGGTGCGCGCTTCATCGGGGATGATCGGCACTACCAGCTTGCCCAGACCGGAATGCTTCATCAGATGGCGCAGCAGGCTGACGAACGCCATGGTGGTGGAAACAGGCCGCCCCTTTGACCCTTCCAGCCACTCTTGGAAGTATTCCAGCGGCGGAGCCTCAAACTTGAAGTCGGGCTTGGGGTTGCGCGTCGGCATGTAGCCGCCCAGCGCCTGCCGCCGTTCCTTCAGGTACTGGATCTCCTCGCTGTCGTCCGGGGGACGGTAAAGTGAGCCCTCTTTTGCCGCCTTCTCCGGAATCGGGATCTCGAAGCGGGCGCGGAACGCCGCCAGCGCCTGGTCGCTCATCTTTTTTTCCTGGTGCGTTGCGTTCCTTGCCTGTGCCGACCCCAGCCCATACCCTTTTACCGTCTTGGCCAGGATTACCGTGGGCGCGCCTTCATGCCGCACCGCCTGGTAGTAGGCGTTATAGACCTTTTGCGGATCCAACCCGCCGCGGTGCAGATGGAATATCTCGTCATCGGTCATATCCGCCACCAGTTCCAGGGTCTGCGGGTACTTGCCGAAAAATTCCTTGCGCACAAACGCCCCGTCCTTGGCCTTGAACGTCTGGTAGTCGCCGTCCACGCATTCTTCCATGCGCTTCAGCAGAAGCCCGCTGCGGTCGCGCGCCAGCAGGTCGTCCCAGCCCGCCCCCCACACGACTTTAATGACGTTCCAGCCGGCTCCTCGGAACGCCGCTTCCAGTTCGTTGATGATCTTGCCGTTCCCACGAACTGGCCCGTCCAGGCGCTGCAGGTTGCAGTTCACGACGAAAATCAGGTTGTCCAGGTGCTCCCGCGAGCCCAGCGTCAGCGAACCCATGGTTTCGGGCTCATCCGTTTCGCCATCGCCCACAAACGCCCATATCTTGCGCGGCGTTTTGGGGATGATGCCGCGGTTTTCCAGGTAGCGCATAAAGCGCGCCTGGTAGATCGCGTTGATCGGCCCAATCCCCATCGAAACCGTGGGAAAGCGCCAAAAGTGCGGCATCAGCCACGGATGCGGGTAAGAAGGCAGTCCGGGGGTGTCGCGCAGTTCGTGGCGGAAGTTCTCCACCTCCTGCTGGCTCAGCCGCCCTTCCAGAAAGGCGCGGGCATACACCCCCGGCGAGGCATGACCCTGAAAATAGATGAGATCGCCGGCCTGCTCCCCGTAGCTGGCATGGAAAAAGTGGTTGAAGCCCACTTCCAGCAGGGTGGCCAGGGAGGAATAGGTGGATATGTGCCCCCCGATGCCCGCATCCTTCTTGTTCTGGCGGTGCACCATGGCCATGGCGTTCCAGCGGATCAGGCTCTTGATGCGCCGCTCCAGCAGCCGGTCGCCGGGGTAGGGGACCTCATCCTCCACCGGGATCGTATTTACATAGGGCGTGTTGAGCTGCACGGGCAGATTTATGCCCGCCTGCTGCGCGCGCTGGCTCAGCGCAACCAGCAGCTGTGCTGCCTGCGACAGCCCGCCTTGGGCCAACAGCTGTTCAAATGCTTCAATCCATTCGCTCACTTCCTGCCTATCTACTTCCGCAGGTACACTTCTCGGTTCGGCATAACTCGCATTCATATATCTAGTATGCCAATTCTTCGCGCCTTCTGCACAGTGCCCGCCCCCATCCCTGCTTTCGCCTGCCCACTATTTGGGCACGGCGGCTTTGAGAACCTGCCCACTACTTGGGCACGGGCGGCTTTGAGAATACGTGGGCACAGGCGCCCTCGCCTGTGCGGGCGAGCGCAGCTTCGCCTCCTGAACGAAGCTTGTAGCGCGGGCGCCCTCGCCCGCGCCCGCATAGTAGCGCCGGCGTCTCGCCGGCTGTCCTGAGGCCGTCCCGGCCTCAGCATGTTTTGTGGCGCGGGCGCCCCGCCCGCGAACGCCCTCCGCAGGGGGGCGTCATGCTGAATGCCTTTAGGCATCAAGCATCTCGCGTGCCCTACCTCGAACCTTGTGGCGTGAGCGCCCGTGAACGCCTCAAAACTCAAGGTCAATCGAGAACTGCATCTGGCGTCCTATCCCCGCCTTGTTCGGAGTGGCAAAACTTGGAATCGGCTCCAGCGACGGCCCGAACACCGGATTCAATGCGCTCACGTTGCTATGGTTCAGCACATTAAAGGACTCCGCCACCAGGTCCAGCTTCCCGTGCTTGCCGATCAGAAAAAACTTCAATAGGCGGAGGTCAAATTCCGCCTGGCCTGCCGTTTCCAGGGAGTTGCGGCTAAATCCCAGCGGCCGTGACGACAGCGGAAAAGCGCCGTTGCGGTTGCCGTCGAACCCCAGCAGCGGATCCACTGGCCGGCCGCTCCCGATGGTCAGAATCGGGGCCACTTCAATGTTGCCGAAGACGTCAGTCGCCAGCGAGTGTTGCTTGCGCGTTGCGCCCGGCTCATCTCCATCCCCAAACGGCAGGTCGAAAGTGCCGCTGAAAACAAACCGCTGCCGCTGATCGTTGGCGGAAAGCGCCCGCTCCTCCCGCAAGGCGTAAGGGTTCTGCGGCTGCTCGTCGAAATCGGAAGCATCGTCAATCGCCTTGGAAAGTGTGTAGTTGGCGGAAAACTCAATGTCATTCGCCAGGCGCCGCCGCAAAGCCAGCGATAATCCGTTGTAAGTCGAATGTGCCTGGTTCTGCCACTGGTTGATGCCGTCGAACTGCCGCGCTATGCGCCCCGGAGGAAACACGAGCCTGCCAATCTGTTGCGGCAGGGGCTGAGCAATGCCCAGCTGCATTGCGTTGCTCAGGGTCAACAATGCCGGCGGCAGCAGATTTACATTCACTGTTCGCGGCAGCCGAACGCCTCCGGCGACCACGTAGGTGGCTGTCACCGCCAGGTTCCTGCTCAGAGCGTGCTCCACCGCCGCGCTGACGATCTCACTGTAAGAGCCGCCCAGGCGGCCACTGGCCGTGAACACCGAGGGCGCAATCGCGGGATTGGACATTTCCGCTGCGCCGCCCAGAGTTGAAGCGAATACCTGTGCCGCCGCATTTCCCAGCGCTACCTGCTCGAACCCGTTCACGCCGTCCTTCTCTATCGCCCGGTTTGCCGCTTCCAGCAGGTAGCGGTCCCAGAAAATGCCGAACCCAGCCCGTCCCACCCAGTTCGGCGACGGGCTGAAGGCCAGCCCCAGGCGCGGCGCGAAACTGTCCTTTTCCACCCGGAATTCCCCGGGCAAATGTTCAAAGTCGTAACGCAGCCCGGCATCCACGGTCAGCTGGCGTGTAGCAGAAAGGTGGTCTTCCGCGAAGGCGGCCAATTTGCCGGCAGCAAAGGAGGTCCGCGAATTGCCAAATGCCTGCCGGTACTCGTCGGGGGTCCCGCTTAGAAACGTTGCCAGAGAAGGAAAAATGTAGATTCCCCCAAACCCGTCGCCCACATTCAGGTTCTCAGCAATGCGGTCGGCGTCGGCTCCCAGCTTCAGCAGGTGCCGCCCGCGTTGCAGGGAGGCAACATCGTTGATCTCGTAGTGGTTCTCGCGCCTGTGGCTCTTACCG
>Ga0075425_100004660_pt1 | contig 14176 bp, 14 predicted proteins | sample SoiMethybrSBSTD4_FD_75300 | JGI IMG/M metagenome (GOLD analysis project Ga0075425, IMG submission 75300) | Bulk soil microbial communities from a Populus tree surrounding site in Tennessee, USA - Soil MetaG P. TD hybrid SBSTD4 | ecosystem: Environmental > Terrestrial > Soil > Tree plantation...
CCCATCCCGCTGCGTGCCGCCGCGAACGGCAGCGTGACCAGGACGAGGAACAGCATCAGGAATTCGGAATCGCCGAAGTTGTATTCGAACAGGCCCGCTGCGAGCATCGCGGCGACCGCGGCAAGGGCCGCTGCGGCCGGCACCTTGTCGTCGCTCGATATTGCCTTTCGAAAAAGGCGCGCGTGCTCGACAAGTAGGAAAACGATGAACCACAGCCAGACCGCCAGCGCCAACAGCCCGCGTTCCGCTGCGATCTGCAGCGGCACGTTGTGCAAATGCGGGTTCACTGTGTTGATGGCGTAATCGGGTCGGTACTGCGCGTAAACGCGCGGAACCATGTTTGGTCCGACTCCGGTGAGCGGATGGTCGTGCACGATGCGCGCGCCGATCTCGATCATCGCCAGCCGATCCTGATTCGTCGGCTCCTGCACGTCGAAGATCGACATCACCCGCTTGCTGACGGTGTTCGGCGCGATCACGAACAGCATGGCGATAAAAATCGGCAGCAGCACCGTCAACCGGAGATCCTTCAGCGCGAGCAGCAGTGCAATCGCGACAGACGCGCCGATCCACGCGCTGCGGCCGAGCGTCAGCGCCAGCGCGACGACGAGTGCCGGCATCACCAGCGCCGGCCACAGGCGGCCGCGCCGTCCGAAGATCAATCGCGCGGCGGCGGCGCAAATGACGAGCATCAGCAGGCCTGAGTACGTCATGTAGTGCGACATGGCGCCCTCGGGCCGTCGTCCGAGATTGTCGTAGTGGAGCAGTCCGTACTGAATGATGCCGTAGGCGGCGCTCGCGGCGCCGACGGAGACGATGACGTCAATAGCGAGCGCGGCGCGATCGCCGCGCGCGATCTGGTAAACGGCGGGGACGATGACGAACAGCAGGAGCTGCTTGTCGTCGATGAAGCTCGTTCGCGGATCCAATGAGAAGGCCGAGATGACGAGCGTAACCACCGCATAGGCGGCCAGCGGCCAGAAAAATGGCGGCGCGGCGGGCCGCGTCTTCTCCTGTGCCATCTGCCCGACCCAGCACACCATCATCAGCGCGAGCAGGATGTTGGCGGCGGCAATGGAGATCTGCAGCGAGGCGACGAAGCAGAGCAACAGCACGACGGTCGCCCGTTCGAGCACGGGTGCCGTGCGCGGCTGCGTCATGCTCATCGCTGCTGTCGTCATACGCTTCTCGTAACGGGGTCGGGACTCATTTCATGCGACGGAATGAGTCCCGACCCCTTCAGTGCTCTCTCCGCGGCGGCGGCGACCTGGTCAGCCGTGATGTGCGTCAGACACCTGAAGTCGCCGGGCGCGCACTCTCGCTGGCGGCACGGCCGGCACTCGAGCGGCCCTGCATCCACTGCTTCGGCGAACCAACGCGGATCGCGCCATGGCATCGAACGTTCCGCCAGCGTCGGCCCGAGCAGCGCCACTATCGGGGTCGTCGTCGTCCCGGCAATGTGCAGCGGACCGCTGTCGCCACCAATGTACACCGCCGCGCGGGCGACGAGCGCGCGGAGCTCGGCGAGATCGAATTCACCGATGTCAGGGACGCCAGCCGCAAGCGGACCCAGTGCCGCGCGTGCGCGGTCCGAAATGGCGGCTGCGGCAGGTGCATCCGACGGCCCCGACGTCAGGATAATGCGGCGCAACGGATCGCGCCGCGCAAGGGCGATGACGAGCGCCTCGAACGACTCGCGCGGCCAGCGACGGAAGGGATTGCCCGCGCTCACGTGGACCACAATGAGCGGATGCGCCGCGCTGATATGCGCGTCGCGCAGGCGGCGCTCTACCGATGCCGCGGCTTGCGGATCCTCGGCCATTTCCAGCGCATCGCGAGCTGGATCCGGCGGTGCGATATCGAGTGGTGCGAGCAGGTCCCACTGGTTCGCCACGGCGGCGCGCGGCGCTTCGTCGGCTGTCCGGGCAACGACGCGCGTATACAGCCGCGAACGTCCCTTGACTGCATAGCCGATGCGCACGGGCGCGCCGCTGGCCCACGTAAACCACGCCGCTCGCGGACCGCCGTGCAGGTCGATCGCCACGTCGAACCGTTGCTGCCGCAGCTGGCGTGCAATCGCGAGGTCATCGCGCAGCCGCCCGACGCCGCGCCGCCTGGGAACGAGCATGACCTCGGACAAATGTGGGTTGCCGCGCACAATGGGCGCCGCCGCGGGCTCAACGAGGTAGGTCAGCTGCGCCTCGGGGTACCTGCGCTTCAGCGCACGGAGCAGCGGCGTTGTCAGCACGACGTCGCCGATCAGCCGCAGCCGAACGAGCAGGATTCTCATCGGCTGGTGGCAACCACCTACTACCCTTCAGGCTCGATAGTTGCTTCGTCGATGAGCATGACCGGAATGTCATCCTTGATCGGATACACCCGGTGGCATGTGGCGCACTTGAGGGCCGTGCCGTTTTTCACCAGCTTTACTGGTGTCTTGCAGTTGGGACACGCAAGAATTTCGAGCAACTCTGCGTCGAGCGCCACGCTGGAAACTATAGCATTCTGAGCTAAAATCGCCTTGCCCATGTGCACTTTACGCGTCGCGTTCACCGCTCTCGGCGCCGCGTTGCTTCTGGCAATGCCGCGTGTTGCGCTCGCTCAGACAAGCGCGGACGCGTACTACGACTTCCTGATGGCGCGGCACCTCGAAGCGTCAGGCGATGCAAAAGGCGCTCAGACGCAACTCGAGAAGGCGGTCGCCGAGGATCCCAAATCAGCCGAGGTGCGGGCCGAGTTGGGTGCTTTCTTCCTGCGGCGCGACGACGGCGACAACGCCGAGCGCGTGGCCAAGGAAGCGCTTCAGCTCGATGCGGACAGCTCGGAAGCGCATCGCGTTCTCGGCATGCTGTACGCCGCCCGCTCCGAAGACACCGGTCGCGGCCAAGCGGCGCAGGCTGCCGCGGCGGAGCTCGTCAAGCAGGCGATTTCGCATCTGGAACGTGTCACCGAGAATCCCGCTGGGCTGACCGACCTTAATCTTCAGTACACGCTCGGCCGGCTCTATACGCGTAACGGGCAGGCCGACAAGGCGATTCAGGCGCTGACGCGCGTCGTCAACGAAAACCCGCTGTCCGTGCAGGGCCGCTTGTCGCTGGCGCAGGCCTACGTCGTCGCTCACGACATGAACAACGCGATTCGCGCGCTGGAAGAGATCGTGGATGACGAGCCGCGCGTCGCGAACATGCTCGGCCAGTTTCAGGAACAGGCCGGCCGGCTGAAGGATGCAGCCGACTCGTATACGAAGGCACTCGCCGTTGCACCGAACAGCCGCGAGCTGAAGGTGCGGCGCATTGCCGCGCTGCTTGGAGCGAAGGAATACCAGCGCGCTGCGGAGTTCGCCGCGCAGGCGCAGATGCAGCATCCCGACGATTTGCGTTTTACCCAGCTGCGCGCGCACGCGCTGCAGCAGATGGGCGATCTGGCGCGCGCGATCACCGTTCTCGAGCCTGCGGCGAGGGCGAACCCCAACGATGCGACCACACAGCTTGCCCTTGCCGACCTATATAGCACCTCCGGCAGAAAGCCCGATGCGGAGCGCACGGTCCGGCAGCTGGTTGCTCTCGAGCCTGGGAATGCCGACGCGTTGAACTACCTTGGGTATCTGCTTGCCGACAGCGGCAAACAGCTGGATGAAGCGATTCGTCTGGTGCGCCGCGCGCTCGATCTCGAACCGGACAACCCGAACTACCTCGACAGCCTGGGATGGGCGTATTACCGCCGCGGTGATTACGACCAGGCGGAAAAGTACATCGGGCCCGCTGCGCAGCAGATGCCGCGCAACGCGACGGTGCAGGAGCATTTCGGGGATGTGCTCGCGAAGCGTAATCGTTGGTCCGATGCCATTGCCGCCTGGACGCGCGCGCTTCAAGGCGACGAGGGCGACATCAACAAAGCGGCTGTCGAGAAGAAGATCGCCGACGCTCGGGGAAAGGTCCGCTGACAAATTCCAAGCTCCAAGCTCCATTTTGGATCTTGGTGTTTTGCACGGCCTGCGCGAAACCGCATATCAATCTCCCGACCGACACGGGCACACCTCTCCCTGATTTCCAGACGATTCACATGCAGATCTCGGCCGCGTGCGCCGGCGTGCGCACGCTGACGGCGGAGATCGGCATGTCCGGACGCGCCGGACGTCAGAAGCTGCGCGGGCGCGTCGTCGCCGGCTTCGCGCGGCCGGCATCGATGCGGCTCGAAGGCGTTGCGCCGTTCGGGCCGCCCGCGTTCATCCTCGTCGCCCGCGGCATGAACGCGACGCTGCTGCTGCCGCGTGACGAGCCGCGTGTGCTGCGCGGCGCACAGCCGCAGGACATCCTCGGCGCCTTGACCGGTGTCGCTCTCGCCCCAGCCGATCTGCAGGCGATTCTTACTGGCTGCGTCGTTCCTGCACCGCAGGCGACCGACGCACGTCGGCACGCCAACGGCTGGGCGTCGATCGATCTCTCCGGAGGCGCGACGCTGTATTTACAGCCCGCCGGTCAGAACATGTGGTCGCTCCGCGCGGCAAAGCGCGACGGATGGCAGATCGAGTATCCAGTGTGGAGCGGTAATTTTCCGCAAACCGTACGCCTGCAATCGACGCAGCCCAACGTGAACGTCGATCTGACCGCGTCGCTTTCACAAATCGAGACCAACAAGGACCTGGAAGATGCGGCATTCAATGTCAACGTGCCGCCAGATGCTGATCCGATTACGCTCGACGAGCTTCGCAGCGCGGGACCATTGGGTTCATGACCGCCGTCACGATCAAAGCGCACGCGAAGATCAACCTCGATCTGCGCGTGCTCGGCAGCAGGTCGGACGGCTTCCACGAGCTGCGCACCGTCTTTCAGGCGCTCGCGTTGCATGATGTCATCCACTGCATTCCGCGTGAGGGCCCGTTTGCAATCGAGTGCTCCAGCGCGGGTATTCCACTCGACCAAAACAACCTGATCTGGCGTGCCGCCGAGACACTGTGGAAGTCGCTGCGCCGCAGCGGGCCAGTTCGCGACCTCGTCATTCGACTGCAGAAGCAGATTCCGCTGCAGGCCGGACTCGGTGGCGGCAGCGCCGATGCAGCGGCCACGCTCATCGCGCTCGCGAAGCTGTGGCACGTGCCGGTGAAGCCCTCGCAGTTGACCGACCTGGCTGCGCACATCGGATCGGACGTACCGTTCTTTCTGTCGGGCGGGACGGCCCTCGGGCTCGGACGCGGCGAGGAGATCTATCCGCTGGCGGACCTGCCGCGCCACTGGGTGGTGCTGCTGATTCCCGGGTTTGGCGTGTCTACCAGCGAGGCGTACGGCTGGTACGACGCAGAACCGGAGCTTTCGCGTGCCCCGCGCGAGCCTCAGTACGTGCCGGGGCCCTGGCCGTCGCGAGCGGCGCAGATGATCAACGACCTGGAGGCGCCGATCGCCGCACATCACCCTGAAATCGATCAGATGAAAGCGGCGCTGAAGCGCGCAGGCGCGGTGGCGGCTGCCATGTCCGGCAGCGGCTCAACCGTTTTCGGCCTGTTTCAGAAAGGTCGCGATGCGCTGAAGGCGATGCAGCACCTGCGAGGATCGGGGTGGCAGGCGATTCTGACGGAGACCCTCGGCCGTGGCCAATATGACGTCCTTGCCACGCCGAAGCGTTCCAGAATTGCGAACGCGAAGGCGGGTCGACTAAACTAAGGGTTTCCACCGCCCCTCGCCGAACAGTCAGTACGAAAACTCACGTGGTGGGGCGTGGCCAAGCGGTAAGGCGCGGGACTTTGGATCCCGTATTCGAAGGTTCGAATCCTTCCGCCCCAACCAAAAAATGCCATGCCGGGGCTTGCCTCGCCAACGCGGCGAAGGCCGAGGCGCGAAGGCGGGCGGAGGGTGGGAACAGGTGTGGAGTCCTCGACAGGAACCGGACGAATGAGAAGGCCGCTCAGCGGTGACGGGTTGATGTCGACGGGCTTTGGCGACCTGAAAGTTTTTTCAGGCAGCGCCCACCCGCAGTTGACGCGCGAGATTGCGGATTTCCTTGGCATCCCGGTGGGGCAGGCGCGGCTGCGCCGTTTCCCGGACAGCGAGGTCTCGTTCCAGATCGACGAGAACATCCGCGGCACCGACGTCTTCATCGTGCAGCCGACGTCCAATCCCGTCGACCAGCACCTGATGGAGATGCTGATCATGGTGGACGCCTTCCGCCGTTCGTCGGCGGCGCGGATCACCGCGGTCATTCCGTACTATGGCTACGCGCGGCAGGACCGCAAGGACAAGCCGCGCGTGCCGATCTCGGCGAAGCTCGTAGCGAACCTGTTGAGCGCCTCGGGATGCAATCGCGTGCTGACCATGGATCTGCACAAGGCGCAGATTCAGGGGTTCTTTGATATTCCCGTCGACCATCTGTTCGCGGCGCCAGTGATCATCGAGTACCTGTCGCGGCTGAACTATCCGAAGCTGACCATCGTGTCGCCGGATGCAGGCGGCGCCGAGCGCGCGCGCGCCTATGCAAAGCGGCTCGATGCGGAACTGGCGATCATCGACAAGCGGCGATCGGAAGACGGGACGGCGGAGGTGATGAACGTCATCGGCGACGTGCAGGGACGCACCTGTATTCTCCAGGACGACATCATCGACACCGCGGGAACGATTCAGAAGGGCGCAAGTGCGCTGAAGACGGCCGGCGCCGAGCGCGTGCTCGCGTGCGCAGTGCACGGCGTGCTGTCGGGCCCGGCGATTGATCGGATAGAGAACTCGCCGCTCGATCAGCTGATCGTGACCAACACGATTCCGCTCAACAGCAACGGGCAGCAGTGCAAGAAGATCGTCGTGCTGTCGGTGGCGCGGCTGCTGGGTCAGGCGATTCGGAGTATTCACGAGGAGACGTCGGTCTCTTCGTTGTTCGTGTAGGCGCGGGTTTCGGTGATTGGTGTAGGGGCGAGTCTGCAGACCCGCCCGTGAGGAATGTATGGACGCAACGTTACAAGCAAAGAAGCGTGACGGTCGGGGCAAAAACGAGGCGCGGCGCCTCCGCGTCTCCGGCCAGATCCCCGCGGTGGTCTACGGCGCGCGCAAGGAGGGCCAGCTACCGGAAGGCGTCCCCGTCGCCGTGGATCCGAAGGAAGTGCTGCGCATCCTGCACTCCGAGTCTGGCGCCAACACGCTCATCAACCTGAAGCTCGATGGCGGCGAATCGCGCGTCATGGTGCGCGACTACCAGCTCGATCCGATTACGCACCAGTTGCTGCACGCCGACTTCTATCAGCTCGCGATGGACAAGGCGATCACCGTCTCCGTGCCTATCCTCGTCAAGGGCGAACCCGTGGGCGTGAAGAAGGAGGGCGGTCTGCTCGATTTCGTCACCCGTGAAATTCAGGTCCAGTGCCTGCCGACGGACATTCCCGAGCACATCGACATCGACGTCAGCGAGCTCGCGCTGCATCAGTCGATTCGTGTCAAGGACATTGCGACCAACCCGAAGTGGAAGGCCATGACCGACGGCGAGACGATGCTCGTCCACGTCGTCATGCCGAAGGCGGAAGAGTCGGCGGCGACTGCGGCCACAGAGGAAGGTGCGGCGGCGGCTCCGGTTGCGGCGGCGCCTGCCGAGCCCGAGGTTATCAAGAAGGGCAAGACCGAGGAGAAGGAAGAAAAGAAATAGATTGAAGGTTCATGAAGCTGATCGTCGGGCTCGGGAATCCCGGCCGCGAGTACCAGGAGACGCGGCACAACGTCGGGTTCAGGGTCGCCGACGAGATCGCGAAGCGGCGCAACCTGCAGTGGCGCGCCGATTCGGACTGGATGTTCGCGAAGGACTTCGGCTCGCCCGGCTTCCTGGTGATGAAGCCGCTGACCTTCATGAACCTTTCGGGATTTGCGGTGTCACGGTTCGTCGACTACCACCGCATCGACCTCACCGATCTGCTGGTGGCGTTCGACGAGGTCGATTTGGAGTTCGGACGCATCCGCGTGCTTCCGTCAGGTTCGGCGGGAACGCACAACGGCATGAAGTCCATCGTGCAGCAGCTGGGGACAATTGAGTTCCCGCGGCTGCGATTCGGAGTTGGGCGCGGCGATCCGCGGCGCGATCTCGCGGATTACGTGCTCTCGAAGTTCGAGCCCGCCGAACAGGCGCTGCTCGACGGCCTCGTCAGCCGCGCGGCCGATGCCGCCGAGATGTTTGCCGTGGAAGGCATCTCGAAGGTGATGAATGAGTACAACCGGTGGCCCACGGACCCGGACTGATTAACTCTTTGCCGCATCATGCGGCCCGCGAGCGAGCCCAAAGGGCGAGTCGAGCGGTCCAGAAGGAGAAGCATGGCTAGAAAGTACGAGCTCGTGTACGTCGTGTCGCCCGACGCGACCGACGCCCAGGTGTCCGAGCTGCACACGCAGGTCGAACAGATTGCCCAGCGCCTGGGCGGCAGCATCGAAAAGACCGACAACTGGGGCCGACGCAAGCTGGCCTATGAAATCGGCCCGCACAAGGAAGGCACCTACGTCCTCGAGACGATCGATGGCGGCGGCGAGTTGATGAAAGAAATCGACCGCCGTCTGAAGGTCTCGGATCTGATCATTCGGCACCTCATCGTGCGCATCGACGAGGAGCAGGCAGTCATCGACCGCACGCGCAGCAGGCGCACCGACACCGCGCGACGCCGGCGCGTCGCGCGCGGACTGCCTCCCGATCGGCAGCCCGGCGAAGGCCAGCGCAGCGAGATGGAAGACGACGACCGCTTTGACATGAACGAGGTGGAGCGATGAACGGCAGGAAAGGTTCAGGCGCGCGCGGCAAGGCCGGCGCACAGGGCGGTCAGGGAGGCAAGGACGGGCAGCGTCGTCCGATGTTCCGTCGCCGCAAGGTCTGCAAGTTCTGCGCGGACAAGATCGATGACATCAATTACAAGGACACCAAGCTGCTGATGCCATTCGTGCCGGAGCGCGCGAAGATTCTGCCGCGCCGTATTTCGGGTACGTGCGCCATGCATCAGCGCAAGCTGCGGACGGCGATCATGCGCGCGCGCCAGCTCGCGCTTATCCCGTACACGGCGGAATAAATTGACTTCGGGCTGCAGGACCCCGAGTCTGTAGCCTGTAGCCGACAAGGATTGCTATGGAAGTAATACTGCGAGACCACGTAGAAAAGCTCGGCAAGCGCGGCGAGATCGTCAAGGTGTCCGACGGATACGCGCGCAACTACCTGCTCCCGAGGAAACTGGCGCTGCCAGCAACCGAAGGCAACCGGAAGCACGTCGAGCGCGAACGCAAGATCATGGAAACGCGCGAAGCGGAGGAGAAGTCGCAAGCCGAAGCGGTCGCCACCCGGCTGTCGGCGGTCGACATCACCATCGCTCGGCGCGTCGGCGAAACGGAGCAGCTCTACGGCTCGGTCACCGCCTCCGACATCACGGAGTTCCTCAAAGGCAAGGGCTTCGAGATCGATCGCCGGAAGCTGATTCTTCCGGAGCCGATCAAGAGCATCGGCCAACACGACGTGCCGCTGAAGCTGCACCGTGAAGTCACCGTGCCGCTGAGGGTGAAGGTCGTGAAAGAAGGCGGCGACACGCCGGCCGCCTGAGCCGCATGTCCTCCGACGTCGGCGCGAAAGCGCCCGACTTCACGCTGCCGAACCAGGACCGCGCGCCGGTCACGCTCAGCGAAGAGCTGAAGCAAGGGCCCGTGGTCCTGGCGTTTTTCCCCGCCGCGTTCAGTGGAACCTGCACGCAGGAGATGTGTACGTTCCGCGATTCGATGAGCGACCTGCATCGGCTGTCCGCCAACGTCATCGGGGTCAGCACCGATACGTTCTTCGCGCTGAAGGCTTGGGCGGATGCCCAGCGATTCACCTTTCCGCTCCTCAGCGACTACAACAAGACGGTCATCGACGAATACGGCGTCGTCAATCCCGACATGATCGGCCTGAAGAACATTGCCAAGCGCGCCGTGTTCGTGATCGATCGCAACGGCGTCATCCGTCATCGCGAAGTTCTGGAAGATGCCCGCAACGAACCCGATTATGAAAAGGTTCGTGGCGCGCTCGCTCGCCTGCAGTAGTAGCATTACCCCACCGCGCAATTCAGATGGCTGAGACGATCGCAACCGCCGAACGTACGCTTCCGCACAATCTCGAAGCAGAGCGCTCGGTGCTGGGCGCGATCCTCGTGCACAACGACGCCTTCAATACCGCGGCGCAGGTTATCGACGGACGCGATTTCTATCGCGATGCGCACCGGCGCATCTTCGATCGCATGGTGGCGCTCAGCGAGCGCGGCGAGGCGATCGACTTCATCACGCTGAAGGAAGAACTCTCGCGTGGCGGCGAGCTCGACGAGGTCGGCGGGCCCGCCTACGTCGCGTCGCTCGTCGACGGCGTTCCCAGGGCGACCAACGTCGAGTATTACGCGAAGATCGTCAAGGAAAAGGCGACGCTGCGGAACCTTATTTACGCGGCGAACAAGATTCTCACCAACGCCTACGAAGCGGATCAGGAACCCGAGCTCATTCTCGACGAGGCGGAGAGCTCGATTTTCGCGGTTGCCGATGACCGGCTGAAGGCCGGCTTCGTCGCCATGCGCGATCTGGTGAACGACAGTTTTCCGAAGATCGAGCAGCTCTTCGAGCACAAGCGGCTGGTGACGGGCGTGCCGACCGGCTTTGCCGATATCGACGAGATGACGCGCGGGTTTCAGCCTGGCGATCTCGTCATCATCGCGGCGCGGCCGTCGATGGGCAAGACGAGCCTCGTCCTCAACATCGCGCAGCATGTCGCGGTGCAGCCGAACATGAGCGTCGGCTTCTTCAGCCTCGAAATGTCGAAGGAATCGCTCTTCATCCGGCTGCTCACATCAGAGGCGCAGATCGACAGCCACCGCTTGATGAGCGGCCACATCGGCGAGCGCGATTACGGCCGGATTTCGCAGGCGCTCGAGACCCTGAGCGGCATGCGCCTCTACATCGACGACACGGCGAATATCGGCGTGCTGGAAATGCGCGCGAAATCGCGTCGCCTTCAGGCAGAACACGGCCTGAGCCTCATCGTCGTGGACTACATCCAGCTGATGAGCGCACGCGGCCGGTTCGAGAACCGCACGCTGGAACTGGCGAACATCTCGCGCTCGATGAAGGGCCTCGCCAAGGAATTGAACGTACCGATCGTCGTCCTCTCGCAGCTGTCGCGCGCGCCCGAATCGCGCGCTGATCATCGCCCGCAACTCTCGGACCTGCGCGAATCCGGCGCGCTCGAGCAGGACGCCGATGTCGTCGTGCTCATCTACCGCGACGATGCATATAACCGCGATCCGAACAACCCCGACGCAGGCACGGCGGAGCTGATTGTCGCCAAGCAGCGCAACGGCCCGACGGGCGTCGTGCGCCTGGCGTTCCTGCGCGAGCAGACGCGCTTCGCCAACCTTGCTCCCGGCGCATAACAGTGATTTGTGATCAGTGAATTGTGATTTTCGTGTTTGAATCACTAATCACGAATCGCTAATCACAAATGGTCAGAAGCACGGTTGCGCACGTCGATCTCGGCGCGCTGCAGGCAAACTTCCGCGCAATCAGGGAATTTCTCGCATCGACGGCCGCGGACCCGAACGGCCCACCGCGCGGCGTCCCTCGCATCATCGCTGTCGTCAAAGCCAATGCTTACGGGCACGGAGCGGAGCGTGTGGCGCTGGCGCTCGAAGCAGAAGGCGCGGATCTGCTCGCGTGTGCGGACATCGAGGAGGCCATCGTGCTGCGCCGCGCCGGCGTGCGTGCACCGATTCTCGTGTTCGGCGCGTTGAGCGTCAGCGATCTCGACGGGCTGTTCGCGTTTTCGTTGACGCCGACCATCTCGACGCCGTCTGCCGCGCGCGCCGTGCAGGCTGCGGCGGCGCGCAACGGACAGACGATCGGCTACCACCTGAAGATCGACACCGGCATGAATCGTCTCGGTTTCCGCCACGACAATCTGCGGCGTACGCTGCCGGAGTTGTTCGGCAGTGCGAACTTGCGGCTCGACGCGATCTACACGCACTTTGCGACGGCGGATGAACCCCAGACCCCCTTTTTCGATCAGCAGCGGCAGAATTTCGAATTGGCGCTGAAGGTGATCGCCGAGATACGGGGTCGGGACTCATTACGCGATGCGAAAGCGCGTAATGAGTCCCGACCCCTTATCCACGCCGCCAACAGCGCGGCGACGTTGCGCGATTCACGCGTGTGGTACGACATGGTCCGGCCGGGACTGCTGCTCTACGGCATCGTCCCGCCGCCGCTCGCGTCGACGATTCCACTGACGCCCGTCATGTCGCTGAAGAGCCGCGTCGTCGCCGTGAAAGGTGTGCGGCCGGGCGAGGGCATCGGCTATGGATTCCGGTTCAAGACCGACACCCCCGTGACCACGGCTGTCATTCCCGCCGGGTACGCTGACGGCATCGACTTGCGCGTGTCGGGCCGCTGCCAGGTGTTGATCCGCGGCCGCCGCGTGCCGATCGTCGGAGCCGTATCGATGGACATGATGATGGTCGACGTCTCCGGCCTCGATGATGTGTCGCCGGGAGACGAGGTGGTGATCATCGGACGCCAGGGGAATGAATCGTGGCAGCAGATCGACGCGCGGGAGATGGCGGGCGCCATCGGTACGATCCCCTGGGAGATCGTTTGCCGCATCGGGTCGCGTATTGAACGACAGTACACGTGAGAATGTCTTTTGCTCCGTGTCTTCGTGCCTTCCGTGGTTTGTGAGAGCCAATGAAGCCGCCTAAAGTTGTGTTCGTTTGCCAGGAATGCGGCGCGCAGGCGCCAAAGTGGGGTGGCCGCTGCAGCGACTGTGGCGCGTGGAACTCGATGGTCGAGGAGCGGGTGGCGCAGGAACCCGTCGCGGCCGCGGCGGCGGGTAATCGTTACGCACAACTGGGCGCGTCAGGCGCGGCGAAGCTGTACGCGGATGTCGAAATTACCAACGCCGCGCGCCTTTCGTCAGGGATCAACGAGTTCGATCGTGTGCTTGGCGGTGGCATTGTGCCCGGCTCGCTCGTGCTGCTTGGCGGCGAGCCGGGCATCGGCAAGTCGACGCTCCTTCTGCAGGCGGCCGCACATTTCGCCAACGCGGTCGGTCCGGTGCTCTATGCATCGGGCGAAGAGTCCGAGCATCAGATCAAGAGCCGCGGCGATCGGCTCGGCGTCGGCAATGCGCCGCTGTATCTGTTGTCGGAAACCTGCATCGAACGGATCCTTGAAGAGATCGCGCGTCTCAAGCCGGCGCTCGTCGTCGTCGATTCCATTCAGACCGTCTTCTCAATCAAGTTTCAGTCGGCGCCGGGAAGCATCGGCCAGGTGCGCGAAGCGGCGACGCAGTTCCTCTTCGCGGCGAAGGGACAGAACATCCCGACCGTCCTCGTCGGCCATGTGACGAAGGACGGCAACCTCGCGGGGCCGAAAGCTCTCGAGCACGTCGTCGACACGGTGCTCTATTTCGAAGGGGAGCGGCACCACTCGCACCGCGTCGTCCGCGCCATCAAGAACCGCTTCGGTGCGGTGAGCGAGCTTGGCGTGTTCGAGATGACCGGCACCGGTCTGCGCCCGGTGGCGAATCCGTCGCGTCTGTTTCTCTCCGAACGTGCATCGGGCACGCCCGGTTCGGCCGTGCTGTGCTGCGTCGAAGGATCAAGGCCTATCCTCGTCGAGGTTCAGGCGCTCGTCAGCACGAGCACATATGGCAACGCGCGGCGGATGGCGATCGGCATCGATCAGAACCGCCTCTCCCTGCTGCTCGCCGTTCTCGAAAAGCGGGCAGGCCTCAGCCTCGCCGGCGACGATGTGTATGTGAACATCGCAGGTGGCATGAACATCGAGGAACCGGCGGCCGACCTCAGTGTTGTTGCGGCGGTCGCCTCGAGCGTCCGCAATCGAGGACTATCACCCTCGACGGCCATGTTCGGTGAGGTCGGGTTGAGCGGTGAAATCCGCGGCATTCCGCAGGCTCCCCTCCGAATCCGCGAAGCTGTGCAAATGGGCTTCACGCGCGTGGTTCTGCCTGCGGCGAACCTGGACCCCTCGGAGTCGAAAGAATGTGAATTAATTGGGGTCAGGACCGTCGGGGAGGCGCTCGACACGCTGATTTAGCTCGTCGGAGGCGCGTCGCTTGATTTTGACCCCCGCACCAGCCTAAGGTTCCTTCCACTTATACCTGATACCTGTCGGTCATCCGTTCATAAACCCGGGGGAACGAATGGTCT
>Ga0075425_100004661_pt1 | contig 14176 bp, 3 predicted proteins | sample SoiMethybrSBSTD4_FD_75300 | JGI IMG/M metagenome (GOLD analysis project Ga0075425, IMG submission 75300) | Bulk soil microbial communities from a Populus tree surrounding site in Tennessee, USA - Soil MetaG P. TD hybrid SBSTD4 | ecosystem: Environmental > Terrestrial > Soil > Tree plantation...
AGCACTTGATGCCGCTCGGCTTGGGTGAGAAGTGGCAACGTCGAGATTGGCTGCTCTGGATCGGCGACAATCCCTTTCAGTAGCGTCTCTAAGTGTCCGATCATCCGCTCGATTGTCGACGACTCGAACAGATCGGTGCTGTACTCGACAAAACCGATAAGCTTACCGTCTCGTTCCCTAAGATACAGTGACAAATCGAACAGCGATGTCGCTGCGAGGACGTCGACTCGCTCGATGGTAAGTCCGGAAGGTTGCTGGAATGGCCTTGGCGTGTTTTGCAGAACGAACATCACCTGGAACAACGGATTGCGGCTCAAGTCTCGCTCGGGTCGCAGCTGTTCAACTAATTTCTCGAATGGCAAGTCTTGATGGGCATAAGCTCCCAGGCAAACATTCCGAACGCGCTGAAGAATTTCTTTGAAGGTCGGTTTTTCAGAGAGATCGGCGCGAAGAACCAATGTATTGACGAAAAACCCGATTAACCCCTCAGTCTCACTGCGATTGCGATTCGCGATCGGCGAACCGACGACAACATCCTCTTGCCCCGAATAACGATAGAGCAATACCTGAAAACCGGCGAGCAACGTCATGAACTGAGTGACTCCTTCGCGCCTACTCAATTCATTGACTGCTGCAGTCAGAGACTCTGGCAGCGATAGCGGTTGCCTTGCGCCGCGAAAACTCTGCTTTACTGGCCTCACATGATCATTGGGCAAATTGAGCACGGGAAGATTCTCAAGTTGCTTTCTCCAGTAAGAAAGCTGCGCCTCCAGCACCTGCTCTTGCAGCCATTCTCGTTGCCAGACTGCGTAGTCCACATACTGGACAGAAAGGGCCTCCAACGGAAAGGTCGCGCCTTTGGCAAAAGCTTCATACAAGGTCCATAGTTCCCTAGTGACAATCCCCATCGACCACGCATCGGAGACCATGTGATGGGTAATGAGAATCAGAATGTGCTCGTCGTTGCTAATCTGAAGTAGCACGGCCCGCAAAAACAAACCGGCCGAGAAATCGAATTGCCGTTCCGCTTCTGCCTTAACTCGATCCCGCACCTCTCGGTCGCGCTCAGGTTCGGTTAGCGAACGCAGGTCGATTATAGGCACTTCGAATCTCGGCACAGCTAGCGCAACCTGAACCGGACGTCCATCAACGATACGTATCTGAGATCTTAATATCTCATGACGACGAAGTATCTCGGTAAGACTCGACTCCAATGCCGCCATGTTCAGTTGGCCCCTGAGCCGAGATGCGCGGCAGATATTATAAACGGCACTTTCTGGTTCTAACTGTGCCAAGAACCACAACCGCTCTTGGGCGAAAGACAAGGGCGTTGGGTCGCTACTTGTTCGCCCCAAGATCGGCGGAGGAATAAGCGCCGCCGACTGCTCGTAATCGCTGAGGAAGTGGAGCAATTCCTGTTTACGCTCGGCAATTTGCGCGCGCAGGGTATCAGTTAGCACGCCTTTGGGGGCGTTCAGGCGAAGACGTTGCCCGTTAATGCTGAGCCGAACGTCCAGCTTTCTGAGATCGGAGACGAACTCTGCAATACTCATAGCTCGATCTCCTCGCGATCCGTATCGTCTATTGCGGGTGTTGGGTATGGTGGTTTTATTCGAGTCGCTATGTGTTTTGCAAGGGCTGCGACTGTTGGGGACTCGAGAAACGTTCGCAATTCAATCCCTAAGCCAAAGGCCTCTTTGATGCGTGCTGCGGCCTGCGCTGCGAGCAACGAATGGCCGCCGAGAAGGAAGAAGTTATCGTTTACTCCAACCTGCCTTATTCCAAGGACTTGCGAAACAATTTCACAGAGTTTCGCTTCGACGTCATTGCGCGGCGCGACGAACGAGTCTATTTGTCCCGTTGGAGACTGCTCCCAAAGAGGCAGCGCATCATAGTCGACCTTTCCATTGGGAGTAAGCGGCAGACGGCCCAAGATCAAGAAATGGGAAGGCACCATATAATCCGGAAGTCTTGCACTTAAGAAGAACCGTAGCCCGTCGATCGAAAGCGGCTGATCTAATTCGGGCACGACATACGCCACTAATCGCACATCATGGGTTGAGCCCTCGAGGAGGAACTCTTTTGCAATAACAGCCGCATCTTTTACAGCTGGTTGTTGACTCAGGACGGATTCGACCTCAGCCAACTCCACGCGGAAGCCTCTGATATTGACTCGGCGGTCATTTCTACCGGCCCATTCGACGTTTCCATCAGGCAGATACCGTGCCAACTCGCCCGTTCTGTATAGCCGGTCATTTAGATCATTCGTGAACGGATTCGTTACGAACATCTCTCGAGTGAGTTTTTCGTCCCCGATGTAACCCGAAGCTAAATGAGGACTTCGCACGTAAAGTTCGCCAAGCTCTCCGATCCCGGCTAACTGCCCGTTCTTGTTCAACAGCAACAATTGAACGTCTTTTATACCGCGACCCAAGGGAATCGCACGTTTGGTCTCGGGTTCATCCGCCGGCAAGTCTTCGGGAATCCGGTAGTAACCCACCGCGCGTTGGGTCTCAGTCGCGCCGTAGAAGCTGACGACCTTTGAATTAGGCGCAAGCTTGCGCGTCAAAGTAACGTCCTCTGTTGTCAGGACATCACCGCCGAAAAAGATGCGTCGGACTGATGGTAGACTCTTGTTCGTCGATGTTCGTAATAACCGACCTAGAGCGGGAGTGAGATGTAGCACACTGATCTCGTTCTGTTCAAGCCACTGCGTGAGTAAATCAGGAGACTTCAGAATGTCCGGGGCAGGTACATAGAGTGTTGCGCCTAATGCCAAGGCCGTGAACACGTCGCGATGTAAGTGATTATACGCAAGCCCGGAGAGCAGGCTGAAGCGATCCGTTGCGCTAAAGTCAAATGTCCCTTCTTGCCATGGAAAGAAATGAGTGATCGGCCCATGTCTACCGAGAACACCCTTCGGTTCTCCGGTCGAGCCAGATGTAAAGGCAATATAAGCCGGGTCATCCGCATTTACCGAAACGCCTGTTTCACTTCCAGAATACTCGGCAAGGAATTCGGCGATGTCTTTTTTCCCGTTGCCGAGGTTGATGCGACAGGGAATTTCAAAGGTAGCAAGGAAGCCCAGAAGTTCCTCGGGCGGCTCGCCTGCGGCATTCATTTGTACCCACCCTAGTGGTCGGGCGATGCATAGGTAGTCGATTAAGCGTGCGAACGGATAAGTTGGATCCAGTATAACGAAGGCCGCGCCCGCCTTGAGAACGCCTAGCAAGGCTAGCACAAGGGGACAACCACGGTGTGCATAGATCGCGACGACGTCCTTCGGTTTGATCCCTTGCGCGATCAGATAGTTGGCAAGTTGATTGCTGCGTCGATCCAAATCGGAGTATGTCCATCTGTCATTGGGATCGACAACTGCGAACAGGTCCGGAACACGTTCAGCTTGCCTGGTGAATAGTGTGTGAATCGCTCCTTGCCATTTGTCGTCGAGTGACTCAGTTGGGTCGGGTAAAGCAGTTTGCATGCTTGGAGTCACAAGAGTGTATTGATCGAGTCTTTTCTGCGGATCCTCCGCGACCTGCGACAGGAGGTGGGTGAATTGGTTGAGCACGTTGATGATACGATGCTCACTAAACAGATCGGCGTTGTAAACTATGGCGAGCTCAATGCGGCCATCGACTTCTGGCGCGTGAAACACGATGTCGAATTTGGCTGACGGATCTGCGGAAGAAATCTTAGTGACCGTGCACCCCGGCAGCGTGAGAGTACGCTCCGAAGTGTTGGCCATATTGAACATGACTTGGAACAACGGGTTGCGACTGAGATCTCGATGAGGATTGATTTCCTCGACCACTCTTTCAAACGGCAGATCCTGGTGTGTGTACGCGTCTAGACAAATATCTCGAACTCGCTTCAACAGCTCTAAGAAAGTCGGGTTACCGGAAAGATCCGTGCGTAGCGCCAAGGCATTGATAAAGAATCCAATCAGCCCTTCAGTCTCGGGACGGTTGCGACCCGCAATGGTTGAGCCAACGATGATGTCGTCTTGGCCAGTATGACGAGAAAGCAGGACATCGACCGTCGCCAACAAAGTCATGAACTGCGTGACGCCTTGCTGGCGACTTAGCTCTTTAAGGGCTTTTGTAACCTCTTCGCCAAGCGTTCTCGTTAGCCGCGCCCCACGGTAAGTCTGCACGACAGGCCGCTCATAATCCGTGGGCAGATTGAGGGTCGTCAGTCCCGTACCGAGTTGCCGTTTCCAATAGGCAAGCTGCGATTCCAGGACTTCTCCTTGAAGCCGCTCATGCTGCCACATGGCATAGTCGGCGTATTGAACGGGAAGTGGAGCGAAAAGATGAGTTTCGCCGTCCAAAAACGCCTCGTAGAGCGTGGCAAGCTCATGGTAAAAAATGATCAGTGATGAGCCGTCACATACGATGTGATGAAAGTTGAGAATGAGGACATATTCGTGTTCGCTCAACCGCAATAACTTCGCCCGTATGAGCGGAGCCTCCTGGAGGTCGTAAGGCTGGCGCGCATCATCGGCTGACAGCCGCTGAACTTCCGCTTCAGCTTGCTCTTTGAGTAAACGGGAAAGATCTATGACCGGCAGCGTGAACGTCAAGGGTGATACAATTTGTTGAAGCGGATCACCGCCAATCTCCATAATGCGTGTCCGCAACACTTCGTGTCGATTGACGATCTCTTTCAGGGCTTGTTCTAACGCTGCGATATTCACAGCGCCTGTGATGCGAAAAGTGGCGGGAATGTTATAAGCGGTTAAGCTTGGATCCACCTTTTGCAAAAACCACAGCCGACGCTGTGAAAAGGATAGCGGTATCGGACGATCCCGGGGAACTGACACAATCGGCGGCACGCTGACGCCACTCTTATTGCGAGAGAGAAAATCGACATGCTCCGCCAACGCGGCAACCGTTGGTAATTCAAACAGTTTTCGCAACGGCAGATCGATATTGAAATTAGTTCGCAGGCGTGCGATTACGCGAGTCGCGAGCAGAGAATGGCCGCCTAATTCGAAAAAGTTATCGTACACGCTAACATTTTCTACTTTCAGTACTTCTCTCCATACCTGAGCCACTAGCTCCTCTATCTCCGTTCGCGGAGCGATAAACCCTTGCGTGAGCTGTGGCCTCCTACCGTCAGGCAACGGAAGGGCGTTTCGGTCTATCTTTCCATTCGGTGTCAGTGGAAGAGCATCCAACGTCAGGAACTCGGATGGAATCATATATTCCGGCAGCTTTTTTTTCAGAAAGCTTCGCAGCTCCGTCACTGAACTCACTAATTGCTGCCTCAGCACCACATAGCCTACTAGGCTTTTTTCTCCCGACGGGCCGCGTTCACGACCCACGACCGCGTTGTCCTTCACTGCGGGATGCTGATTGAGAATAGTTTCGATCTCGCCTAGCTCTATCCGATAACCGCGAATCTTGACCTGGTTATCGCCACGGCCGAGAAACTCGATGTTACCATCTGCCCGGTAACGAGCTCGATCTCCCGTGCGGTAGAGTCGCGCTCCCGGTTGGTTGCTGAAAGGATTAGCAACAAATTTCTCGGCGGTCAGTTCCGGCCGGTTTAAATGGCCGCGCGCCAAACCATCACCGCCGATATACAGTTCGCCATGTACTCCCACTGGCACAGGCTGCAGTTGAGAATCCAGAATATATATTTGGGTATTCGCGATCGGCCGCCCGATGAGGACCGGACTTTCGCCGGGTTCAACCTTTGCGATAGTCGACCAAATGGTGGTTTCAGTCGGACCATAGAGATTCCAAAGCGAAGCGCCACCCTCCAATAACTGATCAGCCAACTCACGAGCTAAGACCTCCCCACCGCAAAGAATCTTGAAATCAGGACTGCTTCGCCACCCCGCATCCAGCAAAAGCATCCAAGCAGACGGCGTGGCTTGCATGGCAGTAGCGCCGCACTCTGTCAATCTGTCTAATAGTAGCTTGGCATCTAAGGCTTCATCTCGATTGGCCAAAACAAGTTTCGCACCGGTAATCAGCGGCAGAAAAATCTCCAACGAAGCAATATCAAATGAAATTGTCGTAACGGCTAAGAAAACGTCCTTCACTGTCAATGCAACCTTCTCACCAATAGCGCACAAGCAGTTCACAACAGATTGGTGAGAGACTTGAACGCCTTTTGGTTTTCCTGTCGAGCCCGAAGTGTAAATGACGTAGGCTAAGTCAGTTGAATACACTTGGCTCAGCGGATTCTTATCACTCTGCTGTGCGATCAAAGGCCTGTCGCGATCGACAAAAACCACCTGAAGCCGAGGATCGAGAATCGAAGATCGAGGATCGCCATCTTCCATCCTCCATCCTCTATCCTCGACCAGCTTCGCTTGGGTTAGCAGCACCGACACCTGAGCATCTTCCAGCATGAATGCTAAACGCTCTCCAGGATATGCCGGGTCCAACGGCAAATACGCTCCTCCTGCTTTAAGAATTCCGAGCAAGCCGACTACCATCTCCAACGATCGTTCCACGCAAATGCCCACCAACTTCTCCGGCCCGATTCCCAACTTTTGCAGCAGGTAAGCCAACTCGTTTGCCTTGGCATTCAACTCCCGAAAGGTCAACTGTTTTCCATCGAACTCTACTGCTATCGCTTCCGGAGTGCTTTCTACCCGCGCTTCAAACAACTCATGGATACAGGAGTCTCTCGGATAATCGGCTTCTGTGCTATTCCATTCAACTAGCAATTCTAGCTGTTCAGCTCTCGTGAGAAACGGCAAACTTGAAACAGGCAAATTAGGATCTACAGCGATCCCTTCGAGCAATGTTTGTAGGTGCCCGGTCATCCGTTCGATAGTCGAGTGATCGAAGAGATCGGTACTATACTCGAAGAATCCTATTAAGTTGTGTTCGCGCTCCGCTAACGAAAGCGTCAGATCGAACTTCGATGTCCCTGGGTCTATTTCTATAGGTTCTGAGGCGATACCGAGGAGTTCCAGTTTCGAGAAACGATGATTCTGAAAGATCAACATGACCTGAAATAGAGGATTACGGCTCAAGTCGCGCGGTAGGTGTAACTCATCCACCAACCTTTCGAACGGAAGATCTTGGTGCGCAACGACGTTCACAACCTCTTCTCGAACTCGCTCCAACGTCTCCATGAATGTAGAATTGTTATCGAGATCAGTACGTAAAACCAAAGTATTAGCAAAAAACCCAATTAGGGGTTCGATCTCCGGAAGGTTCCGATTACCGATGGGAAAGCCAACAATGATGTCTCCTTGTCCCGTATAGCGATACAGCAAAACTTGGAACGCGGCCATTATTGTCATGAACAGCGTCGCCTTTCCGGCATGACTCAACTCCTTCAGGTGACCCGTCAAAGTCTCCGAAATCACCACAGACCTTCTTGCTCCCCGAAAACTGTTGACTGCGGCTCGAGCACGGTCAGTTGGTAACGCCAAGACTGGAGAGATACCGGAAAATCGCCTTTTCCAAAACGAAAGGTGAGCGTGAAGCTTGTCCCCGTTAATCCAATCGCGTTGCCAGACGCAAAAATCCGCATACTGAATCTTGAGATCGGGGAGTGCCGGAGCTTCTCTCTGGCAAAAAGCGCGATAGAAATGAGCCAATTCGCAAGAGAAGAGGTCATGAGACAGCCAGTCAAAAATGATCTGATGTACCATCAAGACGAAAACGCGCTCGTTCTCATCCAACTCAAACAACGAGACCCAAAGCAAGGGACCATGAGACAAATCGAAAGTCGCCTGAGAGTCGCGAATAGCGAATCGTAAGGCCTCAGCGAGGCGTTCCTCTTTCGGTAACGAACGCAAATCGATCCGTTTCAGCAGCTTGCTCGCTTCTTTCTGATTGTCATCTTGAAACGGTGCGAGAAAGTTCAGCGAATCCACAATAATTTGATTCGGCGATCCTCTTTCCGAGATGAACACTGTACGGAGAATTTCATGGCGGCAAATGACTGCCGCTACACTCTTTGAGAGTGCATCAACGTCAAGGTTGCCGGTGAGACGCTCGACTCGAACAAGATTGTAAACGGGATTGCCGTTTTCCAACTGATCCAGAAACCATAAACGCTCCTCGGCGAAAGATAGCGGTACAGGTTGGGCAAAATTTCGCGGGAGAATCCTTAGCGCGTCTGAGCGTTGATGGTTTTCTCTCGTGATGAGATAAGAAAGTAGCTCGATTCGATCGTCAAAGGATGGAGTGGCATCCGACTCGTCAGTCGGCATCGTCTCTGGCTTTTCTTTCTTTTTCTAGCATTTCTCGGACTTCGTCCGCTTTCATCGTCGCGATGCTCAACCACGTCCGGGCGGTCCTATCAGCCGCCTCCGGACCCATAGACTTCGTCACTAGGAACTCTGCGAGCTTTGCCACCGTGGGTCCTTCAAGAAGTACATAAGGAGGGAGTTGGATGGAAAAAATCTTGCTGATTCTGGAAGTAACGTCGCTAGCCATTAAAGAATTGCCGCCAAGCTCGAAAAAGTTGTCTTCGACACCGATCTCTTCGAGATCCAGCGCATGTGCCCATTGCTGCGTCAAAACTTCTTCGATGGGGGTCCGCACCCTGACAAAGGGATGGGTTGCTTCCGGCCGCGTTCGACCAGGAGCCGGAAGTGCATTACGGTCTACTTTGCCGCTCGGTGTAAGGGGCAGAGACTCCACGGAGACAAATACAGCCGGGACCATGCAATCCGGGAGTATTTTCTCAAGAGAAAGACGAAGGTCTCTGATTTTAGGCTCTTGTCCCTGCCTCGGGACGATGTAACCAACTAGTCGTTTGTCTGCCAGCCAATTCTGGGCCACAACGACAGCCTGATCCACCTCAGGTAAACCGCGCAGCGCCCTTTCAACTTCGTCGATTTGCACTCTGTGGCCCCTAACCTTGACCACAAAATCTTTACGTCCGTGGTGCTCATATGCACCGTTTGAAAGGATGCGCCCCAAATCTCCCGTGTGAAAGACCGGATGCTCTCCACCGTCAGGATCAGGCAAGAGTGAATCCCTCGTAAGCTTAGGTCGTTGCCAGTAACCCGGAAAGAGAAAGGAACTTCGAATGACGATTTCTCCAATCTCTTCGCGTCCAACTCGTCGGCCATCGTCGTCCAGCAGCAGTACATCCAAATCCTGAACTGGGTAACCAACAGGAAGAGCTTCACCCATCAACGAAGTTTTCTTGTTAATAAAGTACTGAAGAAAAGTCCTAGCTTCGGTACTGGAAAGTGCGTTGACTAGGATGCATTCGGAAGAAAAATATCGTTTATAAAGCACGACATCCTGCCAAGTTACCGGTTCGCTGCCTATCCGGAGCAATCGGAGCTTCGGAAATTGCTCTCGACCCGTTAGCGTCTGGGCAAATTTGCGAAAAAGCGACGCCGAGGAATGATAAATGGTGATTTCGTGATGGCGTAGCCAGTCAGCTAAACCGCTTAACCCCTCTTGCTTGATGTCCAGAGGGAACAGCGATACGCCGTTCAGCAGTGCCGAAAAGAGATTTCGAATAGCACCCCCAAGGCTCGGGTTACGGAGTAGTGTCATCCGGTCATTCGCAGCGAAATGATGGGAGTTGGTAACACACATGATGTTGTGCAGCTCTCCTCGGTGAGTTTGAAGAACACCTTTTGGTTCTCCACTTGTTCCCGAAGTATAGAGAATCCAGGCAATAGCGTCCGGGGCGATCTCCAAAGCGGGGTTTTCGTCTGAAAAGCCGGCATCAACTTCGTGGACATCGATCAATCGGATATGCTTCTGTGCCAGCTGCGCTGCGACAGAGAGATTATTATTGCTCGCGACGAGGATGTCAGCTTGTGAATCTTCTATAATGTATTTGATTCTCGACTGTGGAAGTGAGAGATCGAGCGGGACATAGGCTTTGCCCGTTTTCAAGACACCGAGAATCGCAGCGATCATCGGTGCGTCACTTTCCGCTATCAGCGCGACAGGTTTATTCGCGGCAGCGCGCATGCATATGATGGCATGGGCGACACGGTTGGCCATACGGTTGAGCTCACTGTACGAGAATGTATGGTTCCGTGTCTTGATGGCCACGTGATGAGGATATCGCAGAACCTGTTGCTCAAAACGGTTTGCGATAGTTTGCTCGATTTCTTCCCTTTTGAATTCCACAAAGGGATTCGTCGGACAAACTTTGTTGCCATTTTTTGTCTGCGAGGAATTGGTTACCAATGATTGGCACATTTCAATGCTTGTGGCGTTAGGCCCTTAGATCCTCCCCCCAAACGTCAATGCCCTGCCGACGAAGCAACTTCCGCTTTATCCAGCCAAAACTTCATCCCCATCTCATCGTACAGTTTTATGGACTGGCTGAATTCGGCGCGACTCTTATCGAAGCGAGCCATCTGAAGATAGAGCTTGCCCAACCCTAAGTGACAATGCGCCTCAAGCGGCCGCATTCCAAGTTCATGGGCGAGCGCCAGCGCGCGACTATAGTAGGCTTCGGCGTCCTGTACGTTCGGTGGCTCTTGATACGACGCGGCCTCGCCCAAAAGCTTGAGGCTCCACGCCCCGTGGCCTCGTTCCTTATGCTTCTCAGAAAGCTCAAATCCTCGTTGAGCAAACGAAGTAGCTTCGTCGAGACGGCCTGCCATGAGATACGCTTCCCCTTGCCAGTTAACGCGGAGCGACTGACCGGAGCTTCGGCCAATGGAGAGTGTTTCTGCCTCGGCCTGTTGCAGCAACGGTAGGGCCTCGTCAATGCGACCCGATAAAGCATAAGCGAATCCTAGGTATGAAGTGATCTGGGGAACAAGAACACGAATATTCGCATCCTGGCAAAACTTCTGGCAGCGTTGGAGCACTTCAACTGCTTGGTCTAGATCGCCCTTGATAACTAACAGAAAACCAAGACTACAATTGATATAGGCAAAGCTATAAGGATGATTGGCTTTCTCCGCGATCTGCATTCCTTCCTGGGCAAATTTCATTCCTTCGTTGAACGAACCTGTTTGAGCGAGACTTTGAACTGCCCAGTTCCGGCAACTAACAGACAAAATGGTTGACGTACCGAACCGCTCGTATCTGATCCCTTCCTTATCTACCGTCGCAATTGTGTGTTTGAGCAGGTCTATAGCTCGGAAGTAGCTCCCTGTGATGTGGTAGGCAATTGCCATATAATTTTTCGTCACGATATCCGCTCCAGGATCCACAGTGTCTATCTTTAGTGCTAATGCACGCTCCCCAAGCTCCATGACACGGTGTGGTTCACCCGTTAGGGAAAAATAGGAAAGTTGAAGGTTCCAAACTCGTCGCAAACGGTGAGCGTCCTTCAAGTTCTCCGCAATGCTGTGGGCTTCGCTCAAACAATTGTGAATCCTGCCGAATTCGCCGAGCAGAAAGAGAGCGTTCCGCAAATCCAGACGGAGGTCAATCCCGTTCTCAAGGTTTTTAGGAGTCTTAGGGAGATGGCATAGAGCGTCGAGCGCCTTATCAAAAAACCCGACAGCTTCCCGATTTGCCGAACAGGCCAAAGCTTTGGTGCCAGCTTGGCCTTGGTATGAAACCGCTTTGTCCCAGAGTTCCCCACAGAAGGCATGATGCGCAAGTTTTTCCAAATGATCATGTGGGATATTCCCGGTCATTTCGTCCAGCGCTTTCACGATATGCCCGTGAAGAACTGTGCGACGCTCATGGAGCAAAGCTCCATAGGCTACCTCGGTAGTAAGGGCGTGTTTGAACGAATACTCCACTTCTGGAAACAGACTTGTTTCATAGAGGAATTCAGCTGTCTGGAGATGAGAGACGCAACGGTGAAGGTCATCCTCTGGCAACTCTGCCACAGCACGCAGCAAAGTTAGGGGGACGATGACCCCGATAACGGCGGCAGTTTGGAGGAGCCGCTTTTCCTCAAGAGGGAGTCGGTCGATACGGTCCGCCAAAACATTCTGCACCGTGGTGGGGATACGGATCTCATCGATCTTTAGGCCCGGCCGATACCCCCCCTTCTCGCCCACCAGCACTCCAGTTTCCACAAGAGAGCGCACGCTCTCCTCCGCGAAAAAAGGATTTCCCTCGGTGCGATGAATTAACAGCTGTTTCAGCGGAACCAAGTCTGTATGGCCCCCCAGGAGGTAGTGTAACAATTCCTCAGCGCTGGTCGGCTGCAACGGGTCGACGCGAAGTTGCGTGTAATAGCTTTTATCGCCCCAGCCATGACTGTACTCGGGCCGGTAATCGACCAGCAGAAGAATACGCGCCATCGGCAGACTTTCGACGAAGCTATCGAGAAATGCCTGCGTTTCGCTGTCGATCCAATGCAGATCCTCCAAAACGATTAACAATGGCTGCCGTTGACTCTCACGGATCACCACCCGCTTCACCGCGTCGAAGGTATAACGACGCCGCTGTTGGGGGTCCATCCCAAGGTATCGTTCCGTCGCGTCGACAACCTCTTTGAATTGCGCCAATGCCGCCGACGAATCAACTTGGTCCGGCAACGCCCCGAGCAGGGAAAGGATCGGTGGGATCGCATCTTTGAGCACGTTGTCCAGTTCCAAAATATGCATCACCACTTGGTCTCGGATATTCTCGCTCCCTTCGCCATCGGCGATTTGAAAGTAGTGACGCAACATCTCAATGAGCGGGAAATAGGGCGTCGCTTTGCCGTAAGAAACCGATGCGCCCTCCAACACGAGCCAACCCGGCCGTAACTGGTGCCGAGTAAATTCGTGCACCAAACGCGATTTCCCTAGCCCCGGCTCCCCTACCATCGCTAAAATTTGGCCCTTGCCGGATCCTGCCTCTTCAACAAGTTTGCTGAAAACTTCAATTTCAGCCCGCCGTCCGACTAACGGCGTCAGCCCGCGCACGGCCGCGGCCTGTATGCGAGTCCGTGCCGTCGTGGCAGCAACCACTTCGAAGGCCTCAACGGGTCGAGAAACCCCCTTGACTTGCACCGCGCCAATCGATTTGACTTGAACGAATCCCTCCACCTGCCGCAAAGTTGACGCCGTAATCAAAGTAGTTCCACCCGCTGCAAGCTCCTGCATCCTAGCCGCTAGGTGCGTTGTATGGCCCAAAGCGGAATAGTCAACATTGAGATCGTTACTGATGGAACGCACCACAACTTCGCCGGAATTCAAGCCAATCCCAATTTGCAAACCAAGTTCATCCGGCTGGCCGAGTTTTCTGCGATATCGCCGCATTTCCTCCTGCATGGCCAGGGCTGCGTAGCAGGCGCGCACGGCGTGATCCTCGTGGGCCAACGGCGCGCCAAAAAGCGCCATGATACCGTCCCCTAACACCTGATTCACGGTGCCTTCATAACGATGCACTGACTCCATCATGACGTGCAGAACCGGATCGATCAGTTTCTGCGCGTCTTCGGGATCGAGTCCCTCCAACAATCTTGTGGAACCTCTGATGTCGGCAAAGAGAACGGTGACTTCCTTCCGTTCTCCTTCCAGGGACTGCCGCGAGGCTAATATCTTTTCGGCGAGGTGCCTGGGAACATAGGTGTCCGGTGACGGTACTCCGGGGACCGTGGCCGGTGCCGCTGCTGCTGTGTGATTGATCAGTTGCCCGCAGTTTCGGCAAAACTTGGCTCCTTGCCGATTGGGTTCGCCGCACTTAGGACAAGCTGTCTCAAGACGCGCGCCACATTGGTCGCAAAAGATCGCGGCAAAAGAATTCTCGGATCGGCAGTGCGCGCAGATCATAATGGGAATCAATCCCAAATAAGTTGCATAATACCCAATTCCAGTAAGGCAGACTTAAGGGCGGCAGTAGGCAAAGTGTATAGTACTGGGCCGGACTAAAAGCAAGCAAAAGCATTGTTACATTTTCGGCGTCCGGACTGTCGCCGCTGAACCAACTATGTAGCACCGATTTAAGACACAACCGAATATCTAAAACGATATAAAACCACTCGGCGGGAATTCGAGCTGGAAAGGAACTCTCAGCGCAGCGATGGCTGCAAAATATTTGCGGGAGAAACACACACACCATCTCACCGCAAAGTCCTCAGGAAGCCGGAATGACCGGCGGGCATCACGACCAAACGGAAAAAAATTCCCCGTTTTATCGCTTGGCGATATGATCGAGGTATGGCAGGTCCTTCTTCCGGCTTCAAGTTAGGGGAAAGAGCAGATCCCTCCCCTAACTTAGCCACTGATCCTGCTCGTCATTTAATCTCCATCTTCAAAATCGCCGCGAAGAAGCACGCGCCTCTGGGCTCGGATCTCATCGGCTCCTGTCGGGTC
>Ga0075425_100004662_pt1 | contig 14173 bp, 10 predicted proteins | sample SoiMethybrSBSTD4_FD_75300 | JGI IMG/M metagenome (GOLD analysis project Ga0075425, IMG submission 75300) | Bulk soil microbial communities from a Populus tree surrounding site in Tennessee, USA - Soil MetaG P. TD hybrid SBSTD4 | ecosystem: Environmental > Terrestrial > Soil > Tree plantation...
CAGCGTCAAGATCGTGCTTTGCCCGACGAAGTGCATGGTGGCGGCGTACTGGTTGAGATCGTCGAAGACAGGAGCGAGCGCCTCGCGTGAGTGAAGCTCCTGCGACGGCTTCGGATCCTTGGCGTCCATGTACACCACAAAATGGGTGTCCACGGTGAAGAGCGACATCTGCTCCTTCGCATCGCGGCGGTCGGCGCAGTGTGCGTAAGCCTCGATGAGCTCCCGGATCGCGAGGCGATCCGCAGCCTCGGCGGGCGAAATGGCGACGTGCTTGCTCATGAGCTGGTCTCCTCGTTCGATTCGTTCAACTAGATCCCGTGCTTCTGCAGCGACTTCAACTCATCTCGACACGCCTCGCTGAAGGCCTTGAGCGGGTCGTGTGCCTTGTCCATGGACATCTCGCGAAACTTCTCGATCGGCAGATTCGGCGATCGGTATGTTGCGAGGATCTCTTGCATCGCAGCCTCCGCTTCGTGAAGAACGGTATCGCTCGAGTTCAGGCGGATGCGATTCACGAGGGTGTAGGCTTGCAGCAGGGTCTCGGGCCGGTCGAGTGTGTGGTCGAGGGCGTCGAGAACCAGCTTCGAGCACTCGGTAATGAAATCCGAATAGAGAACCTCGCGCTTGCGCGTCTCGACTTCCACGGCCTGTCGCCGCCCCTGGGTTCTCTGGGTCAGCCACGCGGTTGCAATGGAGGCGGACCCGCCAGTCAGCGAACCCAGGACGGCCGCAGAAGCGCTGAGGAGTGCTGGATCCATGGTCTACCTCCTCGCCGAATCTGAGGCTCCGGCGGTCAGGGTGGTCTGCAGGTCGGCCTGGGAACTCAGGGCCCCGTTCCAGGCGTCGACGATGTCCCGCGCCGAGAACCGCCGAGTCGGGATGGACCTCGAACTCGTCTTCAGAAGCACCTCCGAAAGCTCACGGATCGTTCGAGTCGTCTTCCAGTTAGGCGGCTAGAGCGCGGTGAGAGGCAGAGCTCGGTAGCGCTTGCCGGTCAGCCGGAACAGCGCGTTGGCAACGGCCGGCGCGATGACCGGCACGGGCGGTTCCCCGCAACGCGTCGGCTTGTCGCCGCTCGGCACGATATGGACGTCGACGGCAGAGGGCGCATCCTTCATGTACGGCGGGCCGTAGCCGTCGAAGTTTCGCTGCTCCACGTTCCTGCCACTTCATCGCCAGCGGCGCCAGGTGCCAGCCATGGGCGCCGGGTCTGGCCCTCAGCCAGCGCCTGCGAATTCGGTTGCACCGAGTCCGGGCCGTCGGCGGTTCGTGCGCTCTGGGTCTGGCTCGATGACCACGCGAACAGGAGGACTACGGCCATTCCCTCGAGAGCTCTTTGTGCCTTTCGCATCGCCAAACGTACAAAGAGGCAATAGCCGTTCCAAGAATTGCTACTGGATTTAAGGGGCTTATCGGGTACTGGGCTGGCGAGATCTCACCATTGGCGAAATCTCGCCGGAGCGAGCCTAGCAATCAGTTGCGATCGGGTGCGCGACCTTCGATTCAACGTCTGAGCGTCGGGACGACCAAGGCGGATTCCGTGTGCGCCACCGGTGCGGGATCAGGGATTTCGCCGCTCCAGCGACAATGGTCAGGCAGATGCTGCTCCCACCAGTCCCGTGCGGCATCCTCATCCCACACCTCGCCGGATGTGGCACTCATGACGCGGCGCAACACGTCGTCGACGCTGGCTGGGCGGCAGGCAGGATCCTTCTGGAGACAGGCGAGCACGAGATCATCGACCACGCTCGGTATCGGTTGGCGGGCGACTTGCGAAGGAGGTATCGGAGGCTCGTGCAGGTGCTGCAGCAACAATTCCACCTGGCTTCGCGCGCGAAACACGGGTTCGCCGGTCAACAAGAAGCTCAACAGACAACCAATTGCGTAGATATCGACGCGGCGGTCCGGCGGCTTGCCCAGGATGGTTTCGGGGGCCATGTATTCCGGTGTGCCGATAACGATCTCTCCCGCTGTCAGGGCCGGAGTGTCCGCCCGGTACTCATGGCGCACGAGTCCAAAATCGAGGACCTTGACGAAGTCATACTCGACTCCGACCCGGCAGACATAGATGTTGGCTGGCTTTATGTCGCGGTGAATGAGTCCCATATTGTGCGCCTCGGACAATGAACGGCAGACCTGGCGTACGAGATACAAAGCTCGAGCCGACGACAGAGGGCCAAACTTCCTCACGAGCGACTCGAGGTCGCATCCGTTGAGGAGCTCCATGGCATAGTAGAAGGCCCCGTCGTCCGTCAATCCGAAGTCAAACACGCGCACCGTATGAGGCGAGGTGAGGGATGCCGTCGAACAGGCTTCGCGTTCGAATCGCCTCAAAGTGGCGGCTGCCAGGTCCGGCCTCCCGTTTCCGAGCACATCGGAACGGATGAGCTTGATTGCGGCACCCCGCGCCAGAAGGCGGTGGCGCGCGAGCCATACTTCGCCCATTCCTCCCGCGCCGAGGCGTTCGACGAGCTGGTAGCTGCCAAGCGCTCGAGCCTCAAGAACCTGGCGTCCGAATCGATGCACAAGCCGAGCAGGGACGACAGCGAGAACGACGCAGGCATAGTTCGGATAGAACAACAAGAGCGTATGGATCGGCGATGGTACGGGCAGTCCTCGAAGATGCGCCACCAAGACGCCGAGCGGGTCCATCGATGCGGCAACGCTCGCGGCTGCGAGTAGCTTCGCCGGACGCGAAGGCGCCAGCATCCCGAAGATCAAGATCAGTACCGTGATGCTCGAGAGGGGCCGGGCGGTCGGCGACTGTGCCGGCCAGCTATTGAGCAAGGCCAGACCAAAGGCGTTTGGGATCATGAATGCGACGCCGACGTTCGCCTTCGTCTCATCGCTTGCCCTGCTGAAGCGGGCAAAACAGGCGGTGGCGAAGCAGAGGGCGATTCCCGCAATCTCGATGAGAGGCCGATAGGGTCCCCGGTCCCCCTGCGGCGCCCAGAAGTTGTCCATGACCAGGTTGATGGCCCACAGAACGACTCCGACGAGATAAATCAGTTGAATTCGGATGGACTGCTCACGCAGGAAATCTGCGGGCAAGAGGTTTGCCGGCGACGCGCGCCTTCGACCTCGCCGATGCCACTTTCCAGCGAGCGCAATGTCTGGTCGGGCGAACACGGAGGCGAACCAGCGCGCGTTTCGACTCGGGAACGGCGGCTCGACGCCGCCCGACGCCAGATCGCCCCTATCGGCCAAGGTGGTCTGCGAAACGCTGTCAGTCTTTTCTTGCTGTGCTGTCTGCATCACGAGCCGTAGGTATGGAGATGCAAAGGACGTTCCTGAAGTAACTAGCTGATACAAAAGCGCTTACTTAGGCTAGCAGCTGACGAGATATCGCCAAATGGCGAACTGTCGCCAACGACTCAGGAGGGTCGTGTGCGGAAACGATTCTTGTTGATCTTCAACGCCCGAATTTTCGACTCGAGCGTCGAGCGCGGAATCCCGAGCCTCGCCGCCGCTCCGGTCGGCCCGAACACTCGACCGCCGCTCGCGCGTAACGTCTCTTCGATCATCGCCTTCTCGTGCGCGACCAGCTGTCCGGGCAACGTGGCCCCGCTGTCGACCAGGGGTCGCCTCGACAGCCAGCTCTCATCCACTGTGAACTCATCGGTGTCACAGACGATCACCGACCGCTCGATCACGTTTTGCAGCTCCCGCACGTTCCCCGGCCAGGGATACGACTGCATGCGATCGAGCGTCCGCTTGTTGACCCGGCGGATCGCCTTGCCCGCCTTCCGCGCATAACGGTCGAGAAAGTACTCGACGAGCAGGGGGATGTCTTCCCTTCGTTCACGCAACGGCGGGATTTCGAGGGGGAAGACGTTGAGCCGATAGAACAGATCCTGTCGGAAGGCACCGTGGTCCACCGCCGCCTGCAAATCGCGATTCGTCGCGGCGATCACGCGAACATCGACCTGGATCGACTGCCGGCCTCCGACCCGTTCGAACTCCCGTTCCTGCAGCACCCTCAGCAGCGCGACCTGCGTATCCAGCGAGAGCTCACCGACCTCGTCCAGGAAAAGCGTCCCGCCGCTCGCCAATTCAAACCGGCCGATTCGTCGTTGGATTGCGCCGGTGAACGCGCCCTTCTCGTGGCCGAACAGTTCGGAGGCGATCAACTCGCGCGGCATCGCCGCGCAGTTCACGGCCACGAACGCCTTCGAGGCACGGCGTGACCGCCGGTGGATCGCGCGGGCGATGAGCTCCTTGCCGGTCCCGGTCTCGCCCAGGATCAGCACCGTCGAATCGGTCGGCCCGACTTTCACGATGTTCGCGAGCACGGCCTGCAGCGCCGGCGAAGAGCCGACGATCTCTTCGAACAGGAACTCGCGCTCGATCTGCTCTCGAAGGGCGACGTTCTCCTCGTGTAGCCGGTCCTTGAGCCGTTTGATCTCTTCGGTGGCCAGTGATTGTTCGGTGGTGTCGATCGAAGTGCCCACGAACTCCACGAGCTCGCCCGCCTTGTCGAGCACCGGGTGGCCGATCGAACGCAGATAGCGGATCGTGCCGTCAGGGAGAAGCAAGCGGTACTCCGTTTCGTACTTTGACTTCGTGCCGAGGGAATCGTCGAACGTCCTGCGGACGCGCTCCCGATCGTCGGGATGGATTCGGTCGAACCAAAAGTTCGGCTTGCCGGGGTCGTCGTCGGGTCCTGCGGCAGCCAGGCGGCGCATCTCAGGCGAGCTCGTGACGAGACCGGTTGCCGAATCCAGGCTCCAGCTTCCCGTATGAGCGAGGCTTTGCGCTTCGAGGAGCGATGCCTCGCTGCGCCGGAGTTTCTCTTCCGCGGCTTTCAAGTCCTCGATGTCGGTCAAGAGCGCGTACCAGCGGAGGATCCGCCCTTGAGCGTCCCTTCGCGGAATCGTGCGGGCATGGAACCAGCGATACGTGCCGTCCGCGCGGCGGAGGCGATTCTCATGAACGTACGGCTGCCCCGCGTCGACGGCCTGTTTCCACTTCGCGATGACCTCCGGCAGATCCTCGGGATGAACGACGCTACCGGTCGTCCAGGCCTTGACTTCCTCCAGCGGAATTCCGAAGTACTCTCGAAGCTGGCGATTGACGAATTCGACTTCGCCTTCGGCCGTGGTCGTGAAGACGAGGCCGGGAATGCCATCGACGATCGAGCGAAAGTTCTCCTCGCTCGCGCGGAGCGCATCCTCGGCGCGTTTGCGATCGTCGATGTCCGCGGACGTGACGTACCACCGCGTGACCTCACCGCGTCCCTCGTGCAGGGGACTGCAGCGGAAGAGAAACCACCGATAGACGCCATCGGACCGGCGAATGCGCGCCTCGATCTCCCTCCTGCGCGGTCCGCCCGCCGGGGAGATCGGTTGCCAGTAGTCCACGAGCCGCGCCAAATCGTCGGGCTGGATCGCCGTCTGCCAACCGAAGCCCCCGGACTCTTCGACCGTCATACCCGTGTATTCGCACCAGCGGCGATTCACGAAGTCCGCGTGCCCGGCCAGATCCGCGGTCCAGATCAGCTCGGGGATCGTGTCGAAGACGCGTCGGACCTCGTCTTCCATGGACGGCTCGGACGGATGATAGTCCAGGAGCTGCAGCCGGTCGTGGCTCGGATCCGTCGCTGGTCCGTCGCGCGCTGAAGAGTCAGGATCGCCGAGCGCTGAGAATCACCGCGGAGATCGGAACCTGAACCCCATCCGGCTTCTCACGTCGGGAGGAAGTTTGGGAAGCGCCGATCGGGGGATGTAGAAACTCGCGAGAGCCGAAAGGTCCGCGAAGACTCTGTGGCGCTCGGCTGCCCGGTCGAGATACTCGTGACCCGATGTGCCTCCGGTGCCGATCCGGGTGCCGATCATCCGCATCGCCATCTGGGCGTGGCGCTGCCGCCAGGTCGTGAAATTCCGTTCGATGTCCGCCAGCAGCGCGAGCAACCGGAAGGGCAAGTGCAGAATGGGCTCGTCCCTGTACAGATTGATCAGGAGCGCCGCCTGGAGCGCCCGGCGGGAAAAGTGACGTCCTGGCCCCGTCGCCGGCTCGCCGGCGTTCTCTTCGAACAGGTCCGCGAATCGGTGTGCCGTCGCTTCGACTCCGGCGAGCTGCGTGGCTTTCTCGCCTTCGGTCAGGGTCGGGTTGTTCCGGATCGAGGCGCGGTCGGACGCGAGCATGGCGTCGACCGCCCGCCGATACTCCCGCCAGAAATCGAAATCGCCGAAGTGGAGAAAAGGCGTTCTCTCCAGCCAACTTTGGATCAAATCGAAGAGAGAAGGCTCCTCCTCCGACGCCACGACACGCGCGGCGTCCAGCTGAGTGAACCGCGACGTGTAGGGGGCGTCGTTGATCTGAAGCCGGTCTCCGCGCCGCATCCCGAGCTTGTTCTCGATCAGGCGAAATTGAACGCTCTGAAAGCCGGAGGCCGGGATCAGCTGGTCCCTGAAATCGAGGAAGTCCAGAGGGGTCATCGTCTCCAGAACGTCGACCTGTTGTATCAGGACGCGCTGGATCTCGACGATCCGCCCGCACCGCAGGACCGCTTGCCCGAGCTCCTCCTCCGGGACCGAAGCGCCTCGAAACGTCGCCAGCACCGCATCGAGCTCCCACAGGATCTGTTTGAACCACAGCTCGTAAGCCTGGTGGACGATGATGAACAGCATCTCGTCGTGGGCGGGTTTTCCATGGAGAGCGCTCTGCATCTGCTGACTGGACAGCAGACGGTCGAGCTGGAGGTAGTCCGCGTAGTAGAGAGGACCCCGAGGCTTTTCTTTTTCCATTGAGCGACTTCGTACCATGAGGCCCGAGGCGATTCAATTGCGCCGTCATCCCGAGCGAGAGCGAGGGATCCTGTGACCGGCAGACCAAGGGCCGACGGCATCCGTCGCGCGGCAGTCCGGGATCCCTCGGGCCTCATGGCCCTCGGGATGACAAAGGCGCCACGGTCGCGCGATAGGATTTCCGTGCCGTGAAACGCATCCTCAATTTCATCGACGGCCAATTCCGGCCGCCCTGCTCGGGACGGTACCTTCCGGACGTCGACCCCGCGACGGGACGGGTCATCGCCGAAATCCCGGAAAGCGGTCCCGAGGACGTCGATGCCGCGGTCGCGGCGGCGTCCCGCGCTTTCGAGGCCTGGCACCGGACCCCCGCCGAGGAACGCTCCCGGCTCCTGATCCGGGTGGCCGAGCTCATCGAGGAGAACTTCGACGAGCTGGCGCGGCTCGAGTCGGAAGACAACGGGAAGCCGATCGCGCTCGCGCGCCGGATGGACGTGCCCCGGGCCATTCAGAACTTCCGCTTCTTCGCGACGGCGATCCTGCACGCCGAAACGCGCTCTCACATCACGGACGATCGGGCGCTCAACTACACGATCCGGCAGCCCCTCGGCGTCGCCGGGTTGATCTCGCCCTGGAACCTGCCGCTGTACCTTCTGACCTGGAAGATCGCTCCGGCCATCGCCGCGGGGAATTGCTGTGTTGCCAAGCCCTCGGAGCTCACACCGCTGACGGCCGACCGGCTCGCCGCGCTGACTCTGGAGGCGGGCATTCCGCCCGGCGTCGTCAACGTCGTGCACGGCCCCGGAGGGAGCGCCGGCCGCGCCCTCACGTCGCATCCGAAGGTCCCGCTCATCTCGTTCACCGGAGGAACGAAAACGGGCGCGGACGTGATGGCTCACGCGGGACCGCTTTTCAAGAAAGTGTCCCTGGAGCTCGGAGGGAAGAACCCGAACATCGTGTTCGCGGACGCCGATCTCGAGCAGGCAATCCCCACGTCGATTCAGTCGAGCTTCGCCAACCAGGGCGAAATCTGTCTCTGCGGATCCCGCCTGTTCGTCGAGAGAACCATCTACGACGAGTTTCTCGACCGGTTTCTGGCGGCGACGAAGAAGCTTCGCATCGGAGATCCGCAGGAGGCGTCGACCGAGGTGGGCGCCCTCGTGAGCGAGCCGCACCTTCGCAAGGTCGAAGGCTACGTCGAGCTCGCGAAAGAGGAGGGGGGCCGCATCCTCGTCGGCGGAAAGCGTCCCACGAATCTCCCCGAACGCGTCCGGGACGGTTATTTCCTCGAGCCGACGGTGATCACGGGCCTCGACTGCCGGACGCGCGTCATGCAGGAGGAGATCTTCGGGCCCGTCGTCACCGTCACGCCTTTCGATTCTCCCGAGGAGGCGATCGCCTACGCCAACAGCACGCGCTATGGGCTCTCGGCGAGCGTCTGGACCCGAGACCTCCAGAAGGCCCATCGGGTCGCCGCGGCGATCGACAGCGGGACGGTGTGGGTCAACACGTGGCTGCTGCGGGATCTTCGTGTTCCCTTTGGCGGAATGAAGGAGAGCGGCGTCGGGCGCGAGGGCGGGTTCGACTCGCTCGATTTCTTCACCGAAGCGAAGAACGTCTGCGTCAAGTTGTAAGAATACGAGGGCAAAATGCGCAAGATCCGCCGGGCTACGATTCTGCTGACGGTCGCGTTGTCCACGGTTTCTGCGGGAGCTGCGATTCACCTCGTCCAGGATCAATGCGGTCCGTTCACCGACGTCTCCCCGACGATCTGTCCCTACGTTCTCGAGATGTACTACGTCGGCATCACCGCGGGGACTTCGCCGACGACCTATTCCCCGGACAATCCCGTCACGCGCGGACAGGCGGCCGTCTTCGTCACGAAGGGCCTCAACCAGAGCCTGGCGCGCTCCTCACGTCGTGCGGCGCTCGGCCAGTGGTGGACGACGGCCTCGAGCGCCGCGGTGACCGCGACAACCGTCGGCAATGGACCGTTCCAGGCGGCGGCCGACGGCGCCGACATCTGGACGGCCAACCTCACGGACGGATCGGTCTCGCGAGTCCGGGCGAGCGACGGAAAGCTCCTCGACACGTGGACCGGTGCGACCGGGGCAAGCTCCCTTCTGGTGGCGATGGGTCGCGTCTTCGTGGTCGGCGGCAGCAATCCGGGAAAGCTCTACGCCATCGACCCGACGCAGCCGGGCGGCGCTCTGAGCTCTGTCGCCGACCTCGGAATCAACCCGCTGGACATCGCGTTCGACGGCAACCGCATCTGGGTGACCAACGCCGGGAGCGGTGGCAACAATACTTCGATCTCCATCGTTCAACCGGGCTCCTGGCAGGTGACGAACGTCGCCGGTCCGTTCGGTCTTGCCGGGCTGGTGTTCGACGGTTCGAACATGTGGGCAACCGCAAATCTGTCTCTGCTCAAGCTCGACTCCGCGGGAGCCGTCCTCCAGACCGTCGACTTTCCCATTCAGGCCCGTTTTCCCGTCTTTGACGGAGCGAACATCTGGGTGCCGACGAGCAACGGCGCGCCGGGGGCGGTGCAGGTCGTGCAAGCGTCGACGGGTACGGTGATTCAGACGCTCTCGACACCCGGGACGGACCAGAGCATCATGGCCGCGGCCTTCGACGGGCAGCGCATCCTCGTGACCGACTTTCAGGGCACGAAGGTGTACATCTGGAACGCCGCGAGCCTCGAATTCATCGGCGCCTTCGACGTTCCGTCGAGCACGTTTCGGGCCTGCAGCGACGGCATCAACTTCTGGCTGCCGATGCGAGATGCGGGGCAGCTCGCCCGCTTTTGATCCGGAAATCAGTCCTCTAATTCTTTGCGCTCGTGCCGGCGTCGGCCAGAAGCGCCTCCTGCGCGCGGGCTTCGGCCGTCTTCCCCCAGGCCTGGTAGAGGTCGATGCGGGCTTTGATCGCGTTCTTCCGGAATGTGGCCGCTCCCTCGCCCGCCGCCGTCAGGCTGTCCGCCGCCTGGCGCAGCAGCTCGTCGGCCTCCGGGTAGCGCTTCTTCTTCGTCAGGATCTGCCCCAGGCGCGTGCGCCCGAGCGCGACCGGAATGCTCGACTCGGGGAACTTTGCGAGCCGGATCGCCATGCCGCGCCGCGCCGCGGCTTCGGCCTCGTCCAGCCGGCCCAGGCGCATCAGCGCTCCCGCCTCGCTCATCAGCACCGAGCCCACGTCGGGGTGATCGGGACCGAGGAACTTCGTCAGTCCTTCGAGGGCTTTCTGGAACTTCGGGAGAGACGCCACGTCGTTGCCGGACGACGCATACACGCTGCCCAGGTTGGCCGTGGTGCGCGCCACGGGCTCGGCATCGTCGCCGAGCGCGCGTCGCCGGATCGCGAGGACCTTCTCCAGGTTCTCCGCGGTCCGCGCGTACTCGCCCTTCCGGTACCAGATGTTGCCGAGATTCTCGAGGGTGCTCGCGTACTCGGGATGGTCTTCGCCGAGAACCGAGGTGAGAATCCGAATCGACTCGGCGAAGGTCTTCTCCGCAGCGTCGAAGTCCCCAAGCTGCGTCTGCGCGACCGCGAGGTCGTTCAGCGCCGAGGCGAGGAGCGGGCCATCGTCGTGCAGCCCGCGCAGGATCGCAACCTGGCGATTCTCTACCTCCACCGTGCGCTTCCACTCCTCCTGCTCGGTATAGAGACTGCCGAGCGTTCGCAGGCTCTCGGCGACCTCGCTGCTGTTCGGCCCGAAGATGCGCTCGCGAATCTGGAGTCCCTCGTTGGCGAGCTTCTCGGCTTCGGGATAGGCGCTCTTGTTGACGAGTGTCCGCGCGAGCTCGTTGAGAGTCGCGGCGACTTCGGCGCTCTCCCTTCCGTGCCGCTTCTGCCGGATCGCGAGGGCCTCACGAAGCAGCTTCTCCGACTCGTCGGCCTTCCGCTGGACTTGAAGGGTACTGCCGAGCGTGTTGAGGGTTTCGGCGACGCCGTCGGTCTCTCGTCCCTCCGCGGCGACTCGGGTCGCCAGCGCCGAGCGCAGGAGCCGTTCGGCGTCGGCGTACTCTCCGAGGCCATGGTAGGTGCGGGCGATCGCCTCGAGCACGTCCGCCTCGACGAGGGGCTGCCCCTTGAACGACCCGTGGACCTGTTTCTCCGACTGCTTCAGGGCGTCGACGAGGGAAACGCCGCGCGAGCCGCGCTGCCAGGGGTCCGCCGCGCCGAGGGTCTTCTGCAAGAACTGGTTGATCGCCGTCGCCCGGGCGGCCTCCTGCGTCGCGCGGTCACGCTCGCGACGGATCTTGTCGGCCTGCATCGCGAGGACGACGGCGCCGGCGACCAGCAGGACGAGAAACCCGGCCGCCGTCGCGAACCCGAAACGATGGCGGGAGACGAGCTTGCGGACCTGATACGCCGTGCTCGGTGGGTGCGCGAGGATCGGCCGGTTCGCGAGATACCGCTCGATGTCCTCGGCGAGCGCGTCCGCCGTGGAGTAGCGCCGGTCCGGATCCTTCTCGAGCGCCTTCGCGGTGATCGTCCACAGGTCGGGATCGAGCTTGTAGCCTCCCTTGAACGTCTGCTGCAGCGGTTTCGGCGGTTCGTCGATGATGATCTTGAGCACGCCCATCAGCGAGCTCGTCTTCACGTCGTAGGGGAAGCGTCCCGTGATCGTCTCGTACAGGGTCACGCCGAGCGAGTACACGTCGCTGCGCAGGTCGATCTCGCGGGAATCGCCGCGAGCCTGCTCCGGGCTCATGTACGCGAGGGTGCCGCGGATGTCGCCCATCTGGGTGAGTTGCGTCGCCTGCACGTCCGTGTCCGCGATTCGCGCGAGCCCGAAGTCGAGGATTTTCACGGTCGGCACCGGAGGACCGCTGAGCGAGATCGACGGCGACGATCCCTCCGGCTTCTCGTCGCCGACGACGAGGATGTTCGAAGGCTTGATGTCCCGATGGATCACGCCGCGCTGGTGAGCGTGGGCGACGGCCCGGCAGATCGTGGCGAAGAGCCGTAGCCGGTCGCGCAGCTGGGCAGGGGAGGGGCGCTCGCCGCCCATCCGCTCGAGGACGTACTTGTCCAGCGGCTCGCCGCGGACGAGCTCCATCGTGAAGAAGCTCAGCCCGTCGTCGGTTCGGCCGGCTTCGTAGAGCGCGGCGATGTTCGGATGGATCAGGCGGGCGAGCGTCTGGGCCTCGCGCCGGAAGAGACGCAGCTGCATCTCGTCGGCCAGCCGGCCGCCGCGCAGCACTTTGAGCGCGACGCGACGCTCCGGGTCCCGCTGCTGCGCCTCGTAGACGACGCCCATGCCGCCCTTCCCGAGGACGGAGAGGATCTTGAACTCGCCGATCTCCGCAGGCGGCGGGAGGTCGGGCGAGACATCCGGCAGTCCGAGTGTCGGGAACTGGGTCTCGTTCGTCATCGGGACCTGGGCGAATGCTATCGGAAAGAAAGGAGGCCGGGCGTATCGGTCGGATCAGTGAACGATGTTGACGGCCACCGCCGGCGTGATCGTGAAAGCCGTGTTCCGGCCTGCCGGAATCACGCGCACGCCGAGGAGCACACCAATGTTGGGGCTCCAGCTGTATTCCACCGCCGGAGCGAGGCCGAAAGCCTCGCTGGATCCCGATTCCAACCGGATCGGGCGAGCATCCTGTCCGGAACCGACTTGGCCGACGACGCTTGTGCTGCTGTCGTGCCGATACGTGGCATCGAGCGCGAGGACCCAGCTCCGCGTCAGGCTGTATTCCCAAGACGCGTTGAGGAACCACGATCCGCCGGGCTTGGCCTGGCCGCGGAATCCTTCCTCCGTCCCGTACACGCTGACGTCCCTCACCGTCACGCTGCTGGCAAACGACCGCGACACGTTGAAGCGAGTGCGCAGAATGCGGTCGTTCTTCAGCCAGAAATACGTTTGGCAATACAGCGCCAGCGTCGTTATGTAGGAGCCGCTTCCGAAACCGTCGCTCGGCCGGTCGCCGAGCCGGTCGTACTTCCCCGTCGGGAACGTCTCCTGCACGGTGACCGAGATCGTTGGGACGCGACGGCCTGGCTGGAACAACGTCAGCCGGTACTGAGCCTGGAGCGTGAGGTCGCCCATGCCGACGCCGGAGCTGCTGGCGCTGCCTCTCACCGTCGTGTATCCCCCGACAGGAATCACTCCGATGCCTACGCGGTCCGCAAGCCCGTACAGGATGTACGTGAGCGAGCCGAAGCCATTCGAGTCAGGAGCGCTTCGTCGGCTGCCGTCGCCGTCGTAGCGGCCTTGCACTCTCACATCGTAGACGTAGGGCTCAAGGAGGAAATGCCCGCGCGGCAATGTCGCGGCCGAGGGAGCCAACATCGGACCCGTCCACCACGCGTCCTCCAGGGACTGACAGGACTCACACGTCGGCGGTCGAACCTCTTGACCGCCGGCCACGCCGGTCATGACGAGCGCGGCGAGGATTCCGTACAGCGCCCGCCACATTCCCCTCTAGAACACAGATCCGGAAGGGATGGATGCGGTTTCTGACGTGGCCTCAGAAGGCAGGCTTATCGGATCGGGTCGATCGGCGTCCGCCGTGGCTCCTTCCCGAACCGCAGCCGCGACCGCTCGATGTGCTTCGCGATCTCGACTTCGCGGTCCCTGGGAGGCGCGCTCGTCACCCAGCCGCGGATCAGCTTTTCGGCCGCCGCGGCCACTTCGTCCACCGCCCGGGCAAAGAGCTCTTCGTTCGCCCTCGACGGCTTGTTGGCGCCGGAAATCTTGCGGACGAACTGCAGTGAAGATGCGCGGATCTCCGCCGGCGTTGCCGGCGGCTCGAAGTTGGCGAGGGTGCGGACGTTACGGCACATGGTCGACCTCCGGGTCGCGATGACTTTCCGACGGCGCGAGCATATGCCTCTGTCACGGTGCAAACTATGACTCCCTTGGCGAAGGAACGACCCCGCAAGCGGAAGGTGAGCCTGGCGATGCTCCTGCCTCCGCCTCGCTCCGCGACCGCGCTGCGGCGAGCCGAGGAGGGCGAAAGCGGCCGCACCGTCGTCATCGCTCTTATCGCCAACATCGTCATCGGCATCGCGAAGCTGATCGCCGGGCTCGTGACGCACTCGAGCGGTCTGATCGCCGAGGCGGCGCACTCGGCGGCCGACTGCGTCAACGAGGTCTTCCTCGCGATCGGCCTGTATCGCGCCCGCCAGCCTCCCGACGAGGCGCATCCGCTGGGCCACGCGCGCGAGCGTTTTCTCTGGGCCTTCATGGCGGCGATCGGTTCGTTTCTCATCGGCGGTTGTCTCTCGATCGCGATCGCGGTCTCGAGACTGAAAACGGTCCACCCGGTCGAGGGCGCGCTCATGGCATGGATCGTCCTCGGGGTCTCTTTCGTGGCCGACGGTACGTCGTGGTTGCAGGGACTCAAACAGGCGCGGAGCCAGGCGAAGGACTACGGGCTCTCGGTGTGGGGCTACATCTCCCGCGCGAGCGATCCCGTC
>Ga0075425_100004663_pt1 | contig 14171 bp, 12 predicted proteins | sample SoiMethybrSBSTD4_FD_75300 | JGI IMG/M metagenome (GOLD analysis project Ga0075425, IMG submission 75300) | Bulk soil microbial communities from a Populus tree surrounding site in Tennessee, USA - Soil MetaG P. TD hybrid SBSTD4 | ecosystem: Environmental > Terrestrial > Soil > Tree plantation...
AAAACCGAGCACAAATGGCGGAACAAAGAGAGCTACTGAGCGCACCAGTGCACAATGAATGCCTAGCGCTTATTGCGTGCTCTCAGAGCGCGTGGGGCCCATAGACAACTCTAGAACCGGACGCAAGGGTAGGACGTATCGGCTAGAACTGCCCAAACCCATCAGAATTTTAACTTGCGTGCTTCCGGCATCGGGGAAGTATTCCACGCGTGGGAATGGCGTCTCAATACCCAAAAAGACAAGCGCCCCCGCTGGGTCTTTATCCCGACACGCGATGTCAGCCAAGGGCAACAGTTTCCTGACGGTTTCAAGGGGAAGCGTGAGCTGCATGTACGCGTAGACGGAACGCGAAACCTTATCAAGTCCAGCGATGTAGTCAATGAGTTTCTGTTCGTCAGGTGTCCATTCCGGCTCGCTTTATTTCTCCCGCTTTGCTGAAATGAACGTCTTTCCGCAGCGTGGGCACTCCAGGTGTTCCCCATCCACGCGCTTATATTCTTCCGGCGTTATGCGGGTGCCGCAGTGCGGGCACTCCGTCCCTAGGGCTGCGCGGATTGCTTTAGGGTCAAGCTTCTTGCGGCTGGGCATTCTCAAAATCCGGTAGCAAACTGGTAGCACGGCAAGAAGAAATGAAAAGCGGCCTCCTACGTCTTATCACTGGATGCCGCATATTTATTGGATATTTATGGTCGGGGAGAGAGGATTTGAACCTCCGACCCCCTGGTCCCGAACCAGGTGCTCTACCAGGCTGAGCCACTCCCCGACTCGTGCCCGCTGCGGAACGCGGGCGTGCGGCAACAGTGATTATAGCATCGCTTTTGCGCGAACTTGGCCATCAGCGCCTGTTACCTTTTACCAGCAAAGCTATTAAACTTGGTGCGTTCAACGGGGAGGGCGCGGATGGAGCTCGACGAGAAAGCCCGAGTACAGGCGCTGCACAAATACAAAATTCTCGATACCGATCCCGAGAAGGCCTTCGACGATCTTACGATCCTGGCGGCGCACATCTGCCAGACTCCGGTGGCGCTCATCTCGCTGATTGACTCCGACCGGCAGTGGTTCAAGTCCAGAGTCGGCATTGACGTCACCGAAACGCCACGCGAGGTCTCCTTTTGCGCGGTCGCCATCCAGCAGCCGAACCTTTTTATTGTGCCGGATGCCACCAAGGACCCCAGGTTCAGCGCTAATCCATTTGTTGTTTCCGACCCCAAGGTCCGTTTCTACGCCGGCGCGCCCTTTACCAGCTCCGATGGTCTTCCTCTTGGAACGTTGTGCGTCGTGGACGTGGTTCCGCGTCAGCTCACCCCCAGTCAGGAGAGGGCGTTGCTGGCGCTTAGCCGCCAGGTACAAGCTCAATTTGAGTTGCGGAAGAATCTGATGGACTTGAGGACCGCACTCGAAGAACGCGACCGCGCCGAGGCAGAACGCGATCGCACCATTGTTGAGTTGCAGCATGCCCTCGATCATGTCCAACGCCTTAGCGGATTGCTGCCTGCATGCTCGGCCTGCAAACTGGACGTAACCATTCCAGCTAACGCCAACGCAATTTCGGGGGTGGTGGATGGAGTCATGCAGATTGCCCGCGAGATGAAGTGCGCCGACGGAAATGAATACCAGATCGAACTCGCTCTGCGCGAAGCGCTCGCCAATGCCATCGTCCACGGCTGCAACAATGATCCAAACAAAAAGGTCGAGTGCTGCGTGGCCTGCACCGAATCTTCGGACATCGTTATCGTAGTGCGCGACCCAGGGCAGGGATTCATCCCGGGCGATGTGCCCAATCCGCTTGCCGTTGAAAACCTTCATTCCACTCATGGCCGTGGAATTTATCTTATCAATCAGTTGATGGACGAAGTCTCATTCGAGCGCAACGGCGCCGAAATCCGCATGCGCAAGTCCGCCACAGCGACATCAGGCGTTCCTGGAGCCGCCTGATTCCCAACAACGTCTGCGGCCATGTAATTCCTGTTCGCGCCACCACCATTTTCCTTGCCAAACTTTGTTAAGAATATTAAGTTAGTGGCGTCCGAATGACTCCCCCTAAACCTATTTCCTCAGGCAAACTGTCCGGCTCGCGCGCCGGGACGAGCGGCCCTTCTCGCCCTGCGCTGCTCAAGCAAATGAATGCACGGGAACTGCTGTCGCTCTTGCGAAACAACAACCCTTGCTCCCGCGCCGATCTGGTACGGATGTCGGGTCTCAGCGCCCCCACCGTATCGAGTGTCATCGAGTATTTGGAGCGCAAGCGCCTTGTAAACCGCCTCGGCCCGGGGAACTCGAGCGGCGGCCGCCGTCCTGACATGCTGGCTTTCAATTCCGATTTTGCATACGTGGCCGGCGTCGATCTCGGCGGTAGCACCATCCGCCTCGCGCTTGCCAATCTCGATGGGAGCATTGTCGCGCGCTGGACCGTGAGCACTCGCGGCAACCGTACTCCCCCGAAGATTGTCGCTCTAATCCACTCGGGCCTGCAGGCGTTGCTTCAACAGGCGAAAATCCCGCGCTCGAAGCTCCGCGCCCTTGGTGCCGGCGCTCCGGGAGTCACCGATGTACGCGCCGGAATTGTGCTTTCAGCGCCTAATCTTTCAGGGTGGCACTCAGTCCCGTTACGTGAGCTGCTCGAAAAGAAGCTGAAAATTCCCGCCGTAATTGAGAATGACGTGAATGCCGCCGCGATTGGTGAACGCTGGTCGGGATCGGCAAAAGGCATTTCGAATTTCGTTTTCTTGGCGCTGGGTACCGGAATCGGCTCCGGGATCGTTCTCAATGATCATCTTTACCACGGCTCAGACTGGGCTGCGGGCGAGGTCGGCTATTTGCTTTTGCCAGGAGAAGAGGTTTCACCGGTTCTGATGAAAGAATCGGGGGCTCTCGAGAAAGCACTGGGTGGCAATGCAATTGAGGGGATATGGCGCCGGGTGAATCCGGGCCACGACGGAACCGGACGCCTCAGGGCAACCGAAATTTTCGAGCTCGCGGCGCGCGGCAACACTTCGGCGCGGAAGTTGTTGCGGTCTTCGGCGCAGATCCTGGCCAATGCCATTACCAACATTTCGGTGTTGCTGAATCCGTCGTTGATCGTCCTTGGTGGCTCGCTTGGAACCAGCGAACATCTGGTGGACGCCACCCGCGAACTGCTAGACAAGAACGATTTTGCCAGGCCACGGCTCGCGATCAGTACATTGGGTGCTGAAGCCCAGCTACACGGCGCCATTCGACTGGCATTGGACCACGTCGAAGCGTCGCTTCTGCCTTAGGCCCGCCGGCCCGTAAGAGAGGCGGCGCCGAGCTCGGTCTGGTGGAGACTTTATTAGGTAAGTTAACTAACATGTTTTCCGGGTTAAGACTCTTGACTGGAGCATTTATGGCATCGAGAACACTTTTGAAACTCGCGATCGTCCTGGCTGCGGTTGCCTTCTCTGCCGCTCAAACCATCACTGTCGACATTACTCCCAGCCACGTCCGCAAAACCATTATTCCCAATCAGGCGCTGGGCGCGGGCATTGATCGTCTTTCCCAAAAAACCATCGATTCGGCTTTCACCAAGCCAGTGATCGACCGCGTGCTGGAAGCTGGTTGGGGCCCGATCAGTTACCGGCAGAACACGGAGCTCTACCAGGAGGCCTGGCACTGGAACCCGAAAGGGACGTGGAGCGATCCCGGCGGTAAAGGATACTTCGTCGGCGACTCCACACCCACAGAGATGCTGCGCTACACCTACGGCTATCCGCTGCCGCATCGCGGCGTTACTCGCGACGATGGCACCGAGATGGTCAGCTATTCGCGGCTAACTGACGGCGACCTGAACACGTACTGGAAGAGCAATCCATATCTGGCCAAGGTGTTTACTGGTGAAGACGATTCGCTGCATCCGCAATGGGTATTTTTTGATTTAGATAGTCCGCAGATGGTTGATGCCATCCGCATCGCGTGGGCTGATCCGTACGCCACTCAGTATACCGTTCAGTATTTCACCGGCGATGATCCGATTCGTGCGCCCAACCGAGGGCTCTGGCAAACCTTTCCATTCGGGTCGATCCATGAAGGCAAGGGCAGAACGGCGGCGCTCAAGCTTTCGTCGTCTCCGATTTCCGTTCGCTGGATTCGCATCTGGATGACTCAATCTTCAAACACCTGCGACTCCCACGGCTCTGCCGACAAACGAAACTGCGTCGGTTACGCGATCCGAGAGCTTTCTGTCGGAACGCTTGGAGCCAATGGCGAACTCCACGATTTGCTGCGGCACACGCCCGACCAGGACCAGACGCCAACCTACTGCTCGTCAGTCGATCCCTGGCACGAGCCTTCAGACATTGACCACAGCGGCCGCGCCCAGGTGGGTTTCGATCTCTTTTATACCAGCGGATTCACGCGCGGCCTTCCGGCAATGATTCCAATTGCGCTGATCTACAACACTCCGGAGGACGCCACCGCAGAGATGAAGTATCTGAAGAACCGCAATTATCCAATTTCATATGTCGAAATGGGAGAGGAACCCGATGGCCATTACATGCTGCCGGAAGATTACGCCGCCCTGTACGTTCAGTTCGCGCGAGCGATGCACAAGGTTGATCCGTCGTTGAAACTGGGCGGGCCGATCTTCACCGGACAGAACAAAGACGTTGAAGTCTGGGCCGATGCGAATGGCAATCCGTCATTTACGGGCAGATTCATCAATTACTTAAAATCGCACGATGCCTTGCAGGACTTGGCGTTCTTTTCGTTCGAACACTATCCATACGATCCCTGCAGGTATCAGTGGGGCAGCTTGTACGACGAGCCGGCTCTGGTTTCAGGCATCATGCAGATCTGGCGAGACGATGGTGTGCCAGCAAACGTGCCGCTGATGATCACAGAGTCGAACATCTCCTCGTCTGATTCCGAAAACTCCGTCGACATCTTCGGCGCCCTGTGGCTCGCGGATTACGTGGGATCGTTTTTCACTGCCGGTGGCGACGGACTGTATTACTTCCACTACATCCCCGGCGGTGTTCATCCGGGCTGCAACAATTCGCCTGGCAGCTTCGGATTTTTCAATATGGACGCGAATCGCCAGATTACGCAACCGCTCTCGCAATTTTTTGCCAGTCAACTGATCAATCTCGAGTGGCTGAAACCAGGCGGAGAGCCGCAAAAGCTGTTTTCCGCGACCAGTGACGTCCAGGATAGCGTTGGCCACAACTTGATTACTGCTTACGCGGTTGAACGTCCCGATGGAGACTGGGCACTGATGATCATCAATAAAGATCAGGAGAACCCACACTCGGTTCGCCTCCACTTCCAGAACGTCGAGAATAAGACCGACGCATCATTCCGCGGCACGGTTCAGACCATCACATTCGGCCGCGCGCAGTATCAGTGGCAGCCGTTAAAGAAATCCGCCGACCCTGATGGACCGCTGCTCCAATCACAAGTTCAGGCCGACTCCGGCACATCTTACGAACTTCCTGCGGCTTCGATTGTGGTGTTGCGAGGAAGATTGCAGCCGGCAAAATAGACTTCCAGAACCAGACAGCGCAATTTGTGTTCTCGCGAAGTCGCAGAGAAGCCTGTTCTCTTTCCGAGTCCACTTCCGCTGCCTCCGGCACAGGTGTAGGCTGATCAGGGCATCTTTCCGGCATCTAATCCTTTAGAGGACGTTCTACTCGAGTCGCGAACCCCTTGAAAACGAGCTTTTGTAAACAAATCCGAACCGGGATCATCTGTACTCTCGTGGTGGTCGCCAGCTCTGGACTTGTCTCCGCACTGCCGAGTGTTCACGAGGTAGCGCAACAGGTTGACGAGCATTACAACCGCCTGCAATCGTTTCAGTCCGATTTTGCCGAGATTTACCAGGGTGTAGGCGTTCAGCGTGAGGAGGCGGGAACTTTATGGCTGAAAAAACCGGGCAAGATGCGTTGGGAGTACCGTTCTCCAGAGGAGAAGGTGTTCCTTTCCGACGGCAAGGTCACCTGGCTTTACCTACCGGCAGAAAAGCAGGCAAGGAAGGCTCCGCTGAAGAACCTTCAGGACCTTCGTTCTCCGCTTGCATTTTTGTTAGGTAAAACCAAGCTGGAGAAAGAGTTGAAGGCATTATCGTTCGCGCCGGATTTGCAGACGTGGAAAACCGGCGATGTCATGCTGCGAGGTGTCCCGCGAGGACTTGAGGATAGGATCGAACAAGTGGTTCTCGAAGTCACGCCAGATCACAGAATTGCGAGGATCTTGATCCATGCGGCAGACGATTCGGTCACGGAGTACAGGTTCAGCAACGAAAAAGAAAATGTGACGGTCGCCGACGGGCAGTTCCGTTTTGCGGCTCCAGCAGGAACCGAGGTGATTATTGAGGAAGCGGTGACGAGTGAGCCATGAGTGATCGCCGACGGGAACTCGGTTCGCTCGCCGCTCATCGCGCACTGCTCGTCGCTGACGGTTACCCTCGATACACTTCCGTGCTAAGTAGCTGCAAAAGCAGCATTTTTCAATGTTAGACTGAGGTAGCCAAAACACTTTAAATCAGGAAAAAATGGCTGAGTTTCTAGTCAAAGTGGCGGACGAGCGTGGCCGGCTTACCCAGCAGGTTGAGAACGGCTACTCCGAGGCAGAGGTTCGTGAACGCTTCGTCCAGCAGGGCATGCTGGTTTATTGGGTCAAGCCCAAGACAGTCCTGACCGGCGGTGGGCTGCGAGCCCGGCGGATCAAGCCTGCCGCTTTTATGGTGTTCAATCAGCAATTCCTTACCCTCTTAAAGGCTGGCTTGCCAGTGCTTGGATCTCTGGATCTGCTCATTAAACGCCAGAAGAATGCATTTTTCCGGACCACTCTGCAGAATGTCCGGGAACGCGTCAAGGGCGGAGAGTTGTTGTCGGAAGCCTTTTCGGCACAGAATATTTTCCCGAAAATCTACACCACTACGTTGATGGCCGGCGAAAAGAGCGGCAACCTGGATGAAGTGTTGACCCGTTACGTCAATTTCCAGCGCCTGGCGATTACCTTCAAGAAAAAGCTGGCAGTTTCGCTGGTCTATCCCGCTTTGCTGGTTACGGCTGTCTCCGGCATGTTCGTTTTCCTGATGGTGTTCGTCGTGCCTCGGTTCGCCGATCTCTATCACGATCTGAACGCCACCCTGCCGTGGATCACCCTGCTCATGCTATCCATAGGCACCCATATCCAACGCTATGCAGTATTTGTGCTTGCGGGTTTGGTCGTTGCGATCTTTCTGCTGATGCGTTGGCGTGCTACTGACAGAGGCGCGGCGGCAGTCGACGAATTGACTCACAAACTCCCGATCGTGGGAGATATTTGGCTGAAGTATCACGTTTCCACTTTTTCGCGAATGCTTTCGACGCTGCTCACTGGCGGAATGCCATTGGTTCCGTCGCTCGAAACTACAGGCGCATCCATGACCAGCCGCAAGATTTTGAATGGAATTCGGAACGCGTCCAGTCGCGTACGCGAAGGCCAGAGTTTGGCCCACAGTCTGGAGGAGCAGAAGATCTTCCCGGATCTCTCGGTGGAGATGATAGAAGTTGGCGAGTCCACCGGCGCACTGCCGGTAATGCTGAACTCCGTCGCAGAATTCTACGAAGAGGACGTACAGACCGCTTTGGCAGCAGCCATGGCGCTGATCGAGCCGGTGATTCTGATCGTGATGGCGGTCTTTGTGGGCACAGTATTGCTATCGCTTTATTTGCCGATATTTAACCTGGCGTCGAGTATTCATTAATCAGGCGTCAGGCATCAGGCGCAGGCATTAGCTGGAGCTTAAGGCAGGTTTGGAATGGGAAGCATGGCTGAGAAGGTAGAAAAGAAATCGGTTTTTGTGGGCGGAGGCAACGGCCAGGCCGCCACCGGTTCACATTCCTCTGAGCTCGAACGGGCCAAGGACATTGCCCGCCGTTATCGTTGCGAGTTCATCGACCTGCATGATTTTCAGCTGCATCACGATCTCTTTACGAAAATTCCGCCGCGGCTGATGTTCAGCTACAACTTCATTCCTCTCGAAGATACCCGCGACGGTAGGCTTGCCATCGCCATTGCCGATCCCAGCCAGCTGATGATGATCGACGAGATCAGCCTGCTGCTCGGCAAGCGCATCGTCACCAAAGTTGCCACCCTGGCGCAGATCACCGAAATCCTCAAGAAGACCGAGCAGTCGAAGCGCGTGCTCGAAGACGCCAGCGAGGGCTTCACGCTGGCCGTGGTCCACGAAGAAGAGGGCGGCGACGAAAGCATCTCGATCGACAAGCTGACGGCGCAAGGCGACATGAGCCCGATCATCCGGCTCGTGGACACCACGATCTTTACCGCCTTGCAGCGGCGGGCAAGCGACATTCACATTGAGACTCGCGACGATTCAGTTTCGATCAAGTTCCGCATTGACGGAGTGCTCACGCAAGCCATGCCCCCGATTGCGAAGGATCATCATTCAACGATCATCTCGCGCATTAAGGTCATGAGCGAGCTCGACATTTCCGAGCGACGCGTACCCCAGGACGGCCGCTTCCGCGTGAAGTACGGACAGCCTGAGCGCCCGATCGACTTCCGCGTCTCCATCATGCCGTCGATTCATGGCGAAGATGCCGTTCTCCGTGTACTCGATAAAGAATCCATGAGTGAGAAGTTCCGCACGCTCGTGCTCGACGTGGTCGGGTTCGATGAAGACGATCTGCGCCGCTTCCGCCGCTACATCAAAGAACCCTACGGCATGGTGCTGGTGACGGGGCCGACCGGCAGCGGCAAGACGACAACGCTCTACGCCGCGGTAAACGAGATCAAGACCGAAGAAGACAAGATCATCACCATTGAAGATCCTGTCGAATATCAGATTCGCGGTATCACCCAGATTCCGGTCAACGAAAAGAAAGGCCTTACGTTCGCGCGCGGCTTGCGCTCGATTCTGCGTCACGACCCTGACAAGATCATGGTCGGCGAAATTCGCGATACGGAAACGGCGCAGATTGCAATCCAGTCAGCGTTGACCGGCCACCTGGTGTTTACCACGGTTCACGCGAACAATGTAGTCGATGTCCTCGGCCGTTTCCTTAACATGGGCGTTGAGCCTTATAACTTTGTGTCTGCTCTGAACTGCATTCTGGCTCAGCGGCTGGTGCGCTTGATCTGCAACTCCTGCCGCACGGTCGTGAAATATCCAGCCGATGTGCTGGAAGCAAGTGGACTCGATCCGGAGCAGTGGTCGAAGGTCAACTTCTACGAAGGCCAGGGATGCATCGAGTGCGCTGGAACCGGGTTCCGCGGACGGACAGCGATTCACGAATTGCTCGATCTAAGCGATCGCATCCGGGAAATGATTTTGGCGCGCAAGCCGACCTCTGAAATCCGGCGAGCGGCCCGCGAGGAAGGCATGCGTTTCCTGCGCGAATCGGCGCTCGATAAAGTTCGCCTGGGTATGACCACGCTGAAGGAAATCAATAAGGTCACGTTTATTGAGACGATGAGGTAGAAGATAGGCTCTAGGCTCTAGGTTGTGAAGTATGTATCTAAGTACGGTTGGCAAGTACTCGGATTCAACTTACAAGCGAACCTGGCTGGATAACGGTTTGCAAGAGCCTAACGCCTAAAGCCGAGAGCCGAGAGCCGATTTCAAATTAGAATAAGCTTTCACCACAAATGTCCCGCACTCCCCACATCGCCAGACCCAAGCTGGCCTGCGAAATTGCTCCTGACCGCGTTATCGCTGCGCGCGCGGCAGATTCCGGCCAGGTGCTCGAGCTGTGTTCCACCAGCGAACTGGCGCCCGGCTGCGTCGTGCCCGATCTCACCGAAAACAACCTTCTGCAGAGAGGCGCTGTTGTCAGCGCGTTGAAAGACGCACTGGAGAGCGTTGGCGCGCGATCCAAGGATATTGTTGGCGTTCTGCCGGACGCCGCCGTACGCGTAGTGCTTCTGGATTTCGAAACTCTGCCCGACAATCGCGAAGAAGCCGAAAGCGTGGTGCGATTTCGCCTGCGAAAGTCTCTGCCCTTTGACGTAGACAAAGCCAGTGTCTCGTATCAGGTGCAGACCTCGAGCGAGGGCGTGCGCGTCGTCGCCGCGGTGGCACTGCGTAGCGTGATTGAGGAATATGAGACCGCGTTCCGCGAAGCGGGATTTGCGCCTGGGGTGGTGCTTCCTTCAATGCTGGCGGCCCTCTGCGGGGCCCCAGCCGAACACGGCACCCTGGTGGTGAAAGTAGATGCCCGCACAACCAGTATCGCCATCCTCGATAAACAACAACTGCTGCTTTTCCGCACCCTCGAGAACACGCGTGGCGTGACCATCAGCGGAGAACAGTTGGCGGAAGACGTATATCCCTCGGTGGTGTTTTTCCAGGACACCTATAACACCAATATCGACCAGATCCTGGTCGCCGGAATATCCGATATTGCCGGTGCGACCCCGGCCTTACATGCGCAAACCGGGGCGGAAGTCCGCGAGCTGGTCAGCGCATCTCAGCTTGGCCTCGGCGGCGGCTCGATCCCGAAGTGGAGAATGGCAGGGGTAGTCGGCGCCCTGCTCACCAAATATGCGAATTGATATCAATCTCGCGACCCAGCCCTACGAAGATTCGCGGCGCTTTTGGACCTATTGGGGGACCGGTCTGGGTCTGCTGGGATTGACCACAATTCTGCTGCTGTTTATTGCGGTAACCAGATTTATCAATGCCACCCACGAGCGAAAAGAAATCGCTGACATGCAGGCGATCATAGGCAAATTCGATGCGGAAAGGACAACGGCCGAAGCAGTCTTGAACCAGCCGCAGAACCGCGTCACCCGCGACCGCTCGCGCTTCCTGAACGAGCTGTTTGCGCGCAAAGCTTTTTCCTGGACGCGGCTGTTTGAAGATCTCGAGCGAGTCATGCCGGCGCACCTACACGTGGTCTCTATCAACCCGGACCTCTCAAAAGAGAACAACATCGAAATCAAGATGGTGGTCGGGGGAGACAACTCCGACCAGGCGCGCGATCTGGTGCGCAAAATGGAAGGATCCCGCCGCTTCAAACAGACCGAAATCATATCGGAAAAAACCAACGACAAGAACGAAGGCGGCGAAGGCCGGGACCGCATACAGTTTGACATCAGCACCCTGTACATACCGACGGCAGAGGCCGACACGGCCGGAGGCGAGCAGTAATGGCCGATCTGAAGCAAGCTCGCAGTCGCCTGAAGATGGCCATTGGAGCGCTGGTGGCCGTCGACGTTCTGGCCTTAGTGGTAATCCTCACGCCGCTCGGCGGCGGCCAGGATGCGCGTCAACAAGAACTGGCGCAACTGAATCAGCAGCGTAAGGAGCGTGCAGCGGCTCCATGGCGCGGGCTGGACAAAAAGATTCCAGTAGCGAAGCAACAGATCGAAGACTTCTATCGCGACCGCCTGCCTTCGGAAGACTCGGTTATTTCCGCCGACCTCGCCAAAGTTGCCTCCGAAACCGGAGTGCGCGTCTCATCGGTGAAATACAAGACCGATGAAGCCGAACTCGAAGGGCTGCAAAAGAAGGAAGTGGCTGCGGAGGTGTCTGGCGACTATGTACAAGTCGCAAAATTCATCAACGCTCTCGAGCGCAACAAACTGTTTTTCATAGTAGACGGAGTGCAACTGGGAAGCGAGCAGAGCGGCGCGGTGAAGCTGCAAATCAAAGTGGAAACCTATTCGAGGACATAAGTGAAAGTTGGCGCGGAAAACCGGACGAAGTTGATTGCGGCTATTGTGACGGCGCTGGTCGCCGTCGTCCTCATGGCCACGCGATTTTCCGGCATCTTTGGCGGAGCCAGTGCCAATGAACCCACATCGGCTTCGACCCACATGCCGAGCGCCTCCGAGCTTTCGAACCAACCTGCGCGTCCCCTGGCGCGAGGATCGCAACGCACACGAACTGCCCCGGAGCGCTCGACCGGCGGGAAAAAGCCGAACGACGTGGCATCGCTCGATCCAACGTTGCATTTTGATCTGCTGAAAGGCAGTGAAGATTCGAAGTACGCGGGGACGGGGCGGAATATTTTTAGGGTGTTTGTGGAGCCGCCACCACAACCGATCGTGCCAGTTGTCCCGCACCCAGGCCCCAACGTGCCGGTGTCGCCACCAGTAGCTGTGCCGCCGCCTAGCAATCTGAAGTTTTACGGTTTCGCTACGAACCGCCCTGACGGAGCCAAGCGAATCTTTCTGACCAAGAATGAAGACGTATTCATCGCGGCCGAAGGCGACATCGTAGACCGGCGTTATAAAGTGGTGCGAATCTCGCCGAATTCCGTCGAGATTCTGGATGTGTTGAGCAACAACCGCGAGAACATTCCGCTGAACGCGGGATGAAGGAATCGGGCGATCTGGTCATCGGGCCATCGGGTGATCTGGATCGGGGTTTGAGATGGTTCGATCACCCGATCACCAGATGGAATGAAACTGAACTTTTCAAGCCGGCGGCAGTCCCAGCGGGGCTACATACTCCTGATCCTCCTTCTCGTTGTCGCTTTGCTTTCTATTGCCGCGCTCAAAATCGTGCAGGAGTTCAAATTCCAGTATCAGCGCGATCGCGAAGAGGAACTGATTCACCGGGGAGTGCAGTATTCGCGAGCTGTTCGTCGTTATTATCGCAAACTCGGCCGCTACCCCACTCGTATCGAGGACCTCGAGAACACCAACAACGTGCGCTACCTCCGGAAGCGCTACAAAGACCCGATGAACCGCGATGCCAAGACCGGCAAGGAACTGGATTTCAAGTTCCTTCACATGACCGATGTACAGATGTCGTTCAACTCGGGCGCGCCAAACGGAACCGTACCGGTGGCCAACGTGGCGGCACAGCAAGCGGGTACGCAGGCCGTGCAAGGAATCGGCGGAACGAATCCGGATGCGGGAACCGCCGCCAGCGCCGTAACGCAAGAACCGCAGCCACAACCCGGCGATCGAAACGCCAATTCACAAGGTGACCAGGAAGCTGCTTCCGCTCCTCCGCCGCAGCCCCTCTCACCCACGGTCGGCCCGGGCGGCGCACCGCAAGTGTTTGGAGGCGGGGCCATCGTAGGTGTTGCCAGCGCCAGCAAGGCAAAATCAATCCGCGAATTCAACAAGAAAGACCACTATAACCAGTGGCAGTTTATTTACGATCCCACGACCGACCGGGGCGGTTTGCTCATGACCCCGAACCAGCCGCCACTGCAGGGATCAATGCAGAACATGCAGCAGAATGGGCCGCAAAATGGTCAGCAACCCGGACAGCCGGGCATGCCGGGACAACCCGGCGTAACCACTCAGCCACAGCAGCCGCCTCAGAATCAGGACACACCCTTACAGCAATAAATACAGCCATTCCCTCTTTGAAAAGCGTCCTTGTTCTGATCTCAAGGTCACGACGGACATAGGCCAACTTCCGGGTTAGGACCACGACATTTACCCGGATTCGCTTAGACCTTCGGACAACTTTTCGCGCCGGCAAGGCACAGCTAGACTTCTCAGACTCCCCCAAGAAAACGCGAGTCGCGGAGGGCCAGACCGCAATGCATGCCCAATGGTTCAGCCAACACATTCCGTTTACTGTTGTTGTCGAATACATTCCCTTAGCCGCAACTTTAGCCACCACGGTCCTGAGCATCGTGTTGGCACGCGCAACTCTGCGTTACGCCGAAACCACCGACAAGAGCCTCGCGCTGGCCCGCGAGGAATTCGAGCGACAATGGTCTCCTGAGCTGCATATCAAGCTGGAGATGATTTCGTCGCGCAAGACGAACATCGTAGTCACCAATCTCGCCCGAATTTCCGTTCTGCTGCAAATGGTCCAGGTGCGTCGCCTCGATATGGGAGTTCCTGCGCTGCGCTCATTCTTGAACGAGCCGCTGGTCGGCGGAAGCACCTGGACGGAAGAACTCGGAAGGCATTTGTTCGATTGCGTAGGCGACGACTACAACGGCCAGGTTGCCGTCTCAGTTACGTTTTATGCTTCGGGTCGCCTATATCGCACCGACTGGTTCCGCTTTGAAGGTGAAATCCGGCGCGGAGAAATTCTACGTCTCAATCCCGTGAACATCGCAGCCCGGCGAGCGCAGTCGCTCAACGACGAGGAAGACCTGGTGCAGGACGTTGTCCACGCCATGGCCGCAAAAGCCTAACCTCGGCGCAATCGGCATAGGGGGAGCGGTCACCCGCTCTCCACCGGGTGGCCAGGAGCGGTTACCCGCTCCCGGCTCCCACAGAACGTAGCG
>Ga0075425_100004665_pt1 | contig 14164 bp, 14 predicted proteins | sample SoiMethybrSBSTD4_FD_75300 | JGI IMG/M metagenome (GOLD analysis project Ga0075425, IMG submission 75300) | Bulk soil microbial communities from a Populus tree surrounding site in Tennessee, USA - Soil MetaG P. TD hybrid SBSTD4 | ecosystem: Environmental > Terrestrial > Soil > Tree plantation...
CGCGGGACGAGAACAGTTCGCCACCGGGCGTCCCGACAGCCTTGGCGAAGGCGGGGCATATCATCGGCGCGCTTCAGCGAAGAGGAGCCCCGCCATGAGAACGATCTGGTCGATGGTCGCCTTGGTTCCAGCGTTCGTCGTTGTCGCGGTGAGCCCCGACAAGGCCTGGAACGCCTACGAGCGGACAAAGCCTCAGAAATTGAACGGGGTCACCAAGACCACGCGCTTCAACCGCGACTCCTACGGCGTCGCCACACTGGAGGCGGATGGCAAGACGTGGACCGCAGTCCTCGCGTCGCCGGTGCGAATGGACTTCCGAGGATTGACCGAGGAGATGCTCAAGCCGGGCGTCGTGGTGACCATCGAAGGCTTCGATGAGAAGGCCGCCTAAAGGCGGCCTCTACGTACGAAACCAAGGCCGCCTAAAGGCGGCCTCCACGTACTAGTTGCGCGACACGCGCTCGCGCAGTTCGCTCTCCGCTCTCAGCCAGTGTTCGAGGTCGCGGCCTTCGGGGGCGCCGTCGCCGAGATACAGCTCGTAGGCCCGCATCGCGATCAGATCGTGGGGCAGCGCGGGCGTCGTCGTCTCGAATGTCGCGGTGTCGATTGTCGTGGTGTCGGAGGTCGCTGCGAGTTTTTTCGCGCGAGTTCGGGGGGTCGTCGTCGATTGCGATTTAGTACTCTTCGCCATTCACACCTCACTTGCACGTCACGCTCGATGCGGCGACACATGCGCGCGACATCAAAGGCTACAACCCATGATACGCGAACGATCACATTTGTCCAGTGACGACGCGCGACATTGATGTCGCGAGAGGTGGGCGCTCAGAACGAAAGTGTCGCGATTACGCGTGCGCGTTCACGACGACTGTCTTATTGCCCCCGCAGCTTCAAGGCAACGAGTATCGCGCTTAACACGAGCGTCACGCCGTTCGCGAGCACCACCGGCCTCGAACCGACGGCAACACCGTAGATCAGCCACAGCGCGATCCCCAGCGTGAACACCACGAGCATCGTCGACGAGAGATCTCCGGTCGAGCGTGTACGCCACGATTTGACGACCTGCGGCACGAACGCAAACGTGGTCAGGGCGGCCGCGGCGTAGCCGATCGTCTCGATCGTGGTGGGCGACATGCTCACGCTCGGCGAACCGGCCGTACTTCCTCAGGATGGGCGCGCAGGTGGTCGAGCACGTGCCGCCGCTTCTCGGTGCTGCGCCCGGCACCACCCGACTTCCGCTCGTCGGCGATCAGATAGGGCAATCGGCGCGACACTCGATCGTAGATGCGCCGCCACGTCTTCTTCACGCCATCGAGTGAGAGCCCGAGTTCGTCGGCGATCTCGGCGTCGCTGCGGTTGAGCAGCGCATGCACGAGCACGCGCTGCTCGGCGCGTGAGAATCCGATCTGCGGCTGTGACGGATAGAACAGCGCCGACAATGGATCGATCACGCCGCGCTGCACCCACTCGCGCCGCAACGCGAACAACTGCGGCACGCGACCGGTCGCGCTCACGGCGGCAGCGGAGGACGTGTCCTGCAGGTGAAACCCTCCGGCCTTCATGTACTGCGCGGCCTCGTCGCTGAAGACCTCGTTGAGGATGGTTTTGATCTTGTAGCCGGCGTGCAGGGTATAGAACGCGGTCGTGCCCAGCTGCAGCACGCGCTGCGTCGAGGGGTTCGACACGTCGTGGTCGCGGAGGCCGTAGTTGAGCACCACGAGATTGAGTCCCTCACCCGAATTCGCCTCGGCGACCTGTGCCTCGGACAGCACCGGCGATGGCCCGTCGATGATCCGCTCGTAGAGGGCGGCATCGAGGTAGTTGCGCCGCGCGGCGAGAAACTCGTCGACGAAGTGATCGGCGACGAACGCGCTGGCCCCGAAACCTTGGACGGAATCGGGGTGCGGCTTGACCGGGTCTTCGACCACCGAGAACGTGCCGAACAGCGCCAGTGCCCGCCACAGCGTCGGAAGACGATCGAGCACGCGACGACTCAGACGAAGCGCGGGATTCAACAACGACCGGCAGGTTGGAAAATCTCTCGGTTCGACCAGACGGAAACGCATCCAGGCCCTCGGAAGTAACGAATCTGCAACCGGCCACTGAAGAAGACCTCCGTCCCGCAGACTTCTCACGTCGGACGGCCGGTGCTGCGCGGTGAATTGTACAGGCTATGCCCTATTAGGGCATTGCCGTCGTGTCGATGGTCCGCTGTACTCGCGTGCCATGACCTCCTCCCGAATTTCGCTGTATGCCACGCTCGTCGTGATCTGCCTTGCGAGCGGATCGGTACTCGGCCAGCGCGCCGGATCGATCGACACCATCACTCCCGCGGCCGCGCGTCCTGGTGATGCGGTCACCATCACCGGCAGAGGGTTCGGCGCCATCAACGTGCGCGTCTCGGTCGGTGGCCTACCCGCCGCGGTGATCGAGGCCACCGGTAGTCGCGTCACATTCCGCATCCCGGAGGGCGTAGCCCAGGGCGTGACGACAGTGACGGCGATCAATCCGGGAGGCCAATCGGGATCGATCGCGTTTCAGATCATCGAAGGCGTCTTGCTGCCGGGCGCCGCGAGTGCGCTCGCCTCGACAGCCGAGACGGTACGACTGCCGACGTCGGCGAATCGCGCCGACATCGATGACGGCCTGATTCTGACGCGACTCGACGTCCGGATCACACCAGACGCGACAGTCGGTCAGGTCAACGCCGCGCTGCAGGCCGTGAACGGCGGCATCGACTCGATGCATCCGGGAGGGCTCGCGTTGACGATTGCCATCCCGCGTCAGCCGTCGATCGACGCCATCGAAGCGATCATCGCGCGCCTCCGCAGCATGCCGGGCATTGCGTTCGCGTTGCCGGGGCAAGAGAGCGCGCCGCTGGTGCTGCCGCCTGGCACTCAGGACATCGGCGATCAAGTGTTCCCGACGCGGTTTCCCGCCGCGTGGAACGCCAACCATCTCGCCTTGCAGGACTGCACGACGCGGCGAGTCCCCATCCTCGTGCCCGACGGATTCACGCCCACCACACCCGCGGGATTCTCCGCGGAGGTCCCGCCGACCAGCTTCGCGGTGCCCGACACGGTGACGACCGCGGACACGCACGGCTATGACGTGACCACGACGATGGCGGCGGCGTTCAACGGCACGCGGCCGACAGGTGCCAATCCGTTCGTGGAGTGCCTCGACATCATCGGCGTCAACATCGAAGGGCTCACCGGGTTTGGACAGATCGAGCGGCTGATCGGGTACTTTCCGGCGACACGAAAGTTTCTGATCAATCACTCGAGAGGCTATCTGTACCAGTGCCCAATCGAGTTCAGCCCGACGCTGAACCTGAGCACCTGCAACGCCGCCTGGGTCAGAAGCAAAATGACCAGCGGCTTCGCTCGCGCCCTGATTGCCGCCGAGTACAAGTACCGGACGCGTGACTACTGGAACGACTTCCTCGCGTTTTCGGCGGCAGGCAATGCCAACGGCGGCCGCACTGAGGATGGATTTCTGGCGACGATTTATCTCGGCGTCAGCGAGATCCTCCCCACGAGCCTGATGAACAGCGCCACCGATGCCGACCCGTTCTTCGGCTTTGCTGGCAATCATCTGTTTTGGGACCGCAACATCAACGATCCGAACCTCCCGTCCTCCTTGGCGGCCGACGCCATCCAATTGGCGCAGATTCACGACACCGTCGTTCAGGATCGCCTCGACACCGTGGGCACGGCACCGAACATCGTGGTCGTGGGTAGCACAACGGCGGGTAATACATTCGGGGCACTCCACGATTCGAGCTTCTCGAACGTCGGTGCCGAAGTCGCCGCTGTAGGTGAACGGATCCTGACCATCGACGGTGGCGCAACGCAGGGGACGAGTTTTGCCACGCCGCAAGTCACCGGCCTGGCGTCGTATCTCTGGCTGCTGTCCGACGAGCTGCGCAATTCGCCTGACGCGATCGCGCTGACGCGGCGGGCGATCACGGACAACGCCAGGAGTCTCAGCGGCTTGAACTCGCCGGTCATCGATGCCTACGCGTCGATCCTGTCGCTCGATCGCGCGCAGCTTCCAACGCCGTCGAGTGCGCCCGTAAGACTGGCGCTGCTCAACGCGAACGATGATGAGGCGGGCTTCACCGAGGCCGACATCGACGCGTTTCTCGCGCACCTGCTCGATAGCAGCGGCACTCCCGTGGAGCCGCTGGCACCGGACTACAGCCGGTTCGATCTGAACGGTGACGGCTTCACCGGCGGAACTACACGAGTCGATTCATTCGACCTCGATCGCACCGGCTCGCAGCAGTTCGGGCACCCGGCGCCGCCGAGCGATGTCACACAGTCGATCGAAGGCTTCATCGCGCACTTCGACGAGCACGGCGTCACCGACTTGCAGGTGCTGTGCTACTACGCGTACTCGGCGCTCTACACCGGCGATCCGACCGCGCGTCAGCAGCGCCTAGCGAGCCACTGCGGCATCTCGGTCGAGGTGACGCCGAGCCCGGTGCAATTATCCACAGGCGGCACGCAGCAATTCGCAGCCACCGTTCGTGGCACGTCCGATTCGCACGTCACGTGGAGCACGACCGCGCCTGGCTCGACGATCTCGAACAGTGGGCTGTTCACGGCAGGCAGCACCGGAGGAACGTTCACGGTCACAGCGACCAGTGTGGTCGACCCCTCGGCAAAGGGAACGGCGCAGGTCACCGTCATCGGCGCCGGTCCGGGACACGGCTCGGGTGATGTGTTCGCGAACGCCAGTGGTCACGTGCAGTTCGATCCCGATTGTGTGGACCTATCGGTGAAATCGCCCGACAACATCTCGGCGTTTTCAAAGTCGCTCCACTGCGCCGGTAGCTTCACCGGCAAGTTCCCCGAGTTTCAATTCTTCATGGCGTCGGGCGACGCAACCACGACGTTCAGTGAAACGCAGTTGCTGGGTGAAGTGACATCGGCCACCGCGACGGGCGTGTACGTCACGGCTGCAACCGCGTCGGGCGCCTATGACCCGAATCTGCCGCTGTCGTTCCATGACAACGCAGTGTCTGAGGCCAAGGGATCGTACAAGCTGCACTTTACGGTTTCCCACACACGAATCGTGAGGCTGACGGGGACGCTCAGCGGAAACACTGCGTTCCTCCAATTCGGATGCGGGGACATCGCGTTCGGCTCGCAGTCTGGTGCCGGATCGGTCGATCGCACATTCACGCTGCAGCCAGGCCAGCCCTGCGCGATCGAAGTGGAGGCGCAGGCGCGCTCGAGAGCCAATCCTCCGCCGCAAACCGTGAGTCCGGTCGCGGGATTCGCACTGCACGTCGACGTGCAGTAAACGTAGGGGCCGCCTTTCCGCCTACGCCAAGGCTACGGCGGACCCGCCGTAGCTTCAGCGAAGGCGGGCGGCGGCCCATCTCTCCCGTCGCTGGCGCTAAGATCGTGCGGTGCTCAACGATCTGCGCGTCAGCCTTCGCCTGCTCTGGAAAGATAGAGCCTTCACCACCACGGCGGCGCTGACGCTCGCCGTCTGCATCGGCGCGAACGTCGCGTTGTTCTCGGTCGTCCGCGGCGTGCTGCTCAAGCCGCTCGCGATGCCCGACCCGGATCGCGTGGTCATCGCGGGCAACATATATCCCGGAGCCGGCGTGCACGACCCCATCGGCGCAGCGGTGCCCGACTACTTCGATCGTCTCCGCGACATCACGTCATTCGCCGAGCAGGCGTTATACAAACGAGACGATCGCAGCGTCGATGAGAGTGGCGTGGCGAATCGGGTCGAGGCCATGACAGTCACGCCGTCGTTTTTCAGGGTCGCGGGCATCACACCGCAGTTGGGCCGTACTTTCACCGACCAGGAAGGCGAGATCGGCCACGAGCTCGTCGTCGTGCTGAGCGACGGGTTCTGGCGCACGCAGTTCGGCGCCGACCGGAATGTGATTGGCCGCGAGCTGCGCATCGATGGCAAGCCGCATATCGTGATCGGCGTCATGCCTCGCCGATTCCGGCCGACCGACGAAGACAAGGCGATGTGGGTGCCGATGACGTTCACCGCCAAGCAGAAATCGGACGACGAACGGCATAGCAACAACGCCATGTACCTGGCACGGCTGAAACCGGGCGCGACCGTTCAGCAGGCGCAGGCGCAGATCGATGCGCTCAACGCGGCCAACCTCGAACGATTCCCCCAGTTCAGACAGATCCTGATTAACGCCGGCTTCCGTACGGTGGTCATCCCTCTGCAGGAGCAGATGGTGGAGGACATCCGCCCCGTGCTCTATCTGATGTGGGGCGGTGCGCTGTTCGTGCTGCTGATCGGCTGTGTCAACGTCGCCAACCTGGTGCTCGTGCGAGCGCGCGTACGGTTGAAGGAGCTGGCCACGAGGCTGGCGCTCGGCGCAGGCACGTGGCGCGTCGCGCGCCAGGTTGCGATCGAGCATGTGATGCTGGCGTTGGGATCGGCGCTCGCCGGCATCGGGATCGGATTCGCGGCATTACGCGCGATGAACACGATCAACCTCGAGGAGCTTCCACGTGCCCGCGACATCAGCCTCGACGCCGTGATCGTCGTTTACACCGTAGCCGCGGCCGCAGCGATCGGACTCGTGCTGGGTCTGATTCCAGTTGCCGCCACAATAGGCGCGAACGTGCTCACCGTCCTGCGCGAGGAAGGTCGATCGGCGACGGTCGGTCGAGGAGCGCAATCGCTGCGGCGCGTGCTGGTGGTCGCGCAGGTGGCGTGCGCGTTCGTGCTACTGGTTGGCGCCGGGCTGTTGTTCGCGACGTTCCGCCGCGCGCTCGCCGTCGATCCGGGCTTCACGGCGAGCGGCGTCCTCACCGCCACCGTGGCGCTGCCGTACGCGCGCTACCAGGATGACGACGCGCGACGGCGGTTCACCGACGAGGCCCTTCGCCGCCTGCGCGCGATCCCGGGCGCGGCAAGCGTGGGCGTGATCGACAACCTCCCGCTCGGCAACAGCGCAAGCATGTCGGCGATCCTTGCTGAAGGCTACCAACCCAGGAAGGGTGAATCGCTGCTGGCGCCCAGCTCCGTGCACGCGTCGCCCGGCTACTTCGAGACGATGCGCGCCAGGCTCGTGGCCGGACGCTTCTTCACCGATCGCGACGCCAAAGGTGCGCCGCAGGTGATCATCGTCGACGATCGCCTGGCGCGGCGCTTCTGGCCGAATCAGAATCCGATCGGGCGGCGCATGTATCGGCCGGGCGACGCGAGCAACGACCCCACGGCGATCACCGCGAAGACGGAGTTCTTCACGGTCGTCGGCGTCGTCGCCGAGATGAAGCAGCGCAGCCTCACCGACGGCGACAAGGCCGTCGGCGCCTATTACTTTCCCCTCGCTCAGGAGCCGCGCGACGGACTGACGTTTGCCGTTCGATCGAACGGTGATCCAACCTCACTCTCGGGCACGCTGCGAAGGGAGATCTCGGCGATCGACGCGCAGCTGCCAGTATTCGACATGCAGCCGATGTCACACTGGATCGACCGATCGCTGGCCGATCGCCGCTCGCCGGCGCTGCTGTCGATCGCCTTCGGGTTCGTGGCGCTGTTTCTCTCGGCGATCGGCATCTACGGCGTGCTCGCGTATCTGGTGACGCAGCGGACGAAAGAGATCGGCATTCGCGTCGCGCTCGGCAGCAGCGCAGGCGCGGTCTTCCGACTGGTGCTTCGCGAAGGACTCGTGTTGGTGGCCGTCGGTCTCATGCTGGGCGGCATCGGGTCGGTGCTTCTGCGCAGCACGCTTGCAAGCCTGCTGTTCGGCGTGACCGCGTCGGATCCAACCGTGCTGCTGCTGGTGAGCGGCGGGCTGGCAGCGGTGGCGCTGGCGGCGTGCTGTGTCCCCGCCCGCCGCGCGACGAAGATCGACCCGGTAATCGCGTTGACCGAGTAGACGTAGTGTCCGGCTTTAGCCGGACGTAGTCGTAGTGTCCGGCTTTAGCCGGACCGTCACATGATCAACCACGCCGCTTCGCTCACGCCAATCGCCACGTATAACGCCACCGCAGCGGCGAGCGCCACATCGAGTGCGCGCGACCGCGCGCTGCGGAATCGTCTTTGACGTGCGAGGGCATCATGGCAGCGAGACCGCACGCGATCGTCGTGCATCGGCGAGGGCACCATCGGCGGCAGGTGGGCCAGTGCGCGCAGGATCGGATCGGGCATCTGTTCAACGTTCATTGGCATACCTCCGCCGCGGCACCGCCCCCTCGAGGCGATCCGCAAGCAATGTGCGCGCGCGTTTCAGCCGTTGTCGAAGCGCTTCGGGACTGATGCCGCAGACGGACGCCGCTTCTGCGGGACGCAGTCCTTCGACACTGACGAGCAGCAGCACCTCGCGATAGACGATCGGCAGGCTGGCGAAGGCGGATTCGATCCGCTGTTCGAGCTCGGTCGCTGCCGCAGACTCGAAAGGCGATTCGCATGACACGGACGGCCACAGGCCGATTGCTTCGGATGTGCGCCTGTCGTCGAGCGCTCGCGATCGGCAATAGCTGACGTGCACGTTGCGAGCCACTGTGAAGAGCCACGGTCCGAGCCGCGTATCGGCCGAGAGTCGTCTGGCGTTGGCCACAAAGCGCAGCCAGGTTTCCTCGGCGAGATCCTCCGCCTCGTGCCGGCTGCGGGTCAGGCGGGCGAGGAACCCAAACAACCTCGCGTTGAACATCGCGTACACCGCATCGAAGGCTGCGGCATCACCCTCGCGTACGCGCTCCACCAACTCCAGCTCGGACTGCCGGTCCACATCGTAAGAACGCACGGCGAGAGTCGCCGTGACAAGGCGTACGTCGTGTCCGGCTTCAGCCGGACTCTGGCCTGTCACGACATCGCCTTTGGCGCGTTTCTGCTGGTGGCGCATCGAACAACGCTCGTAGGGGCCGCCTTTAGGCGGCCCGATTACCTGCGCCAGGGGGACTTGATGCTTCTGGACACGCTCAAACAACTCGGCCTGGCCGCACTCGCGGGACTGTTCGTGACCGCCGCCCCTATGCTGCTTGGGATGGCGTTCGCGGTCCGGCCCAACGACCGCTGGTTGGCGTTGATGCGTCCGCTGACGCTCGCTGGCATCTTCGCGGCCGTCGCCAACCTGTTTGTGGGCCTCGCCAACACGTTCATTGGCCTCTCGAGGGTTCCGGCCACCGAACCCGTGGGTCAGCGAATAGCAGTCATGTTGGCGGAGACGTCGGTCGTGCCGTTCATCTCGTTCGTGTTCCTGAGCACGGCGTGGCTGTGCGTCGCGATCGGCATGCGACGACAGGCATCGTTTCTGACATGACGACACACCGAGGCACCGAGGCACCGAGGATACCGGCTCTGCGCCTCGATGCCTCTGTGTGTCGTGTCAGACCGTCGGGCGATCGACGCGGTCGATGACTATGATGTCGACGCGGCTGCGAGACGCCTCGAGCTTCAAACCGATCTGCGCTTCGATAGCGGCAAACAGGTCGGGTTTTTCTCCGCTCGTGGTCAGTGACGCTGGCAGCCGACCATCGAATTGGGTTTCATCCGGAGTCCACTCGAGATCGAAATCGTAGCGGCCCGTCAACCCGGTCTTGTCCACCACAGGCCGGTCGAACACCGATCGCTGCAGCATCGAGGCGAACTGCGCCATCGTCGCATTGCGAGCGGGCAGCTGAATGCGTCCAGGAAACACTCGATTCACCAAGATCGGCTGCGCGTCGGCCGCAGTGCTTTCCGCGAGCCGAGCCCCACGTTTACCGACCGTCAGCTCGTAAACGGACATCTCTCTCGATTCCCGGTGAATGGCGAGATGGAACCGGTCGCTGAGCAGCGTCCGCAGCATGGCCATCTGCTGGTCGAGCGTCGGACGACCATCGCCTGGAGTCGACGCGAGGATGTCATAGCGATCGGAATCGACCCACGCCGGTCCGCCGGCAATGACGCGTGGTGGAACGTTGTAGGCCGCGGCCACCATGAACTTCAGCGTGTAGCCCTTGGCGACGAACTGGTGTGCGCCCTGCATCGTGAGGAAGCGGCCGCCGCGATCATCTGGCGCCGTCGCCTTGATCGCCGCAACTTCGAAAGCAGGCTCCTGTGCCGACCCAATCGGCACGGCCAACGCGACCGCCATCACGACCAGAACGGCGGTGCGCACGCTACTTCTTCGTGGCTTTGACCGGCAGCGGCGCCGCCGTCTCGCACGGCGTCGCCTTGAACTTCGTGTCGTTGGGCTCGAGGCGGAACGACGTGCTCGTGTAAAACGGCTGCGTCAGATACTTCGGATCTTCGATGATCGTGATCACGTGCAGCCAGTTGTCGCCGTTGGGATGCGTCGGCAGCCGATGGAAGTACTCGGTGATGCTGGCCTGATCGCTGTAGGGCACGCCGTTCTTGCGCAGATAACCCTCGCGGAAATTCGTCGTGACGATCTTCAGGTCGCCGCCGCGTTCGATCTGCGCCTGCTGTCGCGGAGGCGGACCGCCGCGAAGACCACCGCCACCGCCGCCCGGGACGCCACGATCGATCAGGCCGCCGCCGGTGACGCGAGGGTCTGGACGTCCGTCGGCCAAGCCTGCGCCGCGGCCGACTCCAGATCCTTCCCACTGCGCGAGCGAAAATCCCTGCCACGTCTTCTCAGACGGAGCGGTCTTGGCGCGATCGAAATTCAGGATGCGCGTCTGCGTGCCGGCGTCGAATTCGAGCTTCAGCGTCTGATCGTCCTGCCACGAGATGCGCACACGACCCGGCTGTCGGATGATGCCGCCGATGCCGAACGCCCTGCACTGATTGCCGCCGGTGTTGTCGGCGTCGAGGTTCCAGCTCGCCGCCACCTTGCGGGCTTCGCCGTTGACGGGAATGCTCGACACATCGCCCTTCGGCGGCGTGACCATGCGCCAGCGCCAGTCCTCGCTGACGATCGACACCCACGTGCCGGTCAGGTCGACCGGCGCCGCCTGGCGCCCGGTCTGCGGCGGCGCACCGCCGCGTCCCTGTCCCCGACCCTGCCCCGCCACATCAACGCGGCTGACCGCGATCGTCAACACACACACGGCCATGCACGCAGGCAGAGCCGCCCCAACCGACCGGAACACAGGCATACGCACGCTCATCCTCGGATTCATTCGCGTGTCGAAGGATACGCCTAGCGAGGTAACCGAGGCAACGGAGCGCTATTCGTAGCGCATCGCATCGACCGGCGACAGTCGCGCCGCCTTGATGGCCGGGTAGGTGCCAAAGACCAGGCCGACGACGATGGCGGCCGCCATGCTCACGACGAGCGTCTGCCAGGTGGCCGCGGCATAGACCGGCGCCGACGTCTGCGACCGCATGATGGCCGTGGTCACGAACGCGGCTCCGATGCCGAGCACGGCCCCGAGCAGCGCTCCCGCCAGCGAGATCACCACGGATTCAGCAAGGAACTGCACGATGATGTCGCGACGCCGCGCGCCGGTGGCACGCCGGACGCCGATTTCGCGCGTACGTTCCACCACCGATGCGAGCAGCACGTTCATGATGCCGATGCCGCCGACAACCAGCGAGATTGCGGTGAAGGCCCCCATCAGGATCTTGAACAACCGAATCCCCTGGTTCAGTTGCTGCAATCGATCCAGTCCAGTGGCGCTGATGCTCACCTGCGACTCGGCACGCCACCTTCGATCGGTGGCATCGGCCCATGCGTCGATTTGAGAGCGGACCGCGACCACGTCTTCGACACGCGGCGCATTCACCAGGATGCGCGGCGCGCGCGGCGTCGGAGAGAGCACCATCGCCTTCGCAGCCGCGGCAAATGGAACCACCGCGCCAAACGTCCGCTCGGCGGGAAACGCCTCGAGAACACCAACGATGTTCCAGGAGTGGTCTTGCAGCATCAACGTCGCGCCCACGACTTTTGAGAGATCCGCGGGTCCGGCGATCTCGCGCGCCAATCGGTTCGAGACGACAACCACATTCGCTCCGCTCGCCATCTCCTCGCGCGAAAGGACGCGGCCATGAACAACCGCGAGTCCCGCCGCCGACGGTGATCCAATCAACCCCGTCACCAGCGCCGCGCGGCTTGCGCCACCACTCCGCGCGACGAACGTTCCCGTGCCTTCCACCGTCATGACGACGGCGGAGCCGCGCATCACGGCGGCCGAGAGCGCTCGGAGGTCGTCCTCGCGGAATGTGGGATAGGACGATCGCGGAACCGTCAGTCCATCTATCGAGTCGGTCGTCCTTGGCGCGACGACGATGACCTGCACGCCGCGGCGTTCGATCTGCTGGCGCGCGAACGCCTCTGCCCCATCGCCCAACGAGAGCACGCCGACGAGCGAGGCCGCCCCCATGACGATGCCCAAGGTCGAGAGCAGGGTGCGTACAGGATTGGCACGGAGGGTTTGAACAGCGACGCGGACGGAGGGCAGCATGGCGCTGCGGTCATATACGACGCTGCTCCGGAAGTATCACCGGCTCGCCGAGTGTGGGCGACGCACGGCGGCGGCACAGGTCTCGCGCGGCTTCGCGCCAATGAGGGTACTGGAAGACAAAGCCGCTCTCCAGGAGTCGTGCCGGTACGACGCGGCGGCTCTTCAGAATCAGCTCGGTCTCGGTACGCAAGAACACCGCACCCACTTCGAGCATCCACTTCGATGCCGGCAATCCCACGCGAACGCCTGCCGCCGCGCGCAGCTCACGCATGAACTCGGCGTTCGGGACAGGATTCGGTGATGCGATATTGACGATGCCGTCGATGTCGTCGCGGTCGATCAGCCAGTCGATCGCTCGAATGAAGTCGCGGTCGTGGATCCAGGACACGAACTGACGGCCGTCGCCGGCCTTGCCGCCAAGACCACGCCGAACCAGGCCAAGCAGCGTGTCGAAGATGCCGCCTCGATCGGGGCTCATCGTCATCGCCGATCGGAGCAGCACTTTCCGCGTGTGCGGCGCCGACGACTCGGTGAACGCGCGCTCCCATGCGGTGGCGACGTCGATGCTGAAGCTCCAGGTGTCCGGAGCATCAGGCTCGCGGCCGCCGATGATTCCAGACTGCTCGTCATTGGGCGCATCGTAGCGATGTGCGTAGATCGTTGCCGTGCTCGCCTGCAGCCATACGCGAGGCGGCCTCCGGGCCGCGGCGATCGCGGCGCCGATCGCCTGCGTCGACTGCACACGCGAGTCGACGATCGCGCGTCTGTTGCTGGCGCGGTATCGACAGTTCACGCTTCGGCCTGCCAGGTTGATGACCACATCGGCTGCTTCGATCTCATCGACCCAGGCGCCAAGCGTCGCTCCGTCCCAGGAGACGACGCGCCACGGGCGCTCCTCGGGCCGGCGGCTCAGCACCACCACGCGATGGCCGTTGGCATGGAGATCCCGGGCCAACAGCGTGCCGATCTGGCCTGATCCTCCGGGAATGACGATGTTCATGCTTTTATAGTAAACGTGTTCACTTAAAATAGGAAGCCGAATCGTCAGGGTGCGAAAGTGCGCACCTGTTCCCTCGTCAGGCGGAGGCCGTCCACGACGCGCGAGTGCTGCGCCACAGGCGAGCGATGGTGAGGACGGTGCCGAGGATCGACACGATGACCAGCCCGATCGCAATCCGTTCCGCGGCCGCTGATTCGAGCGCGCGAATCACCGAGGCGCCGTAGCGGCGCGCGAGCAGTGCTTCGGCACCGAACCGAATCGCGCGGGCGCCGGCGAAGACCAACAGAAACCGCGTGCGCCCCACTTTGAGGGCGCCGCTCGTCAGGACGAATGCGGTGAGCGGAAACGGCGGCGGCAGCGCCGCCGCGAGCCCCAGCGCGAAGGCGCCGATGTCGTTGACGCGTCGGCGCAGACGATCGAGCCGGCGCTCGGGTACGAAGCGGCTCAGTCCCGCGTCGCCCATCTTCACGCCGATCGCATACGTCATCGCGGCCCCGACGACCGATCCCGCCGCTGTCAGCAGCGGATACAGCCAGAACAACGAGCGGTTCCTGGCGCAGAGGTAGACCACGACTGCATCGGTGCCGAAGGGAACGAAGAAGAGCGGGGAGGAGTCGAGCGCGCCCAGGATGAACACGCCCCACCACGTGAGGAAGAATCGAAAGAAAGAGATGAACGACATGGCTCCCGGGCTCTGCCCGGGTGCCCGGCATGACGGCCGAGCACCCGAGTGCAGGAGCCAGAGCCTAGACGGTATTCAATTTCAATTCCCGCGTCCGCCGGGGCCGGCGCCGCGCGGCGCCGG
>Ga0075425_100004667_pt1 | contig 14159 bp, 10 predicted proteins | sample SoiMethybrSBSTD4_FD_75300 | JGI IMG/M metagenome (GOLD analysis project Ga0075425, IMG submission 75300) | Bulk soil microbial communities from a Populus tree surrounding site in Tennessee, USA - Soil MetaG P. TD hybrid SBSTD4 | ecosystem: Environmental > Terrestrial > Soil > Tree plantation...
CGCTTCTCCTTGGCCGGGATGTTGAAGCCGCCGAGCTCGAGCCGCGTGGCGCCCTCGCCGATGCCCAGTTCTGCACGCCCGTTGGAGATGAGGTCGAGCATGCCGATGGCCTCGGCCGTGCGCGCGGGATGGTTGTAGTTGGGGATGACTTGGCGGATGCCATGGCCGAGGCGAATGTGCTTGGTCCGCGCGGCGGCGGCAGCTAGGAACACGTCCGAGGCCGAGCAATGGGAGTATTCCTCGAGAAAGTGGTGCTCTACCGCCCAGGCGTAGTCGATCCCAAGCCGGTCCGCGAGCTCGACCTGGGCGAGCGCGTCCTCGACCAGTTGGCGCTCAGCGTCCGCTTCCCACGGCTTCGGCAACTGCAGCTCGTAGAAGATGCCGAACTTCATCCTTGCTCGCGTCCCTAGATCGCCGTCATCGTCACATCGCCCACACCCTCAAGGGCGAACTCGAGCCGCTCGCCCACCCCGATGTCAACCGTTGGGACAATGCTGCCCGTGATGACCACCATGCCAACACCAAGCGGTCGGCCGCGGTCGGCTGCGAGGTTGGCAAGAAAAGCCAGCGCGCCCATGGGATCATCGGTCTTGCCGGCGAGTTCTGGCTTGCCGTTGCGGCTGAGCTCGCCTCGGATGCCATCGAGATCGGACCCAGCCGACGGCGACCGAGGCGCGCCAAGCACGACGCCGCCATTCCAGGCATTGTCGGCGATCAGCGATAGCGCCGCGCAATTCTTGTAGTCGGCATTGCGATCCTCGATCAGCTCGAAGGCGGCCATGAGCTCCGCCACGGCCGAGCGCACGCTCTGGCGCGTGTACGGCGAGGCTCCCTTGGGCAGGTCGCGGCCGAGGCGTACCGCCAGCTCGCATTCGATGCGCATGTTGACGAAGTCCGCCTTGGCGATGTTGGCCGGCGTACCATGCACGCGTGAGGCAAACACCGCGCCCATGCAGGGTTGATCGATGCCCATGAGCTCCTGCATGACCTTGGTGGTGACGGCGATCTTGCGGCCCTTAACGGGGCCGAGCTGCGGCTCCCACAGCGCGATGAGCGCCTCCTGCGCCGCATAGGCCTCGGCAAAGCTCGTCGGGGCGATCGGCTCGGGTAAATTGGCGTAGCGCGCGCGGGTGCGATGCGCCTCATCCAGGAATTGCGCGGCGGCTGCGGCTGAGAACATGGGGCGAGTGCACCTCCCGAGCTTGTCTTCATTTCCCCGGCAATTCTTGGCACGGCCGCCTGGGACGGTGCCCAAAGCACGCACAGAGCTTTCGTGGGGCCGCTCGTCGGCTATGATCGGCGGCAACATTGCCGGCAAAAGCGCCACCAGTCCAGTCGCGGAGGGACGCCCATGTTCGAGACAACCATCGCTGGCAGCCTGCCAAAGCCCGCTTGGCTGGCCGAGCCCAACACGCTGTGGGCGCCGTGGCGGCTCGAGGGGGGTCTGCTCGAGGAAGCCAAAGGCGATGCCACGCTCCTCGCCATCAAGGACCAAGAGGACGCCGGCATCGACATCGTCGGCGATGGTGAGCAGGCGCGCCAGCATTTCGTGCACGGCTTTTTGGAGCGCGTCGAGGGCATCGACTTTGCACGCAAGGTCGAGATGGGCATCCGCGCCGACCGCTATAAGGCCATGGTGCCGCAGGTGATCGGGCCGGTGCGCCTCAAGGGCCGCGTGCACGCGATGGAGGCGCGGCTCGCGCGCGCCCACACCCGGCGCAAGCTCAAATTCACCCTGCCCGGCCCCATGACGATCGCCGACACCATCGCCGACCGGCACTACGGGGACAAGGTGAAGATGGCGCTCGCATTCGCCGACCTCCTCAACGAGGAGGCCCGCGCGCTCGCGGCCGACGGCGTGGACGTGATCCAGTTCGACGAGCCAGCCTTCAACGTCTTTATGGACGAGGTGTCGGAGTGGGGCGTGGCCGCACTGGAGCGCGCCGCTGCGGGGCTCACGTGCACCACGGCCGTGCACATCTGCTACGGCTACGGCATCCGCGCGAACATCGAGTGGAAGGCGACGCTGGGCAGCGAATGGCGCCAATACGAAAAGATATTTCCAGCGCTCGCCGCCAGCCGGATTGAGCAGGTGTCGGTGGAATGCCGCAACTCCAAAGTGCCGATGAGCCTAATCGGCCTGCTCGAAGGCAAGGACATCCTCGTCGGCGCCATCGACGTGGCAACGGACGCGGTGGAGACGCCTGAGGACGTGCTGGCCGTCGTTGCCGAAGCGGTGAAGCACGTGCCCAAGGCGCGCATTCAGCTCTCGACCAATTGCGGCATGGCGCCCATGCGCCGCGAGGTCGCCTACGCCAAGCTCGCAGCGCTCGCTCAGGGAGCCCAGCTGGCACGGGCACGTTACACTTGAACGCGAGCCGACCGGGCGCCTGCGCAGGAGCAACGTCTCGGTCCAACGCCCACCAACATCGGGCGCCAAAATTGGCAACCGAACGCCAGGGCAGCCCGGTTGGATGGGTAGGGTCTTTAAGATTCCTTGAGCCCGTGGGCAATGATCTTGCGCATGACGCTGGGCAGCGCCGAGCGATCAAGCTCGCGGCGCGCCACCCAATGGCAGCGCTGTGGGTCAGCCCAGAAGGTGAGCGAGGCATCCGCGGATACGATCGCGCGATAGACCAGCGTCTCCAGCCGAAAATGGGTGAAGGTGTGGGTGACGATCCCCGGCACCGCCCACCAATCGGCCCGCACTGGCGCGGTGCGCAACGCCTCCCTGAGGGGCGGCAGCGTTTCCGCCCACTCGGTGGAGGGCACCTCAAACATGCCGCCGAGCAGTCCTGCCTCCGGGCGCCGGCGCAGCAGCACGTGGGCGTCCTCGCGCAGGGCGAGGAACGCCAGTCCGACGCGCACCGGCCGCTCAGGTCGCGCAGCACGCGCCGGCAACGTGCTCTCGATGCCCTGCGCGTAGGCCCTGCAATCGCGCTGCAGCGGGCACATCAGGCATGAGGGCCGCTTGGGCGTGCACAGGCTGGCGCCGAGATCCATCAACGCTTGCGCAAAATCGCCCGTGCGCTCAGCAGGCGTCAGCGTGGCCGCGAGGCGGTGGATCTCCTCCTTGGCCCCCGGCAGTGGCTTCTTGACCGCGAACAGGCGGGCCACCACCCGTTCGATGTTGCCGTCCACTGGCGTCGTTTGCGCGCCGAAGGCGATGGCTGCAATCGCGGCAGCGGTATAGGGACCAATCCCTGGGAGGGTGCGCAACTCTTCCTCGGTCGCGGGAAATTGCCCGGCGTGGCGGTCGACGACGAGGCGGGCGCAGGCGTAGAGGTTGCGGGCACGCGTGTAGTAGCCAAGGCCGGCCCACTCGGAGAGCACTTCGTCGAGCTTGGCGCTCGCCAAAGCCCCAACGGTGGGCCAGCGGGCGAGGAAGCGCGCATAGTAAGGGATCACCGCAGCGACGGTCGTCTGCTGCAACATGATCTCGGAGAGCCAAACCGCGTAGGGATCGGGCCTCTGTCCAGCCGGCGCGCGCCAGGGCAGGTCGCGCCGCTCGCGGTCGTACCAATCAAGCACCGCGCTCGCGGCGTCTTGGCCTGCGAGACGGAACTGCAGTTGCTTTCTTGCCACAGCAGTCATGCCAGCAGTCATGGTGCCACCGGAAGGGCTCGTTCCAGCCCGGCGCGAATCATCTAGCCCATGGTAGGCGCCCTGCCGGTCGGCGGATAGGAGCCAAGCCGCTAATCCCGCGAGCAATCCACATGGCCTCGCCTCCCCGTCCCTCCCCCTCCACCCCTCCTCTTCGCCCGCGCGAGGCGATCGGCCTCAGCAAGCGACGCTCAAGCCCCCTCTATGGCGTCAGGGCGGTCGGCAGCTTTCTGCCGGCGCTCACCCGCAAGGCCTTTGAAAAATACGGCTTCTCGACCGCCGCGCTGGTCACCGATTGGGTGAGGATCGTGGGTCGCGAGCTCGCCGCTGCGACGGCGCCCGAGCGCCTGAAATGGCCGCGCGGCGTGGCGCCAGCCGACGTGGAAGGGAACGCCCCAGGCCAAGGTCGCCGGGGTGCCACGCTCATCTTGCGGGTCGATGGGGGACTGAGCCTCGACGTGCAGCACAAGGCCCGCCAGATCATCGAACGGATCAACGCCTATTTCGGCTATGCGGCCGTGGCCGAGCTGCGCATCGTGCAGGCACCCGTCGGTGCCGCAGCAGGCTCAACCCGCCTCGCCACCCTGCCCCCCCGCGCCACCTCGCACCCGCTGACGACGGAGGTGGCGCAGGTCGCCGATCCGGCTTTGCGCGATGCCCTGGCACGGCTCGGTGCCGAGGTCAAAGCAGGTCGCTGAGACAACCCTCTGGGGCTCCGACTGGCTCCCCTAAGGTTGTTCAAGGTTGTCCAAGGTGGCTCAAGATGCACAGCGCCGCGGCAAAGAAGGCGCTCACGCCGATTTGCCTTATTCGCACCAGAACCTATGTTAATTGACCACTGCCGCGCCGGCAGGCCCGGCACGCCAAGCGCGAGGACCGATCCGTGACCGATTTACCGCACAGCTCAAGGGGAGAGAGAGGTAACCGACGCGAGGCCCTGAAAATCGGCGTGAAACTGGCGATGGGCGCTGCCGCCCTCGCCCTGGTTGCGACCTCGCAGCTCGCGCCCGCGGCGCTGGCGCAGCGCAAAAAGGTGGCTCCGAGCGAGGTACCCGTCGACGAGCTGATGAAACCCGGCCCGCTGTCCGACCTCGTGCTCGGCAACGCCGACGCGCCCATCACCGTCGTCGAATACGCCTCCATGACATGCGGCCACTGCGCGCACTTTCACACCACCGTCTTCCCGACGCTTAAGGAGAAGTACGTCGACACCGGCAAGGTGCGCTTCATCATGCGCGAGTTCCCCCTGGACAACTTGGCGGCGGCTGCTTCCATGCTGGCGCGTTGCGCCGGGGACGGCAAAACCTTCCCGCTCATCTCGGTGTTGTTTGCCAAGCAGGACGACTGGGCCTTCGTCAAGGGCGACCCACGGCCTGAGCTCTTGAAGTTTGCCAAACAGGCAGGCTTCACTCAGGAAAGCTTTGAAAAATGTCTAACCGATCAGAAGCTGCTCGATGACATCACTGCCATCCGCTCGCGCGCCGCTGAGACGTTCGGCGTCAACGCGACGCCAACGTTCTTCGTCAACGGCAAGAAGCTCAACGGGGTAGGCCTCGACGATTTCGAGAAGGCGTTCGAGCCGATTCTCAAGAGCTGACACGAGGGGTGCATTGCCGGGCCGCCAAACGCTATGGGCGTGGATCGTTGCTGCCGCGCTTGCCGGGTGCACCGGCGAGGCGACGACGCTCGGCAGCCTCTCGATCGGTGACGGGGTGGGGGCGCCCCAGGGCTCGCGCGCAACCCCCGACGTGGCAGCCTACAACCCCTTCAGCGAGACCCCCACCACCGCTTCGGTGGGCCGCCGCGAGGTCATCGAGAACCCCTCCATTGCCGAGATTATGCAGGCGGGGCCGCTGCCCGAGATGTCGCTCGGGCGCCACGATGCCCCCGTCACCATCGTGCAATATGCCTCGATGACATGCCCCTACTGCCGCCAGTTCCAGATCGAAACCTTCCCCCTCCTCAAGCGCGAGTACATCGACACAGGCAAGGTCCGCTACGTGCTCCGCGCCGAGTTTCCGATCGGCAAGCAGTCGGGCCTTGCCACAATCGCGCTGCGGTGTGCGCCACCCGACAAGTACTTTGCGATCTACGACAAGCTCATGCGCCAACAAGCGACCTGGGTCAGCCAGGAGGTGCGTCCCGATCCCATCTTCAAGGTGGCTCAGCAGGTGGGGATGACGCGCACGCAGTTTGACAGCTGCCGCGAGAATCGCGGCATGATCGACGCGCTCAACGGGATCAAGGAGCGCGGACGCACGCTCGGCATCATCGGCACGCCCAACTTCTTCGTCGAGGGCAAGCTGGTAAAATCGGTGATCGGGATCAAAGAGATCCGCGAGATGGTGGACCCGATCCTGGCCGGCCGCGTCGCCGCATCGGATGGCGCTGCCAAGTCCCGTTAACCCAGTCGGTTATGCGTCCGAGAGGTCGGCGGTTCGATTGGCTACGACCGCCGGCACACTGGTCATCCCCGGGCCTGGGGCCGGGATCCGGCTTGAGCCAAGCTCCCTCGCGGAGCCCGTGGATCACTGGATCGCGCCAACACACCCCGGTATGACAACCATCGTGGTTGAGGAACGCGAGATCCCCATGCACATCAACCGGCTGCGGCTGTTGGGCTTCAAGTCCTTCGTGGAGCCGACCGAGCTTGTGATCGAACAGGGGCTGACGGGCGTGGTGGGCCCCAACGGCTGCGGCAAGTCAAACCTGCTCGAAGCGCTGCGCTGGGTGATGGGCGAGACCTCGCACAAAAGCATGCGCGCAGCCGCCATGGACGACGTGATCTTCTCCGGCACCGCCACGCGTCCAGCGCGCAACACCGCCGAGGTGACGATCTTCATCGACAATGCGGACCGTCAGGCACCCGCCGAGTTCAACGCGCATGACACCTTGGAGGTGACCCGACGCATCGAACGCGAAGCCGGCTCGGCCTTCCGCATCAACGGCCGCGACGTGCGCGCGCGGGACGTGCGCATCCTGTTTGAGGACGCCGCCACCGGCGCCCGCTCGCCGGCGCTGGTGCGCCAGGGTCAGATCGGGGAACTCGTCAACGCCAAGCCTGAGCAGCGCCGCCGCATCCTTGAGGATGCCGCCGGCATCGCCGGGTTGCACAGCCGGCGCCACGAGGCCGAGCTGCGCCTCAAGGCCGCCGAAGGCAACCTCGCCCGCACCAATGACATCCTGGGACAGCTTGCGGCGCAAATCGAAAGCCTCAAGCGCCAGGCACGCCAGGCGCGGCGCTACAAGGAAATCTCCGGGGAGATCCGCAAGCTCGATGCCATCGTCCTGCATCTGAAGTGGGCGGAGGCGCAGGCCCAGGTCGAGGGCGAGGAAGCCGACCTTGCTGCAGCGCTCGAAAGGGTCGGCCACGCCACCGCGGCGGAGGCCAAGGCGCTGCGTGCGGAGGCCGACGCCGGCGCGCAGCTGCAGCCGCTGCGCGATCAGGAGGCCGCCAAGGGTGCTGTGCTCGCTCGCTTCAAGATCGAGCAGGACAACCTGGAGCGTGAGGCCAACCGCACCGCCGACCGGGGACGGGAGCTTGAGGCACGCGTCGGACAACTCGCTCGCGACATGGGACGGGAGGAGACGCTCATCGCCGAGGCCAAGGAGACGCTGGAGCACCTCGAAGGGGAGCTTGCCTCGCTCGCCAATACCGCGCGTCTGGCGGCCGACTTCGAGCAAAAGGCGCTCGCCGCCCACGATCAGGCCGAGGTGGAGCTCGCCGACGCCGAAGCGCGCCTGAGCGCCCTCACCACTGCGGCAGCAGACGCGCGTGCACGCCGCCAAAGCCTAGAAACGCAGGGCCGCGAGCGCCGCGACCAGGTGGCCAAGCTCGAGCGCCAGCTCGTCGGCCTGGACGCGCAAACCCGCGAGATCGTTGGCCGCGCCCCCGATGCCTCCAAGCTCAAAGCCGCCACCGAGCTCGGCCAACAACTGATGGCCGAGCTCGCCAACATCGAGGCCAGCACGCTCGTTGCCGAGGAAGCGGTGCAGGCCGCCTCGGTCGAGGCCAGGACCAAGCGCGACGCGGCGGTTGAAGCTGGCCTGGCGGCCGGTCAGCTCAGGACCGAGGTCGAAACCTTGGCCAAGCTTCTGACGCCGGCCGGCGATGTCGATCTGCCGTCCGTCCTCGATGCCATCAAGGTCGATGCGGGCTATGAGATGGCGCTGGCTGCCGCGCTCGGCGACGACCTCGACGCACCGCTGGCGCCCGAGGCCCCCGAGCCCTCGGCCGAGCCCTCCACCGTGCACTGGCGCCTCAATCCGGGCGACGGGACTGATGCCCCCCTGCCGGCCGAGGTCGAGCCGCTGATCGCCCACGTTGCAGGTCCCCCCGAGCTCAGCCGCCGGCTTCACCAGATTGGCGTCGTCGATGCCGCCGAGGGGCCGCGTCTGCAGCGCTCGCTCAAGCCCGGCCAACGGCTCGTCTCGTGCGATGGCCACCTTTGGCGCTGGGACGGCTGGGTGGCCGCCGTGCAGGTTTCCACGATCGCCGCCTCGCGGCTGGCCGAGCGCAGCCGGTTGGGCGCGCTGGCGCGCGAGGAGGCCGAGGTGCGGCGCGCGGCCGATACCGCACACGATGCGGCCGAGGCGGCGGCCGAGCGCTTGAGCGCGGGGCAAAATGAGGAACGCCGGCTGCGCCAGCTCTGGCGCGAGGCCCAAGGCAAGCTCGCGCACACCCGCGATGTGCTGACGACCATGGAGCGGCAGGCACGGGAAACGGAGGCCAGGATCGCGGCCGTTGTGGATGCTCGTGGCCGGGCCGAGGAGGCGCTGGCCGAGGCGCGCCTGCAGCTCTCCGATACTTCGGCAGCGCTAGCAACGCTGGGTCCCAGCGATGGGCTCGAGGCCGAGCTCGCTGCCGCGCACAAGGAAACGGCCGCCCTGCGCTCTCGCGTGAGCGAGGGCCGCACGGAGCTCATCACGCTCGAGCGCGAGCATCGGGCTCGCACGGAGCGGCAGGCAGGGATCGGCCTCGAGCAAGAGCGCTGGCGCACGCGTGCTGCCGGCGCCGAGCAGCAGATCGCCACGCTCAAAGAGCGCATCGCCGGCACCGAGGCCGAGATGGCCAAGCTTGCCGAGCTCCCTGTCCTGATCGAAGCCCAGCGCCACAAGCTCATGGGCGAGGTCGCGAAGGCCGAACAGGAGCGCCGCGATGCGGCCGATCAGCTGGCGGCCGCCGACACCGCCCATCGGCAGGCGACCCAGGAGCTGAGAGCGGCGCAGGCAGGTGTGGCCGATGAACGTGAGGCGCGTGCGCGCATCGAGGCGCGGCTTGAGGGTGCGCGCGAGCGCCGCGCCGAGGAAGGGCGGCGCATTCGCGAACAGCTCGGTTGCACACCCGACGGGTGCCTCGACGCGGCTGGACTGCAGGGGGATGCCGAACTGCCCACGCTCGAACTGGCGGACAGCCAACTGGGGCGCCTCAAGGCCGATCGCGAGCGGCTTGGGGGCGTCAACCTGCAGGCCGACGAGGACCTAACCTCCCTCACCCAGCAGTTCGAGGGCCTCGATAAGGAGAAGAGCGACGTGGAGGCCGCCATCGCCAAGCTGCGCTCCGGCATCGGCCAGATCAACCACGAGGCGCGCAGCCGGCTGCAGAGCGCCTTCGACACCGTCAACGATCACTTCCAGCGGCTGTTTACGGCGCTCTTCGGCGGCGGCGAGGCGCGCCTGGAGATGCTCGAGGCGGAGGATCCGCTGGAGGGCGGGCTCGAAATCGTCGCCAAACCGCCTGGCAAGAAGCCGGCCACGCTGTCGTTGCTGTCCGGCGGCGAACAATCGCTCACCGCCCAGGCGCTGATCTTCGCGGTGTTCTTGACCAACCCATCGCCCATCTGCGTGCTCGACGAGGTGGACGCACCGCTCGATGATGCCAACGTCGATCGCTTCTGCACGCTCATGGAAAAGATGGCGGCCGATACCTCGACGCGCTTCCTAGTCATCACCCACCACCCCATGACCATGGCACGCATGAACCGCCTATTCGGCGTCACCATGGGCGAGAAGGGTGTCAGTCAGCTCGTCTCGGTGGACCTTGAGACCGCGCAGAAGTTCACCGTGGCGGCATGAGGTTGGCGCAGCCGGCTGGATAGATGGCGCCGGCCCCGGTATGAAAAGGGCGGGTCAAGCTCTCAAGCCCAGGCGCCGCCCCCATGCCATCCACCGTCTTCGACTCCACCATCTTCCGCGATGCCTTCGGCGCACCGGCCATGCGCGCCGTCTTCTGCGATGAAGCCATGATCGCTCGCTACGTGGAGGTCGAGGTGGCGTTGGCTGCGGCCGAGGCAAGCGTCGGCGTCATTCCTAAGGAGGCTGCCCGGGCGATCAAAAAGGGCGCGCGTGCCGATGCCATCGACATGGAAAAACTCAAGACCGAAACCGACCTCGTCGGCTACCCAATCGTCGGCATCGTGCATGAGCTTGCCAAGCAGTGCGGGGACGCGGGCCGCTACATCCACTGGGGTGCAACCACCCAAGACATCATGGATACCGCCACCGTGCTCCAGGTGCGCGACGCGCTGGCGCTCGTCGACGCCGACCTCGCGGCGCTCGAGACCGGCCTTGCGACCCTTGCTGCCAAGCACCGCAACACGGTGATGGCGGGCCGCACCCACCTGCAGCACGCCCTGCCGGTCACCTTTGGCTACAAGGCGGCCGTCTGGCTCGGCATGGTCGAGCGGCATCGCCAGCGCATCAAGGAGCTCAAGCCCCGCGTGCTCGTCGGCCAGTTCGCCGGCGCCGCGGGAACCCTCGCCTCCCTCGGCGACAAGGGCCTCGCCGTGCACGACGCACTGATGGCGGAGCTGGGCCTCGGCCGCCCGCCGACGCCCTGGCACGTGGCGCGCGACAACCTGGCGGAGACCGTGTCTTTCTTGGGTCTCCTCACCGGCACGCTGGCCAAAATCGCCACCGACGTGATGCTGCTCATGCAGACCGAGGTCGGCGAAGCCTTGGAACCGTTCGTTGCGGGGCGCGGGTCCTCCTCCACGATGCCGCAGAAGCGCAACCCGATTGCCTGCGAGTTGATCCTCGCCGCCGCCAAGGTCGTGCGCCAGCACGCCGGCCTGATGCTCGATGCGATGGCCGCCGATCACGAGCGCGCCACCGGCCCCTGGCACCTCGAATGGGTGGCCATTCCCGAAGCCTTCATCGCCACATCAGGGGCCCTGCGCCACGGGCGCTTTCTGGTGCAGGGCCTCATCGTCGAGCCCGAGCGCATGCGGCGCAACCTCGCGATGACCGGAGGGCTCATCGTCGCGGAGGCGGTGATGATGGCGCTCGCCAAGCACACCGGCCGCCAGCACGCGCACGACCTCGTCTACGGTGCGTGCCGCTCGGCCCTGGATCATGGCGCAACGCTGCTGGCTGAGCTTGAGCGGTTGCCCGAGGTGACAAAGCACCTAAAATCCCAGCGCCTCAGAGAGCTGACCGACCCCGCGAACTACCTGGGCTCGGCGCCGGCCATGGTCGACCGCGCGCTCAAGCAGCGCAAACCGCGCGATCGCGGCGAGGCCGCTCGCCGCCGCCCATAACCGGCCCCGCACAACGCCCATCGGACGCGTCAGGGTGCCCACGCGCATCAGGCGCCCGCCAGGGGCCGCCGCACGCTGTCGACCACGACAGCCACCTGCTGGCCGGCATAACCTATGAAACGGTAGGCCAGGTCGAAGCGCTCCACGACCTCGAAGAACGCCTTATACTCGTGCAGCTCGTAGCCTTTGTAGTTGAAGAACTCATCGAACACGATGATGGCGCCAGGCATAAGGCGCGGCACGGTGAGCTCAAGCGCGGTCCTGGTCGAAACGTAGATGTCGCAATCGACGTGCATGAACCCAATCCTTCCCGTCTCCCGGTCCAGAAATGCCGGCAGCGTCGCATCGAACCACCCTTTGATCAGCGACACGTTGGCCCGTACCCTCGGTTTCTTGCCCCGGCGGTCGAAGTTGACGGCAGAATAGCGCCTGCCCGTCCACTGCTCGGGCAAGCCCTCGAAGCTGTCGAAGCCGAAGAAATGGCGCTCGGGCGCAGCCCGCGCCAGATGGTTGATGGTCGTGCCCTTGAACACGCCGAACTCAAGCGCCAACCCCAAGGGCGCCTGTTGCACGGCATAGGTCAGAAGATCGAACTTGTCGCTGCAGTAGAGTGCATCGGGCATGCGCGTGGTCACAAAATCGGCGGCCGCAATGGTGGCACGTCGCTGCAGCTCGTTGCGCAAGGCGGCGCCGGGGTCGCGCCACGGCCATTCGTACCAGTGGGTGGTGATCCGCCGCATGATCGAACCGATCATGCGGTCGACCGCTCGCTTGAGCCAGGGCACGGTCAGCGCTCCGTCGGCACGACCCTGATGTGCAACTCGCGCAATTGTTTGGGTGAGACCTCGCTCGGCGCCCCCATCAGCAAGTCGTTGGCCTGCTGGTTCATTGGAAAGAGGGCCACTTCGCGCAAATTCTTCGCGCCGGCCAGCAGCATCACCATGCGGTCGATGCCGGCCGCCATGCCGCCATGCGGCGGTGCGCCGTACTGGAAGGCACGGTAAATGCCGCCGAACCGCTGCTCCACCACCTCGGGCCCAAGCCCGGCGATGGCAAAAGCCTTGAGCATGGTCGCCGGCTTGTGGTTGCGAATACCGCCCGAGGCGATTTCGAAGCCGTTGCAGACGATGTCGTACTGATAGGCCTTGATCGCCAGCAGCTCCTCTGTGGTCTTGGCCGCTTCCAGTGCTGCGAGCTCGCCCTGCGGCATGGAGAAGGGATTGTGGGAAAAGTCGATCCGCTTCTCCTCCTCGTTCCACTCATACATTGGGAAGTCGACGATCCACGCGAGAGCGAACCGGTTCTCATCGATCAGTTTCAGCTCTGTCGCGATCTTGCTGCGCGCCTCGCCCGCAAACTTGTAGAATTTCTTCGGGTTGCCGGCGGCGAAGAACACGGCATCGCCGTCGCCCAGTGACAGCTGGGCGCGCAAGTTCTCGGTGCGCTCTGGGCCGATGTTCTTGGCAATGGGGCCAGCAGCCTCGAGGATCTCGAGCATCGGCGTCGCACCGAGCGGCGCCTTGCCCACCTTGGTTGCGCCTGCGGGCTTGGGTGGCTGGCCCGCCTGAGCATTGCGCCAGAAGATGTAGCCCAGGCCGGGTTGGCCCTCGGCGATGGCCCAGGCGTTCATGCGATCGCAGAAGGCACGAGATCCGCCACCCCGTGCGGGGATCGCCCACACCTGCGCTTGCGGGTCTCGTTCGAGCAAGCTTGCAAACACCTTGAACCCCGAGCCGCGGAAATGCTCTGTCACCTCCTCGATGACGATGGGGTTGCGCAGGTCCGGCTTGTCCGTGCCGTATTTGCGGATCGCCTCCTCGTAGGGAATGCGCGGCCAGCCCCGCGTCACCGCCTTGCCGCCAGCAAATTCCTCGAACACCCCGGTAAGGGCGGGCTCCATGGCCGCGAACACGTCCGCCTGCTCGACGAAGCTCATCTCGACATCGAGCTGATAGAATTCCCCAGGCAGTCGGTCGGCGCGCGGGTCTTCGTCGCGAAAGCAGGGCGCGATCTGAAAGTAGCGGTCGAACCCCGAAATCATGATGAGCTGCTTATACTGCTGCGGCGCCTGCGGCAGGGCGTAGAACTTGCCGGCGTGGATGCGCGAGGGGACGAGGAAGTCGCGCGCCCCCTCCGGGCTCGAGGCCGTGAGAATCGGCGTGGCAAACTCGAAAAACCCTGCCTCGCTCATGCGCCGCCGGATCGAGGCGATGATGGCCAGCCGCCTCATGATATTGGCATGCAGCGTCTCGCGCCGCAGGTCCAGGAAGCGGTACGTCAAGCGCAAGTCCTCCGGATAGTCCGGCTCGCCAAAGACCGGCACCGGTAGCTCCTTGGCCGGCGACAGCACCTCGATCTCGGTTGCGAACAGCTCCACTTCGCCGGTGGCAAGCTCCGGATTCACGGTCCCCTCCGGCCGCTCGCGGACGCGGCCGTCGACCCTGATGACCCACTCGGAGCGCACCCCCTCGGCAGTGCGAAAGGCGGGGCTGTCGGGATCGGCAACCACCTGCGTCACCCCGTAATGGTCGCGCAAATCGATGAACAGCAGCCCGCCGTGATCGCGCACGCGGTGCACCCACCCCGACAGGCGCGCGCCAATGCCGACGTCGGCGCGGCGCAGCGCCCCGCATGTGTGCGATCGGTAGCGGTGCACCTGGCCGCTCGAGGGCGGGCCTGAACGCGCCCTCGTTGTCTGCGTGCTGTCGGCCATGATCCGCCGCCTCAACGCATCTTTGGGTCAAAGCGCGGAAAAGCACATGGGGTCCGTGGAAAGTCAAGATTGTACGTCAGCGCTACGGCGGCGCTCACGATTGGCTGGCGCTCGCCGGCAAACCCACGTGCGGGGCGCTCACCCCTTTGCCGCAACCAATGTCCGGCTATCCAAGCGGTGCAAATTGCGTCACCTGTGGCGAAAAAGCTACGAGCCATGGCAGGAACCCGGGCGAGGCCGGCGCTTGCGCTGACGCCGCATCGCTTCCTTCCTGTCTTGCGCCGCGCGCCCCACGCGAGCTGCCT
>Ga0075425_100004668_pt1 | contig 14155 bp, 14 predicted proteins | sample SoiMethybrSBSTD4_FD_75300 | JGI IMG/M metagenome (GOLD analysis project Ga0075425, IMG submission 75300) | Bulk soil microbial communities from a Populus tree surrounding site in Tennessee, USA - Soil MetaG P. TD hybrid SBSTD4 | ecosystem: Environmental > Terrestrial > Soil > Tree plantation...
TGGCGAGCGTGGTGACGGCCATGGCCGTGGCCAACTGGGGAGTAGTCGCTGGGGTCATTGCCGGGCTCTTGGTTGGCGTTGTGGTGGGCTCGATCAACGGCGGCCTGGTCGCCGGACTCGGAATCCCATCGTTCCTGGTCACCTTGGGCATGCTCGGCATCGCATTCGGCATGGCCCAATGGATCACCCACTCGGCGCCGCAGCCGATCTTGTCGTACGCGTACAACCTCGCCTTCGGTTCGGGCAACCTAGGTCCATTTCCTGGACTGGTGGTATGGATGGCGATCTTCGTGGCCGTCGGCGCGATCGTGCTGTCCAAGACTCGCTTCGGCCGGCAGGTGCTGGCCACCGGCGGCAACCGGATGGCCGCGGACTTCACCGGCATCAACACCAAGCGGATCAAGTTCGAGGTGCTGCTGATCTCAGGCACGGTGGCCGCCTTTGCCGGGATGCTGTACGCAGGCCGGCTGCAGTCGGGCCGGTTCCAGTGGGGACAAGGAGACGAGCTGTCGGCCATCGCGGCCGTCATCCTCGGTGGCACCAGTCTCTTCGGTGGATCCGGCACAGTGATCGGCACGCTCTTCGGCGCATTGCTGATTGGATTGATCAACAACGGCCTGATCTTGGCCGGTTTGGACGCCAGCCAGCAGCAGGTGATCCGCGGCGCAATCATCATCCTTGCCGTTGCTCTTGCCCGTAAAAAGTAGACCCATGTCGCAGACCACGCCTGCCGTACTCCGTGCAGGGATCATCGGGACAGGCTTCATGGGCGGCGTGCATGCCGCTGCCGTCCGTGCAGCCGGCCACGTGATCAGCAGCGTGGCCGGATCCACGCCTGCCGGAGGCGCCGACGCGGCGGCGAGGCTCGGCGGCCGACGCGGGGCCGCGTCTGCCGCCGAGTTGATTGCCAGCGCCGACGTTGACGTGGTGCATGTCTGCACTCCGAACCTCACCCATGCCGAGCTTGCAGCGGCCGCGTTGGAAGCCGGAAAAGCTGTCATCTGCGAGAAGCCTCTGGCAACGAGCACGGGCGAGACCGAGTCGTTGGTACAAGCGGCGGGCCGCTCAGGCCGGTTAGCGGCGGTCCCGTTCGTGTACCGCTTCTATCCGACCGTACGAGAGGCCCGAGCGCGCATTGCTTCCGGGGAGGCCGGTGACCTCTGGCTACTGCACGGCTCGTACCTGCAGGATTGGCTGGCGGGTAGCCGCGCGACGAACTGGCGTGTCGATCCTGCACAGGGCGGCTTGTCCCGCGCGTTCGGTGACATCGGCGTCCATTGGTGTGACTTGATGGAGTTCGTCACCGGGCACCGAATCCTGCGGCTGGTCGCCAGCACAGCCAACGCCTATCGCGAGCGAGGCGGTGAGGCGGCTCGTACCGAGGACGGTGCGGTCGTGCTGTTCGAGACGGACCGGGGTGCGGCCGGATCGCTCGTCGTAAGCCAGGTGACGCCGGGCCGTAAGAACCGTCTGTGGTTCTCCTTCGACGGCACCGAGGCGAGCTACTCATTCGATCAGGAACAGCCCGATGCACTGTGGGTCGGTGGCACGGCCGAAAACCGGATCGTCGTGCGCGGTCCCGACACGTTAACCAGTGACGACAGCCGCCGGCTGGCAAGACTGCCCGCTGGCCATCCTCAGGGTTACCAAGACAGTTTCACGGCCTTTGTCTCCGACGCTTACGCCGTCGCTGCCGGCGAGGAACGAGACGGGGTCCCAACATTCGCCGACGGTCATCGTGCTGCGGTCCTCACCGCAGCGGTGATCGACTCGGCCAAACTCAACAGTTGGGTGGAGGTGCCCCTATGACGAGCCAGCAACCTGACCTGGCGTCCACCAGCAGGTTCTTCGATGATCACCAACGCGCCACCGTCGAGGCGGCGATGGCCCGGATCATCCCGACCGACGACACGGCTGGAGCGGTCGAGGCCGGAACCATCGACTTCCTCGACCGGTATCTGTCTGGGATCGACTACATCTACGCCAAACCCGACGGCAGCGGCTTTGAGGAACTGTCGGGCAAGCGGGCGGACGCCTGGCAACAGCGCGTTGAGATCGTGCGTGAGCGTTATGTCTCGGGCGTACGCGATCTTGATGAGCGGGCCCGCGCAGCGCACCACGCCGACTTCGTGGACCTGACGGCAGAGCAGCAGGATGGAGTGCTGCGCGACCTTGAGCGGCCCGATCAGCAGGAAGAAACCGAGCTCGCGAAGGCGGAAGCGACGCTGTACGGCGCGCCGGTCGAACCTGCGCTGCAGCAGACCAGCACGGAAGTTGATCTTGGTTTCGTGCCACTGCTGGCCCTGCATACCCGGCAGGGCTTCTACGCCGACCCGATCTATGGCGGCAATCGCAATCGAGTTGGCTGGGATGTGATCGGCTTTCCGGGTCCTACCTCGCTCGCTGAGGTGCACAGCGGCCGCTACAGCACCCTGGACTACTTCGCAGACGATCGGGAGCACCCAATCGCCAAGGAGGAGGCATCGTGACTAACGGAGCGAAGCCCGACCGGGCCGACGTCTGCATCATCGGGGCCGGGGCGTCCGGCGCCGCCGCCGCCAAGGTCCTCACCGAGCGCGGGATGCGCGTTGTCATGTTGGAGCGTGGCCCATGGCGTACCCGCGAAACTTTCGGCGGCGACGAACTCGCCAACATCAACCGCTACAACCTGTGGCCCGACCCGCTGCTGAACCCGCGCACGGTTCGGGATGAAGTGGACGGCGAGTTCCGTACCGAGCTGTTCTGTCCCGTGCCGCAGATGGTCGGCGGAGGGACTGTGCACTGGCAAGGCTGGCTGCCGCGGTTCACTGAAGAGGACTTCAAGCTGCACAGCGTCGTCGGTGACGTGCCGGGAACGACGCTTGTCGACTGGCCGGTCACTTATGACGATCTTGAGGGGTACTACACCCAGGTGGAGTGGGCGTTCGGTGTGTCGGGGCGGGCGGGCGCGAACCGTTACGAGTCTCGGCGTAGCAAGGACTATCCGTGCCCGCCGCTGCCCCAGTCGCGCTATGCGCAGAAGTTCCATCAGGGATGCGCGAAGCTCGGTTACAACTCGTTCCCTACTCCGCAAGCGGCGCTGTCCCGGCCTTTCAACGGCCGCCCGCCGACTGTCATCAGTGCCTTCGCACAGCAACACGGCGACCCGACCGGAACCCGGTCTAGCGCGCTCAATGTGTTCGTGCCCCAGGCGCTGGCCACCGGTCGCCTCGACCTGCGACCCAACGCCTACGTGTCTGAGATCACCGTCGACGAGCGGGGTCGTGCGAAGAGCGCGGTGTACGCAGACGAGGACGGCACGACCTACGAGCAGGAGGCAAGTGTCTTCATCCTGGCCTGCGGGGCGGTTGAAACCGCCAGGCTGCTGCTGCTCTCGAAGAGTTCCCGCTTCCCGAACGGGCTCGCCAACGGCAGTGACCTGGTCGGTCGCAACGTCACCTTCCATGAGTACAGCGCCGCTGTGGGAACATTCGAGGATCCGATCTACGCCTGGGCTGGCGGCGGCTACGTCAGCGCCAGCAGCTTCGAGTTCAACGGGCATGACGACAGCCGCGGCTTCGCGGGCGGCGGCCACATCGCCTGTGCGGGCGTCGGCATCCCGCTGCCGATCAACTGGTCGCTGCCCAACCGCCCCGCGTGGGGAGCGGAAGCCAAGCAGATCGACCGTGACTACTTCAACCACAGCATGGCCGTGGCCATGGTTGTGCACGACCTGCCGCAGCACGACAACCGAGTCGAGCTCGACGAGTCGGTCACCGACGCCTGGGGTCTGCCGGTTGCCAAGATCACGATCATTGCGCACGAAAACGATCTTGCGATGGGCCGCTTCCTGATCGATCGGAACGCCGAGATACTCGAGGCGGCTGGAGCAACATCTGTTCAGAAGGTGTACATCGACCGCATCACGGGCAACTGCTCACACCAGCACGGCACCACGCGCATGGGCAACGACCCGGAAACCTCCGTGCTGGACCGCTGGTGCCGGAGCCACGAGGTCGACAACCTCTTCGTGGTGGACGGCGGCCCATTCCCGACCGGAACCGGCATCAATCCCACCCTGACGATCATGGCGAATGCCTGGCGTGTCGCCGAGCACATTACCAACGGACGCCACACGACGGGGCAGTAGATCTGGGGCATCGGGGCGCTCCGCACTTACGGCAACGGTGTCGAGCTGGCAAGGTGGCCGGTAATGCCGCCGCACTTTACATCGGAATCGGCACTGGGGAGCGCGCGTGCCGCTCGACGCCACCCGGACGGCTGTTGTGCTGCCATAGTGCGCCGATCCGTGCACTATGAACACGACCCTCGATCGTATGTTCTCGCCCTCTCGGAGCCGACCCGGGGCGTCCTTGAGCGCCTCGGACGCGGATCGGCGATCTCAACGGGATGAAGAGTCGAGGATTCCGACATGCGACGTCCCCCGTCGACGCGCGCACGCTCTGAAGAGCCGCACCCACGTGTCCATGTGCTTCGGGCGAAAACCTCAGGAGACTCCAAGGTTGGGCTTGCAACAGGGCGAACACCTGCCGGCGAACGCCAGGCAAAATGCCGAGGACCTGGTTGACAGCGGCCGGCCTTGGGTAACGCGACAAGCAATTTGGCGCCACACCCAACCCAAGAGCGCGGCCGAGGAAAGGAGCTGTCGATGAGTGCTTCGTCGGCGATCACCATCAACCAGACGCAGCAGGACATCGCCGCACGGTTGCCGCAGGCTGATCCGCCGCTGTCGGACGACGACGCGGACGCGGAGATCGTGTACGCACCTGCCCCTGGGGATCGGGGCACCGAGGTCCGCGTGCTGCTACCCAACAGCCCGGGCGGACTGGGCCAGAAGGTCGCCGCAGTGATGGGGCTCGACGCGCAACGCGAGCTCGACGACGCGCTGCGCCGGTTCAAGCAGCTACTGGAGACCGGCGAGATTGCGCGCTCGGACGGCAGCCCGACCGGTACTGACGCCAGAGCGCAACGCAGCCAGCAACCCGCCCAGCCGTCGGAAGCCGGCCAGTAGCAGCTGAGGAGAACCATCATGCGAGCCAACTGTTGGATGGGACGCAACACCGTCGAGGTCCGAGACGTTCCCGACCCTGTCATCCTCAACCCGCGCGACGCGATCGTAAGGATCACCTCCACTGCGATCTGCGGATCCGATCTGCACTTGTACGACGGCTACATCCCCACCATGGAGAAGGGTGACATCCTCGGCCACGAGTTCATGGGTGAGGTGGTGGAGGTCGGTGCGGGTGTGGCGAACCTCGTGTCGGGTGACCGGGTGGTGGTGCCCTTCCCGATCGCCTGCGGCGCCTGCAACTCCTGCCTCGCCGGCCTGTACTCGCTCTGCGAGAACTCCAATCCCAACGCCGGTATGGCGGAGAAGCTGTGGGGCCACGCCAGTGCCGGCATGTTCGGCTACTCCCATCTCACCGGTGGGTACGCCGGCGGCCAGGCCCAGTATGCGCGGGTGCCGTTCGCCGACGTCGGACCGATCAAGATCGACAACGATCTGCCGGACGAGAAGGTGCTGTTCCTCTCCGACATCTTCCCCACCGGGTACATGGGTGCGGAGATGTGCGACATCAAACCGGGGGATGTGATCGCGGTATGGGGCGCTGGCCCGGTGGGCCTGCTCGCCATGGCCAGCGCGAACCTGCTCGGCGCAGCCAAGGTGATCGCTATCGACCGGTTCGACTACCGGCTGCGGCGCGCCAGGGAGCAGACCGGTGCCGAAACGCTCAACTACGAGAAGGTCGGGGTGCTAGCGGCTTTGAAGGACCTGACGGGCGGTCGCGGCCCCGACGCCTGCATCGACGCCGTCGGCATGGAGGCGCACACCGACCTCGGGCCACTGCAGGTGTACGACCGGGTGAAGCAGGCCGTACGACTGGAAACCGATCGGGGCCCCGCGCTGCGCGAGGCGATCATGGCCTGCCGCAACGGTGGAACTGTGTCGGTGATCGGTGTGTACGGGGGGCTGATGGACAAGTTCCCGGTTGGTTCGTTGATGAACCGCTCGATCACCCTGAAGACGGGTCAGTGCCACGTCCAGCGCTACACCCGGCCGCTGCTGCGGCGAATCGAGAACGGCGAGATCGACCCTAGTTTCGTGATCTCACACCGACTCTCCTTGGGCGAGGCTCCTCAGGCGTACGAGACCTTCAAGCACAAGCAGGACGACTGCGTGAAGGTAGTACTGTCCGGCTGACCGCGCGGTTCGGCGTCCAACGAGCGTCCCATGGCGCTATCGCCCCCGTTGATGACTCTCCAGGTGCCGCGCAAACGCGCTGAATGTGTTCGTGGTTGCGGCTGGATTCCCAGCGGCGGGTGAGGAGCACCGATGACCCAAAGCGAGCAGCGCCAGGCCCAGATTGTCGTCGGACTAGTGGCGACGCCGCCGGACTACCCGGCCCGGGTGGCTGCACGCCTCACCGACGAACTGGCCGGTCAGCTCGCCGAGCGGGTGGACGCGGACGTGGGGTGGACCGTCCGGGAAGGCTGGGGTGAAGTGGCGCCGCGCCGCGACGGCGGCGTTGAGGCACTGCTCGACGATCTTGCCCGCCGGCGCGCCGACGCCCGGTGGGACGTTGCGATCTGCCTGACCGACCTTCCGCTGCAGGCCGAGCGGGTGCCGCTGGTCGCGCAGGTCTCCGCCCGGCGCAGAGTCGCGATGGTGTCCCTGCCTGCGCTGGGACTCGGCCAGCTGCGAGCGGTCCGGGCAGCGGTTCCGGAACTCGTGGGCCGGCTACTCACCGACGCATCCGATGAACGGGTGCTGCCGGCCGCCTGGGCACCGGCTGAGCTGGCGCGCCGGGTTCCCGGCATTCGCCGGCTGATTGGCGAGCCTGACGGCGGGGAACTGGCCTACGTCGCCTCGCGGCTGATCGGCCAGGTGCGGCTGTTGACCGGAATGGTCCGGGCCAACCGCCCAGGCCGCGCTCTGCTAGGCCTGTCCAAGCTGCTGGTCGGCGCGTTCGGCACGGCCGCGTTCGCGCTCACCACGAACACCATCTGGCAGATGGGCGATGCGCTCGGCGGACTCCGCCTGACCGTGATCATGCTGCTCGGGTTGACCGCGCTGGTGGCCTGGCTGATAGTCGCGCATGACCTATGGGAGAAACCGGACCGGGAGACACCGGCTGAGCTGGCCCGGCTGTTCAATCTGGGCACGGTGTTCACCCTCACCCTGGCCGTCGCGGTGTCCTATGTGGTGCTGTTCGCCGGAACGGTGCTCGCCGCGGCGCTGCTGATTGACACATCCGTGCTGGAACAGACTTTGCAGCGGCCGGTCGGTGTCACCGACTACCTGGTACTCGCGTGGATCATCAGCTCGCTGGCTACCGTCGGCGGCGCGATCGGCTCCGGGCTGGAGGACGAGGACACGGTGCGGGCGGCCGCTTACGGCTACCATCCCGAAGCCGGCGGCTGGCGGGACGAAAACGACGCATAATCCCACGCGCGGGGGCAGGTAAGCAGGGCCGCCCAGAGTCGTGACCGAACCGCCGGCGTCGGTCCCAGGATGTGCGCCGCTCCGGGGGTATAGAAGCCCGCGGCCTGCTCCTCGCACGTGGTGCTGCTTCCGCACGCAGGGCATCGCTGGCTGCTTGGGTGACCAGCTCGGGGACAACGCCGTGTGACAGTGCAGTTCTTGGCTGGACGCCCATGGACCGATAGACCGTCTGACCGCCGCGCTCGGCTGCACCACGCTCGATTTGATAAGGCAGAGGTCTAAGCCAAATCTTCACTGCAATTCACGGCTCAATTTGGCAAATGGAAAGTCAGGACGTACGCGGCTCCCGAATGGCGTGCGGCAGAGCCGACGGGCCGCTACATGCGTTCGGTGACTTTGTCCACAGGCGGCGGCTTACCAGCTCGAAGGCGCCATCTGGGAGCCACCTTGACACTCAGTTCTCGATCACAACAACCGTCTGTTGATCGGCCACAGACTGGGCGTTTCGGCAGATGCACTCGGACGGGGATGACCGCCGGCAATCTGATTCGTCTTAGGTAGGGAGCAAGCTGTGATCGACTCATCAAACGCGGCCCTCGTTGTCCACCCTTGCTCTCGCACTCCCCGACAATCAGGCAACACCGTCTACCGTCAGCCTGAGGAAGCGAACCGACGGACGCGAGCGCCCCCGTGGGGCGATCCCCAGACGCATCCTCACAACGCGGAGACTCCACGAACCGCCCGCATGGATAGATCGGAGGAGCACATGGAGAAGTTGCTGCTAACCCCCGAAGAAGCCGCCGAAGCGCTCGGCGTGGGCCGATCCCGTGTCAATGACCTGATGCGCACCCGCCAGCTGCCTAGCGTGCGGATCGGCAAATCACGTCGGGTCACTGTGGCTGCAGTTCACGCTTACGTCGAACGCTTGGCCGCGGAAGATGCTCTGACACCAGCGCGGGAACGGCGAGGGCTTGATACCGACGCGCTGACCTAGCAGTTGGCGAGGCGACAGCCCGCCGATTTCTTGATCGTGGCGCAGCTCTCATGACACCGCAGGCTGCTCTTGACTTGCTCACCCATGGCCATGGACATCGGCAAGCACCCCTGCGAGGAGCTCGACACGCTCGCAGCGCCACCGCGGTGGCTGAGCTTGATCTCGGTACTCACTTCGCGTTGAAGTGGGGACGACAGCAATCCAGCTGACCCGAACGCCATCGCTATCTTCAGCAATGGGAGACAACGGCTGGGATATATCGCGCGGGAGGTCGTCCGCGTCCTCGCCTCGCTAATCGATCAGCCCGATCCACCGGCTGGCCCGGTATCTGAGCGAGCAGCTGCCGGTTTGGGTGACCGGTCGCACCGGCCGGGCGTCATGCGCGCATCAGGCGCCGATTTCGTCGGTGCGTCCGAGTAGCGTCTTCTCAGTGGACTCGACGCTGGCGTTGAACGCTATCCGACGCTGGGGGGTGCTTGGAGTCCCGTCGAGTGCAGGTGGGCACACTCCTGGAATGGACCTGGCGCCGGCGGCGCTGCGGGCTGCTGGACTGCTTGCAGGACTAGCCACATCCGGCCGAGCTGTCCTCGATCACGGTGACCTTGCAGGGTTTCGGCGAGTGCCGGACCCCGCGCATCCTGACCGGCAGAACATCGACGCGGTTGCCCGAGTGGCCCAGGACACGGCCTCGGCGGTCGCTTCGATGGTCAAGGCAGGCGACACGCCTCTCGTCTTAGGGGGCGACTGCACGATCACCGTAGGCGTCGTCGCAGGAATGCGACTCGCGGGCACCCCGACCGCGCTGCTCTACTTCGACGGCGGCCCGGACCTCTACACCCCGGGCCGGATCGGATACGGCAACGTAGATGCCATGGGCTTGGCCCACATGCTCGGCATCCCCGGCAGTGACGCCAAACTCACCGAGATCGGCGGCACGCCACCACTGCTCCAGGCTGAGCATGTCGTCCTCTACGGTGACGCCGTCCCTGACGATCCGGCAGACTTGGAGAGCGTGCTGATCCAGCAGTTGGCCCTGACGCGCATCCAAGCGGACCTAGTCCACGCTGACCTCAGCGGCGCCGCCGAGGCCGCCCGGGCGCGGATAGAGGGTGCCGGTGATCGATTCATCGTTCACTTCGATGTCGATGTCATCGGACACATGCACATGCCCCTGGCAAACATGCCCAACCCCGACACCCCACCCTTGGGACTCAGCGTCCAAGAAGTGACCACCAGCCTGCAGATCATTACAGCCAGTCCTCAATTCGCCGGTATCGTGCTCACCGAGGTGAACCCCAACAACGCACCGAACCAATATCACCTCGAGCACTACGCACAGATGATCGTCCGAGGACTCTCGGGCGCCCAGTGACGATCACCCACCATGCACCTGCAGGCCAACGGCGCCCAGCTGCCCGAACTGGCCACCCTCTACGACGCTGGTCACCTCCGCCCGGTCATCGACAAGACCTTCCGATTTGACCAAATCCTCCAGCCGCTGGCGCACGTCGAGGAGGGCCGCGCCAACGGCAAGGTCGTCATCACACTCGACTGACAACAACGCTGGTGCCCTGGCTGGCGAGGGTCAGGTCTGATGCTCGGCGTCCAACAGCACGAGAGCGTTCTGGATGCCTTCTTCGAGGACCTGATCGGCGAGCTGTTGGTCGGCCAGGGCGCGGGAGAGTTGCAGCGTCCCGACCATCATGGCGAAGATGCTGAGTGTCTTGACGCGGGCCGAGTGCGGATCGTCGGGTGCTAGGCGGGCGGCGATGTCGTCGACGATGACCAGTGCGCCGTCGGTGTAGGCCTGCTTGGTTGCGTCGGTGGAGCGTCCGATTTCGTCGAGCAGAGCGGCGGAGGGGCAGCCGTCGTCGGGGTTGTCGCGATGCTGGACCGAAAGGTACTCACGCACGTATTGCTCAACTCCGGCGCGGCCGGGCGCCAGCGCGCTGAAGCTCGAGCGCTGTGCGCGTAGCTGGTCGGCGACCGTGGTGGCGACGAGGTCCTCCTTGGAGGCGAAGTGGGCATAGAAGGCGCCGTTGGTCAGCCCCGCATCCGACATGAGGGTGGCGATCCCCGAGCCGTCGATGCCGTCTCGCTTGAATCTACGGCCGGCGGTCTGGATGATCCGTCGCCTCGTCTCCTGCTTGCGCTCTTTCCCGTACCGCACCACACGCTCCTCGACTCACTGGCAGGACGGCTTGCCTTCCGTCTCCTTACATTATATTATGATCGTAATCCAATCATACAGGAGCCCATGATGACAACAACTCAACCGGTGGCGCTCGTGACGGGCGCGACCTCAGGAATCGGGAAGGCGGCCGCTCTGGCATTGGCCGACGCGGGCTTCGAGGTGATCGGAACGGGCCGGAACACGGCCCGGATCAGCCCTCACGGCGGGGTGACCTACCTCGACCTCGACGTGTCCAGCGATGAGTCGGTGGCCGCCGTGGTCCAGCAGGTGATCGAGCGGTTCGGGCGGCTCGACGTGCTGGTCAACAATGCGGGTATTGGCTCGGCGGGTGCTGCCGAGGAAACTCGGTCGTCCAGGCGCAGGGCGTATTCGACGTCAACGTCTTCGGCCTCATCCGCATGACCAGGGCCGTCCTGCCGCACATGCGGGCCCAGGGCAGCGGGCGCATCATCAACATCTCGTCCGTACTCGGGTTCCTCCCGGCGCCGTACGGGGCCCTCTACGCCGCGTCCAAACATGCGGTCGAGGGCTACTCCGAGTCCGTGGACCACGAGGTCCGCGAGCATGGTGTCCGGGTGCTGCTCGTCGAGCCCGCCTACATCAGCACCGGGTTCGATGCGAACGTCGTGCAGCCCGACACCCCTCTGCCGGTCTACGCGCAGCAGCGGCACATCGCCGGCCAGGTAGTGGCGGCGGGTCTCAAGGACGGCGACGATCCCGCCACGGTCGCCAAGGTGATCGTTGGGGCAGCGACCGACCCAAAGCCGAAACTGCGGTATACCGCCGGCTCCGCCGCCGGACGCGTCAGCACGCTGCGCCGCATCGCCCCCGCCCGGGCCTTCGACAGGCAGATCCGCAAGCTCAACCGACTGGCCAGCTAACAACCCGACACAACCCATCGGAGGGTAGAGCCGTGGAGAGACGCAGGATCGGATTCAAGGCGACGATAGGGTATGCCGGGCAGCGAGTGCTCCGGGAACTGCTCGCACGCGGCGAAGAGCCGACCTTGGTCGGGCGAAACGTACGAGGTCGCGCTCAACCTCGGCTAGGGCGCCCTCGACGTTGAGTTCCTCTACCAGATATCGCCATTGGTAAGAACAGGCGAAAAGTGAGCGTCACCCCAAGCCGTGCCAGTCTCGGATTCAACGTCATCACCCCCTTATGCTCAGCCTTGCAGGCTAGCTCACAGGGTTTGGACGAGGCCGCCATCGATGGAGAAGTCAGCGCCGGTGACGTTGCCGGTTTTGTCGCTTGCGAGCAGCAGTGCGAGGTCGGCGACTTCTTCGGGCCGGGTGAAGCGTCCGGTAACCGCGCCGGCCGCCGCGTTTGCGGCGACGTCGCCTGGTTTGACTCCCGCGGCTTGGGCGACCGTTTGAGCTACACCGTGGTCCCCGAGCCAAAGCGCGGTCTCCACCGGCCCGGGACTAATGGTGTTGACTCGGATCTCGGAGGGGCCGAGCTCCTTCGACAAGGACTTGCAGAAATTGGTCAGGGCCGCTTTGGCCGCAGAGTAGTCGATTACCAATGGGTCGGGGAGATAGGCGTTGACTGAGCTAACGGTGACTATGCTGCCGCCGCCTCGTCGTGTCATTTGGGGTAGAGCGGCGCGCGTTGTCCGTACGGCAGCCATCAGAGTGAGGGCGATGGAGTGATCCCAATCCTCGTCGGTGACGCTGGTGAACCCTCCCGGTCGAGGGGTGACCGCGCCAGCGTTATTGATCAGAATGTCGACCCCACCGAGGTCGGCGGCTCGAGCGATCAACTCGTTGGGTCCTGCAGTCGTCGTGAGGTCGACAGGCACGAAGACGACGCTTCGGTCGGCCTCAAGGGCGGGAAGGTCGGTGCCAGAGGAGGGGGCTCCGGCAACCACTGTGGCGCCTTCATCAACCAACGCCCGGGTGATTGCCCAGCCGATTCCCTTGCTGGCGCCGGTGACGACGGCGATCTTGCCGCCCAGATGCAGGTCCATCCGCGTCTCCTGACTTTCTCCGTGCACTCGAAGAGTCGATGCGCCCTCGACTTGCAGCCCGGGCATGGTCTCGGCACCTAACCATCAGGTTCGAAGAGACGCGCCAGCTCGACGGCCCGATACCTTGATCCTCCTACGCGAATCGCCTCCAAGCTGGTGCAACCCGGCCGTATCGACGTAGGCAGACGGCCAGGCAGGGACCACGAGCTGCGAACTCAGCGGATGAGCAGTTGGAGTCGGTGAGCGGGCCGCCGGTGTGCTCCAGACGAGATTCTTCACAGATCTGGCCTACCCGCAGCACGTCGCGCCCGAGCGATACGGTGACTCGAGAGCTTGCCGGCGGGCTGAGCCGTTCGCTTATTGGGAGAGTCATGAGCAGCGAAGAGTCGAGTGTGCGGTCCGGCGGCCAAACGATCACCGAGCACGAGCTGGAGGAGTGCAAGAAGGCGAACGCAAGCGGACGGCCGCCGGTGGTGTTTGTTCACGGTCTGTGGTTGCTGCCAAGCAGCTGGGACCGGTGGGCGAATCTCTTCGAGGAGAACGGCTATGCGGCATTAACCCCGGGATGGCCAGATGACCCAGAGACGGCTGAGGAGGCGAAGGCTCATCCGGAGGTGTTTGCCGGCAAGTCGATCGGACAGGTCGCCGACCACTTCGAGACGATTATCCGCGGCCTGGAGCGGAAGCCAGCCGTGATCGGTCATTCCTTCGGTGGGCTGCTCACCCAGATCCTGGCCGGACGTGGCCTGGCCGCCGTGTCGGTCGCCATCGACCCAGCACCCTTCCGGGGCGTACTGCCGCTGCCGATCTCGTCGCTGAAGTCGGGGTTTCCGGTGCTAGGCAACCCCGCCAACCGCAACCGAGCAGTCCCGCTGACCTACGACCAGTTCCGCTATGCATTCGCCAACGCGGTCAGCGAGGACGAGGCGAAGCAGCTCTATGAGACCTACGCAGTACCGACGCCTGGCAAACCCCTGTTCCAGGCAGCCGCGGCCAACCTCAACCCGTGGACCGAGGCGAAGGTCGACACCGATAACCCGGAGCGGGGCCCGTTGTTGATCATCTCGGGAGAGAAAGACCATACCGTGCCACCAGCGGTCGCCAACGCCTCCTACAAGCAACAGCAAGACAACCAAAGCCCCACCGAGATCATCGAGATCAAGAACCGTGGACATGCCCTCACCATTGACAGTGGCTGGCGCGAAGTCGCCGACACCGCCCTTGCCTTCGTCAAACGATTCACCTAGTCGGCCACGAGTCGATCCACCGAGACATATTGGGTGTTAGGCATCGCGAGGATGCCCGTTCCAGCACGACGGAGCGAGCGCTCCCTGTCGCGCAACGCGCCCGAACCTTGATTGGCGCATGCGTCGCATCCTCCCATAGCCGCCGGCTTGAATTTCAGCGTCGGCTTGGGCTACGCGAAGGTGGATGAACCGGCCTAGCCGTCGTGATCATTCTCGGTAAGTGATGCTTAAGGATCGAGACGCGTCCTCTGCCGAGAGGTTTCCCCTTGATCAATTCCCAGGCCGAATGTCGTCAGGAGTTGAGGTA
>Ga0075425_100004669_pt1 | contig 14154 bp, 14 predicted proteins | sample SoiMethybrSBSTD4_FD_75300 | JGI IMG/M metagenome (GOLD analysis project Ga0075425, IMG submission 75300) | Bulk soil microbial communities from a Populus tree surrounding site in Tennessee, USA - Soil MetaG P. TD hybrid SBSTD4 | ecosystem: Environmental > Terrestrial > Soil > Tree plantation...
TTGTTTCGGTAGCCCGCTCAGCACCTGAGCAAGCGCGCTCGGCGCAAGTTTAGCCGCTCAACCGGCGCACGAAACCATTTCGGTCAATCGCATCGCATTTGCTCCTCGAAGCTAATATAGCGAAAACGCCTCCTACTAACCAATGCTAGACAACATCGCGCGCGCCAGCGTAGCTTAGAAGTATGCCGCGAGTGCTTCTGCTCTTGCCGACGACCACCTATCGCACGAAAGCTTTCATCGAGGCCGCTCTGAAGCTCGACGTGGATGTAGTAGCCGCCTCCGAACAGCCCAGTACCCTCGCAAACAGGAATCCAGAGGGATTGCTGAAACTCGACTTCTCGGAGCCCGAACGCGCCGCACGTCAGGCCATAGAGTTTGCCGCTCAGTTTCCAATCGATGCGGTCATACCCGTCGATGAAGACACTGCAGTCGTCGCCGCTTCGGTGGCTTGCGGGCTAAAGCTTAGACACAATCCTGTTGAAGCCGCAATCACCGCTAAGAACAAGCGTCGCATGCGCGAAGTGCTCAGCCACAGCGGAGTGCAGGTGCCTCGGTATTGGCATTTCTCTTTGGATGAGGACCCGCGTGACATCGCCGCTCGCGTCACCTATCCGTGCGTAGTCAAGCCGGTGTTCCTGTCGACAAGCCGAGGCGTGATGCGAGCCGATAACGAGGAAGAATTCACGCAAGTCGTCCGGCGGCTCGATCGAATTGTCAGCGACCCGAAACTCGCGCGACGTGGGGGCGACCTCGCCCGCGAAGCGCTTGTCGAGGAATTCATTCCGGGCTTCGAGGTCGCGGTTGAAGGTCTGGTCACCGACGGCGAGTTTCGCATGCTAGCGATCTTCGATAAACCTGACCCGCTCGACGGGCCGTTCTTTGAGGAGACGATCTATGTGACGCCGTCGCGTCTCGCGCGAGAGGTCCAACAGCAGATAGTCGAGACGACCGCAGCGGCGACTTGCGCTATGGGTCTGACAAGAGGGCCGGTGCACGCCGAGCTACGCGTGAATGAGCGAGGTCCGTGGGTGATTGAAGTGGCTGCTCGCGCAATCGGAGGACTCTGCTCGAGAGCGTTGCGTTTTGACGGCGGAATGTCGCTTGAAGAGCTGATCATTCGGCACGCGCTTGGAGAAGACGTTATGCACGTGGAGCGCGAAGCTCAGGCGGCGGGCGTGATGATGATCCCGATTCCTCGCGCCGGAATTCTCAGAGAGATGCTTGGAGTTCATCTCGCGAAGGCTGTGGCTGACATTGAAGACGTGATCATCACCGCGCACGTCACTCAGGAGATCTTGCCGCCGCCCGAGGGCGCGAGCTACCTGGGTTTCATCTTCAGCCGCGCGGACACACCTGATCGAGTTGAGGCTGCGCTTCGTGAGGCACACGCGAGGCTTGGGTTCAAAATCGAGTAGGAGTGGCTAAACACAGGCCCCGGTCCTAGAATTGATTTGATGATCGAACAGATAACGAGTGCGAAATCGATCTTGCTTGTCTCCTGCTACGAGCTCGGCCATCAGCCGGCGGGCATAGCCATGCCGATGGGACTGTTGCGCCGAGCCGGGTATGACGCCGAAACCATGGACGTTTCGGTCGAAGGCTTCGATGCGGACAAGGTTAAGCGCGCCGGCTTCGTCGGGATATCGGTTCCGATGCACACCGCGTTGCGGCTTGGCTTGCGCGTGGCCGAAGAGATTCGCAAGCTCAACCCCTGCTGTCACATTTGTTTTTACGGTCTCTACGCGACGCTCAACGCGGAATATCTCCTCGGCAGCGTTGCCGACTCGGTGATCGGCGGTGAGTTTGAAGAAGCGCTCGTTCAACTCATAAAATCGGTCCAGTCCCAGGCGCGGATCGAAATTAACGGCGTGAGCACTCGAAGCCTCGCATCCAAGCCGGTGCTTGCTCGGCTCAACTTCACCGTGCCCAACCGAGACACGCTTGTGCCGCTTGAGCATTACGCGAAGCTCGAGCACAACGGCGAGCAACGGCTGGTGGGTTATGTCGAGGCGAGCCGCGGGTGTTTGCATCTCTGCACGCATTGCCCGATCCCGCCAGTGTACAACGGCCGCTTCTTCGTAGTAGCTGAGGAGGTTGTTCTTGAAGACATTCGCGGGCACGTAGCTTCCGGTGCGCGGCACATCACGTTTGGCGATCCGGATTTCTTGAATGGACCCGGGCATTCGCTTCGCATCAGCCGCGCGATGCACGCAGAGTTTCCGGAACTAACTTTTGATTTCACCGCAAAGGTCGAGCACATCCTCAAGCACCGCGAGTTGATTCCTGAGTTTGCGCAGACAGGGTGCATTTTTGTTGTGTCGGCGGTTGAGTCGTTGAGTAACATGGTCCTTGAACGTCTCGACAAAGGGCACACTCGAGAGGACGTTATTGAAGCGCTTCGTATACTGCGCGCCGCCGGGATCGTTATGAGGCCGACGTTCGTTTCGTTCACCCCGTGGGCGACAATCGACGACTACATAGATGTACTCGAGTTTGTAGAATCCCATAACTTGATCGATCACGTGGACCCGGTTCAGTACAGCATCCGGTTGCTTGTGCCGCCGGGCTCCCTACTGTTGTCGCAGCCCGACACTCATCAGTGGCTTGGACGGCTGGTTCAAGAGTCGTTCTCCCACGAGTGGGCGCATCCCGACCCGCAAATGGACGAATTGCACAAGGGAGTGGTCGCGATTGTCGAGCAAGCGGCCGTCGGGAATGAGGACGCTGCCGAGACGTTCTACACGATTCTGGAATTGGCGCTTACGCTTCGAGGAGATGCGCCCGCGACTCGATTAGGGCTGCCGGTTGATCCGGCTCGGTTGCGCCCGCCTCGATTGACTGAAGCCTGGTTCTGCTGAGCGGAACCTACCCGGGACCAGTTTGGTCCCCTCGAAAAAAGGTCAGGGATGTAAGTGGATATGTTTTCAAGGAATCGTCTATAATCAAGGTCGAACGAAGAGACACAGACAGGAGCACAACAATGAGTTCACCGCTAGCGATTCAAATCAAAGCTGAAGTCGATCGGCAAGACATTCACGTTTGCCGCTTCACAGTCGATCGGCCTGTGCACGAGGGGTCGGCCGTCTTTTACACCGCTGAAGAAGCGAAGGACAACGACCTGGCCGATAAGCTGCTCAAGATTCCAGGCATCATGAAGGTCGAGTTCAACAATAACCTGGTCGACGTCACCCAGGGAGGCGCGGAGGATTGGCGCCAATTGGGTAAACGAGTCGGCACAACGATCCGAGCCTTTCTTAATCCACCGCCCGAGATTGCTGAAGGTGATCGATTGCCTCCGGAGCATGTGAGGCTGAGGGTACAACAAGTTCTCGACGAGATGATCAATCCTGGGGTGGCTTCTCACGGCGGGTTCGTTGAGCTGCTGGATGTTCAGGACGACAACATATTCATACGAATGGGCGGCGGGTGTCAGGGCTGTGGCGCTGCGGATGTGACTTTGAAGATGGGGATTGAGCGATTGATTCGGGAGCAGGTGCCTCAGGTCCGCGAGATACTAGACACCACCGATCATGGTTCGGGTACGAATCCGTATTACGCCCCGTCGAAGTAGACGCATGGAGTTCAGTACCTGCGAGCGCAGATATTCCTGCCTGCTTCTCAGGTTTCCTGAAGAGCCCGAAGACAAGAGCAGGCAGGGATGCCTGCGCTCCCAGGTCTATCCAAAAATATCTTTGACCTTATCGACAATCCCGCGGTCGTGATGGCCGTCGGTTTCGAGGTTGGCAAGTTCTTCAAGCAGCCGGCGCTGTTCCTTTGATAGGTTCGTCGGCGTGACAACATTGACTGCGACGTAGAGGTCACCGCGCCCGCGCCCGCCAAGCACCGGCATTCCCTTACCCTTGAGCTTGAACATGCTATTGCTCTGCGTGCCCTCTGCAATGTGCAGGCTCTGTTGGCCGTCGAGTGTCCGCACGGTGACGTCTGCGCCGAGGGCTGCCTGGGCGAATGATACGGGTATGGCGCAATACAAGTTCGCATCGCGGCGCTCAAAGAAGTCGTGCTCTTTGACGTGTACGATCACATACAGGTCTCCGCGCGCAGCTCCTGATTCGCCGGCCTCTCCCTCTCCTGCAATTCGCAAGCGAGAGCCATTGTCGACGCCGGCGGGAATCTTGATCTCGAGCATCTTCTCTCGCTCGACGCGGCCTTCGCCGCGGCACCCGCGGCATACGTCTCTGATCACCTTCCCGTTACCGCGGCAGGTGGAGCAGGTGCGGCTGACCGAAAAGAAGCCTTGCTGATACCGGACCTGTCCGCTTCCTGCGCATGCGGAGCAACGCACGGGCTGGGAGCCTTCGGCCGCGCCGGTTCCGCTACAGACTTCGCAAGCTTCCAGCCTCGCGACGCGAACCTTGGTCTTGAGTCCGGTCGCAGCTTCTTCGAGTGTGAGTTCTATATCGTATCTGAGATCTGACCCGCGACGAGGTCCTGGGCGACGAGTGTTTCGTCCGCCGAAGATGTCACCCATACCGAACATGTCGAAGAGGTCTTCGAAGCCTGGGAATCCCTGGCCGAAGCCCGCACCCGCCGTGGCGCCCGCGCCGACACCGGCGTGGCCGAAGCGGTCGTAGCGCCCGCGAAGCTCCGCCTGCGAGAGGACTTGATAAGCTTCGTTCAACTCCTTGAACCGCTCCTCTGCCTGGTGGTCACCGGGATTCTTATCGGGATGGTATTTGAGCGCGAGGCGCCGGTATGCCTGTTTCAGTTCTTGATCATTCGCCTCTCGGCGAACACCCAACACCTCGTAATAGTCTCGTTTGCTACTCAACTGTTGTTCCTGGTTTCTGGTTTCTAGTTCCTGGTTTCCGATCTCGAATTCCGGTCAACAACCAGAAACTTGAAACCAGCCGCCAGAAACCGAGGATGAATTATAGCAAACTCTACAACACCTCGGACAACGGCGTGGTGTCTTCTTCCCTTTCGCTATCCGCTGGACCCGATGCAAGGCCCGTCGGCCGGAACATCGCGTCGGTAATCAGGCGAGCGGCTCTTTCGAGTTGCTCCAGCGTGTAACGCACCTCGGCAGAGTCTTCTGACCTGAACGTTTCTCGTGCGTGATCGATCGTGTTGCGCACGAACTCCTGGTCGTCGCTCATCAGCATCCACCCGAATTCGCCAAAAGAGCGCACGGTGTTCTGAAGCAAGCCTTCCAGGCGGTTTCGGGAGATGATGATCTCCCTCATCCGGCGGTCGGACTCGACGTTACGATTTGCTTCTTCTATCAAGTCGTAGATCTCAGAGGCCGACAATCCTGAAGACGGTGTTATTCGCATCGCCTGTTCGAGTCCAGTCATCTTGTCGCGCGCTGAGACGGAGACGATTCCGTCGGCGTCTACCTCGAAAGTGACTTCGACCTGAGGCAGGCCGCGCGGGGCCGGCGGTATGCCCACCAGCTCGAAGCGCGCGAGGCTGCGGTTGCCGGCCGCGATATCGCGCTCGCCCTGCAGAACGTGCACCTCTACTACTTGCTGATTGTCGGCGACCGTTGTGAACACCAGGCTCTTCTTCGTCGGTATGGTCGAGTTGCGATCCAGAAGCTTGGTGAACAGTCCGCCGCGCGTTTCGATACCCAGCGACAGTGGAATCACGTCGAGCAGTATCAAATCCTTCACATCACCCGCGAGCACGCCGACTTGAATCGCCGCGCCGATGGCAACGACTTCGTCCGGGTTGATCTCGATGGAAGGCTCGCGCTTAAAAATGTCGCGCACACGGCTGATGATGATCGGGGAGCGGGTCTGGCCGCCCACCAGCAGCACCTTTGTGATTGCTTCCGGAGTGAGCTTGGCGTCTGCGATCGCTTTCTGGCATGGCTCGATCGTGCGCTCGACCAGATCGACGACAAGCTCTTCAAACTTCGTTCGACTCAGGGTCTTGTTGAAGTGCTTCGGCCCGGTTGGATCCGCGGCGATGAAGGGAAGGTTTAGCTGAGACTCAGTAGTGGTGGAAAGTTCGCACTTGGCGCGCTCGGCTGCTTCCTTCAGCCGTTGAAGCGCGAGCCTGTCAGGACGCAGATCGATACCGGTCTCCTGTTTGAAGGTCTCGATCATCCAGTCGACTATGCGCTGATCGAAATCTTCACCGCCGAGAAACGAATCGCCGCAAGTCGACAGCACTTCGAAAACGCCGTCGGCCATTTCCATTATCGAGATATCAAACGTGCCGCCGCCCAGATCGTATACGGCGATCCGTTCGTTGTCGCGCTTTCCAAGCCCGTAGGCAAGCGCGGCAGCCGTCGGCTCATTGATGATGCGCTGAACAGTCAATCCGGCGATCTTTCCCGCGTCCTTGGTAGCTTGCCGTTGAATATCGTCGAAGTAGGCGGGCACGGTTATGATGGCTTCGGTGACTTCATCGCCAAGAAATTCTTCTGCAGCCAGTTTGAGTCGCTGCAGCAAAATCGCCGAGATCTCCGGTGGTGAATAATCTCTCCCGCGCACCCGCACTCGGCAATCCCCGTTTGCCGCTTCGGTAATCTCGTAAGAGCAGACCTCACAAGCGCGCTGAACCTCAAGCGAGTCGAACTTGCGTCCCATCAGTCGCTTGACCGCGTAGATCGTATTGGCCGAGTTCGTTATTGCCTGGCGCTTGGCTATTTGGCCTATCAATCGCTCGCCCTTCTCCGTAAAAGCGACTACCGACGGCGTGGTTCGCCCGCCTTCCTTGTTTGGAACTATCTGCGTAACGCCGCCTTCCAGTATCGCCACGCACGAGTTCGTAGTGCCGAGGTCTATTCCGATAACTTTGCCCATGAGACGAGCCTCCTATCTCCCACTCACTCAAAACCGAGAAGGTAAAAGGGGTCTGATTAATCGATAGGGGCCGGGGATTTGAGATTGTCGATTGGCGATTTCCGATTACGAATGAGATCTCGTGAGACTCAATCGGCAATCGCCAATCGGAAATCGGCAATTACTTTTCAGGGCTGGAGGCGACCTTCACTTTGGCGGGACGCAGCAATCGGTCACCGATCCTGTATCCTCGCTGAAACTCCTGGATCACTGTGTTCTCTTTGTGTTTGTCAGTTGCTTCCGTAGTCACCGCTTCGTGAACGTGTGGATCGAAAGTCTGCCCGACTGCTTCAACCGCTTCGAGTCCGAGCTTCGATAACGCGTCTTTGAATTGCTTGTGTATCAATTCGACGCCATGGCGCAACGCCTCGGCGTCGCCTTCGCTTGTCTCTAGGCTTGACAGTGCTCGCTCGAAGTTATCGACGACTGGGAGAAACTGCAACAACACGTCGTCCCGCCCGTGCTGATAGAGTTCGCCGCGTTCGCGCTCGACGCGCTTGCGGTAGTTCTCAAACTCGGCCTGCCGTCTGATCAGTTTGTCATACAGCGAAGCCCTCTCTGCGGTGAGCGCATCGATCTGGGCTTGCAGTTGAGCGACCGGGTCCTCCCTGGGCTCGGCTGGTTCAGCTGCATCTTCAGCTTCGTCTTGTTCTCCCGGTTCTACGTTTTGCTGCTGATCGCTCGGGCCATTCGCCAACTCAATTTCGCGGGGCAAGTCAGATCCCTGTTCTGAGTTTGATCCGATACTCTCGTCGTCATCAAAACTAATCGGTATGTCCTTTGGCTCGTTCTTCTTATCGCTCATTTTCCTTCTGTTTTCTTTCCTGTCGTCGTTCCACTGCCACAGACTCAAAGCGTCCTGGCCGAAATCCCGCCGAGTGCGCGCTCAAACAACTTCGCAATGTAGTCCACTATTGCGATCAGCCGGTCGTATTCGAGTCTGGTCGGTCCCACTACGCCGATGCTACCCACGGCGGCGCCTCCCGGATAAACACAGGGGGAAGCAATCACAGTGCAGCGGCGCAGATCGACAAATCGGTTCTCACTGCCAATGCGCACGGCCACCGCCTCGAGCTTCGCGCTCTCGATGCACTCATTCAATATCTTCACGATGCGGCTCTTTTGCTCGAACATCTTAAACAACGCCCGCATACGCTCGGTGTCCGCGAAGTCTGGCTTCGAGATTATGTTCGACGCTCCCTCAATAAAAACGTCAGGCTGGTCGCCTTCCTGCAAACTCTGACTACACAGCAGCACCGCGTTGCGCAGGAACTGATCATAGAGCGCCTTCTCTTCGCTCATCCGGAGCACCAACTCGTCGCGGATCTCCGCCAGCGTCCAACCGTGGAAGTTTTCGATCAGATAACGCGAGGTCGCATTCAGCTCGTCCTGCGTGAAGTCCCCGTCGATGCGGATCACCCGATCCTGCACCCGGCCCGCGCTCGATACTGTAATGGCCAGTATCCGCGAGTCTGGCAACCTGACGAACTCGATGTGTTGAAGTATGTCCCTCGAGCTCGAATGCGACACAACTATGCCGACGTTGTCGGACAATTGCGACAGCAGCCGGCTTGTGCGCTCCATCAGCAGCTCCGGATTCCCCAGTGACTGCTCATCGAGCAACCGCTCGTTTATGAGCGCCGCATCAGACCGCGAAAGCTTTGTCGTGCCTATTAAATTGTCAACATAAAACCTGTAGCCCCTATCAGTGGGCAAGCGCCCCGCCGACGTGTGCGGGTGCGTCAAATAACCTTCGTCTTCAAGCTCCGCACAGATGTTGCGGATCGTAGCGGACGACAAGTTCTCGCGCGACTGTTTGGCTAGCGCGAACGATCCAACGGGCTGGCCCGTGGCGATGTGATCTTTCACAATCGTCGCGAATATCTCCCGCTTGCGGTCATCGAACCTGTTACCGCTTCTCTTTGTCATAGGTTCTTAACAGGGGGGCACGCCCGAACGGAATTTCGAGGCCAACTTAACATCACAGCCACGCCCTGTCAATAATAATGCCCCGCAAAGGTAGCCCTGTGCAAGCTGGGAGTTCGCCACAGAATGCAAATAGTTAGCGCTTCTGGACAGAACCCTTCAGAATCGGCCTGGAATCTCTGCCCGCGGGGAGCTGGTTGGCGCACGTATAGCGATTCGCTCAAGCTTGACAACCCCTGCCTGTTTCTATAGGTTTAGTCTTTTCTGTCGAGACGTTTTTCGAGGAGCGTAGAAACATGAAGAGGACCTTTCAGCCCAACAACCGCCGTCGCGCCAAGACGCACGGCTTTCGCGTGCGCATGAGCACAAAGGGCGGGCAACTGGTGCTTAAACGCCGCCGCGCGAAGGGCCGCAAACGCCTGACACCTGCGCACTACTAAGAACGGTCAGTAATCCGTAGTCCGTAGTCAGTCGTTTTGCCCGGCAACCTAAACCGTCGGACTCCTACTGCCGACTACTGACCACGGACTACGGGCAAATGACTGAGGTATCCGAGAAGTTTCCCAAGACGGACAGAATCTTGAAGCGCGACGTTTTCCGCCGCGTCTACGAGGAAGGCCGCAAGTTACAATTCACGTACTTCACCGCGTTTGTGCTCACGAAGCAGACGGACACAGCCCGCATAGGCATCACCGCAACGCGAAAAATGGGAAACTCCGTTGAGCGCAATCGCGCGCGTCGCCTGGTGCGCGAAGCGTTCAGAAAAAACAAATGGCTAGTCCCACATGGAGTTGATATAGTCATTAACGTGAAGCGGTCCTTGGTGGAGGCAGCTTACCGCGACTTTGAGGGTGAATTCATTACATTTCTGCAGAGGGTGGGCCAGAAGTGAAGGTTGTTCTGATTTTTTTCATACGCACTTACCGGTTGCTTATTTCGCCACTACTCCCGCCTTCGTGCAGATTCACGCCCACCTGTTCCGAGTACGCAATGCAAGCAATCGAGAAGTATGGCGCGCTGCACGGCTTTTACCTTGCAGCTCGGCGGCTCCTGCGGTGCCACCCGTTTCATTCAGGCGGATATGACCCAGTGAGGTAGTAAAGGACGGGCGGACACCCGCCTGATGTGATTTGATGGATCGAACTCGTTTGATAATGGCGTTGGCCCTTTCCCTGGTCGTGCTGATGTCGTGGCCTCTCATTATGCACTACCTGGCGCCGCCGCCGATTGAAGAGCCGTTTCAAATCCCGGAGGAGCTACCGAAACGGGCTTTGGAGAATCCGCAGCAAGCTCCGGTTCCAACAACAAAGAAGGCTACACCACCGCAGCCAACCGCTGCCCAGCCTCAAGCGCAAGCTCAGACTACTCAAGTCGCCCAGCGCGACATCACCATCAGCTTCGTCGATCATGAAAAAGCTTACTGGCACGCCAAGCTGTCCAATCGCGGTGCCGTGGCAACATCGTGGATACTCGCAAGGTACAAAGAGAACGGCGTCGAGCGCGTGATAACCGGCGCAGATAGCAAAGACCTCGAACTGATTCCGCAAGAGATACCCGAACCGCTGAACGCGCCTTTGAGCCTGCGCACTCCGTGGTCACCCGAGATCGGGCAACAATTGAATCGAGTCAACTTCCAGATAGAAGGAGTAAGTCCCGACGAGACTACAGTAACGCTCGGCCCTGATGACTCGCGGACAATCACTTTCACATACACCTCGCCCTCGGTCACGGCGACCAAGTCATTCACCTTTCACGGCGGCAGCTTCGTGTTCGACGTCACCGCAGAAGTGAAATCTGCCGGCAGCTCGCAACCGGTCGAAATAATTTTGGGCCCGCGATTCGGAGATCAGAGCGACAGACAAACCGGGAGCTACAGCACTCCTCCTCAAGTCATCGCTTATGCCAGAGATGGTAAACGGCAGCAGATTCTCGGGGCGGCGATAACGCCGCCTTTCGCGACGATCACCGCCATCAGCCTGGATCCTACTCAAATCGAGATTGATAAGCCGCTCGCAGAAGGCGTAAGCGAGATCAAGCTAACCGCCGACAAAGGCGCCACGTTCATCGGGTATGCGCGCGTGGTCAATCGTGAAGCGAACGGCCACCGGCTCACTCTCGACTCGCTGCCGGCTGGCATCTCGAAGGGCAACGGCGTGGCGCAGGGCGCAGACACGCTCAGGAACGTTTACGGATGGGCAGGAGTCACGGATCACTACTTCGCTATGCTCGCGGTGCCGGGTCAAAATCAAGTAATCCCAGAGATCACCCTGACCAACATACAGGTGAAGCGCGAAGAAACGCCGCTCGATTACCCGTCAGCCGCCATTCCAGTCAACTCGGCTTCGCCCACTCACATCTTCGTCGGGCCGAAGGACCGAGAACTGCTTGCGCAGGTTGGAGGAGAGCTCGGCGCGAACCTCAGCGCGTTGATTGACTACGGGCTGTTTTCATTTGCGGTCAAGCCACTCGTACCGGCGTTGGCGTGGGCGCTCAACGGGTTCCGCAAGCTGTTCGGGAACTACGGCTGGGCGATAGTCGCGGTGACGGTGATGATCAACCTGGCGCTGTCGCCGCTCCGGTTCTACAGCTCGAAGAAAATGAAGAAGGCAGCCAAGCACCAGCCGCGAATGAAAGAGCTGCAAGACCGGATGAAGAAGCTCAAGGAGAATCCGAAGAAATATGAGCGGGAGTTACAGGAGCTTCAGCAAGAGCAGCTCGCTTTGATGAAGGAAGCGAATCCATTGGGAGGGTGCATGCCGCTCTTGCTTCAGATGCCGATCTTCTGGGCGGTTTATTTGTACCTCGGGTCTTCTCTGGATGTGCGTCACGCGCCGTGGGTGTTGTGGATCCATGACCTGTCGAGGTCCGATCCGCTGAAGATACTGCCCATCGTTATGTGCGTGACTATGATCGCTTCCACGAAGCTGACGCCACAGCCGGCATCGGCGGATCCTTCGATGAAGATGCAGCGGATTATGATGACCTGGCTGATGCCGATCATGCTGACGTGGCTCTTCTTCTTCTCGGCGCCCAGCGGTCTGGTTCTTTACTGGATGGTCAGCAATATGGTTGGAGTCTTGATTCAGTTGTGGATCAATCGCAAGACGGCGGACCTCACGGCTGAAGTAGCCGCAGCGGCAGCCGGATCTGGATCTGGCGGCGGCAGTAAAGGCGGCCCGCGCGCTGCCGAGAAAGCACCCGCTCAGAAGGGGGCGAAGGATAAAAGCGGTAAACGAAGGTCCGAGAGGCGAGGTGGCGCCGAAGAAATAGCATAGATTTTAGTCTGTGTGGAGTATCAATCGATGTCAGAAGAAGATGTCAATCTGGTTATTGACTTCACGAATCAGGTTCTCGGGTCATCGGGGCTCGATCTCAAGGCTCGCGCGGACCAGGACCAAGAGGGCTTGAGGATTCAGGTGGGCGGAGACGACGTCGCTTTACTGCTGGGTCACAACGCGGAGTTGCTGGACGCGCTGGAATATCTCGGCAACCGCGTTCTCGCGCGCTCATCCGGCGAAGAAAGGAGACTGGTATTCGATTCGCTCGGCTACCGCTCGCGGCGGGAAAAGGAATTGCGATTGATGGCAGAGAAAGCGGCTGAGAAGGTCCGCCTATCGCGCATACCATTCAGCTTCGATCCGATGACTCCCAACGAACGGCGCATCATCCACCTCGCGCTGGCAAACGATGTTTCGGTGACAACCGAGAGCCAGGGCAACGGCGAGAACCGCAAAGTCACCATTCGACCCACAAAATGAGTTTCCGGTTTCTGGTTTCTAGTTTCTAGTTCGGAAGCGACTAGAAACCAGCAACCGCAAACCAGAAACCAGCATGTATTCCGACGACACCATAGCCGCCATTTCAACGCCGCCGGGACGCGGCGGCATCGGAGTGGTGCGACTCAGCGGACTGGATTCCTTCAAGATAGCAACATTGCTCTTTCGTCCTGAATCGGCGGGAGAAGCTGGAGTCCCAAACCGCGCCCGATTCGGTCGTATCATCGACCCGACTACCGCCGAGATCGTAGACGAAGTCCTACTCACCTACTTCAAAGCGCCGCGCTCTTACACCGGCGAAGACGTTATAGAAATCAGTTGTCACGGCAGCCCGATCATCCTCGCGCGCCTGCTTCAGATTGCAATTGACAAAGGAGCGCGCGTCGCAGAACCGGGGGAGTTCACCTTTCGCGCATTCTTCAACAAGCGCATCGACCTCGCGCAGGCTCAGGCGGTGCGCGATGTCATCAACGCTCAGACTCAGTATCAGGCGCGAGTCGCAACCAAACAGCTCGAGGGCGAGTTGTCTCTCCGGCTCACTTCGCTGAGAGACGCGCTCGTCGAGGTCATCGTTCACCTTGAGTCTTCCGTCGAGTTTGTCGAGGAGGACATTTCACCGGAAACTGCTTCCGCTATGCTGGCGAAGCTGGCTGGTGTGATCCAGGCATTGACTGCGATAGCGAACAGCTTCACGTTCGGACGCTACGTCAGAGAAGGATTTGATCTGGCGATCGTCGGGCGGCCTAACGTCGGGAAGTCATCGGTGTTCAATCGGCTGATCGGTAGCGATCGCGCAATCGTGACCGAGCTGCCCGGGACTACAAGGGACGCGTTGTATGAGAGCACATCCATCTCCGGCGTCCCGGTGAGGTTGATCGATACGGCAGGAATTCGCGAGACTACTGATGTTGTCGAAAGCATCGGGATCACTCGAAGTCGAAGCGCCATTGCGGACGCCGACATCTCGCTTCTCGTGGTCGATGCGTCTTCTCCACTTCGAAAAGAAGATGTTGAGCTGCTCGACAGCGTGCCGGAGGCAAGACGCATAATCGCATTGAACAAGACAGACTTGCCGAACCTTCTGGACGAGCAATTGTACGATGAGACCGGCGTTCATCTCGCCGAATCGCACGACAACGTGGTAAGCATCTCGGCGCTGACCGGAAGCGGGTTTGAGGAATTGACCGCGAGGATATTCGAACGGCTGTCGGGTCACGCCGCAATAGAGCGTGATGACATAATGCTCACCGACGCGCGACAGCACGCGGCTATTCGAAAAGCAATCGAGCTGCTAAACGACGCGAGCGCGTTGGTGACCCAGGGCGAATTGGAGGAAATCATCCTGCTGAGATTGCACGGCGCTCTAGTTGCTTTGGGCGAGATCACCGGTGAGACTCTGACCGAAGACATACTCGGTCAGATATTCTCGACTTTTTGTATTGGAAAATAGGACGGTGTATCACTACCGCCCAGGGCCGCGTCATCGTGTATAATGACAACCCGAGTAAGGTGAATCCATGAGTACTACGCTAAGGTCTGAAGCCCTGGGCACACTGCCGGGAATGGTCATCCGTCTCGGCCCACTGTGGTCGCGGCTCACGGATGAAGAGTTCGAGAGATTCTGCAATGGTTCTTGATAC